>Ga0209181_10007934_pt1 | contig 14391 bp, 7 predicted proteins | sample MAT05_FD_187208 | JGI IMG/M metagenome (GOLD analysis project Ga0209181, IMG submission 187208) | Freshwater microbial communities from Lake Fryxell liftoff mats and glacier meltwater in Antarctica - MAT-05 (SPAdes) (version 2) | ecosystem: Environmental > Aquatic > Freshwater > Ice > Liftoff... | reverse complement strand
TGCAGTCGCCGGCATGCCGGCTCCCCCAGCGAGATACTGCGCTCGGTGCAAGTTTCAGAGGCTCCCTAGGAACTGTCGCTCGCGGGTTGCAATCGTCGATAGCGGCGGCCCAGCCACAGCGCAAGCCCCAGCCACACCGCCGACAGCGGCACTGCGACCCACGCGATGCCTGCGATGCCGAAGCCGAGCCAGAGCAGCAGGCCGTTGGCCCAGGCGCCGATCTGGTCGCCGATGCGGTACACCACGGTATCGATCAGGTTCTTGGCCTTGTACTTCTCGCCGCGGCTCAGCGGCACGAACAGCGCCTCGCGCGCGGGGCGCGAGAAGGCGAAGTTGGTCACCCGGCGCGCGACGGTGAAAACCACCACGGCACCCAGTACCGGCATCAGGCCCAGTCCGGCGAAGCCGATGATGCTGATCAGCGGCAGTGCGGCAAGCGTGAGGCCGACGCCCAGGCGCGCCATCACGCGGCCGGTAAGAAACAGCTGCAGCGCCAGGGTCAGCCCGTTGACCCAGATGTCGACATTGGCGAAGTACACGGTCTGCGCGGTCTCGCCGTCGATCATGGTGTCGACGACCTGCGCTTGCAGGAAGTACAGAAAGGTCGAGCCCAAGGTGTAGAGCAGCATGAAGCCGCACATGCCCAGCAGGTACGGCGAACGCGCGGCCATCCGGAAACCGTCGAGCGCGCTGCCGCCGACGATCTCCTCGCTGGGTGTCGCCGCGCCCGCGGCCGCGAGATCGACCCTGCGGTTGATCGCGAACATGCACCACAGCGCAAACTCCAGGAGCACCAACGAGACCAGCAGCAGGGCCGGTGCGCCGATCGCCTCGACCAGGTTGGAGGTCAGCAGCCCGCCGACCAGTGCGCCGAGACTGCCGCCGGCCGCGATCACGCCGTACAGGCGGCGCGACTGCCCGCCGCGGTAGATATCGGCCATCACCGCCCAGAACACCGAGACGGCGAAGAGATTGAACACGCTGGTCCAGATGAAGAACGCGCGGCCGGTCCACACCGCGGTCGATTCCGGCAGCGACACCAGCGCCAGGTAGAAGCCCAGCAGGCACGCCATCAGGGCGCGATAGCTCCACGCCACGAAGCGCGGCCGCGGCATCCGCGAGACCAGCGCGGAGAACAGCGGGCTTACCACCAGCATCGCGAGCAGGGTGCCGGTGAACAGCCACGGCAGGTTGCGCACGCCGCCGGCCACGCCCATCTGGTCGCGGATCGGGCGCAGGATGAAATAGCCGGCCATCACCAGGAAAAAGAACAGCGCCGAGAGCGCCAGCAGTGCGCGCTCGTCGCGGCGTACACTCAGCAGCACCTGCAGGGCGCTCGGCCGGTCTTCGCCCGGCGGTTGGTTCGCGTCGATCGTGGTGCTCAAGATCGTCTGACGGTGCTGGCGTTTCAGTAGCCGCGCTTGATATCGACCACGTTGAGCAACGGCTCGCCGGCGACGTAGCGGCGAAGGTTCTCGGCGACCAGGATCCAGTAGCGCTCGCCCTGCGCATCCGATGCCGCCGAGATGTGCGGGCTGATGATCACGTTGGGCATCGCCCACAGCGGATGGCCCGCGGGCAGCGGCTCGGGTTCGGTCACGTCGAGGCCGGCGCCGCCGAGCTGGCCGCTGTTGAGTGCAGCGACCAGATCCGCGGTGATCGTGCTCTGGCCGCGGCCGACACTGATGAAGTATCCACCCTTCTTCATCGCCGCAAAGAAGCGCTCATCGAAGATCCCGGTGGTCTCGGGCGTCAGCGGGGTGGCGTTGACCACCACATCGGCATCGGCGGCGAAGGCCATCAGCTCGGACGGCAGGCCGACCTTGGCGACGAAGTCCGGACCCTCGCGGCTGCTGTTGCGGATCGCGGTCACCCGCATGCCAAGTCCGTGCGCGCGGCGCGCCACCTCGGTGCCGATGCCGCCGAGGCCGACCACCAGCAGGGTACGGCCGCCGATCTCGCGCATGCCGGTATCGTCCTCGCGCCACTCGCCGGCCTGCTGCTGGCGGATCAGGCGCGGCAGGCCGCGCGCCAGCGCCAGCGTCATCGCGATCGCGTGTTCGGCGATCGGCAGGCCGCTGGTGCGCTGCATGTTGGTCAGCACGATGCCGCGCTCGGCCAAACCCGGCACCGTGACGCAGCGCTCGACGCCGACCGACAGGGCCTGAATCCAGTGCAATGACTTGGCGGCCGCCAGCGTGGCCGCATCGCATAGTCCGATGGTGGCCTGCGCGCCGGCGAGTTGGCCGGCCAGCGCCTCGCCCTGCGCGGCCGCGACCAGTTCCACGCCGGGTGCTACCGCCTGCAGCGCGGTCAGCTGTGCGGGGTCGGCGCGCGCGACCACGATGCGGGTGGGTTTGCTCCAGCCGGGCTGGTCGCGCGCGGCGGTCGGCGAGGCCTGCAGGCCGAGCTGTTCGATCAGGGCGCTCGCGCGTGGGTCGATCTGCGCGTCGGCGCGTGCCTGCCGCGAAGGTGCCATGGCGAGCACTACCGCTGCGCATGCGAAAGCGGCGATTTGCATGGTTGCGCGGCGCGCAGGGGGTGCGGACTTGATGCGCATGCTGCTGCTCCGGTTTGGCTTGCGGTGCCGGGCGCGGCACCGCGCCACTACCCGTCGCCCCGGCTTGTAGCATGGGCCGCTCCCCGCGTCGTGTGCCGTTCGTTGCTGGCATGGCGCCACGAGCCGGTTACGGCCGGTCGGGGTGAATGATCGGGGATGTTATCCTGCCGCGCATCGACGCCTGCGCCTACCGACAGCCCCCTTCGTGATCGAAATCCCCGGCTACCGGATCGTCCGTCAGCTCGGCCGCGGCGGCATGGCGACGGTGTATCTGGCGATCCAGCAGTCGGTGGATCGCGAGGTGGCGCTGAAGATCATGAACCCCGCGCTGCTGGCGGATTCCAACTTCGGCGACCGCTTCCTGCGCGAGGCGCGGATCGCGGCCAAGCTGCATCACCGGCACGTGGTCGGTGTGCACGATGTCGGCAAGCATGGCGATCTGCACTACATCGCGATGGAGTTTCTCTCGGGCGGTCCGATCCTCGGCAAGGACGGCCAGCCGAGCGGGGTGGTGTTCGCGCTGCGGATCGTGCGCGAGATCGCCACCGCACTGGGCTACGCCAATGCCAAGGGCTTCGTGCACCGCGACGTCAAGCCCGACAACATCATCCTGCGCCACGACGGTTCGGCGGCGCTGACCGACTTCGGTATCGCGCGCGCATCCGACTCTGCTACCCGCATGACGCGCACCGGTGCGGTGATCGGCACCCCGCACTACATGAGCCCCGAGCAGGCGCGCGGCCGCACCGTCGATGGGCGCGCGGATCTTTACAGTCTCGGCATCGTGCTCTACGAGTTGCTGCTGGGCCGGGTGCCGTTCAACGCCGAGGATTCGCTGGCAGTGGGCATCATGCACATCACCGAGGCACCGCCACGGCTGCCCGAGGCGCTGTCGGCGCTCGAGCCGATGATGGACGTGATGCTGGCCAAGAAACCGGAAGAGCGCTACCAGACCGGCGAAGAGATGGCCAACGCGATCCGCGAGTACGAGGTGGCGATCGCGCGCGGCGAACTACCCTCGCTGGTCGACATCAGTCGCGAGCAGGGTGCCGAGCTGCTGGCCAACCTGCCGACCGCGATACTGCCGCCGCGCGAGCGCGCGATACCGATCGCCGCGCCGCCGGCGCCTGATGCGCGCGGCCAGCGCGCCGATCCGCAGATGGGCGAGTTGTCGTCGATCGCCGACGAGGACCGTCCGCGCCGCGCGCCGCCGCCGCCGCGCTCAGGCGCCGGGCGCTGGCTCATCATGATGGTTGCCGTGCTGGGTCTGGGCGCTGCCGCCGCTGCGATCTGGATCAACCAGGACAAACTGCGCGATCTGCTGCCCGACACCGAGTTGAACTCGCTGCTGGTGCAGGCCGACCAGGCCCTGTCCGCCGGGCAGTTGGGCGGCAGCGAGGGCAAGTCCGCGCTGGAGTTGTATCGCGCGGTACTGCGGCAGGATCAGGACAACACCCAGGCGCTGACCGGCGTGCGCGAAGTCGGCAACCGACTGCTGGTGCAAGCGCGCAAAGCGCTCGACGACGGCGATCTGGATCGCGCCCGCGCGCGCGCGGCCGAGGCACGCGATGTATTGCAGGGAGGTGCGGCACTCGACGAGATCGAGCGCGCGCTGGCCGAGCGCGCGTCGCGCACCACCGCCATCGATGCACTGCTCGAACAGGCGATCGCCGCGCGCGATGCCGGCCGCCTGACCGATGGCGAGGACAGTGCCGCGGCGCTGTTCACCCGTGCGCTGGCCAGCGATCCGCAGAGCGCTATCGCGCAGAACGGTCTGGACGATATCGCCGCGGCGCTTGCATTGCGCGGGCGTGAACTGCTGGCCGCCGGCAAACTCGACGAGGCCGAAGCGGTGGCAGCACAGATCGACGCGGTGCGGGTCGGCCACGCGGCGGTGCCCGAGCTGCGTGCGCAGGTCGCCGATGCGCGCAGCCGCGCGGCGCAGGCGATCGAGAATCTGCTGATCTCCGGCGAGGCGCAGCTGCGCGCGGGCGCCCTGCAGGCGCCGGCAAATGCCAACGCGCGCGCCAGTTTCGAACAGGTACTCGCGAGCGACCCGCAGAACGCGCGCGCGCGGGCCGGAATTTCGCGGGTCGCGGCCGCACTGCTGCTCGCGGCCAATGCGGCGATCGCAGCGCGCGATGTCGATGCCGCCGACCGCCTGCTGCGCCAGGCGCAGGCGCTGGGTTCGCCGGCCGGTGAAGTGAAGCTGCTGCGCAGCCGCGCGCGCGAGGTGCGCGAGCGCATCGAGATCGCCGCGCAGCGCACCGCGCTGACGCCCGAGCAGACCACGAAGCTCGAAGGTTTCTTGCGCGAAGCCGACGCGGCGCTGGCTTCCGGCGCGCTCAACGAACCACCCGGCGGCAACGCCTACGACCTGTATCGTGCCGCCCTCTCGTTGGACCGTGACAATGCGCGCGCGAAAGCCGGCTTGGCGGCCATCGCGCCGCGTGCGCGCATCCTGTTCGACGCCGCGCTCGCCGATCGCCGACCGAGTGCTGCGCGCATCTACCTCGATGCCTTCGCCGACACCGCGCGCGATACGGCAAGCAAGGCTGCGATGGGGCTTGCCCTGGCAAACGCCTACGCCGCGCAAGGCGAGCGCCAGCTTGCGGCAGGCCAGCGCGATCCCGCCACGCGCTCGCTGCAGCGCGCACGCGAGTTCGCCGCCGACGATCCTGCGGTGCGCGCGCTGGCGGCCAAGCTCGCCGGTAGCTGAACACGGGACTTCCTGCACGCCGCGCAGGCAGCGGCACGCCCTACAATCGGGACCTCATCCAGCGAGGCGATGGCATGAACGATCCCTGGCAGTCCGCCCCACCGCGCCGCCGCGCCTGGCACCGGGTCGTGCTCTGGAGCGTGGTAATCGGCGCGCTGGCGCTGATCCTGTGGCCGGTCGGCCGCGATCTGCTCAAGCCTTCCGCGAAACCGCGCGACGTCGCCGCGCGCGGCGATCTGGCGGACGACGAGCAGACCACGATCGGGATCTTCGAATCGGTGTCGCCGTCGGTGGTCAACATCACCACTTCGGCGCGCGTGCGCGACCTGTGGACGCGCCGGGTCAGCGAAGTGCCGCGTGGCACCGGCTCGGGCTTCGTGTGGGACGACGACGGCCACGTGGTGACCAACTACCACGTGATCGCCGGCGCCAGCCGCGCCGTGGTAGGCCTCGACTCCGGGCGCACCTTCGATGCGGTGCTGGTCGGTGCCAGTCCGGAGCACGATCTGGCGGTGCTCAAGATCAACGTGCCGATGGATGCACCACCGCCGGTGCCGATCGGCACCAGCACCGACCTGCGCGTCGGCCAGAAGGTATTCGCGATCGGCAATCCCTTCGGCCTCGACCACACGCTGACCACCGGCGTGATCTCGGCGCTGGACCGCACCATCCCCGGCGAGCGCAACGGTCCGGACATCGAGGGCCTGATCCAGTCCGATGCGGCGATCAATCCGGGCAATTCGGGCGGTCCGCTGATCGACTCGGCCGGACGCCTGATCGGCATCAATACCGCGATTTACAGCCCCACCGGCGCCTCCGCCGGGATTGGCTTCTCGGTGCCGGTCGACATGGTCAATCGCGTGGTGCCCAAGCTGATCGCCGATGGTGAATTCCTGCGTCCACTGATCGGGATCACGGCCAACGACGAGGTCTCCGAGCGGCTGCTGGCCGACGCGGGCGTCGAGGGCATCATGGTGCTTGAAGTCGGCCCCGGCTCGCCCGCCGAGCGCGCAGGCTTGCGGCCGGCGCGTCGCGCGAGCGATGGCAGCGTGTTGCTGGGCGATCTGATCCAGGCCATCGATGGCAAACCGATGCGGCGCATGAGCGACCTCACCGCGTTGCTCGAATCGCACCAGGTCGGCGATCGCATCGTGCTGACCATCTGGCGCGATGGCGAACTGTCGCCGGTGGAAGTGGTACTCGCAGCGCCGACCGGTTGATCCAGCGGCTCGATCCAGCGGCTCGATCGATTGGCTTGACCCACCGGTGCGAACGCGCGCAAGGCAATCAGAAGCGGGTTGGTTTGGCGATGATGCAGCGCTGCACCTGCGCGCGCGCGGCCGCAGCGCCCGGCGCATCGCCGCCTTCGATACTGCTGGCGAGCAGGGTGAACCAGTTGCGCACGCACAGCGCGCCGACCTTCGGCCCCAGTTGATAGCTGGCTTGCGCATGCGCGGCGGCGTCCGCCCACTGGCGCTTGCCGATCGCGACCTCGGCCAGCGACTGCCACAGTGCGGGATCGGCATCGCGCAGTGCGATCGCGGCGCGCAGATCGGCTTCGGCTTCGTCGTAGCGGCCGGCGCGCAGCGCGCTGGCAGCGCGCTGGCGCAGATCGTCGACTTCGGGATCGGGCAGCGGCACCACGTCGACCGCGCTGTCGACCAGGGCCGCCTCGCGCTGGATCTGAGCCAGCCAGTCGCGTTCGATGCGCGCCGGCGGCGCGGGCAATGGCGGGCTGCCGGCGCAGGCGCACAGCATGGCGGCGAGCGCCGCGGTCAGGCAGGATTTCACGCGGGTCATCGTCCACTGAACCAGTCGAGCAGGGTACGGCGCTTGCGCGGCTCACGGCGGCCGTTATCGTCATCGCTTTCGCGCGCATCGCGCTGCAACCACTCGTCGTCGCCGCAGCCACCATATCCGATCGGCTCGTAGCCGCGGATGAAGGGCAGCTGGCGCGCTCCGGTGCAGTCGCGGTCGGTGCCCTGCTGCAGCTGTGGATCGACCCACGCCATCTGCGGGTCTTCGCTCAAGTCCAGCCGCAGCGGCGTGGTCGGCAGCTTGGCCATCAATGCCGCCCAGATGCGCATCGCGCCGGTCGCGCCGTAGAGTCCGGTTTCGCGATTGTCGTCGCTGCCGACCCAGACCACGGCAAGGTGGCTGCCGGTGTAGCCGGCGAACCATGAATCGCGCTGATCGTTGCTGGTGCCGGTCTTGCCCGCAGCCTGCAAGCGTCCGAGGCCCAGACCGACCAGCGCCGATGCGGTGCCGCGCCGTGCGGTCTCCTGCAGGCCGAAGGTGACCAGTCGCGCGGCCTCCACCAGATCGCCAGCGGAAGGCTTCTGCGTGTAGCGGGTCAGCGGCGTGCCGTTGGCATCGACCACCGCATCGAGCGCGTACAGCGGCACCGGTTTGCCGTCGGCGGCGAGGTACTGGTAGGCCTGCGCGACCTGGAACGGCGACAGGTCGATGGAGCCGAGCAGAAGCGAAGGCAGCGGCTGCGGATCGATGCCGGGAATCAACGCGGCCATCACCCGCGCGACCTTGGCCACGTCCAGCTCCAGGCCCAGGTTCACCGTCGCCAGGTTGTACGAACGCGACAGCGCATCGACCAGCGGCACGTCGCCGTGTTCGATGCCGTCGTTGTTGGCCGGCGTCCAGTTGCGCCCGTTGGGTTGGCGCAGCGATACCGCACGGTCGTTGAGCGGGCTCATCAGCGACCAGCGCTCCGGCTGCGCCAGTGCGACCAGGTACACGAAGGGTTTGACCAGCGATCCGATCGGCCGCGCGGCGGCCAGCGCGCGATTGAATCCCGGTTGGCCGGGCTCGCGGCCGCCGATCACCGCCTGCACTGCACCGGTGCGCGTATCGGTGAGAACCATCGCCGCCTGCAGACCGACCCCGCGCTTGCCCAGTGCGGTGAGGCGTTCGATCACCGCGGCCTCCGCGAACTGCTGGCTCGACGGCGCCAGCGTGGTCAGCACCGACAGGCCCTGCGCGCGCAGCACGCTGTCGGGGAAATCGCGCGACAGCTGCGCGCGCACCAGCTCCATGAAGGCCGGATAGCGATTGCGCGGCAATGCGCCCGCGACGGTCACGCCCAGCGGTGCCGCCGCTGCCACCGCGCGGTCGGTGGCGCTGATCAGGCCGGTATCGACCATCACCTTGAGCACCACGTCGCGACGCGCCTTGGCGCGCTCGGGGTAGCGCCGCGGATCGTGCAGCGAGGGGCCCTGGATCATGCCCACCAGCAGGGCCACGTCCTGGATCGCCAGGTGCTCGAGCTCGCGACCGAACCAGAACTCCGACGCTGCGGCCACCCCGTGCACGGCCTGCGCGCCCTGCTGGCCGAGATAGACCTCGTTGAGGTATGCCTCGAGGATGCGCGCCTTCTCGTAGCGCGCCTCGATCAGGATCGCGATCGCGGCCTCGTTGAACTTGCGCGCCAGGGTCTGCGAGCGGTCAAGAAAGATGTTGCGCACCAGCTGCTGGGTCAGGGTCGAGCCGCCTTGCAGCACTTCGCCTGCCAGCAGGTTGACCCATGCCGCGCGCAGGATCGCCCACGGGTCGATGCCGAAGTGGCTCTTGAAGTCGCGGTCCTCGACCGCCTGCAGGGTCGCCACCAGCAGCGGATGTACGTCGGCGGCGCGTACGAAGCGGCGCTCGACCTGCTGCGTTCCGTACAGGGTCGCGATGCGTGCCGGGTCGACGCGGGTCGCGGCGATCGGCTTGCCGCTGTTGCCATCGATCAGGCTCTTGAGCTTGCCATCAGCCAGTCCCAGCACCAGCTGCTGTGCGGGCAGCGGGCCGGCAGCGCTGCGCCAGGCGCGAGTGGCGATCTCGAAGCGCGCGCCATTGCGACGGTAGGTGCCCGGTCGGGTGGGCGCTGCATCGACGGCCATGTAGCGTGCGGCGCTGAGTTCCAGCAGCAGCGCCTCGGCATTCAGCGGCTGGCCGGGTGCGAGCGGCAGCGCGCGGGCGTAAACCCTGCTGGGCTGCTCGAACCCATACTCGGCAAAGCGCGCGCGCACCAGCCGATCGAGGGTAATGCCGTAGGGAATCCCGAAGCCCACCAGCAGCCCGAGCGCCAGCCACACAGGCCCGCGCAGCCAGCGCCATGCGCCGCACCACCAGCGCCAGGCACCGCGCAGCAGGGAGCGTACTGGGACTTGCGACTGGGTGGCGCGGGTCAAGACGTGACAGGCGATCGCTGGAAGGCCCGCGCAGTGTAGTCGAGGCTGGCTGAATCGCCGGCAGCGCCTCTGCCGTCGACAAAACTCTGCGCTCGACCACCGACTGCGGCGCATGCTGGCCCATGCAGCGCCAGCGCCGCGCCGTGACAGCCACCGCCCGGCCCGCGATAATCACCATCCTGCCACCCGGGCCTGTTGCCCGCCCCAGCCCGGACCCGCGTGCCCGCTGCATTTCCCGCTTCCCTGCGCATCGCCCTCTACGGCGTCGGCGCGTCGCTCGACGCCTGGCAGCAGCGCTTGCCCGAGGTGCCGTCGGCGGCGTGGCTTGTGCTGGATGCGCGCGAGGCAGCGGCCGCGCTGTCCGAGGCAGCGCGGGCGTGCCGTGAACACGACGTGCTGTTGCTGGATGCCGCCGCGATCCTGCCGCCGTTCGCGCTCGAGCGCCTGCTGGGTGCTGCTGCGGCGAGCGATGCCGATGTGGTCTCGCCGCTGGGCAATGCCGAGGCCGCGCTGTCGCCACTGCGCGAGGGTGCAGCCACGCAGGCATTCGATCCGCTGGCGGTGGATCAGGGCGTGGCGTTGTATGCCGCGCGCCGCCTGCTGCCGAGCACGCACTGGCTGCCGAGCCTGAGCCTGTGGCGGCAGCGCGCGCTCGCGGTATTGCGCTCCGGCCGCGACTGGAACGGCGGAGCATTGCCGGATGGCTTGGCCGGCGCGGTCTGCGATCATTTGTTCGTGGCACGCGAACCGCTGCTGATGCGCGGCCCCCCACTGCCGGCCGACCCGCGGCATCCGGCACCGGCGCATCCGCTGGATGTGCTGCGCGCGCGCTGGCAGCCGCTGCATGTCGATGTTCCTTCGCGACCGGGTAGCGACCAGCGACCGGTGGTGCTGCACGTGATGCACGGCTGGGGCGGCGGGGTCGAGCGCTGGGTGCGCGATCTTGCCGCTGCCGATCGCGCGCACTGCCACCTCGCGCTGGTCGCGCACGGCGATACCGCGCGCCGGAGCTATGGCGAGCACCTGAGCCTGCGTTTCCCGGCCGATGATCGCGGCGCGCTGCGCGCATGGCCGCTGGCGCGTCCGATCGCCGCCACGGTTACCGCAAGCAGCGAGTACCGCGCGATCCTCGCCAGCATCGTGCGCGACTACGCTGTCGATGCGGTGGTGGTCTCATCGCTGATCGGCCACAGTCTCGATGCGCTCGGCAGCGGCCTGCCGACTTTTGTGGTGTGCCACGACCGCTACCCCGCATGGCCGCTGCTGCACGATGATTTCGACGACCCGGCGCGGCGCTGGGACGCAGACGCGCTGCAGCGCATGCTCGATCGCGCGCATCCTTCGCCATTCGCCGAGCGCGACGCGCAGGCGTGGCAATCCTTGACCGATGCCTGGCTGGACGCACTGCAAGCCGCGCACGCGACCCTGGTGTTTCCGGGCGAGGCGCTGCGCGCAAGCCTGTTGCGCATCGAGCCGCGACTCGACGCCTTCGCCTGGCGCGTGATCACGCACGGACTGCATGCTTTCGCCACCACGACGCAGGCGTGCACACCGCCCGAACGCCCGCGCCCGCGCGTGCTGGTGCTGGGTCGGATCAACGGTGCCAAGGGCGAGGACCTGCTGCGCGCAGTGCTGCCGCTGGCGACCCGCAGCATGGATTTCCACCTGCTCGGCTGCGGCAAGGCCGGCGAGGCGTTCTTCGGTGCGTCCGGAGTATCGATCGAGCTCGACTACGCGCGCGATGAGCTGCCCGCACTGCTCGCGCGCATTCGCCCCGATTTCGCATTGCTGCCATCGACCGTGGCCGAGACGTTTTCCTACACCTTGTCCGAGCTGTGGGCACTCGGCGTGCCGCCGCTGGCCTGCGCGATCGGCAGCTTCGCCGAGCGCATCGCGCACGGCAGCAATGGCTGGCTGGTCGAGAATTCGCCTGCGGCGGTGAGCGACGCGCTGCACACCCTGGCCGGCGACCCCGCACTGCGCGAACGACTGCGCGCGGGCATTTCCGCCATGCCGCTGCGCGATACCGCCGCGATGGCGCAGGACTACGCCCATCTGTTCGCGCTCGACGCGACGCCGCGCACGCGCTGGCTGCCCGCCGCGCTGGAGGTGTCGCAACTCGCCGCCGCGCAGTCCAGCATCGATGTGCAGCGACTGACGATGCAAGGCCAACTTGATCGGCAGCGAATTGCAGACCAGCAGCGCGATCTGGAGCGCCGCGCCGAGTGGGCGCGCAGCTATGAACAGCTCGCCGCCGAGCGCACGCGCTGGGCCGAAGCGCTGCAGCAGCAGGTGCTCGACGAACGCGAAGCGGCAGCGCACGAGCGCGAGCGTGCGCGCGCGCAGGGCGCGACCGAGCTCGCTTCCGCGCTCGCCGCGCGCGATGCCGAGCTCGCCGAGCGCCAACGCATGATCGAGAGCACCTCGTGGCGCATCACCGCCCCGTTGCGCGCGCTGGTGCTGGCACAGCGCAGCCTGCGGGCCAGCGCCAGCTATCGCGCGCAGCAGGCTGCGAGCCTGTTTGGGCGCAGCCTGTTGTCGCTGCGCCAGCGCGGACTGCTGGGCACCATCGCGCGCGCGCGCGCCTGGCTGGGGCGCAGCACGACAATGGTGCCCGCGCAGCCGCCCGAGGTACCAGCCCTCGACCAGCCCTTCGCGCCCTTTGCCGTGCCCGCGAGCGAGTCGCCGCTGGTGTCGATCGTGATCCCGGTCTACGACCATTTTCGCCACACCCTGACCTGCCTGCGCTCGCTTGCCGCGCATCCGGGCAGCGTGGCCTTCGAGGTCATCGTGGTCGACGATGCCAGCAGCGATGAAACCGCAGGGCGCCTGCCGCAGATCGGCGGCATCCGCGTGCACCGCAATGCGCTGAATCTCGGCTTCATCGGCGCATGCAATGCCGGTGCGTCGATCGCGCGTGGCGAGTACGTGCTGTTTCTCAACAACGACACGGCGGTAATGCCCGGTTGGCTCGAGGCCCTGCTCGGCACCTTTACTGCGCGCGCCGATTGCGGTCTGGTCGGCGCCAAGCTGGTGTACCCCGATGGCCGCCTGCAGGAGGCCGGCGGCATCGTGTTCAGCGATGGCTCGGGCTGGAACTACGGGCGCTTCGGCGATCCCGCCGACTGCGCGGTCGACTACCTGCGCGAAGCCGACTACTGCTCCGGTGCCGCGATCATGCTGCGGCGCGAGTTGTTCGATCGACTCGGCGGATTCGACACCCACTATGCGCCGGCGTATTACGAAGACACCGATCTCGCATTCAAGGTGCGCGCGGCGGGACTCAAGGTCTACTACCAGCCGGCCGCCAACGTGGTGCATTTCGAGGGCGTGACCTCAGGCACCGATACCGGCAGCGGCACCAAGCGCTACCAGCCGATCAACCAGGCCAAGTTCGTCGAACGCTGGAAGGATGCGCTGGTGCGACAACCCGCGCCCGGAACGCCGATCGCCATCGCCCGCGAGCATCGCGCGCGTGGGCGCGTGCTGATCGTGGATGCCTGTGTGCCGACACCCGACCAGGACTCCGGTTCGGTGCGCATGCTCAATCTGATGCGGGTGCTGATCGACCTTGGCTGGAAAGTCTGCTTCATGCCCGAGAATCGCCTCGCGCTGCCCGGTTACACCGCGCCGTTGCAGCAACTGGGCGTCGAGGTGCTGTATGCACCGCATGCCGCCGACGCCGCGGCCTGGTTCCGCGAGCATGGCCCGATCCTCGATGCCGTGATCCTGTCGCGCCACTACGTGGCCAGCACCTTCCTGCCGCTGGTACGCGCGCATGCGCGCCGCGCGCGGGTGATCTTCGATACCGTCGACCTGCACTATCTGCGCGAACAGCGCGAAGCGGAACTCGAGCACAGCGCAAGTCTGGCTGCGCACGCGCGCAGCACCCGCGAGCAAGAGCTGCGCCTGGTGCGTGCCTGCGATGTCACCGTGGTGGTCAGCCCGGTCGAGCAGGCCCTGCTGCAGCGCGAAGTGCCAGGTGCACGCATCGAAGTGCTGTCGAACGTGCACGAGGTGATCGGCCAGCGCGCCTGCTTCGCCGCGCGCCGCGACCTGTGGTTCGTCGGCGGCTTCCAGCATCCGCCCAACGTCGACGCCGTGCGCTGGTTTCTGCACGAGATCTGGCCGGCAGTGGAGATCGCACTGCCGGACGTGCGCCTGCACATCGTCGGCAGCCGCATGCCGAACGACCTGCGCGCGCTGGCCGACACCCGGGTCGAAGTGCACGGTTTCGTCGAGCATCTCGATCGATTCCTCGACGGCTGCCGGCTGTCGATCGCGCCACTGCGCTACGGCGCCGGCGTCAAGGGCAAGGTCAACATGGCGATGGCCCACGGCCAGCCCGTCATCGCCACCCCGATCGCGGTCGAGGGCATGCACGTGGTCGACGGCGAGCAGGTGCTGGTCGCCGAGGATGCCGCAGCGTTCGCGGATTCGATCGTGCGCGCGTATCTGGATGCGGATCTGTGGGAGCGGCTGTCGCGGAATGGATTGCTCAATGTCGAGCGGCATTTCTCGTTTGCGGCAGCGCGGATGGCGCTGCAGGAGATTCTTCCCGTGCGCGGGTAGTGTGTTTCTTCACGGGTCTTCACTGGCCTCGGAAAACCACGGCACGTCTCCGGAACAAGCGACCCACGAAATCGGGCTCGCTGTGGGAGCCGGCAGGCCAGCGACCGCACGCGCTGCTACTGCCGCGACTCCCGTCGCTGCCATGGCAGCTCCCACAATTGCTGCCATGGCAACTCCCACAAGGGCTGCCATTACAGCTCCCATAATTGCTGCCATCGCCAGCCGCGCAATCTGTGGGAGCCGGCATGCCGGCGACGGCACCCTGCGCTACTGCCGCGACTCCCGTCGCTGCCATGGCAGCTCCCACAAGTGCTGCCATGACAGCTCCAACAATTGCGGCCATCGCCAGC
>Ga0209181_10007933_pt1 | contig 14391 bp, 18 predicted proteins | sample MAT05_FD_187208 | JGI IMG/M metagenome (GOLD analysis project Ga0209181, IMG submission 187208) | Freshwater microbial communities from Lake Fryxell liftoff mats and glacier meltwater in Antarctica - MAT-05 (SPAdes) (version 2) | ecosystem: Environmental > Aquatic > Freshwater > Ice > Liftoff... | reverse complement strand
GGCGCCGAACTGGGACGCCCGGACACAAACCTTGCTGTGGATCGATGTTCGCGCACCGGCGGTGTTGCAACTTGACCCGGCCACGGATGAAGTCACCCGTTGGACGCTGCCCGAAGTGGTGGGCGCCATGGGACTGGCCCAGCCGGGCACGGTCGTGCTGGCCTTGCAACGATCACTCGCACTGCTGGTGTTGGACAGCGGCCGACTGACCACGCTGTGCGCCGTCGACAACGAACCGATCCACAACCGGCTCAACGACGGCAAGGTGTCGCCCTCAGGCCGTTGGTTCGTCTTCGGATCGATGGACGACAGCCCCACCGACAAGCAGCCCACGGGCGCGCTGTACTGCGCCGGCGCAACCGGCGGTCCGGTCCGACGGTTGCACGAAGGCCTGACGGTGGCCAACGGCATCGCCTTCAGCCCTGACGCCGGGACGATCTACTTCTCGGACAGCCAGTTCGGCCGAGTCTGGCGCGCGCCGTGGGATGAAGACACCGGCGGCATGGGCCGACCCGAGCCGCTGTGTGCACCCGATGAACTTGCTGGTCGGCCGGATGGCGCTGCCGTGGACAGCAGCGGCACCTACTGGTCTGCCGGCGTGTCTGCCGGAGTCCTCAACCGGTTCGCGGCCGATGGCACCTTGCTCGAACGTATCGCATTGCCATGCCGCGCACCCACGATGCCTTGCTTCGGTGGGCCTGATGCCCGCGATGTGTACGTCACCTCGCTGGTACGACCTGCCTGGTCGCTGGAGCCAAGCAGTCTGGATGGCGCGCTCTTTCGGTTTGCGAGCCCGGTGACCGGCTTGCCCGGCATGGGCTGGGCTGCGGCAACAGAGGGCGTCAGACGGTAGCCGCCGATCTGATGGGTCGCGCGACCGCCCCCGTGTTGAGGGTCGTGCAGCCGCTGCCGACGTTGACTGAACCAGCGCATCGCACAACACTCACTGCACTTTTGGACGTCCCCGTGTACGTCCAGGAAATGAGCCCAAGTCGACGTCTTCGATACCTGATCGAACCTTGCCAACTCTGTGATTTCATTGGCTTCAGGATACAAATGTTGGTGTCGAGTCGGGATCCTCCTTGTCTCCACCCACTTCCCTGCTGTCGCCTTGCTGAACAACCCGCGGTGTGTTGTCAGCGGCAGGGATATCGCTGTCACAAAACCATCAAACGTTTCTACTAACATGGAACCATGAAAGATGAAGAGGTTGTCCGGGCGCTGGGCGCACTGGCCCAGGCCCACCGCCTGAGGGTCTTTCGCGACTTGGTGGTGGCCGGCACGGCGGGCTGCACCCCGGGCCAGCTGTGCGAACGCCTCGACATCGCCGCGGCAACGCTGTCGTTTCACCTGAAGGAGTTGCTGTTCGCCGGCATGGTCACGCAGAGCCGGGACGGCAGAAACCTCATCTACCGTGCGTCGTTCGACCGCATGAACGACCTGCTCGCCTTCCTGACGTCGAACTGCTGCGAAGGCCAGCCCTGCGAGCTCGACACCCCTGCCTGCAACTGCTGAGGAGCCGGCCATGGCCGACAAGACTTGCAACGTTCTCTTTGTGTGCACCGGACCGCCCACTGGGGCCAGCCTCGACAAACTCGCCATCCAGCGCGAAATCAAGCACATCGGATCCCGGCAATTCATGACGACCCACCCCTGACGACCCACCCATGACGACCAACGTTCTCATCCTGTGCACCCACAACTCGGCCCGCAGCGTGCTGTCCGAGGCCATGCTGAACCACTGGGCCAAGACGCTGGGCCAGGACGTGCACGCCTACAGCGCAGGCAGCGCGCCGAGTGGCCGCATCAACCCCTACGCCTTGCACGCGCTGAATGATGCGGGCATCGACACCCGTGACGTGCGCAGCAAGTCCTGGGACGAGTTCGTCACGCCTGGCGCTCCTGAGATGCGCATCGTCATCACCGTCTGCGACAGCGCGGCGGCCGAGCCCTGCCCGTATTGGCCCGGCAGCCCGGTGACCGTGCACTGGGGCTACCCCGACCCGTCCAACGCCGCTGAGTCACAGAAGGCCCAGGCCTTCGAGCTGACCCGCCAGGCCATCGGCTACCGCATGCTGCAACTGCTGGCGCTGCCCATGGCGTCGATGTCCAACACCGACCTGCAAGCCGCGCTTGTGGACGCCTGCAAGCGCTGAGCATGGTCGCTGACCTGCGAAGAAGGCTTCTCGGCGAGGCGCTGGGGACCGCGCTGCTGCTGGCCATCGTCATCGGCTCCGGCATCATGGCCGAGCGCCTGTCGGGCGGCAACGTGGCCATCGCGCTGCTGGCCAATACGCTGGCAACCGTTGGCGGCCTGTACATCCTCATCGAGATCTTCGGTCCGGTCAGCGGCGCGCACTTCAACCCGGCGGTGAGCCTGGTGATGGCGCTGCGCGGCGCACTGCCGAAGAACCTGCTGGCGCCCTATGTCGCCGCTCAGTTGCTGGGCGCCATGCTGGGCGCCTGGCTGGCGCATGCGATGTTCGACATGGACCTGCTGCAGCTCTCAACCCAGGTACGCGGTGGCACCGGGCAATGGATCGCAGAAGCCGTGGCCACCGCCGGCCTGTTGCTCGTCATCCTGCGCGCGCCCGCAACGCGGGTCGCTGCCATGGTCGCCTGCTACATCGGCGCCGCCTACTGGTTCACCGCATCGACCTCGTTTGCCAATCCGGCGGCGGCGTTCGGGCGCATGTTCAGTGACAGCTTTGCCGGCATCGCCCCGGCCAGCGTGCTGGGCTTCGTCACCGCTCAACTGCTGGGCGCCGGCCTTGGCGCGCTGACGCACCGGGCCCTTGACTAGCACCGGATTGACCGACAGCGCTGCGGCAGCCACTGCCTTCCCCAACATGCCTGGCCCGATGACTTCATGACCCACATCACCATCCACAACAACCGCCCCGTCGCCGAGACGCCGCTGGGCACCCGGCTGTGCCGGCCCTGCGAGGCAGCGCCGGACCTGCTGCCGGTGCCCAGGCGTGCTGGCTTCACGAAGAACGACGGCGAAGTCGTCTTGGACCGTGGTGCCCGGCGTGTTTGACGGGCCGCTCAGCTTCCCGGCACTGCGGAGCGGCGTCTTCGACGTGCCCACGCCGGACAAGCTGGCCGCTCGCGCGGCGTCGCGACATGCCCCGCGGTTCCTGCTGCTGTACGGGTCGTTGCGAGAGCGGTCATATAGCCGCTTGTTGACCTTCGAAGCCGCGCGCCTGCTACAGGCCATGGGCGGCGAGGTGCGGGTTTTCGACCCAACCGGGCTACCGCTGGCGGACGGGGCACCGGACACGCACCCCAAGGTGCAGGAACTGCGCGAACTGGCCGCCTGGGCCGAAGGCATGGTCTGGTGCTCGCCCGAGCGGCACGGCGCGGTAACCGGCGTCATGAAGACCCAGATCGACTGGATTCCGCTGGCGGTCGGCGCTGTCCGCCCGACCCAGGGCAAGACGCTGGCGGTGATGCAGGTCTGCGGCGGCTCGCAGTCGTTCAACGCGGTGAACCAGCTGCGCATCCTCGGCCGCTGGATGCGCATGCTCACCATCCCGAACCAGTCTTCAGTGGCCAAGGCTTTTGCCGAGTTCACCGAGGACGGCAGGATGAAGCCATCGGCCTTCTACGACCGGATGGTCGATGTGGTGGAGGAACTGTTCAAGTTCACCCTGCTGACCCGAGACGTCAGCCCCTACCTGGTCGACCGGTACAGCGAGCGCAAGGAGAGCGCCGATGAGTTGTCCAAGCGCGTGAACCAACGGGCCCTCTGACCTGCAGGCGCTGCACCCATCCGACAGCGGTTGAGCCGCGGGCGGCAAGGGACCGGTCCGGATGGCTGGTTTTCCAAATGAGGCCCAGCGCGACGGCATCTCAGCGCTTCCACCCGGTGTTGCCGCGGTCCGGTCTGCGCCCCAGACCGGTCCTGGGCCAGGCGCCGCGCTTGATCAACTTTGTGGCCGCGCCTGTGCCCGAGGTCGGTACCTTGGTTTCGATGTTGCTGGGCTTGGTGGTGCTGGGCGCTGGCGCCAGGGGCCGTAAAAAGCAGGGCTGTCGAGCGGGTTCGGCGATCAGCCGTCGTGGCCCGGTGGCGGCCGGCCTTTGTTGCTACTGTCCACTGGCGTTAGCGCCGGCCAGCGCCACGGCGACGGGCCGGACAAAACGCAGGCCAAAGGGCCAGCCGTCCGTCGCGGGCAAACCGCAGTCTGCCGCCGTGCACGGCCACGCCTGACGGACCGGGGCGTGCAACGTCCCGCCCCACTGGCCAAGCACCAGGCCGGCCCGGGCCAGTCCGTTCAGGCAGCCAGCACCTGGAACCCATGCGTGCCGTCGCGCCCGAGTTGCGCCACCAGGCCAAATTCCCAATCCAGGTAGGCCTGCATCGCCGCCCGCGGCGCGTCGGTGCCCTCGTAGGGCCGGCGGTAGCGGTCGGTGCGTGGGCACAGCAAGCCGGCCTCGCCCGCTTCCAGCGGCCGGCCCGCTGCCGCCCAGGCAGTGGTGCCGCCGTCGATCACTGCCAACGGCGTGTCGGTCAGCCGCGCCAGATCGGTGGCGACAAAACGCGCCTGCGCGCTGTTGCCACAAGTCAGCACGATGCGCGCAGCCGCTGGCAGCCGTTGCAGCGCCAGGCCAAGTTGCGAGCGCAGCAGCCAGCGTGCGCCCGGGATATGCCCTTTGACGTGGTGGGCACTGGTGGCGACGTCCAACAACAGCGTGCCGGCCAGCTGCAACTGCGCCGCAGCGTCGGCCGGGCTGATCAGCGTGACGGCCGGCAAGGGCGGGTGCGGCGGCTGCCACGGCCCGGTCTCGGTGAGCTGCGCTGCATCGACATCGCTCAGCCAGCCGACCTGCCAACCGAGCTGGGCCAGCCAGTGCGCCGTCATCGCCGCACGCACACCGTCCTGGGCCGCCCCGCCGTCGGCCAGCACGATGCGCGCGCCGCGCACTGCCGCGAACACATCGGTCTCCTGCACCAGCTGGCCGCCCGGCGCGCTGCCAAAGCCCGGCAGGTGGCCGGCGGCGTACTCCTCGGGCGTGCGCACGTCCCAGCGGTACAGCGTGCGGCGGGCGTCTGCCGCCCAGGCGGCCAGGTCGGCGTGGCTCAGCCGCAGCGCGCCAGCGCGCTCGGCCAGCGCCTGGGCGGACTGCTGCGCTGCCCGGCGGTTCGCCTCACTGGCGGGCAGAAACCGGCGCCGGGCACCGTGGTCGAGTTGCAAGCCGGCCAGCAGCCAGCCGATGGTGCCGTTGCGCAGCGCTGCCACCGGGTTGGGGATGCCGGCGTTGATCAGGCTTTGCGCGCCGATCAGGCTGCGGGTGCGGCCGGCGCAGTTGACGATGACCTGGGTGGCGGGATCGGGTGCCAGCTCACGCACCCGCAACAGCAGCTCGGCGCCCGGCACGCTGGTGCCGCCGGGGATGCTCATGGTCTGGTATTCGTCAAAACGCCGGGCGTCCAGCACCACCACGTCGGCACCGCTGTCGAGCAGCGCCTTGACCGCCTCGGCCGGCAGCGACGGCGTGTGGCGCTTGTGCTCCACCAACTCGCCAAAGGCCTTGCTGGGCACGTTGACGTCGCGGAACAGCTCGCCCGGGCCAGCCCCCTGCCCGTCCGCATCTCCGCCGGGGCCACCGGATTCTCGCCAGCCCTGCAAACCACCCGCCAGCAAATGCACCTGGCTGTAACCCAACCTGACCAGTGTGCGGGCCGCCGGCTCGGCCAGGCCCTCACCATCGTCGTAGACGGCGATGGGCACGTCGTGGCGGGGCAGGCGCCAGGGCGCGTCCAGCTCGATCCGGCTGGGCGACAGGTGCACCGCAAACAGCGGGTGTTGCTGTGCAAACGGGTCTTCTTCGCGCACGTCGATCAGCGCGATCTCGCGCTGTGCCAGCAGCGCGGCGCGCACCTCGGCCGGGCTCAACAACGGAATCGGCAAAGGCAGCGGCAGCGGCAGCGACAAAGAATCAGCGGCGGCCATCAGGCGCTTTCCTTGGACCGGTCCCAAAGATTGGGCACGGTGGTGTTGCTGTAGCCCGAGACAAAGGGCTTGCGGCTGCCGTCCTCGGCATACACCCAGCGCTGCACCGCGCCGATGTTGGCGCCGTAGACATGGATGCTGATGCTGGTGCGGTCGGCAAACGCATTGCTGACCTGGTGCACATCGCCCAGCGTGGGCGACACCGCCTCGATGTCGCCCGGCCGCAAGCGCGTCGCCATACCCTGCGGCACCAGCCGGCCGGCGGCATCGGTACCAAACGGCTGTGCCACCTCTTCGCCGCGCAACATGCCGATCAGGCCCCACACGGTGTGGTCGTGCACCGGCGTTTGCTGGCCCGGGCCCCAGACGAAGCTGACGACCGAAAACCGCTCCAGCGGGTCAGCATGCAGCAGGTACTGGCGGTAGAACTGCGGATGCGGCTGGGCCAGCGCATCGGGCAGCCAGTCGTCACGGGCGATCAGCGTGGCCAGATGGCCGCGCACCGCCGCCAGGCGTTGCGCCTCATCGGCCGGGCGGGCCACTTCATGGGTGACGGCGACAACAAAGTCGCGCAGCGCGTGGGTGCTCATCGGGGGTCTTCCGGTTCGGGATCAAGGGAATCACTGGATTCTGGCGGATGCCGGGCCTTCAGCGCCGGCGACGCACCTGCCGGGCGGCACTGGCCAGGGGCGACGGTCGGGCAGCACCAGCCAGGCGGCAGAGGTCGGACGGCACCGGCCAAGCGGCACCCGGCAGCCGCGCCCCTGTCATCGGCCGCCATGGACCAAACCAGCCCGATCCAGGCCTTCATTGCGCGCTGGCAAGGTGTCAGCGCCAGCGAGCTGGCCACCGCGCAGAGCTTTGTGATGGACTTGTGCGGCGTGCTGGGCGTGCCCCGGCCGCACCCCACGCCCGCGCAGGATTACATGTTCGAGCGCCCGGTGACGTTTTTGCATGGCGACGGCAGCACCAGCGCCGGGCGCATCGACTGCTACCGGCGCGGCCACTTTGTGCTGGAGGCCAAGAAGTTGAAGGCCGGCGCCCACACCCGGGGGTTCGACGACGGCCTGCTGCGCGCCCGCACCCAAGGCGAAGGCTATGCCCGCGCCCTGCCCGCCGCCGAGGGCCGGCCGCCGTTTGTGCTGGTGGTGGACGTGGGCACCGTGCTGGAGGTGTACGCCGAGTTCAGCCGCAGTGGCGGCAGCTACACCACGCCTCGACCGAGGGGTTCGAGGGCTTGGATCAGATCCCTCTCGCTTGTCCAGTAGTCATGGCCTGGATCGAAGTCCACCGCGAAGGCGCCCGCCTCAATCCTCGCGTTGACGCCATCGAAACTGACGCCGTCGTATGCAAAGTCAACGAGGTCCTGGTTTTGGTCAAGCAGGACGCCACCAGCGGGCGTCGGATCTGCGATGACTGCAGCGCCGTTGCCTCGGACAGCAGCGCTGACCGGGACCGCACCGAAGGTACAGGCGTACAAAAATAATCTCTCAACTTCTTTGGCCGTCGTGTTCTCGAACCAGAGGTCTTGAAAGCCATTGATCTCGACATACTCGAAGAGTGGTTGAAGCGATGCAGTGTCCATCTGCAATGCCTAACCCGAGATCGCCAGGTCGCCCTGGTCTTGGCGCTGCCCGATCAGCCGGGCGACATCAAGATGGTCGGCCCGCTCAAAGTACCAAAAGCTGAGTGGAAAGCCGTCGATCCACCAGGTGCGCAGGCCTTCAACATCGATCTGCTTGTCCAGGGTTGGCGACCCGATGGCCGGGTTGAGTTCAAGCTCGGCAAGGGCCTTGGCCATCGCCTCGACCAGCTTGGCCGCCACCGTGGCGCCAGCCTCTCGCCGGTAGAACGAGACCTTGGCCTGCCGGTCATCGCGGGCGCGGGGCCTCAGGCGGTACGGCTTCACGCCGGCTGGTCAGGTGCACGGTCAGCGCTGGCCAGCCTGCGCAGATCATCCCGGTCAGCCGGGGTGTCCGGCGTCGCCGGCCCGCTGGACAGCCCTTGCTCGACCAAGCTGCGTAGCCGGGTGATGGCCTGCTCGCGTTGGTCCTTGCGGATCAACTCGCGCACGTACTCGCTGGTGTTGCCGTATTGACCGGATGCGACCCGCTCGGCCACGTAGTACCGCAAGGGTTCAGGCAGGGCGATGTTCATGGTGGTGGTGGTGGCGCTCATGGGCGGGATGCTGACTGCTTTGGCAATGGTTGTCAAAAAACAAAAGAACCTGCCGGCACCGGGCGGCGCGGGTGGGAAGGCGTCAAGCCAAGCCCGCCCCGGTCACCCGCCACACCACATCACCCCCCTCGTCGGCCACCAGCAAGACGCCGTCGGCCGCCAGGGCGACGCCGACAGGCCGGCCGTAGGACTGTTTTTCATCCGGCGACAAAAATCCGCTGAGGATGTCGCGCGGCGGGCCCGTTGGCCGGCCCTGGGCAAAGGGCACAAAAGCCAACCCGTAGCCGCTGAGCGTGCTGCGGTTCCGGGCGCCGTGCTGGCCAATGACCATGCCCTCGCCGTAACCCGGCAGCGTGCCGGCAGGCAGCCAACATAGGCCGAGTGAGGCGGTGTGGCCGCCCAGCGCGGAGTCGGGTGTCAGCGCCCGGGCCACCAGCGCTGTGTCTTGCGGCACGCGGCCGTCCACCGTCTGGCCTCGGTAGCAGCAGGGCCAGCCGTAAAAGCCGCCATCGGTGACCGATGTGAGGTAGTCGGGCGGGGTCTCATCAACCAGGCCGTCGCGGTCGTTGGCCACCGTCCAGAGCCGGGCGGTGGGCATCTAGAGCGTGGGGCGCTTGCCTTGCGGCTTGGCGTCGGGGATGGTCGGCGTGGTGCCGACCGCCTGGATGTCGGGCGTGCCTTGCAGGCGGCGCCAGCGCAGGGCAGCATCGCCCACCTGTGCTACCACTTGCGCCACGGCCTTGGTCTTGTTCATCTCAGGCCATAGGTTGGATCAGGCGCAAATTGTCCGGCAGGCCCAGGTCGGCGGCGCCAACGCAGGTCAGTCCAGTAACGAGGAGGTCTGACCGGCTTGTCGGATACGCCGTTGCGGCTGGCAGGCACACGCCATCCAACCCGATCACTCGGGCGGCGAAGCCTGTCTGGTGGTCCATTGCTCAGCCCTTGCCTGATCGCGGCGCAAGGCCAAGCGACGGTCTGTCTGCACCGAAGCCAAGCCCTTTCGCGGGTGAAATACCGGGCTACCCACCGCGGCTTTCATAACAACGTGCTCGCCAAGCCTTGAGCGTTTCAAGCCAGTCCAGATCGTTGCGCGCCTCGGGTTTGCGCGCCGCCAGGTAGCACAGCAACTCGGCCGACGTGTCGTGCGCCGGGTCGTGGTCCCGGTGCTCGGCCCGCAAGGCCGCCAGCTGGCGGATCAAGGGCTCGCCGTCCGCGCCTTGGCTGTCGACCTGCACCGCAAAGGCCAGGTCGGCCAGCACCTCGCGCCAACGCACGCCGCCGACGCCTTCGGCCAGTGTGTCCTGGCGGGCGCCAGTCTGGCGATCGGCTGAACTGGCTTGTTCAGCGCAGTGCGCCAGTTCATGCTGCACCACGGCTGACAACCAGAGCTCACGCTGCGGCGGCGGCAACGGCGGGAACAACCACCGGTAATCGCGCCCAGGCGTATAGGCCGAATAGCCCAGGTGGCAGATACCGGCGCCATAGGCCGCGACCATCGGCGTGCGCTCGCGCAGCGCCGTCAGCCACAAGCTGCCGCTGCGCAGTTGCAGGCCGGCGGCCCGGGCCCGGGCTTGGGCCGACGCCGTGGCGCGAAACATTTCGTCGCCGGTGGGCATTTGCGCGCTCGACGCGCCCACCGCAGCCAGCAACAGCAATCCCGAGAGATGAAAGGCCTTCATGGGCCTTTTCTCGGCACCACCGCCAGGGGCTTGAGTTGCAGGACCGCCAATCCCTGGGCAAGTCAAGCGCGGCTGTGACAGACCTGACAGGCCATCAGGCCGGCTGGCCGGCTGGCCGCAACCTGAACTGAAAAAATGCTGCGCTGCAGCGTAGTCCGCCCGGACTGCAGCGTGAGCCGAAAGGATGCGGCACGCTGTTTTCAAGTCATGTTTATGACATGACCGGCTGTTCAGATCAACAGCCAAGAAATCTCACAGCCGATCCGAGGGACGCGGCGCTGTTCTGTGGGCGAAAGGTTGGTCCGAACGGACTACCGATTGCCCCACCGGGCGGGCTGATCGCGTCACCGCGGCCAAGCATGATCCCTTTATTGATGCTGTTGCGTGCCAGGACAGTCAGCCCAAACCGAGATACCCCATGAAACTCCATCCCCCGTTGAAACTGGCGCTTGGTGCCATCGCGCTGGCTGCTGCGCTGTCGGCGCAAGCCAAAGTGACCAGCATGGACCCGGGCGACTACAACTCGAACCCGGCCTACCTGGACAACGGCGGCTCGCTGTTGTTCACGGCGGTCAGCACCGGCGCCACGCCGGCCTCGTTGGTGGTCGATCTCGGCTATTTCCTGTCTGACTTCGCCAGCGGCGCAAACAACCGATCAAATGCACCGTCGGCCAACTTCAACAACCTGTTTGGTGCTGACAACAACACCGTGGTCTGGAACTTCAATACCAACCTGTTGACCGTCAATGGCGTGGCCCAAACCGTGACCAATAATTGGTCCGTACCGTTGACCCAATTTCAGTCCAACCTCGATGGCGGCACGACAAAGTGGGGCGTGATTGCCGGGGCCATGGCGGACTATCCCAACTACTACCTCACCACCGGCTCACCCACCGCCGGCCAGTTGCAAAGCCAGTTCCTCGATATAAGCAGCACAGTCTCCTTGGGCCTCGTCAACAACATCACCAACGCCAGCAACAACCCGGTCGGCTCGCCGACCAGCACGCTGAACTTGTCCGGCAACGGTGCCATTGCGGTGGTGGGCACATCAACCCAGGCCTCTGGTTATGTCGGCGCCAACCTCATCATGGGCACGGCCGGAACCTGGAGAACCAACCTGGCCTGGTCTGCCTTCACCGCTGGCGATGCTTCAGGCATCGGTCTCTACCAATTGAATGATGATGACGGCGGCATCGACAAGCTGACCGGCACCCTCAGCTACAACGCCGGTGTGCTGACTTGGCAGACCGCCCTGACACCCACGCCCCAGGTGCCGGAGCCCAGCGGCTACCTGCTGGTACTGGCCGGCGTTGCAGTGCTGGGCTTTGTCGGCCGCCGTCGCCTGGGCAACTGAATGACCGCCGCGCTGACGCTGCGCCGCCCACCCGGCCGGATCGGCAGTGCTGCGCATGGCTTGCACGGTAGGCTGCGAGGCTGCGCGCTGCTGTTGACACTGGCAGCGTCATCGACTTTGATGGCGCAAACGCTCAAGCCGGGTGACCTGGCGTTCACCACCTTCAATGCCGACCAGGACGGCTGGGCATTGGTGGCCCTGGTCGACCTGGCGCCTGGCACCCAGGTCTTCTTCACCGACAACGCCTGGACCAGCGCAGGCGGGTTCGATTCGGGCGGCGGGTTCGAACGCTGGGTGTCGGGCAGCAGCACGGTCACGGCAGGCACCGTGGTGCAGTTCAACTACACCGATGACGCCTGGAAGCTGCAAGCCTCGCGCGGCACGCTGACCCGCGAAGCCGTGGCCGGCAGCAGCAACCTCAACCTCAGCCAGACCGCAGGATCCCTCTACGCCTACCAGGGCAGCAACGCGGTGACGCCGTCGGTGTTCATTACAGCCCTCTCGAACGGCGACTTCAGCGCGGCTGCGGGCACGCTGGCCGGCACCGGACTGGTGGTGGGTGGCAATGCGTTGCAATTGGCAGCGGGCGCTGACTTTGCCGAGTTCAGCGCCTCACGCAGCGCCGCATTGTCGGTCGACCAATACCGCAGCCTGCTCAACAGCCCCAGCGTCTGGGCCTCGTCCGATGGTGGGCAATACGCCCAGCAGTTGAGCAATGCCACGCCGCTGGCTTCGCTGGCCGTGCCAGAGCCTCAAGGTCTGCTGCTGCTGTTGGCCGGCAGCCTGGCTTTGGCAGGTGCTCGTCGGGCACTGCGCTTTCGGGCCACTCAGGCCAGTGCCGCATGAGCAGATTGGCTGATCAAGCCAGCGGGATTGCCGCAGCGGCAGCAATCCCGTTGGAAAAAATCGTCCGGGTCTTGCGCGCCAAAGCGCACTTTCCCGGACACCCCCCGGCATGGGGGGTACGGAGTCCCAATGGACTATGCCTTGGCGCCACGACACACCCCCAGTGTCATGACCGAAGGCGAAACTTTTCAACCAGGGAATGGCCTGAAAACCACCCCACATCAACCCCTCTAGGAGTTAGCAAATGATGAAGCAATTGAAATTGGCAGCGGTGGCAATCGCCGTTCTGACCAGCCTGGGCGCTCAAGCAACACTGAGTGAGCCGCAAGACTGGAGGGGCTCGTTCGCCTTCTTGGCGATTGACTCGACCAACACCCCGACCTCGATGGTCGTCGACTTGGGCTTCGTGCTCGACGGCCAGAGCGTTCTGGACACGGGGTTTTCGACCAACGCCCTGCTGAAGCTGGCCAGCACAGGTCACAAGGTCCAATGGAACTTCATTGCCAACACGCTGAAGATCGACGACGTGGCCCAACCAGGCACCTTCGCCTACTCGGCACCTTACAAACTGTTCCAGGACAACGCACAGGCCGCTGAGACCAAGTGGGCCGTTGTTGCGGCTGCAACGCAAAACTACCCCAACTACTACCTGAGCACCGGCGCTCCGAATGCAAGACAGTTGCTATTGCAGGATCAGCAAGAAATCGGCCAGTTGGCGTCGATACAAATCGGCATTGCCCGCGCCAACCAGGCCGTCAACGTAGCTGGTGTTTCAGCCGGCACAAATACCGCCGGTCAAACCGGCGCCAGCAGCGTTGTTGGCCGTACCAATGCTTCGTCAGGCTACCTCGGCGCGAACCAAAACTTCGGTCTCGGAGGCAACTGGTCGGGCAATCTGTCCTGGAATGCCTACACCCAAGAAGGTAATTCGTTCAGCAGCAACGTGTGGGCCATGGATGACACCGTCGATAGCGCCATTAAGCAGGACCTCAAGTTCAGCTACAGCGCTGGCGTGCTGACCGCCGTGCCGGAACCCACGACCTACGCGCTGATGGGCGCTGGCCTGCTGGCCCTCGCCCTGCTGCGTCGCCGCAGCCAATCCTGATCCCTGCCTGACCCTGCCACGCCCATCCCGGGCGTGGTTCCGCAGCACCTCGTCAGCGGGGCGCCGCGGAGCCCTGCCCGCCCCAACCGCACCCCTGAGAAAATGACCATGAAACTGACCCACATCGCCCTCGCCGCGCTGGCTCTTGCCGCCGGCAGCACTGCCTTTGCCGGCACCGAGCGCCTTGCCGGCGCTTCAGCCAGCGCCATCAGCGTCGTCAAAGGTTTGAAGAACCTGTGCGGCGCCAACACCTTCACGCTGTTCAAGCAGTCGTCGTCGCTGTCGAGCACCGGCAACATCTGGACCGCCACCTGCTCAGCCAACTTCACCGGCACAACCGACCAGGTCCGGTTCAACAACGGTGGCGGTTCACTCACCGCCGTGAGCAGCGCCGCCCTTGGCGGCAACGTCGCAGTGACGTTGCTCAACCCGGCTGCCGCCACCTGCAGCAACTTGAATGCCGGCACCGGCGTGCTGTCGTTCCTGGCCGCTGGCGAGATCAAGAACTGCACCACCACCGGCACCGTGTCCGAAACCACAGAAGGCGGCTTCATGGACGTGGACGGCACGGTCTTCCGCGCCAACGGCCTGACCATTCCCGCATCGGTCAACGACGCTACCGACTACGTCGCATCGAGCTTCCAGCAAGCCTTCGGTGTCGGCGTCAGCCCCACGCTGTACGCTGCGCTGCAGTCGTACCAGGTCGCCACCGGTCAGCTGCCCTCCACCTGTACCGGCGCGTCACCCACCTTCACCGTCACCGCGCCCGCCCTGACGACCCCGGCTTGCCAGCCCTCGCTGTCGCGCGCCCAGATCGCGTCCTACATGTCGGGTGCTTCCAACGCGCGCACTGCCGGCGTGAGCATGCTGTTCGGCGGCACCAACCTGGTGAAAACGGATTCGACCTGGACCAACGCACCGGCCGCTGCCACGCCGGTGACCTATTGCCGCCGCCCGAACACCTCGGGCACACAAGCCTCGGCCCAGCTGTACTTCCTGAACAGCCCGACCGGTTCAGGCGAGCTGGGTGGCTTGGCGCTGGTGGTGGGCTCCAATGCGGTGCCGACACCGCCGGCCACCTCGACGGTCGTCACCCAAGTCAAGCTTGTCATTGACACCCGTACCGGCACCAGCGACGTCAAGACCTGCATGAACACCGCCGCCGGTTATGCCTTCGGTGTGGTGTCGCTGGAGAACAACCCGATCGGTGGTTCGGACACCTACCGCCTGGTCAAGATCAACGGCGTTTCAGGGACGGAAGGTACCTCCGCC
>Ga0209181_10007929_pt1 | contig 14396 bp, 15 predicted proteins | sample MAT05_FD_187208 | JGI IMG/M metagenome (GOLD analysis project Ga0209181, IMG submission 187208) | Freshwater microbial communities from Lake Fryxell liftoff mats and glacier meltwater in Antarctica - MAT-05 (SPAdes) (version 2) | ecosystem: Environmental > Aquatic > Freshwater > Ice > Liftoff... | reverse complement strand
AAACTGCGGTGACCACGGCCGCCCACAACCACAGCACTACAGCCAGCGTGGCTAGCCAAGCCAAGCCCTGCTCGAACGACGTGGCCAGAAACAGCGCCAGCAACCAGCCGGTGTAGCTGGCGTGCATCAGCACGGCCAGCAGCAGGCGCCCGGTGTGGGCAAACATCCAGGTCATCAGCACACGGTAGGCCGTCAAGGTGGCGAGGTAGAGCACGGCGAACTGCGGGCCCAGCAGCAGGGCGACGAAGACTAGGCCGGATTCATATCCGGATTTCTCGAACCACGCGCGTTTTTTTGACGGCGCGGTCAGCATCTCGAAATTGGCGACGCTGACCTCCGGCGGAACCCGGCGATCGTGGCGCCCGCGGACTGGGACCACCGGCATCTGCAACGCAGCTACAGGCGCCTGAAGATTCATCACCGACACGTCAGCCCACATGGCGTCGAGCGAAAATCGGAAGCCGCGCAAAATTCACGGGGCATCGAATAGGGACGACTCCGGCCCGCCAAGCAGGGTCCGCGCCGTATTCCACAGCGCTTTTGCCTTCTACTCGCCCGCAAAACGCTGGGGCCAGGTGCGCACTGTCCATAAATTGTTTACGGTGGGCGGTGGCGGCGAAATGGCACGCAGTTCTTCAAGTGCCCGGGTATTGCTCGAACCTTGCGAGTCGAGCATAAATCTTGCCCGCCCAGTCCTGCACAGCTTCCCAATCGCGCCAATCGCCTTGCTCTTTGCGCATCGCTTTCACCACCAATTTTGCAAAAAAACCCAAGGTGGTCTCGTCGAGCTTGCCAGCAAACAGGCCAATCTCGAGGGGCTCGAGCAGGGCTCTGACAGGTTTCAAGTAAGCCAGAACTTTGTCGTGATTTTCGGGCGTGTCTTCGCTCATCGTGGCACACACCAAAAAGTACACCAGAGGTAGTTTTTCGAGATCGGGTTTGTGTTGTTTCACGAACTCAACCGCTTCGGGCAACCAGCGCCCGGCACGAATGGCGCTGCCCAAAATAACAGCGCTGTACGGCTTGAGTTCGGCGATAGCCGCAGCGGGCTGAACTTCAACCGAAGCGCCATGTTCAATCAGGGATTGCGCGATGAATTGGGCGACTTCTTTGGTACTGCCAGCGCGGGTGGCGTAAGCGATCAAAATTGGTTTGTTCGTCATCATGAAGTTCCTGCATTGCTTGGGGTTTGAAGTTGGCAGCGCTGGTCAACGCCGCGATCGGCTGGTCGCGCCACAACAGCACGGCGGCCGTCAGTACCAGGATGCCGACGACAAACTGAGACAGCCGAAGATTGCTGCCGTCCGGCAGCACCGTCACGGGGATGCGCATCAACCAGGCCTTCACAGTGGTGTGCAGTACCAGCACCGGAACGACGCTGCCCTGGCTGCGGTTGAACAACCAGACCAGCCCATGCGCCACTGGAGGCAGCGCGCCAGCCAGCGCCGCAGACCCGCGCGTCCCGAGGTGTGGGCAATAACCGCCACCGCTGCGAGGCTCGGCCCGAAGCCGATCGTCATCGACAGCGCAGCAGCCACAACGGGTGAGCCAGCTTTCAGCGCGGCCCCGAGCAATCCGAAGGTCCAGGACCAACCCAACGCAAAGGCGAAGAACGCCATCAGCGCCGCTGCCGAAAGGGGCTCGCTGCAATGCATGACCGGCTCGGAGACCACGACCACCCGGCCTGTTGAAGGCGCCTGCTGCGTCATGACCGTGCCTGTGCACTGCGCAGTTCGTCTCGATGGGCCGCCACGAACTGCGCAAACTCGATGGGCGCACGGCCGGTCAAGTCGGTCACCGTGTGCGTCACCGGTGGCGTGCCGGTGAGCCGCGGCAGCATGTGCAGCAGCAGCATCACGAGGATCAGGCCGGGCGCGCGACCGTCGCGCCGCAGCGTGCGGTAGAACTGCCAGGGGCCGGGCGATACATAACGGATGGGTAGGCCCAGACCGGCCGTCAACTGGTCGGCCATTTGCTGAAAGCCCAGAGGCGTTTGCGATGTCAAGGTGTAGGCCTGCCCGTGGTGCTGCGTGCCTGGCTGCGTCAGGACCTGGGCAGCCACGCGGGCAATGTCATCGACATCCACCAGCGTGAACCGGGCCTTGCCTGCCGGCAGAAAAATGCGGTGCCGGCGCACCAGTTCATCGTGCAGCGTGCTGGTGAAGTTCTGCATGAAGTAGGCCGGTCGCAGCAGCGTGTACGGCACGCCGCCCGATGCCAGGCGTTGCTCGATCCTGTGGTGCGGGATGAACCGATTGCGCTCTGCCCCCTGCACCGACAAAAACACGATGTGGCCGACGCCGTGCTGCCGAGCCCGCGCGATCAGCTCACCGAAGTCGCCGGTGAGCTGCGGCGGACGCAGCAAGAAGAGACTGTCGCAGTCGGCCAGCGCGGCGTCTTGACTGGCGCGGTCGAGAAAGTCGAAACCCACCGGCTCCACACCCGAAGATTCAAGCCATCTCGCTGGCGCCCTGGTGACGTCACGAACAGCCGCGCGAACGACGATGCCGTCGAAGGCCTGCAGCGCCGCGATCACCGCTGAGCCGACTTGGCCGGTGGCGCCGGTCACGAGGATACGTTTCATCGCCCGGCCGATGGCATCAGCAACGCGACGATGACCGCACGAACCTCATCGTCATGCCCGACCCGGGTGTGTCCACCCTCGTCGAAGTTGATGAACTTGGCGCCCGAGATCCGGTCCGCCGTGTACTTTGCACTCGCAAAAGTGCCGTAGCGGTCATCGCGGGCGCTGATCACCAAGGTCGGCAGCCGTATCGACTCCAGCGGTGCGGGCGACAGGTGCTTGCCCGCGGCCGTGTCGCTGCGCAAGCCCTGGGCGCGCAGCGACACCGGCAGGATGTTGACGAGCATGGCATCAATCCGTGCCCGCTCCTGCGGGCTGGCAAGCCTCTCGCTGCCCCGCTTGCGCAAGGTCTCCTGCACATTGCGAAGCGTCAAGATGTGCAGAAATTTGGTGATGTGCGCCCCGATGGACAACTCGGCGTGCGTGCGTTCGTAGAGCTGGGCAACTTCATCCACCGGCACCTGCGACTTCTTGGCCAGCGCTGCCACGATCCGCTTCTGATCGGGCTTGTTCTCTTCCGGAGCGGACACGGACAGGCCTGTGGTTGAGTAGGGTCGCTCAGACGCTAGCCTGGGGCGCCGCGTATTGCTGTGCGGCAGCACACACTGGCGCACACAGTCTGGCCCGCTGGCCTTCAACCCTTGGCCACGTAGCGGTCCGCCCGCGCTGCAGCCAACACGGCCTCGACATTGCTCAACAGCTTCTCGGCGGGCACGGCGCCCATCAACCAGCCGTTCGGTTGAACGAACCAGTGGGCGAGCTCGCTGTCGGTCATCACCGCAGCCAACTCCGATATCGCTGGCGCGACACCACCGCGCACGCTGCCCTGCGCGAAGTCGAACTGAAACAGCGGCAACCACAACCCTGCGCCGCAGGAGAAGGCGATCACCTGCCGGTCAACGATCCAGTGGGCCAGCACCGAGACGGGCTGCCGGATTGCGTCTCGCAAGCGATCAGCCACCTCCGTCCCGGTAGCCACGCCGCCGCTCGCGGCGAAGTCCGCCGGGCAGTCGGCCCGGCGGCAAAGGCGCTGGTAGCTCAGGATCGATTCGGGCACCGGCCGGCGCGGCTCTCGCGGCAAGCCCGTGGGCCAGGCGCTGTTGTCTGGCTGCACCTCCGGAAATCTGCTGACCGACGACATCGGGCGCTCCTGTCTGGCTTTGACCCTGGCATCCCGTGCCCAGGCATGCGGCGCAGGCTAGCGCCCGATACGAGGCTGGTCTGTACGCGAGCGAACCGATCTCGTGCCGCTTGCAGCCCACCCAGACCCCGTGCCCCAGGGCCGCCCGAATACGTTGCCTGGGCGACTCACTCGGAGACCGTGCGCCGGCGCACAGACCGGCGCGGCGTCGCGCCCTAGCGTTGGCAAGTGACAACCCCCGCCCCTGCTTTGCCCACCCGTGTGTCCCGCCTGCGCAGCTTTGCAGGCCACCATTGGGGCAAAGCCCTGGCCCTCCTGGTCCTGCTGGCCCTCGCGGTGCTGTTCGGGCCGCGTTGGGTGCTGGGGCCGCAGGTGCCGGTAGAGACGGTGGCGCAGCGCGATTTCACGCAGACGGTAGTGGCCAGCGGGCGTGTGGAGACACCACACCGGGTGGAGATGGGTGTGCAGATCGCCGGCACGGTGCTGCGTGTGCCCGTGGTCGAAGGACAGACGGTGGCTGCGGGCACCCCGTTGATAGAACTCGAAGCGTCCGAGTTGCAGGCCGCCGCCGCACAAGCCGCGCAAACGGTGCAGCAGGGGCGTGCGCGCATGCGCCAGCTGCGCGAGGTGCAGGCCCCGGTTGCCGAACAAGCCGTGCGCGAGGCCCAGGCCAACGCTGAAACGGCGCAGCGCGCCCTGGTGCGCAGCCGCGCATTGCTGTCGCAAGGCTTCATCAGCCCCGCCGCGCTGGACGAGACCCAGCGCACCGAGCGCGTGGCACAGGCCCAGGTGACGACGGCGCAACAGCAACTTGCCAGCGCCCGGCCATCGGGCAGCGACAGCGCGGTGGCCCAGGCCACGCTGGCCCAGGCCGTGGCGGCGGCCGATGCCGCGCAGGCCCGCCTGCGCTATGCCCGTGTCAGCGCACCACTGGCCGGCACCCTGATCACCCGCAATGTCGAGCCCGGCGCGGTGGTGCAGCCCGGCAAGGTGCTGATGGTGCTGTCGCCTGCCGGACCCACGCAATTGGTGGTGCAGATCGACGAGCGCAACCTGCGGCTGTTGCGCCTGGGCCAGCCAGCGCTGGCCTCGGCCGACGCCTACCCCGGCGAGCGTTTCGCGGCCGAGCTGGCCTATATCAACCCGGGCGTCGATGCCGGGCGCGGCGCCGTCGAGGTCAAGCTGCGGGTCAGCGCGCCGCCTGCCTACCTCAAGCAGGACATGACGGTATCGATCGACATCGAAGTGGCGCAGCGCCGGCAGGCCGTGCTGGTGGCGTTGGGCTCGGTACACGATGCCGATGGCGCGCAGCCCTGGGTGCTGAAGGTGGACGGCCGGCACGCGCGGCGCCAAGCGTTGCTTTTGGGCCTGCGCAGCAACGGCCTGGCCGAGGTGCTGAAGGGCCTGCAGGCCGGCGACCAGGTGGTGCCGGCGTCGGCCAAGACCGTGGCCGACGGGGCGCGCATCCGGGCGGTGGCGCCGTGAGCCAGCCCCCGGACGGGCATCCCGAAAGCGCACCCCTGGTCCCGCTGCCGCGCTGGCAGCCGTTCGAATGGATCGTGGCGCTGCGCTTTCTGCGCGAGGGCTGCACCCAGACCGCCTTCATCATCGGCGGCGTGGCCATCGGGGTGGCGGTGATCGTCTTCATGTCATCGCTGATGGCGGGGCTGGAGTCCAACCTGATGCGCCAGGCGCTCTCCGGCCAATCGCACATCCAGTTGCTGCCGCCCAAGGAGGCGGCGCGCCCGCTTCGGGCGGCCGGTGCCGCCACCGAAGGCGCGGTGCTGCAGGCGCCCTTGCAGCGCCTGCGCGGTATCGACCAGTGGCAGGCCCTGGCGGCACAGATGCGGGCGCTGCCCGAGGTGCGCGTGGTGTCGGCTGGCGCTACCGGCTCGGCCTTGGTGGTGCGCGGTGATGCCAGCCGCGCCATTTCGGCCATCGGCATCGACCCGGCGCTCTACTTCCGTATCGTGTTGATCGGCGACATGCTGGCCGCCGGCACGACGCGCCTGACAGGCACCGACATCCTGATCGGCACCGAACTGGCCGCTGACCTGGGCGTGGGCGTGGGCGACAAGCTGCGGGTCACAGCGTCCAGCGGCGCCGACCTCACCCTCAGCATCAGCGGCATCTTCGACCTGGGCAACAAGGCCGCCAACACCCGCACCACCTATATGGCGCTGCGCACCGCGCAAAGCCTGCTGGCGCTGCCCGGCGGCGTGACGGTGCTGGACCTGACCTTGGCCGACCCCTATGCGGCCGAGACGGTGGCGCAGCGCATCGCGGCGGCCACCGGCGTGCAGGCCGACAGCTGGATCAAGACCAACGCGCAGTTCTTCTCGGCGGTGGCGGCCCAGAAGAGTTCAAACACGCTGATCCGCAGCTTCGTGGCGCTGTCGGTGGCCATGGGCATCGCCAGCGTGCTGGTGGTGTCGGTCGTGCAGCGCAGCAGCGAGATCGGCATCCTGCGGGCGATGGGCGTGACACGCGGGCAGGTGCTGCGCCTGTTCCTGCTGCAGGGTGGTCTGCTGGCGCTGGCGGGGTCCGTCCTCGGCTCGGGCCTGGGTGCCGGTGCGTTGATGCTGTGGCAGTCGCTGGTGCGCAATGCCGACGGCACGCCACTGTTCCCGGTGACGCTGCCGCCAGCGTTGTTCATCACCGCGCTGGGCCTGGCCACGCTCACCGGCCTGCTGGCCGCCTTTGCCCCGGCGTTGCGCGCATCCCGGCTGGACCCGGTAGTGGCCATCAATGCCTGATGAAGCCATCGAAGCGGTCGGCAAAGCCCCCGGCGATACGGATGGCGCCGCGCCGCTGCTGGCGCTCAAGGCCGTACACAAGTCGTACAACATCGGCCAGCCCAACGAGACCGAAGTGCTGCATGGCATCGATCTGGTGCTGCAACGTGGCGAGTTCTGCGCCGTGGTGGGCCCGTCTGGCTCGGGCAAGAGCACGCTGCTCAACATCATCGGCCTGCTCGACCGACCCACCAGCGGCACACTCGCGCTCTCCGGTGTGGACACCATGACGCTGGGCGACGCCGAGCTCACACGGCTGCGCGGGCACCGCATCGGCTTCGTGTTCCAGCACCACCATCTGCTCAGCGCCTTCACTGCGCTGGAGAACGTGATGCTGCCGATGCTGGGGGACGCCGGGTTCCCGAACGCCGCGATGGCCGAGCGCGCCGCGCAGCTGATCAACGATGTTGGCCTGGCGCCCTGGCGCGATCAGTTGGCAGGTGAACTGTCCGGCGGCCAGCAGCAGCGGGTGGCCCTGGCACGCGCCCTGGCCATGGCGCCGGCCCTGCTGCTGGCCGACGAGCCCACCGGCAACCTCGACACCGTCAGCGCCGATGCCGTGTTCGCCCTGCTGCGCAAGGTCAACGCCGAGCAGCACACCAGCGTGCTCTTCGTTACCCACAGCCCGGCGCTGGCAGCGCGTTGCGACAAGACCATCGAAGTGGTGGACGGGCGGGTGGTGACTTCGCGCTGAGCAAATCACGGCGCTCAAGCCCCCATTGCCCCATTGCCCCACTGCCCCATTGCCCCATTGCCATCGACAGGCCACGTCCGCTGGCTGTCGGCGCAAGCACGGCCGACAGATGCCGCTCAGGACCGGCGCCGGGTCAGCGGACCGGCGCCAGATGCAGCCAGATCTCGTTGCGCCGCAAGAACCAGGGCGTGAACGGCGCGTTGTAGCGCGCATAAACCGGCTCGCCCGTCCACACCAGATCGGCAGCGCGCAACGCCGCCTGCAGCTTGGCCAGGTGGTCGGCGTAGTTCGACGCCGACCAAAAGCCCGAGTAGCGGATGACGGCCACTTGCGCGGGCAGCACCTCGCGCAGGTTGACCCGCGCATCCACGGGTTCGGGTGCGCTGGCCACCGTCACACCCTTGGGCAGCACAAACTGCACCAGGAAACCGCCGGGCGCCGCGCTCTGGGTGACCGGCGCCGTCATCTCCAGCTTCACCGGCGCAGCAACCTGGGTCACCGGTGCGGTCATCGCGAACTTCCGTTCACCCTTGTTCTTGCCGAAGATATAGCCGGCCAGGATCGGGAACGCCTGGCTGCCCGCGTCGCCCGCCGGGCCAGCCACCACGACCTCGGCGACGGCGTAGGGGGCGTACTGGCGCAACTCGATGTCCTCAAGCAAGCGAACGACCTGGTAGTCGGGCTCTTCCGTGGCGTGACTGGGCATGGCGGGTGTGCTCAACGTGAATATCCACAAGACGGCAGTGCCGAGGGCTGCGGCCCGGCTGCGGGATTGGCGCAAAGGACGGGATGTCATCGGGTCAACTTGCATTCAACGCCCGCGGCGAGGCTGGCCTGCGCCGCGCCGCGCAAACAGCTCTCGCCAGCCCGCCTCGTGCAAGGCCACGCCGTACCGCCTTGCAGCAGCCTCGATGCGCCGCCAGGCCTCAAGGCGCTGCGCATCACTCACGTCCTTCACGGCGTCGACCCTTGCCACGGCATTGCGGACATGGCTGGCGGTTTCCGACGGCTCCTTGCGCTGCAGGGGCAAGGCGAACTGGCGTGCTGGCAGGGCATTGCGCGCCTGCGCGAAGAGTTTGGGCATGTGCGGGTCCTCGGGTTCAAGTCGGCATACCCCCGCCATTGCGCCACGGCCGGCCACTGGCGTCGGTCTGGCGCCGCACGGACCGCATGATTTCTCGGCCGGTTCAGTATTGCAGGCGACGCCATTGCCAAAAGGCTGGTCGTTGGCAACCCGCCAAGTTGGGTGAAAATCCGGGCCGATGGAAACCCCCGGCAATCTGTTCGTCGTCGCCGCCCCCAGCGGGGCCGGCAAGTCCAGTCTGGTCAAGGCCTTGCTGGAGCTCGATTCACACCTCACGGTGTCGGTCTCGCACACCACCCGCGCGCCGCGCGGCCAGGAGCGCGACGGACGCGAATACTGGTTCATCGACGAACCGGCTTTCCGCAACATGGCCGCCCGGGGCGACTTCTTCGAATGGGCCGAGGTGCATGGCCACCTGTACGGCACGTCCCGGCCGGCCGTGACCCAGCGTCTGGCTGCCGGCATCGACGTGATCCTGGAGATCGACTACCAGGGCGCGCTGCAGATCAAGCAGCTGTTCGAGTTTGCCGTGCTGATCTTCATCCTGCCGCCGGGCTGGGACGAATTGCGCCAGCGCCTGACCCGACGCGGCGAAGACCCGCCAGCCGTGATTGCGCAGCGCATGGTCAATGCCCGGATCGAGGTGGCGCAGGCCAGGCACTTCGACTTTGTTATAATCAACGGTTTGTTCGAGACCGCGCTGTTCGATTTGAAGACGGTTGTGCACTCGCAGCGCTTGCGCTACGCCGCACAGAAGCGCAACAAATCGCAGGTATTTGCGGCGCTGGACCTGATCTGAACCGGTCAAGAACGTTGTCAAGAACGTCGCCCCAAACCCCGTCACCACCCCCGAAGGCAAGCCCATGGCCCGCATCACTGTCGAAGACTGCCTGCTCAAGATCCCCAACCGCTTCCAGTTGGTGCTGGCCGCAACCTACCGCGCCCGCATGCTCAGCCAGGGCCACGCGCCCAAGATCGAGAGCAAAAACAAGCCAGGCGTGACCGCGCTGCGCGAGATCGCCGCCGGTGAGGTGGGTGTCGAGATGCTGCGCCGCGTGCCGCTCTGAGCTGCCGCAGCCCCACAGGTGCCTGCGGGCACCGCCAAGACCAGGCGCCTTCGGGCGCCTTTGTCGTTCTGGGCGCCAGCCTATCCACGCGGCGCCGCCGCCGGCGGGCACTGTCAATTTCCAGCCCGACCACCCCACCGGCCGTGCAGCCGGCCAAAGCAGGCTAAATTCGGGCATGGGCATCCGATCCTTCGCTGCTGAACTGCTGCTGCCGTCCGTGCTGCAGGCCAAGTCGCGCAATCCCACGCCCGCCAGTGCCGCCGATGCCGTCCCGGTGGCCTCGTTTGCGGCCCTGGCCGACAAACTGGGCCACCTCAGCAAAGCCGAGTTCAAGCTGGTGCGTGACGCCTACAAGTTTGCCGACGAAGCCCATCTGGGGCAGCGGCGCGCCAGCGGTGAGCCCTACATCACCCATCCGCTGGCGGTGGCCGGCCTGGTGGCCGACTGGCGGCTGGACGCGCAAGCCGTGATGGCCGCGTTGATGCACGACGCAATGGAGGACTGCGGCATCACCAAGGTCGAGCTGATCGAGCGCTTTGGTGCCCCCACTGCCGAGATGGTGGACGGCCTGACCAAGCTCGACAAATTGCAGTTCTCCACCCGGGAGGAGGGCCAGGCCGAGTCGTTCCGCAAGATGCTGCTGGCGATGGCGCGCGATGTGCGCATCATCTTGATCAAGCTGGCCGACCGGCTGCACAACATGCGCACGATGACGGCGATGCCGCTGGGCAAGCGCGGCCGCATCGCCCGCGAGACGCTGGACATCTACGCACCCATCGCCCACCGCCTGGGCCTGAACCTGATCTACCGCGAGCTGCAGGACCTGTCGTTCCAGCACCTCTACCCCTGGCGCCATGCCGCGCTGGCCAAAGCGGTGCAGCGGGCCCGCGGCTACCGGCGCGACATCGTCGACCGGGTGCGGGGCGATGTCGAAAAATCGTTCAGCCGCGCCAAGGTCAAGGTGCAGGTCAGCGGGCGCGAAAAAACCGTCTACAGCATCTACCGCAAGATGCGGCAAAAACACGCCGGTTTTGCCCAGGTCACCGACATCTTCGGCTTCCGCATCGTGGTGCCGCAGCCGATGGACTGTTACCTGGCGCTGGGCCTGCTGCACCAGACCTACAAGCCGGTGCCCGGACGCTTCAAGGACTACATCGCCATCCCCAAGGTCAACGGCTACCAGTCGCTGCACACCACGCTGGTCAGCCCGCTGGGCACGGCGGTGGAGTTTCAGATCCGCACCGAGCCGATGAACGCGGTGGCCGAGTCCGGCATCGCCGCGCACTGGCTCTACAAACACGACCCCAAAACCACCGGCAATGCCGCCGGCGAGGCACAACGCCTGGGCGCGATGTGGCTTAAATCCCTGCTCGACATCCAGGACGAGACGCGCGACGCGGCGGAATTCTTGGAGCACGTCAAGATCGACCTGGTGCCCGAGGCGGTCTACGTCTTCACGCCGATGAGCAAGATCCTGGCGCTGCCTCGGGGTGCCACCACGGTGGACTTTGCCTATGCCATCCACAGCGATGTCGGCGACCACTGCGTGGCGGCCAAGCTCAACGGTGAGGCGGTGGCGCTGCGCACCGAGTTGAACAGCGGCGACGTGGTCGAGATCGTCACCGCGCCCGGCGCCCGGCCCAACCCGGGCTGGCTGAACTTTGTGCGCACCGGCCGGGCACGCTCGAAGATCCGGCATTTCCTCAAGACCATGGAGCACGAGGAGTCCCGCGGTCTGGGTGAAAAACTGCTGGCCCAGGCGCTGCGTGCCGAAGGCCTGCTGATGCCGTCGGCCGAACTCGACGACGGTCCGGCGCAGGCGCTGTGGCATCAGCTGGTCCGCTGGAGCGGCAACCGCAGCCGCGCCGACCTGCTGATCGACATCGGCCTGGGCCGCAAGATCGCCACCATCGTGGCCAAGCGGCTGGCCCAACAGATGGCCGAGCGCGGAGGCCGGCCCGACGCGGTGACACTCACGCTCAACAAGTTCGGCGTGGCCGAGGACGTGGCCACGCCGATGCCCGGGGTGGTGATCGACGGCACCGAGGGCGCGTCGGTGCAACTGGCCAGCTGCTGCCGGCCGATCCCGGGTGACGCGATCCGCGGCTACCTGGGGCGCGGCGAGGGCCTGCTGGTGCACACCGCCGAGTGCAGCATCGGCAAGCGCCTGGCCGACCGCGACCCGGAGCGCTGGATCGCGGTGGAATGGGCCGAGCAGCCGACCCGCAACTTCGAGACCAGCGTCAAGCTGCTGGTCAGGAACGGCAAGGGTGCGCTGGCCCAGCTGGCCGCCGCCGTCAGCGCTGCCGAGGCCGACATCAGCCACATCGAGATGGACGCCGAACCGCTGGACGACGCCACCGAGTTGCGCCTGCTGCTGGCGGTGCGTGACCGGCTGCACTTGGCCGACGTGCTGCGGGCGCTCAAACGCTCACCGCCGGTGATGCGGGCCAACCGCGTCAAGCCTTGAGGCGGCGCGGGGGGATGGCTGCCACGTCAGGTCAACCCAGCCACTGTGAATACCGCACAACTTCTGTGCTGAGGTCTGGGTAAAGTGACCGGCAGATCGCCAGACGCGACACCAGCTCAGGGAAAAATACCACCGGCGCCCGCCTGCACATGCAAGCGGGCGCCGACTGGTTTTCAGGCGGCGGTTTTCACCCAGGCCGGGCTTGCTGGCAGGGATTCAGGGCGGGGTCTGGGGCGCGGGGTAGACAACCCTCAGCACCTCCAGCGTCTCGCTGCCGCCCGGCGTCTGCAGCCGGATCTCGTCGCCCACCCGGGCCTTGAGCAAGGCCCGGGCGATCGGCGCAATCCAGCTCACCTCGCCGGCCAGGTTGTCGGCCTCGTCCACGCCCTTGATCGTGATCGTGCGCTCAACACCCCGGCTGGTGGCGTAGGTCACGGTGGCGCCAAAAAACACCTGGTCGCTGCCAAAGTGCAGCGCCGGGTCCGCCACTTCGGCGATGTCGAGCCGTTTGCTCAAGAAGCGGATGCGGCGGTCGATCTCGCGCAGCCGCTTCTTGCCGTACAAGTAATCGCCGTTTTCCGACCGGTCGCCGTTTTTGGCCGCCCAGGAGACGATCTCGACGATCTTGGGCCGCTCGTCGTCGATCAGTGCGAGCAACTCGTCGCGCAAACGCTTGTAGCCGGCGGGCGTCAGGTAGTTGCGGGTGCCGGGCGGCAGCGACGGCTGGCCCGGGGCGGCCTCGTCGTCATCGTCGGCGTCGGCATCCGGTTCGCGGGTGAAGGCTTTGTTCATGGTGGGTGCACGCAGTCTACCCAGCGAGAACGCCGAAAACGCTGCCGGACACGCTGCCAGTCACGTTGCCAGTCACGTTGCCAGACAGGCCGCCGGTAGCGCCGGCCGCCGCCGCGCTGCGCCAGGCGCCGGGTGCGCTGCCGGTCCATTTGCGGAAGGCGCGGTAAAAGGTGCTGGCATCGTTGAAACCCAGGCGGTCGGCGATCTCCCCGACGCTGAGGCGGCCGTCGGCCAGGTGCTGCAGCGCCAGGTCGCGCCGCACCTCGTCCTTGAGCTGGCCCCAGCTGGCGCCCTCGTCTTCCAGCCGGCGCCGCAAAGTGGCGGCCGACAGCGCTAGCGTGCGGGACAGCATCGCCAGCGTGGGTGCGGCATCGCCCCGGTCCAGCGCGCTGCGGCAGACCCGCCGCGCCTGGTCGCTCAGCCCGGTGGCGACCACCTGTTTGAGGAACACCGACTGCGGTGCATCCCGCAAAAAAGCCTTCAGCCCGGCCGGCGTGACCACCACCGCCGCCTGCAGCACCCGGGCGTCGAACCAGACCGCCGTGGCCGGCGCATCAAAGCGCTGCAGCGGCGAGAACATGCGACGGTACTCGTCGGCATGGGCCGGCCGGGGGTGCGCCCAGTCGAGGCGGGTCAGCGCGATCCGCCGCCCGGCCAGCCAGCACAGCAGGCCGTGCAACATCACCAGCAAGGTTTCGTCGGCAAAACGCCGGGCGTCGGCGCGGTCGGCCTCACCGGCCTCACCGGACACACCGGCCGGCGCAACCGGCCCGCGCCGGCCGCTGATGCGGTTGTCGATCACCAGGCCCGCCGCACCGCCGCCGATGCGCAGCGACACCGCGATGTCGTCGAAGCACAAACCAAAACCCCGCAGTGCCAGGCGCAGCGCCGGGCCGACGGCGGTCTGGCTGGCCAGCGCGTGGCACAGCATGGCAAATGTGCCCACTTTCATGCGGCGGGCGTCCAGGCCGAAAAACTCGTCGTCGAGCAAACGGGCGACCACGAGCCACAGCCGGGCAAAGGCCGCCGCCGGCACCCGGGCGGCCGGCAGCGCCAGGCAGGCGGCGGTGATACCGGCGTCCGCCAGCGCAGCGTCACGCTGGTGGGGCGCCAGGGCCAGGACGGCGCTGCGCACAAAGGCCATCGACACGCTGGGGCCGTCGCCCGCCACGGCGGCGGGCCAGGGCCATGCGGCGGCGGTCGGGGCGACGGTGGACATGCGTCCATTCTGGCAAATTGCGTCAAGCGGCTGAGCGTTCGCGCCATCGCGCAGCCGACGCGCCGGGCCTAGACTCGTGGGTGATGTGCGTCTGGTCTGAGGGCTGGCCGCGCCGCCCTGCCCGAGTTGCACCTGCCGCCCCCCTGAAGGAGACCGCACCATGACCGATCTGTCCGCCGAATTCCAGGCGCTGGCCAACTACCGCCCGACCCACAAGGTTCGTTTTGTCACCGCCGCCAGCCTGTTCGATGGTCACGACGCAGCGATCAACATCATGCGGCGCATCCTGCAGGGCATGGGCGCCGAGGTGATCCACCTGGGCCACAACCGCTCGGTCGATGAGGTGGTGACCGCCGCGCTGCAAGAGGACGTGCAAGGCATCGCCGTCAGCAGCTACCAGGGTGGCCACAACGAGTACTTCAGTTACATGGTCGAGCTGCTCAAGGCGCGCGGCGGTGAGCACATCCAGGTCTTTGGCGGCGGTGGCGGCGTGATCGTGCCGGCCGAGATCCGCGCGCTGGCCGACCAGGGCGTGCGCATCTTCAGCCCC
>Ga0209181_10007925_pt1 | contig 14398 bp, 14 predicted proteins | sample MAT05_FD_187208 | JGI IMG/M metagenome (GOLD analysis project Ga0209181, IMG submission 187208) | Freshwater microbial communities from Lake Fryxell liftoff mats and glacier meltwater in Antarctica - MAT-05 (SPAdes) (version 2) | ecosystem: Environmental > Aquatic > Freshwater > Ice > Liftoff... | reverse complement strand
ACGGTCGCCCGCCTCATGACCGACCGCATCGCAAGCCTGCTGGAAGCCGCGCGCAGCAGGCTCGGCGCACCGGCAGGCCATGCGGCGCTGGCCGAGCGAAGTGGCGCCACGTTGCGCAAGCCGATCAGCGCCCTCGCCTTCGCCGCGCGGTGGGAAGCGAAACTCGTCCCCTGAGAAGGCTTGCCAAGCGCGGCAAAGGCAGAATATGCGGCGGGTTCGAAAAGCAAGCCGGGAGTTCATCCAGATGAGCCGTTCCTTCCTTCTGCCGCTGGCCGCGGCCGCGGGCCTTCTCCTGGCACCAAGCGCACAGGCGCAGGATGCCGATGCGGGCCAGCGCGTGTTCAACCAGTGCCGCGCCTGCCACGTGATCGCGGCGGGCGGGCGCAATGGCGTCGGCCCCAACCTCCATGGCGTCTGGGGCCGCGCGGCTGGCGCGGTGGAGGGCTTCCGCTATTCCGCGCCGATGCGCCAGAAGGCCGTAGGCGGCCTGGTCTGGACCGAGGAGAATATGCGCGCCTACCTCGCCGACCCGAAATCGGTGGTGCCGGGGGGCTCGATGGCCTTTGCGGGGCTGCGCAATCCCCAGCAACTCAACGACGTGCTGGCCTACGTGCAGCGCGCTTCGGCGCAGTGAATTGGTGATGCGCGCCTGAACCTCAGGCGCGCATCAACGGGCCTCGGAGGGCGAGGAATTCATCCACCGCCTCGACGAAGCCCGCACGCTCCGCCTCTCCGACCATCAGCGAGAGCGCGACCATGCCGCGGCGCGCGACGTACCAGCCGCGCTCGAGCAGGTCGAGGAACAACAACTCCTTCAACCCCTGATCGCCGGCCGCCGCCTCGATGGCGTCTCGCGGCGGCGCCTCCGTGAAGTGGAAGGCCATCATGCTGCCGCGGCCGGTGACCACCATCGGCAGGCGATGCGCCTGGGCCCGCGCGTTGAGCGCGGCCCGCAGCGCGTCGCCGCGCACATTATGCGCGATGGCGACCTCCGGCGTGTAGATCTCCGACAGCGCGGCGATGCCGGCGGACATGGTCAGCGTATTGTTGTTGAAGGTGCCGGCATGCCCGACCGCATCGCCGCGCCGCGGATCGAAGCGTGCCATCAGCGCCGCACCCCCGCCGAGCGCACCGAAGGACATGCCGCCGCCGACATACTTGCCCAGAGTGACCAGGTCCGGCGTCAGGCCCAGCGCGCCATGCAGGCCCCCGGGCGCAAGGCGGCTGGTCATCACCTCGTCGAAGATCAGCAGCGCGTCGGCCTCCGTCGCGGCCTCGCGCAGCGTGGCGAGAAAGGGCGCGCTCGCGGGGATGCAGCCGCCACCGCCCAACATCGGCTCCAGGATGATGGCCGCGAGGTCCGCTGCATGGGCACGCGCCAGGGCAAGCGCACCTTCAGGATCGTTGTAGCGCGCCAGCACGACGCGATGCGGCACGTTCACCGGGTTGGGCCCGGCGGCGAAGGTGAAGAGGCTGCCGTGATAGCCGCCCTCGAAGGCGAGGATGGTGTTCCGCCCGGTCACGATGCGCGCGAGCGAAAGCGCCAGCAGGTTCGCCTCCGTCCCGGAATTGCAGAAGCGTACCTGCTCCACCGCCGGGAAACGCCCGCAGACGAGCCGGGCGAAGTCGGCCTCCAGCGCGTTGTGGCCGGTGAGGTTCACGCCGACATCAAGCGCCCGCAGCACCGCCGCGCGGATCGCCGGGTGCGAATGGCCGAACAGCCCGGCGGTATACTCACCGATCATGGAGACGTAGGTCAGGCCATCGGAATCGGTAATCCGGCAGCCTTCGCCCTGTTCGACGCGGAAGGGAAAGGGGCTGTGGAACAAAACGCTGCGCGTGTTGCCCCCCGGCATGACGCGCGCGGCGTCCAGGTGATGCGCCTGGCTGCGCGGGCGGCGCTGCGCATAGGTCTCGCGCGCTTCCTCGAGCGCATCGGTAAGTTCGGCGTTGCGCATGCGGCCCTCCGGCGTGCGGCTATCGCTCAGCCGCGTGGTGCGTCCATCATGCGGCGTTTCGACGGGAGATGAACAGATGGGATTGCTCGCGGGCCGCATCGCGGTGGTGACCGGCGCGGCGCGCGGCCTTGGCGCCGCCATCGCCGCACGCTTCGCGGCCGAGGGGGCCGAGGTGCAGGGCCTCGACCTGCCGGCCTGCGACGTCACTGACGAAGCGCAGGTCGCCGCCGCCATGGCGCGCCTGCCGCGCATCGACGTGCTGGTCGCGAATGCCGGCGTGGTGCCGCCCTGGCGCGGGGTTGAGGCGCTCGACTTCGCGGAGTGGGACAGGGTTTTCGCGGTGAATGTGCGTGGCGTCGCCATCTGCATGAAGCACGCGGCGCCGCGCATGGGTCCTGGCGGCGCAATCCTCGCCATGGCCAGCCTGAATGCGGAACGCGCGGCGGCGGGCCAGGCGCTCTACACCGCGACGAAGCACGCGGTGCTGGGGCTGGTGCGCGCCGCGGCGCTGGACCTTGGCCCAAGCGGTATCCGCGTCAACGCGCTCGGCCCCGGACCGATCGCCACCGAGGCCCTTCGGGGCCGCATCGCCGCACGCGGCCTGGCGGGAGATGAAGCGCTCGCCGCGGAGGCCGCGCGCACCCCGCTCGGCCGCATCGCGACCGAGGCGGAGGTCGCGAACACTGCGCTATTCCTCGTCTCGGACCTCGCCAGCGCCATCACCGGCAAGATGCTGCGCGTCGATGGCGGCCTCGCCTGATCAGTGCCTACCTTGGGCGGCGGCGCGGCGGTTGAGGTAAAAGGCGTAGCTCGGCGGCAGGATATCCGCGGGCTTGGCTACGCCAAGCGCGCGCGCCGCCCGATAGGACCAGGCCGGGTCGGCGATGAACTCGCGGGCCAGGGCCACGGCATCGGCCTGGCCCTCGGCGATGATCTGCTCGGCGAGAACAGGGTCGGTGATCAGGCCCACCGCCATGGTCGGAATGCCGACCTCACGCTTCACCTTCGCCGCCAGGGGCGCCTGGAAGCCGTGCGTCTGCGGCACCTGCGACATCGAGACCGGCAGGCCGATGCCGCCGGCGGAGCAATCCACCATATCCACGCCGCGCGCCTTCAATGCGCGCATGACGGGCATGGAGTCGGCCAGCGTCAGGCCGCCCGGCAAATTGTCCTCAAGCGAGGCACGCCACAGTAGCGGCATATCATCCGGGATTACCGCGCGCACCGCCTCCGCCACGCGAAGCGGCAGCTTCATGCGGCCCGCCGCGTCGCCGCCATGGGCATCGCTGCGCTGGTTGGTGATGGGCGAGAGGAAGGCATGCAGCAGGTAGCCATGCGCGCCGTGCAGCTCGATCAGGTCGAATCCCGCCCGCACCGAGCGCTGCGCCGCGGCCGCGAAACCCTCGACGATCGCGTCCAGATCGGACAGCGTGGCCTCTCGCGGGGCGCGCCACCCTTCGCGCATCGGAATCGCGGAGGGGCCGATGGTTTCCCAGAAGGCCTCGGCACCGCTCTCGGGCAATGGGCCGTTGCCCTCCCACGGCCGCTGAGTCGCGCCCTTGCCGCCGGCGTAGTTGAGCTGGATGCCCGACGCGACGCCATGCGCATGATGCAGCGCATTGATGTCGCGCCACGCCGCGACCTGCTCATCATTCCAGATGCCGGCACAGCCATGCGTGATGCGGCCATCGCGCAGCACTGCCGAGGCTTCGGCGATCATCAGGCCCACGCCCCCGAGCGAGAAGCGCCCGTGATGCGCGCGATGCCACGCATTCGGCACGCCCTCCTCCGCCAGATACTGGCACATCGGCGCGACGACGATGCGGTTGCGCAGCGTGAGGCCGCGCAAGGTGAGCGGCGTGAACATCAAGGGTGAAGTCATGCGGGGCGCTTTTCCCATCCGTGTTGCGCCAGGATATCATGGCTGACGGCAAGGTCCGCATCCGGATCCGTGCCGGGCTGCGCGGCATCGGTGATGATCTCGAGCACCGTCAGCCCGGTATAGCCGATCTCGCGCAGCGCGGCCGCCGCGGGGCCGGGCTCGACGATGCCGGTGCCGAGGCGGTCATGCTTGAAATCGCCGTAGCCGGTGTCGCTGATGTGCACGTTCTTGATGCGGCTGCCGAGCATACGGATCGCCGCACCGACATCCTCCTTGATGTAGGCGCTGTTGCAGACATCGAAGTTGATGCCGACCGAGGCGTCGATGTCGTTTGCGACGTCGAGCATGTCCTTCGCTGTCGGCAGGAAGGTGAAGGGCACATTCTCGAGGATGATCTCCGTGCCGCTGCCCTTGGCATAGGCCACGAGTTCCTTCGTGCCTTCCACGAACCAGTCGCGCATCCAGGGCACGGGCGGGTTGATCAGCGAGTTCACCGGGCCGGGGATGGCGCAGACATAGGGGCAGCCCCAATCGGCAGCGAGCTCGATCGCCTCCCTGTACCGATCGAGCGTATAGCGGCGCATGATCGGGCAAACGCTGTTCGGGTTGTTGTCGAGCAGCGGGTAGCAGAAGCTGGTGATGGCGCCGCCAATATCGGCGAGCCAGGTCTTCACCTCGCGCTTCTCGGCCGGCGTCATCGAGGAGGGCCACAGATGCGGCGGGAAGATCATCATCTCGAAGTTGCGATAGCCCTGGCTCGCCAGATGCTTGAGCGCGCCAAGGCCCGAATGCGAATAGAGGAACGGGAAGGTCGAGGCAGCAACGCGGAAATCGGCCATGGGGTGTCTCCTCAGAGCATGGATTCGAGGCGGGTGTTCACGATCAGCTCCGCGACATGCGCCTGGTCGGGCAGGCGCAGCAGAAGGCTGACGATTTCGGCGATGGTATCGGGTTGGAGGCGTCCCGGACCGGGCGTGACGCCGGGCAGGTTGGCGACGAGCTCGGTGTCGATCGCGCCAGGACAAAGTGCCGTGGCCCGCAACCCCTCCGCATGCCCGGCAAAGCGTGTGGCATGCGTCAGCGCCATCAGCGCATGCTTCGACATGGCGTAGCCGAGTGTCACCGAGATGTCGCGGATGCGCTTGCCATCGGTAGAGGCGATGTTCACCACGCGGCCATGACCGGAGGCGCGCAGATGCGGCAGGGCGGCGCGCGTGACCCGCAGCGGCGATTTCACATTCACCTCCCACATTGCATCGAGCGCCGCTTCATCCTCATCGTCGAACGTCACGCGCGCGAGGATGCCGGCATTGTTCACCAGCGCGTCGAGCCTGCCATGCGCAGCGACGGCCTGGGCAATCCACGACGCTGCCGTCTCACGCTGGGTCGCGTCAAAATGATGGAAGCTGACCGCAGCGCCACCCACAAGCTTGAGTCGCGATGCTGCGCCCTTCGGGTCCCGCACGCCAAGCGCCAACGCGAACCCCTCGGCGTGCAGGCGTCGCGCCAGGGACACGCCAAGTCCGCGCCCTGCCCCCGACAGCGCGACGACCCGACCGTCGGCAGGCAGCATCGCCTCGCTCATTCAGAACAGGCCCTGATAGACGCCGCCATCATTGACGATGTTCTGCGCCGTCATGAAGCCCGCCTGCGCGCTGCACAAATAGGCGACGAGATCGCCATTCTCGGAAGGGTCGGCGAAGCGGCCCGCGGGACAGCTTTTCAGGCGATCCTGCACGATCGCCTCATAGGTCACGCCGCCGCGCGCCGCATGGCCATGCAGATTGGTGCGCAGCGCATCCGTATCGAACAGGCCGGGGCAGACGCTGTTGATCGTCACGTTGTGGCCGATCAACTCGCGCGAAAAGGACGCGATGGCAGCGGCCAGACCGGCGCGCGCCGAGTGGCTGTGCGCAAAGCCGACCTGCGGGAACTTGATGAAGCTGACCGAGATGTTGACGATCCGCCCAAACTTCCGCTCGGACATGCCGGGCGTGGTGCGACGGATGAGATCGACGGCGGAGAAGAAGTGCTCATCCCACCAGCGGCGCCATTCGGCCTCGTCCCAGGTACGGAAATCGCCTGGCACCTGGCGTGTGCCAGGGCTGGTGACGAGAATGTCCGCCGCCGGGCACGCCGCGAGCAGCGCCTCACGCCCTGCAGTGGTGTTCACATCGGCGGCGATCGTCTGAACCTTGACGCCGTGTCTTGCCGTGATCTCGGCGGCCGCCTCCGCCAACGGCCCCGGCGTGCGAGCGATGAGCGTGAGATCGCAGCCCTCGCGCGCCAGGCTCTCCGCACAGGCACGGCCGAGCCCCCTGCTCGCCGCGCAGACAATGGCCTGACGGCCGCGAATGCCGAGGTCCATCAGCGCGCAATCCCAAGGTCGCGAAGGCCCTGCTTCAGGCCCTCCAGCGGTTCACCGACACAAGGTTGCAGGGGCATGCGTGGTATCCCGCCGCCCGGGAAGCCGAGGAAATCCATCGCCGCTTTCGTCGAAGGATAGATCGTGCGTCCGCCAGTGACGAACAGATCCGTCAAGTGGCGGCAGGTGGCCTGCAACTGCTCGGCCTCGTCCATCCGCCCGGCCTTGGCGGCGTGGTAGATGTCCGTGCAGCCCTTCCAGACATTCGGGAAGCAATCGACGGTCCCATCCGCGCCGAGCGTCACTGCCGGCACGCCGAAGATAGAGGAGGGGCCGCAGAACACGCGCAGATGGTCCTTCACCGCGAGCAGTGTGGCGTAGAAATTGTTCCAGTCGCCGCTGCTTTCCTTGATCGCCACCACCTGCTCAAGCGAGGCGAGGCGCAGCGCCAGCGCGGGCGAAATCGCGTTCACCGCATTGCCCGGAATGTTGTAGGCCATGATCGGCAACGGCGAGGCTGCGGAGACCGCCGCGAAATGCGCGAAAATCTCATCATCCGTCAGCTTCACGAAATAGGGCGGCAACACCAGCACGCCATCCGCACCGCATTCGGCTGCCATCTTCGCGAAGGCGATTGTCTCGGCCGCACCGACACAGCCAACGCCGACGATGGCGGTCCCACGCCCCTTCGTCGTCGCCGCCGTGTCGGCGTAGAGCGCGCGACGTTCCTCGGCGCTCAGCGACCAGAATTCGCCGGTGCAGCCGCAGGCCACGACACCGGTGGCGCCATCATCCAGCAGCCGCGTGATGTTGGCGCGGAAGCCCGCGCGGTCGAGATGCCCTTCGGCATCGAAGGGCGTCGTCACGGCCGGCATGGGCCCGGACCAGGTGACGCTGTTGCGATCCATCGTCGGCACTTCCCTCATTTTCTGCCGCAGCCTTAGGCCGCCGCGGCCTCGGTCATCGTGACGGCCAGTCGCTGGCCGGTGGTGGCATCGAATACATGCAGCCGCTGCGGTCGCGCGCTCCAGCGCAAGGTCTCGCCCGCGCGCAGCACCATGTCGGGTACGGCACGCGCAATCAACGAGGCGCCGCCGGCGAGGTCGAGCGCGACGATCTGCTCATGCCCTGTCGGCTCAACAAGGCGGATGCAAGCCTCGAAAGGCCCCTGCCCCAGCGTCACATCCTCTGGCCTTATGCCGAGCACCAGTTTTCCGGCGGAAACTGGCGCGCCGAAGGGCATGGTCACGGCGGGATGGTGGAAGGCGCCGTCACGCGCCTCGCCGTGCAGCAGCGTCATCGCCGGCGATCCGATGAAACCGGCGACGAACAGGTTGGCCGGCTGGTTGTACACCTCGGCGGGTGTTCCAAATTGCTGCAACGCGCCGTCATGCATCACCGCGATGCGATCGGACATCGTCATCGCCTCGAGTTGGTCATGCGTGACGTAGACGAAGGTGCGGCGAATGCGGCGATGCAGTTCGATCAGCTCCGCGCGCATGTGGCTGCGCAGCTTCGCGTCGAGGTTCGACAGCGGCTCATCAAGCAAAAACACGCGCGGGTCGCGCACGAGAGCTCGGCCCAGCGCCACGCGCTGCTGCTGCCCGCCGGAGAGTTGCCGCGGCTTGCGGGAGAGCAGCGCACCAAGCTGCAGGGTCTCCGCCACCTTCTGCACACGGGTCGCTCGCTCTGCCTTTCCCACGCCGCGCTTCTTCAACGGATAGGCAATGTTCTCGGCAACCGTCATATGCGGATAGAGCGCGTAGCTCTGGAACACCATGGCGATGTCGCGCGCACCTGGCGCCACCTCGTTGACAACGCGCCCGCCGATCGAGATCGCGCCATCGGTCGGAAATTCGAGGCCTGCGAGCATGCGCAAGGTGGTGGTCTTGCCGCAGCCCGAGGGGCCGAGCAGCGAAACAAACTCACCGCCCTCGATGGTGAGGTCTAGGTCACGCACCGCCACGGCAGTACCGAAGGCCTTACGCACCTTGTCGAACCGCACCTGGTAATCCGGGTTGCTCACCCCTTCACGCCCCCCGCGCCAAAGCCCCTGGTCAGGAATTTCTGCAGAAAGGCGAAGATGATGATGAGCGGGATGCTCATCATCACCGATGCCGCCATCAGCAGCGACCATTCGATGTTGAAGGCGCTGACGAGCATCGACATGACGCCCGTGGTCAACGGCCGCGCCGCATCCGTGTTCACCAGCACCAGCGCGTAGAGGTACTCGTTCCACGACAGGATAAAGGTGAACAGGCAAGTCGAGATGATGCCCGGCAGTGCCTGCGGCAGGATGACGTCGAAGAACGCCTCCATGCGCGTCGCGCCGTCAACGAGGGCGGCGGATTCGAGGTCCTCCGGGATGCCCTGCATGAAGCTGCGCAGCAACCAAAGCGCGTAGGGCAGCGCAAAGCTTGTGTAGGCGATGACCAGCGAGAACAGCGAATTCGCAACGCCGAGCCAGACCATCATCAGATAGAGCGGAAGCAGCAGAACAACCGAAGGCAGCAGGTAGGTGAACAGCACGAGTTGCGCCAGAACCTCCCGCCCCCGGTAGCGAAAGCGTACCAGGCTGTGCGCACCGAGCGTCGCCACACCCACGACCAGCACCGTCGTCGCGCTTGAGAGCACCAGGGAATTGCGCATGTAGGTCAGGAAGGGAGTCTCGAACAGCAGGCGCGTGTAATGCTCAAAGGTGATCTGCTCGGGCCAAAAGGTCGGCGGGATGCGGAACAGCTCGAATTGCGGTTTGACCGAGGTGATGACCATCCAGACCAGCGGGAAGGCGACAATGAAAACCACCGTCCAGGCCAGCAGGTTGAAAGCGATACCGCCGAGGATGCTGCGCTTCATCGCTGATCCTGCGCGCGATTGACCCGCAGATAGAGCAGCATGAACACCAGCATGACCAGCATCATCACCACCGCCACGGCGCTGGCGCGGCCCATCTCGTTCAGGCCGAAGGCTTCCTTGTAGACCATCAGCGGCAGCGTCTGCGTCGCGATGACCGGGCCGCCACCGGTCAGCAGATAGATCAGGTCGAATTCCTTGAAGTCCCAGATGGCGCGCAACAGTACGACCACCACCAGCACCTCACGCAACTGCGGCAGCGTGACGTCGGTGAAGCGGCTCCAGGCGCCGGCACCGTCGATTCGGGCGGCCTCGTACAGCGGCTCCGGAATTGTCTGGAGCCTTGCCAGCACGGCGATGACGACGAAGGGGAAATACTTCCACGCGCCGACCAGCACGATGCTGATCATCGAATTCGGCATGGAACCAAGCCAATCAAGCGGCATGTCCAGGATGCCCGCCCACATCGCGGCGTGGTTCAGGATTCCGTACAGGTCATTGAACAGCCACCGCCACACCAGCACCGCAACCACGGTAGAGACGAAGTACGGGAACAGGATCAGACTGCGCGCCAGGCTGCGGAACAGCATCGCCTGGTTCAGCATCAGTGCCGCTGCGATGCCAAAGACGATCTGCAGCGTCAGCGTCAGCACCGTCCAGACCGCGGTGTTCAGCAGGCTGCGCCAGAATTCCGGCGAGCCTGCAAGCTCCGCGTAATTCGCGAAGCCCACAAAATTGCCCTGAAGTGTGGGCGTGTAGATGCGGAAGAGGCTGAGATAAAGCGCGCTGACCAGCGGATACACGATGACGGCGCAGAAGATCAGCACCGTCGGCGCGATCAGCATGACACCGAGCAGCGCGTCCTTGCGATCTAGCGGGTTGCCCCGCCCGGCCGCGGTTCCGTGCTGCGCCGCCATGCGCCTGCCTCAGGCCCGCATCAAGGTTTCGAGACGTTGCGCCGTAGTGCTGACAACCTGCGCAATCGGTTCGTTGTTGATCACGAAGCGCTGCACCGCCTCCGAAATGGCGTGGCTCGCAATGACTTGGCCCGCCTTGGTGTTGGGACGGTGCCGGGGGCTTTCCCAACCAAGATTGTGGCCGGAAGCCGCCATCGTGCTCATCAGATCCACCGCCGCGCGGTTCGCCTGGATGATTGGATTCGCCTGGTATTCTGGCATCGCCGAGATCGTCTTGAGCACCGGCAGTACGTGGCCAGGCGCGGCATGCAATTGGCGGATGTAGCCATCAGCACGGAACAGATGAGCCGCAAACCTCTTGGCCATCGGCATGTTGGGCGCGACCTTCGGGATCATCACACTCGGGAAGTCGTTGAAGGTCCAATGCGGCACGCTGGCCGAGACGGTCGGATATTCATGCGCGGTGATGAAAGGCGCGATCCGGGGATTCTGTGCCGCGACATTGGCGAGCACACGTCCCGTATAGATGCCCGTCGCCGTGGCGCCGGAGACGAAGGCTGTCAGGCTCTCGCCCCACGAATAGCTGGTGGCGCCAGGTGGCGCGAACTCGCGCATCGACTTGTAGAACTCTAGCGAGTTGCGGAAGGCGTCGCTGTTCACCGCCACCTGGAGGTCCGGCGTGAAGATCTGTCCGCCCGCGCCATGCACGAAACAGATGAAGACGAGGCTGGTCATCGAGTTGCGGCCATAGGGCAGCGGTACGCCGAACACGCCGCCACCTTGCATGCGGCGACAGGCGTCGCGAAGCTGGTCCCAGGTGCGCGGCGTGGCTGAGATCCCAGCGCGTTCCATCAGATCGCGCCGCAGCCACATTGCATTCGCCGCAGAATTCCCGATGCCAGTGCCCGCGTATTGGCCAGGCGTGATCTCATAGACGCGGTTCGCACCATCGTAGAAATTCTGCGGTCCGATCATGTCGATGACGTCGTTGAACGGTTCGAGAAGCCCGGCTTGCCAATAATTCGAGACGGCGAAGGAGGGCAGATGCGTCACCACGCTCGGCACCTGGCCGGAAGCGAAGGCGGCCGCCATCTGCGCGGGATATCCCTCATCGCTCGTGGCTTCGAACACCACGCGCACGCCCGGATTGGCTTCCTCGAAGGTGCGAATCTGGAAATTGTAAGCCTCGCGTTGGGCCGGCGCGGTCTGCGGCGACCACCAGCGCAGCGTCGTCCGCGCCTGCGCGCTGGCGACACCAGGTGCCGCAACGGCTGCTGCCGCGGCAAGCCCGCCAAGCGCGCGACGTGTAAGGTCGCCCTTAGTGAGGATGGACATGAAACGCTCTCCCCCGTCTGGCGCTGCCCCCGGGCAGCGCCGAATTGCGAACAACTGCCGCAGAGTGAACAGGAACACTGCCGGCCCGGCAAGAGGCTGCGGACGCATCGCGGGCAGATAATCAGCATCTTGTTCGCAGGACGAACATGCCGCAGGATGTCACCCAAGCCAACGGACGCCTCAGCATGGATCACCCCCGCCCGCCTGTCGAAATGCAATTGCCGCGCGACCTCGTGTTGCACGGAGCCGATGAGGCCCGCGGCGCCGACCGTGAGATGGTGCATTCCGTGCTGCGCCTGTTCGAGGTGTTGCGCGCCTTCAGCCGCGCCCGGCCACGCATGACGCTCAGCGAGGTGGCGGAGTTCTCGGGCCTGACCCGTGCCAGCACCCGACGCTTCCTGCTGACGCTGGTGCATGCCGGCTACGCCGAATCGGACGGCAAGCGCTTCGCCCTCACGCCCAAGCTGCTGGAGCTCGGTCACTCCGTGCTGGCCGCGGCGCGCATCTGGGATGTTGCCCGGCCCATCCTGGCGCAAATCTCTGACCGGCTGGGCGAGAGCTGCTACGGCGCGGTGCTCGATGGGGCGGAGGTGTTGTACGTGCTGCACATTCCTTCAGCCCGACACCTGGTGAATGTCGATCTGCGAGTCGGCAGCCGCACGCCGGCCTATTGCACCTCGGTCGGCCGTGTGTTGCTTGCAGGCCTCACACCTGAGGCCGTGGAGCGCGCGCTGGAGGAGATCAAGCCCGAGCCACGCACGCCGCGTACCATCACCGCCAAGTCGAAGCTTCGCGAACAGGTGGAACAGGCGCGCCGTCAGGGCTGGGCAGTGGTGGATGAGGAACTGGAGCTCGGCCTGCGCAGCCTCTCCGTCCCGCTGCGCGGGCGCGATGGCGTGACGGTCGGCGCCATCAACATCTGCGGGCCGACCAGCCGCGTGCCGATCGAGGAGCTGCGCACGCGCTTTGTTGCCGAGATGCTTGATGCTGCCGCGCGAATCCAGGCGGCGCTCGACTGATCAGGCGAAGCGCGCGGGCGTGAATCGCGCGATGTCAAAACCGCCGTCACGCCCGAGCATCGCCGCCGCCGCGAGCCTGCCGACGAGCGGGCCAAGCGTGTAACCCGCATCGCCTGGCACGGCGAAGAACAGCCCGAGCTGCTGCGGCGATTCGCCAAGAATGCATTGTCCGTCAGCTGTCGTGTTGATTCCCGCCCAGCTGCGGATCAACCGCAGCCGCCCGACCTTCGGTACCAGATGCTGCGCGAGGCCGAGGTTGCCGAACAGGCTGCTTGCTTGGATTTGCGGATGTCCATCGTCGGCGGCGAGACGCGCGGGCCAACCGCCGCCGATCACCACCTGGCCGGCCGCCAACTGCTTCATCGTGATCATGCGCTCCGCGTGCTGCACGAGATGGCCGACGAGCGGCCCTGTCGCCTCGGTGACGTTCATGTGCAGCGGCTCGGCCACCGTCGGCACGCACAAGCCAAGCGGTGCCACCAACGCCGCCGTACCCGCGCCCGCCGCAACCACGACGCGACCAGCGCGCCACGTACCTTGCGCCGTTTGGACCTGCCAGGACGCGCCCTCGCGCGTGAGGCGCGCCACCCGCGTCTCAGGGCGATGCACGGCGCCGGCCGAGAGCATGGCGCGCCGCACCGCCTGGTTCGCCAATAACGGGTTCAGCTTGCCCTCATGCTCGCAGAGTTCCGCGCCGATCACCGCGGGACCGAGATAGGGCGCGATGCGTTCCAGTTCCGCCTGGCGCAGCATATGGACGCGCAGCCCCAGCGCAGCCTCGCGCGCGCATTTGGCGGCGAGGAATTCATAGGCCGCTTCGTCCTCCGCCACCATCAGCCCGCCGCTCGCGCGCAGTTCGACATCTGCGCCCAGATCCTGCGCCAGCTGCGCCCACAACGCAGCGGCGGCGACATACATCGGCAGCGAGGCTTCAAGTCCCGCGACCTGCTCAGGATACATGCGGATGAAGCGCGACTGCATCTGGACATGCAGGCTGCCCGCATTAGCCGTGGTGCCACTGTGACGCCCGTCATCGAGCACGACGACGCCCTGCCCCGCACGCGCCAACTCCAGCGCCGTGCACAAGCCGACGATGCCGCCACCGATGATGGCGACATCCACCTCAGTCTGGTTCATCGCGGGCCGAGGGCCACGATGTCCGCGATGGCGATGGGCTTCACCGGCGCGCGTGGTGCGAACAGGGCGCGATCATCGAGCGGCCTGCCTTGTGCCTCGGCCAGCCATTCGGCGAGCACCGGCGCGCAATAGCGGCCCTGGCAACGACCCATGCCGCAGCGCGTTCGGCGCTTCACCTCGCCAATCGCCGGGGCGCCGTCGGCCATGACGGCCGCGATCTCGCCTTTCGTCACTTCCTCGCAACGGCAGATCAGCGTGGCGTCTTCGGCGAGCGCAAGCCCGGGGCGAGGCGCATCGAAGAAACGCCACAGCGCCTTCTGGAATTGGCGATGCTTCGCGAGTCGTGCTCGTGCCGCTGCACCTTCGCGATCGAGTTCTGCCGGGATGCTGCGCCCGAGCCGGCGCGCCGCGGCCAGAGCCGCGATCACGCCTTCCTCACGCGCCGCAGGCGCGCCGCCGAGGCCCGCGCAATCGCCGATGGCGTAGACGCCGTCGAGACTCGTCATCGCCTCCGCGTCGCGCCGAATCACGAGATGACCGCGCCGCGCATCGTGATCGGCCGCGGCGCCGAGCGCACGCAGCACCTCGTTCGCGGGCAGGAAGCCATAGCCCATCAGCACCGCATCAACGGCGAAATCCTGCTCGCCGCCCGGACCACGCAAGGTGGCGAGCAGCGCGCCATCCTGCTGACTCACCCGCACCAACAGCGCCTGACGCTTCAATGCGATGCGGTGGCGCAGGAGTGCAGACAGGTAGCCAATGCCGCGCAGCGATAGTGAAGGACCGGCCGCGAACATCGCAAAGCCCGCTCGGATCGAACGCATCGACGCGGAATCGGCGACGGCCACGACGTCGCATCCCGCCTCGGCAAGTTCAACCGCGACCTGCAGATTCAACGGGCCATTGCCGGCGACAAGCACGCGCTTGCCTGG
>Ga0209181_10007924_pt1 | contig 14399 bp, 13 predicted proteins | sample MAT05_FD_187208 | JGI IMG/M metagenome (GOLD analysis project Ga0209181, IMG submission 187208) | Freshwater microbial communities from Lake Fryxell liftoff mats and glacier meltwater in Antarctica - MAT-05 (SPAdes) (version 2) | ecosystem: Environmental > Aquatic > Freshwater > Ice > Liftoff... | reverse complement strand
GCGTTGGGGAGAGCCGTAACCTCTCCCGAAAGTCCGGGGATGACTTGTCTATTAGTCGGGCAATTGCCTTTCCTTGATTAGTCGGAACTGGGCTAAAGCCCCGTCTCTTTAGAGCGGGGATGCTTACAGTATTATCCTAGGTAAGCACCAGCTTGGATATTTAGTATTCTAGTTAACATTTGCGACATTGGAATCTTCTTGAAGACGTCTAGCGTCTGATTAGATCTAATCGCATAGGATAAAGAGGCATTGCCGCGCAAATTGTGGCTTGCCATTGGAGGAAACGAGTGCAGATTCGGAAAATGCTGGCATTAAGCGTTGTCATGTTGATGTTGACGACGGGCTGTCGTTCGGCAAATCGGGCGGTAGATAAGCTGGCGCAGGACAGTTCGGCGGCTCAAAAAATTGATACCAACCTGACCTTTAATAACATCACCATTGAGCAGCCTGATGAAAAGGGGCAAACCCTATGGAAGGTGAAGGCGAAACAAGCCATTTATACGCCCGATAAGGCGATCGCCAAGGTCAAAGTTCCCTATGGTCAGCTGTATCAAGACGGCAAGCCGATCTACAAAATTCAGGCAAACGAAGGCGAAGTGCGGCAAGATGGCGATCGCATTTTTCTCAAAGGCAATGTGGTGGTGACCGACACTCGGAGCGGAGCTGTCTTGCGGGGCGAAGAAATGGAATGGCGACCGAAGCGAGATACTTTGGCAATTCGCAAGAGCCTGCGAGGAACGCACCCTCAACTCAAGATGTCGGCAGATCAGGCAACTATTTTTAATCGGCAGCGACGGGTTGAGCTGGTCGGTCATGTGGTGGCGATCGCCACTGACCCTGCCTTGCAAATGCAGGGCGAAAAGCTAGTGTGGAGAATAGAGAAGAAAACGATTACTAGCGCTCTGCCCATTCAAATCCAACGACTCGAAGGCAAGCAAGTTACCGACAATGCTACTTCCGAAAAAGCCGATGTTGATCTCGCTACAAAAATAGTCAAACTTAAGCAAAATGCTCGGCTTATCCTGTCCGATCCACCGATGCGCGTTACTGGTAATTCCCTGATCTGGAGCCTAGGCAATCAAATTCTCACTGCCGACCAACCCGTCACAGTGTTCCAGCAAGAGCAGCAAGTCACGCTTACCGCCGATCAAGGGCGAATGGAGCTAACGCCCAAAATTGCCTACTTAACTGGCAATGTCCATGCCAACGGACAGCGCAATCAATCTCGCCTGACCTCCAACACTCTGACCTGGGATATCTCTACCCAGGACATTGTTGCCGAAGGTAACGTGGTGTACGACCAAATCAATCCCACCGTCAATCTAAAGGGGCCCCGCGCTGTCGGTAAACTACAAAACCAGACTATCGTTGTTAGCGGCGGTCGAGTCGTCACAGAATTCATTCCCCAACGTGTTCCCTAGGGGTAGCGCCCCCGTGCCTACCCCAATATTCTGCCCCCCCGTGCCTACCCCAATATTCTGCAATGACTAGCGCTTCTCGATCGGATTGTAGGGAACGTTGTGGGAGCCAGTATAGATTTGCGTGGGGCGGAAGATGCGGTTTTCGCCAAGCTGCTCTTTCCAGTGAGCCAGCCAGCCAGAAACACGGGCGATCGCAAACACAGGGGTAAACAAGTCTATGGGAATGCCCAATTTACGATAAACCAAGCCAGAGTAAAAATCGACGTTAGGGTAAATGCCCTTGTCACCCAGGCGCTTGGCAACAGCGGTTTCGAGGGCGATCGCAATATCGTAATAATGGTCGCCTCCAAACTTGTCAAATAGCTGCTGCGCCAACTCCTGCAAAATGGTGGCGCGTGGATCTTTAACCTTGTAGACTCGGTGCCCAAAGCCCATAATCTTAGATTTATCCTCTAAGCGTTTATCTAAATAAGCCTCCACATTCTCAACTGAGCCAATTTCCTCCAGCATTTCAATCACTTCTTCGTTGGCTCCTCCATGCAGAGGGCCAGCCAGCGTGCCTACTGCTGACGCCACGACTGCGTAAGGATCGGTTAGCGTTGAGGCAGTCACCAGTGCCGAAAACGTCGAGGCGTTAATAGTATGTTCAGCATGTAGAGTCAGACAAATATCAAAAATTTGGGCAGCCAAGGGATCAGGTTCCCGCTCGTTCAGCATATAAAGAAAGTTGGCAGAGTAATCTAGATCATCCCTAGGCTGTACCGGATCGTTGCCTTTCCTCATAAGTTGGAATGCCGCCACCATCGTCGGAATTTTGGCTAACAAGCGCACAGTAGCAGCCCGAATATAGGCAGGATCATCAAGTGCCCGCCGAGAATAGAACAGCCCTAAGGCAGCAGCACAAGCTTGTAGAGCATCCATAGGATGACCACTTTCGGGGAAACATTTCATCATGTCTCGAATGCGATACTTGAGCCGCCGATGGTAGCGAATTTCGTATTCAAAGTCTGCTAACTCTTCTTTGGTGGGTAAAGTGCCCCAAATGAGAAGATAAGAGGTTTCTAGGAAGGTACTTTGATAAGCGAGTTCCGTAATGTTAATGCCTCGATATTCGAGGATGCCTTGTTTGCCATCGACAAAACTAATGCTCGATTGAGTCGCTGGAATTCCTTCTAGCCCTGGTTTGTATTCGCAGACTGTCATAAACTTCGCCCTGCTTAAAAGAACTTGTACGTGGGTAAATACGGGTGCGTTAACCTAATCACTCTATATCCTCTCCATCTTACGTTTTGTGGGCTAGGAACCGTTTGTTTGACGACAAAATGATGTATCAAAGGGGAAAGTGTTGTTCTAGGAATGTCTCTGCTTCGGCACGGGTGATGAGTTGACCATCTAATGTGGCGGTCAATAGGGCATCTAAGATTTGCTTGTACTGTCGTCCAGGTAGGTAGCCCAAGGCTTTGAGGTCATTGCCATCTATGGGAGATTTGAGATGGCGCCAATGGGTCAGGTATTTCCAAACTTGCCGACGAACGAGGCGAGGTTGGGTGCAAGCCAGCAAGATTAAGGTGGGTAGGTCATGGGAACTAAGTAAATGCACGGTTTGACTGGGTAATGAGCCAGAGATGGCTGCGCCCCCTGGCGGGTATCTCAGAGCGATCGCCCTTTCCAGCTCACTAAGTTCCCGTAACCGCTCAATGCCATCTCCCGAAAGCTGTAGACGTTCTGCTGCCTGCTGCCGCTGCTCAGGCTCTAACGCACTCAAAAGAGTTTCTAACAATACTTGCCAATGGGGCAAAGTTACGGCTGGGTCAAACCGCTTTAGCCAGCGATCGCCCAGTCGCAGCTGCCACCAAAGCTGGCGCGTCAGTTTCAAGTCAGCATGGATACAGCACAGTGCTCCTAAGTCGGACAATTTTTGAACCGCCGCCTTCCAGTAGGGCGCTTGCAGAATGTACTTTAGCTCTTGTTTAAGCCGAGTTTGCAGCGCTGGAGTTTTGTCTGTTTGAAGGCGTTGATAAACGCCACTGGCGATCGCATAACGAATATAACCCTCCGTTTGCGGTTCAATTTGAAAGCCCAGCCTGACCGCAAACCGCACAGCTCGATAAATCCGAGTCGGGTCTTCAATAAAGCTATTGGCGTGGAGAACCCGAATTAACTTGGCTGCCAAATCTAGCAAGCCCCCAAAGAAATCGAGGATTTCGCCCTGACGGGGTTCGGTCAGACGAATGGCCAGGGCGTTAATAGTAAAATCTCGACGATACAGGTCTTGACGAATTGAGCTAGCTTCTACCTCTGGGTTGGCAGCAGGGTAGGGATAAAACTCTGTGCGGGCAGTGGCAATATCGATCCAAAGCGAATCTAGCAGCGGATCGTTGTGCCAAAGAATCGCCGCCGTTTGAAATTGACCATGTACTTGCAGTCGGGCAGCAGGATAGATCTGTTGAAGCGCCCGAGCAAGAGCAACTCCAGCGGCTGAGTTGGCAGATGGGGCAGCGATCGAATCAGCAATAATTTCGATTTCTGGGTGAAAACCATCGACGACCAAATCAATGTCGTCAATCAACAGCGGGTCGTCAGGCTTTGCCAAGAGCAGATCTCGGACGGCTCCACCCACCAGGTAGAGCTGCCATCCCTGCTGTTCGGCTTGTTGTGCCGCTGCATTGAGAACTTGTTGAATCGAGGACAGCAATCGGCTTTGCAACAAGCCTTTGCCCATTGCGGGTGTAAAGCCTAAAGGGGACGTTGCAGAGGGATTTTGCTGCTCCGATCGCTGCTCCGATCGCTCTTGATGCAATTGGCGCAGCACATCGGTTCGGGTGACAATGCCGACTAGTTTACCCTGTTCTAAAACGGGTAATCGCCCAATATCATAGGTGACCATGAGCGCCTCAATGTCAGGTAAAGCCTCATCAGGAGCGATCGTTTTAAGGTTCGTTGCCATGTAGCCCTTGACCGGGGCATGGCTGAACCCGTGGTGAAAGGCGATATCCAGGTCGCGCCGAGAGATCACGCCCACCAGTTGCCCTTGAGCCATCACTGCTAAACCCGAATGCCCGTAGCGCAATAAAATTCGTTGGGCTTCAGCGATCGTAGTTTCTGGGCGAATGGTGCGAACCGGGGAGGACATCAGCGATCGGGCGATCGGCGGCGGCGGCATCTGCGCTTTGAGTTGGGTCAAGAGTTCGTTTAAAACGGCTTGTGGCTCAACACTTCGCAGGCTCAAAGCCGCTGCCCTGGGATGTCCACCGCCGCCCAAGGGTTTGAACAATTCGTCTAAATGAATGCCTGCGGTCGAAGTTGCCCCGGCGCTACCGCGACAGCGACCGATCACCGTTAACCGTTCTTCCCCGGCTTCATTGAGGGGATAACGAGCCGCCAGCAGCAAAACATCAGCATCAGTCAAGTTCATTAGCCAGGCAGCTAGGCTCGATAAGCCGGGAATATGGCGATCGACTGCTAACATGACCCAAGCCAAGGAAAACCCTTGAACTGTTTCAGTTTGTAGCTGTGCCAGAGCGGGGCTGAGTAAATCCTGAACTTCGGCAGGAAGACTAGGTTCAACGTATTCAGCGATCGCCCGTAGGCTGGCTCCTTGTGCCATCAGCCAAGTCAACGCCGCCGCATCTCTCACGGTTGTATGGTCAAAGGTCAGAGAACCTGTATCAACATGAATCCCTAATGCCATTACGGTGGCTTGTGCAGACGTTAGGGCGACTTGCTGGGCTTGAAGTTGCTCGACTAAAAGTGTTGTCGTCGCGCCTACCGCCTCAATGTGGGTTTGGGTCGCCACAAGATCGCCATCCGCATTTAAATGATGGTCGTAAACAGTGACGGGAATGGGCAGGTCGAGCCATTCTGCTGCTTTACCCAGGCGATCGCGCCGTTGGGTATCCATCACAAACAACGCTCGGATCTGCTGCGGATCGACCGATCGCCGTTCAATTAGGGCATATTCATCGCGGTGTAATGCCAAAAAGTCTCGGACGGTAGGGTGCGAATCACCGGTCAACACCACTTTTGACCCCGGCTGTAAAAGAGACAGAGCGATCGCCGCCCCTAATGTGTCAAAGTCGGCAGTGGTGTGACAAAGGATTAAGTCCATGGGAAGTAAGACTTAGTAATAAAGACTTAACTACTTAATTAAAGAAAATTTTCCCTTGCTGATCGATATACAGCGTTGTGCGATCGAGAGCAAAATCAGTCGTAGCACTGACGTTTACCACAATTGTCCCCACCGGATCATCCGCCCGAAACTGCACCCGCAGCAACCCTGAATCTTTGCGCCGGAAGGTCAGCGAGGTGGCAAGGGGTAGCCCTCGTAGCGTCATTTCTGCATCGCCTGCCAATGTCCGAGAGTCGGTGTCGCCCACCACTTGATATTCAATGTCTGCCCCGGTTTCGTTGACAAACCGAATATTCACTCTGCCACTAACCGGAGTCATTGCAGAATCCGGGGTGGGGGTCACTTGGGCAATGAACTGAGTCTGATTTGCAGATGTGCTCAAGGATGAGCTGTCGGGCGCAGGTGATGCCATTGCTAACCCAGGCAACGCCACGCTGATCATCCCGATTATTTGAGTAGCTTGAATGCCGCGATTTAGAAAACTCATGCTGTTACTCGTCACGATGTCTGTTTACTAGAAGCAAAACGCTTGCCAATCCAGCTAGCGGCTCCACTCAGGAGTGCCCCTGCCATTAAAACACCTATTGCAGGCGTAAAGACAGGTTCCCAGAGTCGATACCAAAGGCTTAACCCTAGCGGAATCTTAAAAGTGTGTCCGATGACGGCGATCGCTAGCCAAAAAAAGCTAAACAATACTAAGAATAAATTCGCCATTAATGCCCAATTGAGCCACTCAAAAAACTTGTCTTTCATAGGTCTTGCGATCGCCCCTTAAAACCAAAGAATAAAGCTCTATCTTTAACCTTCTGTTATCTCTACTTTTGTTATGGCAGAGATTCACAATAAAAAGCAGAGCAAATAGTCTCTCAAGAGTACCAAAAAAATTAATCTTCAAAAAAATATGGCTGCATTCTCTTAAGAAAACAGCCACAATATTAAAAGCTATTAGATTAATTTAAGTCAAAGGATCGCTTAGCTCTGCGTCTGTTCTTCCTCTTCGTAAATTGTCTGGATCTACGTAGTGGCAGGTCGTATCGTCTATACAAATTAAAGCCCAGCCCGACTGATCCACACCCATTAACTTATAGGAAGCATGTTGCACAAAAAAGCCTTTGTGATTCCGAGTCTCCGATTTAACCCCAACAAGACTAGTTTCCATAATTAAAACCCCTGAGAAGCTTATTTTAAAAACCAACAAGCTATTGAAGAGCCGTGTATTTAAGCAGGCTAATCCTTAACTTAACCAAAGCTTATCATTAGAAAACTGTGATTTTCATTACTTTTTATAGCCCAACGTAAAGGGAAGTTAATAAAGTAGAAGAAATCCCTGTTCCTATAGAAAAAGCAGCAGTCCCCGCTGTGCCTTGACGGGAGTGGGGATCGAAGAGATGGGATAGATCAGAATCCTTGTAAAGTTTTGAAACTAACTTTCAAATAACCAGGTTTTTACCTGCTGTAAACTTTTCCAATCAGGACGGCGGCTAAAGCCTTGCTCAAAATTGTGTTTGACTTCTTCTTTCAAGTCTTCGGCGATCGCAATGATTTGTCCGGCAATTTCAATGTGCTGGCGAACTCCCTTTTGAGCGGTTTCTAGCATGGCGATCGCCATATTTACCCGCGCCTGTGGATCTTGGGGATTGAGCTTAATTGCCTTTTGCGCCGCTTTGGCTGCCTGGGTCGGCTTGCTGTCCAGCAAATATAGCCACGATAGGCAAGTCCAAGCAGAGCTGCTTTTGGGTGAGCGATCGCAAACATCCTTAAATACGGGCAGCAGGGTCGCCGCAGATTCTCCAGCGTTGTAGCGCTCTAGCCCCTGATCAAAAAGAGCTTCAACCGTTTCAGTCATAAGAAAAAATTACAGTAATTGTAAAGGAGACGACTCAAAAGAATAGCGCAGATTTTAAAGTCTCAACGCCCTCAACGCCAAAGGAGCCGGGATTCTTCAAAGAACCTCGGCTCCTTTTGAGCAGCAGATCGGCAGTGGAACCCGCAATTAAGAGAAGGACTTACCGCATCCACAAGTCTGACTGGCATTGGGGTTCGTGAACTGAAACCCGCCGCCAATCAAGGCATTGCTATAGTCCAGCATTAAGCCGTAGAGATACAACATACTCTTAGGGTCACAAACCACCTTAAAGCCATCGTAATCAAACACTTCGTCTTTTTCTTGAATTTTGCTAGGGTCTTCAAAATCCATCAGGTAAGACATGCCCGAACAACCGCCCTGGCGTACCCCTACCCGGAGGCAAAGGTCTTTACCCTGTCCTTCGCGTAGAGCGATTACGTGCTGAAGCGCTGCTTCAGATATCAAAATTCCTCGCTGTTGGGTCTGAGTAGCTTCTGTCATGTTGGTCTAAGACTCCTTTCGTAAATGACTTCCGCAACCGGGTCGGCAGGTCGCCGGATAGATTCATTATGAACCCGATCGCCTGTAATCGACTATTTGTTTCATCAACGATCTCCCTCTAACATTTACTTTCGCAGATCTACAGCAGTTTTGATTTAGGGTAACCCCGTTAGGATTGCCCCCCAGGTCGCTAAAATGACTGAAACTAACAAGTTTGATTTCACCTGGTTCCTCTATGACTGCCCTCAACCGCTCTACCCGCCGTCGTCTCCTGCAACTGCAACAGGTTCCTAGTGTTTGGGAGGGCGATCGCCGCGTTCTTGCCCCCGACACCGCATTATCGCGGGAATCTGGCACTAGAGGGCAGGGCGAATGCGTCATCTGGGTCGATGGTTCTGAAGGGTTGGTGAGAGCCATGGACGTGGTGACAGAAGATACAGGGCCTGAAGCGATCGTTCGGACTCTGCTTCAGGCAATGGAATACCCCCATAGCTCTACGCTGCCCGCCCGTCCTCAAAAAATTATTGTTTGCAATCGAGAAATTCAGTTTTTTCTACGAGGAGCCTTACAAGATCTGGGAATCACCGTCGATTACGCCCCCGAACTGCCCCTCATTGACGAAATTTTTCGCGGACTCCAAAGCGTTGCTCAAGGCAGACCGCCCGAACTGCCCCCCAATATCATCTTGCCGATGATGAATGCTACCCGCGACATCTGGCTAGATGCCCCGTGGGAGCTTCTAGACGAAGAAAAAATCATCTCCATCGAAATGAACTACGAAGATGTAGGTACTCTCTACGTCTCCGTTCTAGGAATGCTGGGCATGGAATATGGGCTGCTGATGTACCGTTCTCTCGACTCGCTCAAAACCTTCCGTGAACGAGTTCTGGCTGCTGATAGCTCTCCCGAAGTTTTAGAACGGGCATTTTTAGAGCAAGACTGCTTGTTCGTAACGTTTGATGAAGATGACTCGGACTTTGAAGAGAACTTTGAGGAAGCGCGCGAAATTGAACCATCGGCGATCGCCGAGTTCTACGATCAAACGGGTGTTCGTCCCTCCTTCGGCAACCTTCATCCCCTCGAAGGAATGCGCCCCGTCTTGTATGAAGAAGAAGCCAGCGCCGTGCTAGTTGCCCTACAATCATTCCATCGCTTTTTTGCCCAGCACTCTAAAAAAATCGAACGAGACGGTTTTCTAGAACTTACTAGCCGCTATCGGGTTGCCAACCCCAACGATGCCACCCAAAAAATCTCTGTCAAAGTCGCCTCCTTGCCTGCCCTAGCCGATGAACTCGCCGCTATGGTCACCGCCTCCGACCTTGACGAAGAAGATTCTGACGACCTCCCTATCCTCCGCAATGACCTCATCCCCAACGACGTGTTCTATAGCCTAGGTGCCATGCCCTGGGACACACTAGAGCTGCTAAGAGGCAGCGTTAAGTTTCACCAAGAACCCAATGTCGAGTTGGTCAAGACCGCCGATGGCTTCCCGATCGTCTTAATCCAAACCTCCCGTCCTAAAGCCGCTGAACTGATTGAAGGCATTAAAGCTTCGGGTGGTGTCAAAGGCATCGGCTTTAACTCTGGCGAAGATCCGATCTCTGAAGAGCACTATGACCTCGGTATTTTGCAAGCCAACAATGGCGATCTTCATCTCTTTGGCGAGTTTGATGAAACCGATCCGATCCACATTCAAGCCCGCAAGAAATGGGATCAGCGGTGCAAAAAAACGAAAGGCTACTGTGGGCTAGTTATTGCTAAAGGCTCGAAAGGTGCTGCCAAAGGCAATCCTCAACTGAGCGACATGGTGGCACTATACGAGGTGCGCGCTATCTCAGACAAAGAACTGGGGTTAGGACCTTTACAACTTATGCCTTACCTGGAATAAAGAACTATTACAGTTCTTCAACAAAAATGAGATCTGGTCAAAGTGCGGTGATAGGATGCCAGAAACTGTTCAGGGAAACCTATTCATGACAGAACTTACTGGACAAACTCCAATCTTCGGTGGCAGCACAGGCGGATTGCTGAGCAAAGCTAACGAAGAAGAAAAGTACGCTATCACCTGGACTTCTCCTAAAGAACAGGTGTTCGAGATGCCAACAGGCGGTGCAGCAACGATGCGTCAGGGTGAAAACCTGTTGTATCTGGCTCGTAAAGAGCAGTGCCTCGCTTTGGGCGGTCAGTTTCGCACCAAGATCAAGCCAAAAATCGACGACTTCAAGATCTACCGCATCTTCCCCAGTGGCGAAACCCAATATCTGCACCCCGCAGATGGTGTTTTCCCTGAGAAGGTGAATGCAGGTCGTGCAATGGTCGGTGCAGTTCCTCGGAACATTGGCAATAATCCTCAGCCTTCTACGGTCAAGTTCACAGGCAAGAAAACTTTTGATCCTTAAGTCTTTTTGACTAGAGGAAAAATTCAGAGAGGGGTTGAATGATTCAACCCCTTTTTTTTGACTTTTTTTTGGGGCTATTAAAGGCTTTTGGCGATTAGGTATCGCTATTGGTTCTAATCCTGAGGACAGTCCTCAGGATTATTCAAGAAAAGTCCTCAGGACAGTCCTCAGGACATGCTATAATACGGGAGAAAGGCTGAAGGGTCTACGGAGAAGCGCCTCCACTGGTGGGTAAAGCTCTGACTGGCGTACATCTGCCAGAGTGACTAACAGTTCATCACCTAACGCTTGCCAACGAAAGTTGACAAAAAGGTAGATGATGCCAGTGCTAACACTAACATCACCTCTCTCACTACTTCTGAAAAAACAAACAATACCACCGAAAAAGAAAAACCTAATTCTTTGGTAATTACATAACAGACTTGAGCCAGCACGCACGCTGGCTTTTTTATTCTACCGCTTCGAGACTTTCCAGGCTAGTTCTCCACCCGCTCGATATCCTGCTCTGCTGAAGACAAAGCCAGCTTCATAAAAGCGATCGCCATATCTTTGAATCTCTGCCGCAGACATTCCCAACAAATTAGCCACTTCTGAAGTGCTGAGTTGCCATTGATTGCGACAAGCCTGCTCCAGTTTTTCAAAGTATCCCAACGGGTCAGGCTCTGGAGGCTTGAGCCAAGGCAGCATTCGGTTCATCAAATTGAGCAGGTCAGACTGTCCTGTGGTTAGTCCTGTGGATTCTTCTGGAAAGGATTCTTCCGGTTGAATGCCTCTCATTTCAATGAACTGTGCGGTATTGCCTCCCCTCTGAATGAAGTCATGCAACGCATCCAGTAGCTGAACCTGTGCAGAACCATAAAAAGCTTTGCCCCCAATTTTTTGGGCTTCAATTCCTAGGGCTTCGATTCTTTTATAAACTGCACTTCTGGCTAATCTATAACGCTCGATAAGTTGACTGATTGTGAGCCGATCGATCTCTCCATTTCCCATCTCTCTATCCTCTGGACTGTCCTCAGGATACTCTCATCGTATCGCTATTTGAGAGTTTGTCCAGTTTTGGGCAGGAGCAGGGTTTTTCCCTGTTTTCCAGCAATATAGTGAAGATAAGTTCTTTGGGAAAGAATTGGGGTTAACGAGATGTTGGTTCTTGATCTGACGATTCCCATGATTGCAGCTTTCTCTGCCATGCGTCTAGATCACGCTGTAATGCGGCAAAGGTCTGGTCTGAGGCTTCTAAAAACTGCTTTGTTCGCTCATTTTCACGCGCTAATCTATCTGTCTCCACCTGAGCAACTTTGAGCAATTCCGCATCTGCGGCATCCTGTGCAACATACCAGCTTTCAAGCTGAACCTGCTCTTTAGCCGTCAATGTTTTGCCTTGAGCGGCTCGGTTGTGGAGCTGTATTCCTAATTCATTTGAAACCACTGGGGTGCCCCCACTCAATTTCGTTAATCTTAGCCCCGCACAGAGCTGGGAGACAGCATAGTGACGTACTTAGGGAGTAGCAATGAAATAACGTCCCGATCCGCCCCCTAAATCCCCCAATTCTGGGGGACTTTGAAAGGCTCGGAAGTCCCCCAGAATTGGGGGATTTAGGGGGCTAGAAAGCTAACGCATCCCATTGGGACTTTATTTCAATGCAGATCCCTTACTGCATTCGATCGATAGTGCGGTACTGAATGGCTTCAGCGACATGGGCAGTCTGTAAGTCTTCTTCCCCTGCCAAATCAGCAATGGTGCGAGACACTTTGAGGATGCGATCGGTCGCCCTAGCCGAAAGCCCCATTTTACGAATTGCCCCTTCCAACAAAGTCCGGGTGGTGTCTTCTAATTTACACCACTGTTTAATGTGACGACTTTGAATTTCAGCATTACATCGGGGCGTATCGTTGAGAAATCGCTGACGGGCGCGATCGCGTGCCACTTTCACCCGTTCTCTGACTGGCTCCGACTCCTCACCAATTGACTGCTGTGTAATCTCCTCAGGCTTCAGCCGATTGACGGCTACCTGCAAATCAATCCGATCCATCAACGGCCCTGAAAGCTTTGCCCAATATTGTTCCCGGTGTCTGGGTGAGCAGGTGCAGGGCTGAATCGTATCGCCAAAGTAGCCGCATGGGCAAGGATTGGTGCTGGCGACTAAAGTGAACTGAGCGGGGAATGAAACCGATTGGCGAGTGCGGGAAATGGTCACATGACCATCTTCAAGAGGCTGGCGAAGAAATTCTAATACGTCTCGCTTAAATTCGGTCAACTCATCCAAGAATAAAATGCCTCTATGGGCGAGAGAAATCTCCCCCGGTCTAGGGAAGCTGCCACCACCGACGAGGGCAGGGCCGGAAGCAGAGTGATGAGGGCTACGGAAGGGGCGATCGCTTACCAATGCCCCTCGCTCCTTCAGCATCCCTGCCACCGAATGAATTTGAGTCACCTCTAGAGCTTCCTCAAAGGTTAGCGGTGGCAAGATTCCGGGTAATCGCCTTGCCAGCATGGTTTTACCGCTGCCTGGAGGCCCTACAAAAATCAGGTTATGCCCCCCAGCAGCGGCAATTTCAAGGGCGCGCCTGGCTTGGGCTTGTCCTTTGACGTCTCTGAGGTCTAAGCCTTGAAATTGCGATCGCGCTAGTTCTTCGGTGCCATCTAACTGAACCGGTTGATACCGATCGGGTTGATTCAAAAAATCTGCTACTTCTGATAAATGTTGAAAACCATAGACCGTTAAGCCTTTGACTACAGCCGCTTCACGGGCATTATCTGCGGGGACAACCAGCCCTTTAATTCCCATCCGACGGGCAGCAGCGGCGATCGCCAGCACCCCAGCCACCGATCGCAGTGCCCCATCTAGCGACACCTCACCCAGAAATAGATAATCTTCCAAAAGCTCAATATTGACCTGCTCGGAAGCCGCCAAAATCCCGACGCTAATGGGCAAATCAAAAATTGGACCTTCCTTTCGCAAGTCTGCCGGAGTCAAATTAACGACGATCCTGCGAACTGGAAAGGCATAGCCCGCATTCTTTAGAGCAGTTTTGACGCGCTCTTTTGACTCTTGAACCGCTGTATCTGGTAATCCCACTACCACAATGCCGGGGAGTCCACCCGCCACATCAACTTCAACTCCGACTTTTACTGCGTCAATTCCAACCAACGACGCACTCCAAACTTTGGCAAGCATTCTTCTTGTTCCTTCAGGCGGCTCATTAGTAGAATGCCCGGAACTTGCCCTATCTCTGCTCACAGTCAAAAAAATAGCTCTCCAGACCGCAGCATAGAAAGCCTCAAGCACTCATTATCATTGGGGCGAACCCTCCCAACCCTCTAACCCTCTAAACCCCAGTGTCAAACTTTACAGCCCAGAGATGAATGGTTCTTGATCGGATTACACAGCTCACTTCTCTTATAAAATGGCAGCGGATCTATGTTTTTTACGTGTCATTTCGCAACTCAATTGTGACTAAATTATGACTGAAAGCTCAGACACAATTTTTGGCAAAATTATCCGGCGTGAAATTCCAGCAGATATTGTCTATGAGGATGAGCTGTGCCTTGCCTTTAAAGACGTGCATCCGCAGGCGCCTGTACATGTTTTGGTGATTCCCAAGCAGCCGATCGCCCAACTCTCTGATGCCGACTCTCAAGACCATGCCCTCATGGGACATTTATTACTGACTGTAAAGCGAGTTGCTGAACAGCTCGGGCTAACTAATGGCTATCGAACGGTCATCAATACAGGTAACGATGGCGGACAAACTGTCTACCATCTGCATTTGCATATTCTGGGAGGGCGATCGATGACTTGGCCTCCAGGGTGAGATGCTGCGAACTCGGAAGAAATATGAGCAATGGACAATCTTCTTTACAAAACTCAATATTGCACTTATTCTTTAGAAGCGGACAAGTAAAGCCTGTCCCTATCATTCAAACGTTAAGTACATACAACGCAATTATCTAATCATGACAACAACCTTACAACAACGCGAAAGCGCTTCACTGTGGGATAAGTTTTGTAGCTGGGTCACCTCGACCGACAACCGCCTTTATGTGGGCTGGTTCGGCGTTCTGATGATCCCTACTCTGCTCTCCGCAACCATCTGTTTCATCG
>Ga0209181_10007917_pt1 | contig 14406 bp, 7 predicted proteins | sample MAT05_FD_187208 | JGI IMG/M metagenome (GOLD analysis project Ga0209181, IMG submission 187208) | Freshwater microbial communities from Lake Fryxell liftoff mats and glacier meltwater in Antarctica - MAT-05 (SPAdes) (version 2) | ecosystem: Environmental > Aquatic > Freshwater > Ice > Liftoff... | reverse complement strand
AACTGGGTGGCCAGCAACTCGAAACCCTTGCTGTCGCGGCGCTTGGCATAGACCTCCAGCAGCTTGGTGCGCACCGCCAGCCGGTCTGGCGTGGTGCGCATCGCCTCCTTGAGGATCTCCTCGGCCTGCAGGTCGCGGCCATAAGCCAGGTAGACGTCGGCCTCGGCCACCGGGTCGACATCGCCGATGGCGTCGAGCTGGCTGAGCGAATAACCCATCGAACTGGCGCTGGTGCGCGACCCATCCCGGGTATCGACATGCTGACCGCCACTGGCGCCGAAAAACGAATCGGGCTGCATGCGACTTTCGAGGAACGAGGTCTCGCTGGCGGCCTTCTTGAACCGCCGACGCATGCCCCAGGCGCCCAGGCCGGCCAGCACCAGCGCCAGTAGACCGGCACCCGGCAAGAGCCAGCCGCTGCTGCCGAGGCGGTCGAACATGCCGGCAGACGGTGGCGCGGGCGGCGCCGGTGGTGCGACAGGTGGCAGGACCGCCGGCACGACCGCCGGCACAACCGCCGACACGACCGGGGCAACCGCAACCGGCGCGGGCGGAGCCGCCGCTGGTCCGGTGCCGGGTGCCGCAGCAACCGGCGGCTGAGCCGGCGCCGCGGCCGGAGGCGCAACGACCGGCACCGGGGCGGCCGCTGCCGCCACCGGGGCGGCGGGTAGTGCCCCGGCGGGGGCTTGTACGGCAGGGGCTTGCACCGCTGCGGTGCCTTGCTGGAGCTTCTTCAAGTCTTCGACGTTGCGCGACAACTCGGCCACTCGGGCTGCACCGTCCAGGCGGCCAGCGGGCTGGGCCGTGGGCGCATTGACGTCCGACGCCGCCCCGCCGCTGAGCTTGAGTTTGTCGGGCGACGGCGTGGCCGACTGTTTGCGGTCATCCACCGAGGCCTGCACCTTGCCCTGGGCCTGCCGGGCCGGCTCCTGGGCCTGCGCCAGCGGTGCGCCCTGGGCCAGGCGGCTGCGGTAGGCGCCAAAGTCCAGGCTTTGCGCGGTGATCAGCCGGCGCAGGTCGGTCGGCGTGACATCGCTCACCTCGGCGGCTGTGGGCACCGACAGCACCGACCCGGCACGCAGGCGGTTGACGTTGTTCGCGATGAAAGCCTCGGGATTGGCGCGGTACAGGCCGACCAGCATCTGGTCCAGCGACACACCCGCCGGTTGCGTCTTGCCCGCCACCCGGTACAACGTGTCGCCGGACCGAACAGCGTAGCGCTTGCCACTGGCCGACGAGGCGGCCGGCGGCAGGGCAGCCGGCACCGCCGCCACGGCGGGCCGTGTCGGGCTTGCGGGTGTGCGTGCAGGTTTGGCTGCCGGGCTGGCGGCCACCGGGCCTGGCGCAGGCGCCGCTGCACCTGCCACCGGACTGGGCGCAGCGGTACGGGGTGCAGGCGCCGTGCGCGGGCCTGGTTGCAGCACCCCCGGTGCAACGGCGACCTGACCCGATGGCGCCGCTGGCGCAGCGGAGATCACCGGCGACACGGGTGCCGCAGCTTGCACCGGTGGCGCTGCGCGGCTGCCCGGCGGGTCGAAAAGCAGCGTGAATTCACGCACCAGGCGGCCCGACGCCCAGCTCATCTCGACGATCAGCTCGATGAAAGGCTCTTGCACCGCACGGTCGCTGCTGAGGCGCAAAAACGCCCGGCCATCGGCACGCCGCACCACGGTGGCCTGGGTGCCCGACAGCACCGCGTTGTAGTCGACGCCAGCCGCGCGGTAGGCCTCGGGCGACGCAATGCGCACCGCCAGCGAGGCGGCCTCTTCGGGCGACAAGCTTGTGATGTCGATCTCGGCCCGCATGCCTTCGCCCAGCGCGGACTGCACGTTGAGCCGGCCCACCCCCAGCGCGTGGGCGTTGGGCGCAGCGGCGCTCAGGGCTGCCAGCGCGGCAAGGGCCAGCACCGATCGGGCGGCGAGAACGGGGCGGTTTTTCAAGGCGTCTCCACAACAGCACCAACAGGCCGGTGACAGGCCTGTTGCCAGGGGCGGTTCTCGGGCCAGATCGGGGCGCCCGGAAGCCAAACTGACATCATCAACAGCACGAAGGCTTCACAAACAAATCCCGGAAACCAAAACAACATCAAGCATATAGGCTGACAAGCTCATGCAATGCCTGACATTTTGAGGCCTGCCGCGCGGCAGCGCCAGCCCACACCCGATGTTGCCATGCCGCCACGCCGAATCGGCTGACGGCGATTCGGCCCGCGCTGATTGCCCAGGCGCTGCCGGCCGTACCGAATTGGTCAATCTTCGATCAGGATGCGCAGCATGCGGCGCAGCGGTTCGGCCGCGCCCCACAGCAACTGGTCGCCGATGGTGAAGGCGCCGACGTACTCGGGGCCCATCGCCAGCTTGCGGATACGCCCGACCGGTATCGTCATGGTGCCGGTCACGGCCACCGGCGTCAGGTCATGGAGGGTGGCCTCGCGGTTGTTGGGCACCACCCTGACCCAGGCGTTGTCAGCCGCAATCAAGGCCTCGATATCGGCCACCGGCACGTCTTTTTTCAACTTGAAGGTCAGCGCCTGGCTGTGGCAGCGCATCGCGCCCACCCGCACGCAAAAGCCGTCCACCGGCACGGCCGCGCTGCCGAACCCTTCGCCCTGACCGAGGATCTTGTTGGTCTCGGCCATGCCTTTCCATTCTTCCTTGGACACGCCCCAACCTGGCTCGTCCCGGTTTTTGCCAATGCCCATGTCCTTGTCGATCCACGGGATCAGCGAGCCGCCCAGCGGCACGCCGAAGTTGGCGGTCTCGGCGGCGGACATGCCACGCTGCGTCGCAATGACCTGGCGGTCGATGTCGAGGATGGCGCTCTTGGGGTCGTCCAGCAGGCTGCGCACCGACGCGTTGAGCGTGCCGTACTGGGTCAGCAGCTCGCGCATGTGCTGCGCGCCGCCACCCGAGGCCGCCTGGTAGGTCTGGGTGCTCATCCATTCAACCAGGCCGGCCTTGTAGAGCGCGCCCACGCCCATCAGCATGCAGCTCACCGTGCAGTTGCCGCCGATCCAGTTGCGCCCGCCCTGGGCCAGCGCCTGCTTGATCACCGGCAGGTTGACCGGGTCGAGCACGATCACCGCGTCGTCCGCCATGCGCAGTGTGGACGCCGCGTCGATCCAGTGGCCGGTCCAGCCGGCGGCGCGCAGTTTGGGGAAGACCTCGGCGGTGTAGTCGCCGCCCTGGGCGGTCAGGATGATGTCGCAGCGCTTGAGGGCTTCGATGTCGAAGGCATCCCGCAGCGTGGTTTCGTTTTTCGCCTGCGACGGGGCGGCGCCACCGGCGTTGCTGGTGGAGAAAAACAGCGGCTCGATCAGCGCGAAGTCGCCCTCGGCCTGCATGCGGTCCATCAACACCGACCCGACCATGCCGCGCCAGCCTACCAATCCTACGGGTGCCATCTTGTGCCTTTCCAGTTAACGGTTCGGACCCCTTTTTTACCCTGCCCGGCTCGCTTCGCCGGGGTCCAGGTGGGGCGAGTCGATCCGAAGCGGGTCAGGCCTTGGTAATCGGGGTCGTGGTTTTGCCAGCAACGCGGCCGGACAGCGCTGCCACCACGGCATCGCCCATCTCGCGCGTACCCACGCGCTGCATGCCCTCGGACCAGATGTCGCCGGTGCGCAAACCGGCGGACAGCACCGCGTCCACCGCGGATTCGATCCGGACGGCGGCATCAGTTTGGTTCAAGGTGTAGCGCAGCATCATGGCAAGAGACAGGATTGTAGCCAGCGGGTTTGCAACACCCTTACCGGCAATGTCGGGCGCGCTGCCGTGGCTGGGCTCGTACAAACCCTTGTTGGCCTTGTCCAGCGAGGCCGACGGCAGCATGCCGATCGAGCCGGTCAGCATCGCCGCCTCGTCACTCAGGATGTCGCCGAACATGTTGCCGGTGACGACCACATCAAACGACTTGGGCGCCTTGACGAGCTGCATCGCGGCGTTGTCGACATACATGTGGTCGAGTGCCACGTCGGGGTACTGGCCATGTACCTCGGTGACCACATCCTTCCAGAACTGGAAGGTCTCCAGCACATTGGCCTTGTCGACGCTGGTGAGCCTTTTGTTGCGCCGGCGTGCTGCCTGGAAGGCGACGTGGGCGATGCGCTCGATCTCGGGCCGGCTGTAGCGCATGGTGTCGAAGGCTTCTTCGGCACCCGGAAAATGCCCGTCCACCGCCACGCGTCGGCCGCGCGGCTGGCCGAAGTAGATGTCGCCGGTGAGCTCGCGGATGATCAAAATGTCCAGCCCGGCCACCAGCTCGGGCTTGAGCGAGGACGCGGCGGTGAGCTGGGGGTAGCAGATCGCCGGGCGCAGGTTTGCAAACAGCCCCAGGTGCTTGCGCAGGCCCAGGATGGCCTGCTCGGGCCGCAGCGGGCGGTCCAGCGTGTCGTACTTCCAGTCGCCCACCGCGCCGAACAGCACTGCGTCGGCGGCCCGGGCCAGGTTCAGGGTGGACTCGGGCAGCGGGTGGCCGTGCGCCTCGTAGGCCGCGCCGCCGACCAGGGCGGTTTCGGTCTCGAACGGCAGGTCGAGCACGGCCATGACCTTGACGGCCTCGGCCATGATTTCAGTGCCGATGCCGTCACCGGGAAGGATTGCGATTTTCATGTGGCTTTGCTTTCGGTATCGGTATCGGTATCGATAAGGGTCAGAGTTCGCGGTGCGTCAGCCAGGGCATCCTGGCGATGCGCTCGGCCTCGAAGGCCGAGATCTTGTCGGCATGGCGCAGCGTCAGGCCGATGTCATCGAAGCCGTTGACCAGGCAGTACTTGCGGAAGGGCTGCACCTCGAACGGTATCTCGCTGCCGTCGGCCTTGATCACCACCTGGCGTGGCAGATCGATCGAGAGCTGGTAACCGACAAAGCCGAAAACCTCGTCGAACAGCTGCGACACCACCCGCTCGGGCAGCGCTATCGGCAGGATGCCGTTTTTGAAGCAGTTGTTGAAAAAGATGTCGGCGTAGCTGGGCGCGATCAGCGCCCGGAAGCCGTACTGCTCCAGCGCCCAGGGCGCATGCTCGCGGCTCGACCCGCAGCCGAAGTTCTCGCGCGCCAGCAGCACCGACGCATGCGCGTACCGCGGCTGGTTCAGCACAAAGTCCGGGTTGGGGCGTCGCACTGCATCGGGCTGGCCCGGCTCGCCCTTGTCCAGGTAGCGCCATGCGTCGAACAGGTTGGGGCCAAAGCCGGTGCGGGCAATGGCTTTCAAGAATTGCTTGGGGATGATGGCGTCGGTATCGACGTTGGCACGGTCCATCGGGGCGACGAGGCCCTTGTGTACGGTGAAGGCTTGCACGAAAAACCTCTCGGTGGGTGGGTCAGATGATTCGCCGGATATCGACAAAATGGCCGTTCAGCGCGGCCGCAGCGGCCATCGCCGGGCTGACCAGATGGGTGCGGCCACCGGCGCCTTGGCGGCCTTCGAAGTTGCGGTTGCTGGTGGACGCGCAGCGCTCGCCGGGCTCCAGCCGGTCGGCGTTCATCGCCAGGCACATGCTGCAGCCCGGCTCGCGCCACTCGAAGCCGGCCGCCTTGAAGACCTCGTGCAGGCCCTCGGCCTCGGCCTGGGCCTTGACCAGGCCCGAGCCCGGCACCACCAGCGCCAGCTTGACGTTGGACGCCAACCGGCCGCCGATGCGCCGCACCACGGCGGCCGCTTCACGCATGTCCTCGATGCGGCTGTTGGTGCAAGAGCCGATGAAGACCTTGTCGATGCGGATGTCGGCGATCAGCTTGTTCGGCTCCAGCCCCATGTAGACCAGCGCACGCTCGATCGCGCCGCGCCGGGTGTCGTCCTTTTCCTTGTCGGGGTCGGGCACCCGCTCGTCGATCGCCAGCACCATCTCGGGGCTGGTGCCCCAGGTCACTTGGGGCTTGAGGGTGTCGGCGTCGATCTCGACCACCGCGTCGAAGTGGGCGCCTTCGTCGCTGCGCAAGGTGCGCCAAAACGCCGCCGCAAGGTCGAACTCAACGCCCTTGGGTGCAAACGGCCGGCCCCGCACATAGTTGATCGTGGTCTCGTCCACTGCCACCAGGCCGGCGCGGGCACCGGCCTCGATCGCCATGTTGCAGACCGTCATGCGGCCTTCCATGCTCAGTGCACGGATGGCCGAGCCGCCAAATTCGATGGTGTAGCCGTTGCCGCCTGCGGTGCCGATGCGGCCGATGACGGCCAGCACGATGTCCTTGGCGGTCAGGCCCTGGCTCAACGTGCCGTCCACCCGCACCAGCAGGTTCTTGGCCTTTTTGGCCAGCAGGGTCTGGGTGGCCAGCACATGCTCGACCTCGCTGGTGCCGATGCCGTGCGCCAGCGCGCCAAAGGCACCGTGGGTACTCGTGTGGCTGTCACCACAAACAACCGTCATGCCCGGCAGCGTGGCGCCCTGCTCCGGCCCGATGACGTGCACGATGCCCTGGCGCTTGTCCAGAAACGGAAAGTACGCCGCCGCGCCAAAGGCCGCGATATTGGCGTCCAGCGTGGTGATCTGCAGCTTGCTGATCGGGTCGGCAATGCCGTCGTAGCCCTGACTCCAGCCGGTGGTGGGCGTGTTGTGGTCGGCGGTGGCGACGATCGAGCTGACACGCCAGACCTTGCGGCCGGCCAGCCGCAGGCCCTCGAAGGCCTGCGGGCTGGTGACCTCGTGCACCAGGTGGCGGTCGATGTAGAGCGTGGCCGTGCCATCGTCCTCGGTGCGCACGACGTGCTCGTCCCACAGCTTGTCGTAGAGTGTTCTGGAAGCCGGGCTGGCGGTCGCGTTTGGGTTCATTCGGGTCACCTCTTGCGGGAATCGGATTGTCGCGCCACTGGCGCGTTGAGGGCAGAAACAGCAGCGGCCTGTGGACGGGCGGCGCCGCACAGCGCCTCGACAAACCGCTGCACCACAGCCGGCAATACCTCCTGGGTGCGCACGGCCAGCAGGTAGGGCCGGCGCGCCCAATCCTCGTCAAGCGCCAGCGGCTGCACCGCAAAGATGCGGGCAAAACGCTGCGCCACCACCGCCGGCAGCACCGCCACGCCCAGTCCGGCCTCGACCAGTTGGGCAATGGCGTCAAAGCCCCGCACCTGCACCCGCACATTGAGCGTGCGGCCCAGGGCCTGGGCGCGGTCGCGCATCTGCTCGTGGGCTGCAGCGCCCAGGTGCAGGCCGACGATGTCGAAGTCGAGCAGTGCGTCGAAACGCACCGCTACCGGGGTGCCCGTGGCAGCAGCAGCCACCGCTGCGGCCGCCCGCCCTGCCAGCACATGGCCGGTGGGCACCAGCACCGCCAACTCGCCCTCGCGGTAGGGCTGGCAGCTGAGCCGGCTCTCGTGCTGGGGCGGCACGAAGATGCCGACGTCGGCCCGGCCCGACGCCACCGCCGCCTGCACCTCGGCGCTTGTCAGGTCGTCCAGGCTGATGCGGATGCCAGGATGGGCCTGGCTGAAGCTGGCCAGGTCGGCCGGCAAGCACTCGGCGATGGCGCTGGCGTTGGCGGCGATGCGCAGATGGCCCTTGATGCCGCGTGAAAACTCCACCACATCGCTCTCCAGCGCATGCAGCGAGGCATTGAGCGAGCGGATGTGGCGCACCATCGCCCGACCGGCCTCGGTCAGCTCGACTCCGCGGGCGCGGCGCTCGAACAACAGCACGCCGAGCCGCACCTCCAGGTCGGACAAGCGCTTGCTGGCGGCCGCCAAGGCCAGGTGCTCACGCTCGGCGCCGCGCGTGATGCTCTGGGTCTCGGCGATGGCCAGCACGAGGTTGAGGGTGATCAGGTCGAAGCGCATGGCGCTGGGCTCGGGGTTGATGGCGGTACGCAGCGCCCAGCGGGGCTGCGTGCCAATGATGCGCGAAGGCTAGGCCTGCAGTGAACGGGGATTGCCAATTTACCCTTCGCGCATGGCGAAGCATAGACCGAACCTGACCCGAGGGCGGCGGAAACGGTCGGGCCTTCGCGCATGCCCTTGGGGCAGACCGCGCTTTTACACTGTGCGCAGCGCCGTTTGCCCCAAGCCGCCGCCTTCACCGCCTGAGCTTCGCCTGACCCACCGACCCGCCATGCCACTGCTGCCCGCCAACCCTTCCCTTCCGAAGCCGTCCGACGGGCAAATCGTGTTCGACGCGCTGTGTTTCATTCAAGCGCCGATCAACGTCACCCGGCTTACCGAGTTGCTGGCCGACCAGCTCACCACGCGTGGCGCCGGCTTCAGCACCAACAACTTGCGGGGCTGGCTGGCTGAGTTGTTGCATACCAAGCAGGTCGGCTGTAACCCCCAGGGCCAGTGGTGGGCCCTGCCCGAGCTGTCGTGGCCCCGTTTTGTCGCGCTGGTGCAGCAGCCGGACGCCCGTGAGCGCTGGTGGGCAGCCTGGCGTCGGCTGTACCGCTTCGACAACAGCTGGCATCTGGAGCTGTATGGCGACGAGGCCATGCTCGGTGCGTTGCGCGTGGTGATTTTTGCCGGTGGCACGCCTGCGGCCTTCGACCGGCTGTGCCAGCTGAGCCGCAGCGCCTCGCCGCAGCAGCCAGGCCTCTTGGCGGTGGCACTGTTGCGGCCGTTCCAGCCCGCGCTGTGGGACCGGCTCGACCCCGAACTGCGTTATTTGCTGCTGGTCAACCTGCTGAGGCATGTCGGCGGCGACAGCGAGAGCTACACCGCACCCTTGTGGACCTGGCTGCTGGGCCAATCCCGGCCCGACCCCGGGCAGCTGCAGGAGCTGCCTCGGCTGCGCCTGGCCGAGCGCCTGCTGCTGGCCGGCCAGCGCGACGAGGCCCGCCGCGTGCTGCTGGGCCTGGACCACCCGGAAGCCCAGGCGATCCGCGCCGCCGCCGACATCGCCGACGGCCACTACGCCAGCGGCGCTACCGCCTTCGAGCTGGCCTGGAAAGAGCAGGCGGCCCTGAGCGGCCGGCGCAAGCAGTTGTTCTCCGAGCCCACGTCATGGTTCTACCTGCTGGCCCTGATCGCCCAGCCCGACCCGGCGCTGTGGACCAAGGCGCGCAAGTTCGCGGCCGGCGAGGCCGGCAAGCGCGACGCCGACCCCTACACCTTCTGGGGGGTTTGGCAGGAGGCCATCGACCAACGCCTGGGTGACGCACCGCGCAGCGCCCGCGCGTTTGCGATGGCGCCGCTGCAGGGCCTGCGCCTGCACGGCCTGGTGCTGCTCACCCAATGGCTGCTGGCGGCCTGGCTCGGCCACAAACCACCACAACCCTCGGTACTGGGCACACTGGCGGCCAAACTCGCCAGCGACTACGAGGCCAGCGGCCAGCCCTGGCTGGCGATGATGGTGCGGCGCGCCGCAGCGCTGCTGCGCGGTGTGCCCGCAACCGAGGCGGACGCGGCCCAGCCCTTCCCGATTGGCGCGCCGGCCGACCGCTGGCGCGAAGCGCTCACGGCAATAGTCGCGCTGGGTGGCGTGGGCGGCGCGGCAGCATCCGGCGCGGGTGCTGGCGGTGTGGCCGACCGCTTGATCTGGACCCTCAGCACCGATGCGCTGGGCCGGATACGCAAGGTCGAGCCGCTGGAGCAAAAAGCCGGCGCCAGGGGCCTGGGCAAACCCAAGCCCGCGTCGCTGAGCGGCCTGGCCAAACGCACCGACCTGCCGGCACACGACGCCGCCGTGCTGCGCTCGCTCAAGAAGCTGCCGTTTGGCGGCAAGCTGGCGTTTGACAAGCAGCAAGCGGTGCAGGCCCTGGTGCGCCACCCGCATGTGGCCTGGCCCGAGGCGCCGCTGCAGTTCATCGAGCTGGCCGAGGCCTTGCCGCAGCTGGAGGTGCTGACACGCGGTGAGTTTTTGCAGTTCCGGGTGGTCGATCCGATCCGGCCTGACGATGAGACCCTCGACGAGCTGGATGACGACGACGACCTGCTCGACGATGAGGACGACTTCGACTACAGCGGCCGGCGCATCGCCGACCTGAGCCGGCCGTCGGTGCTGCTGCTGCGCGACGGCCCCGAGCGCGCCCGGCTGCTGCGCATCACCCCGGCCCAGCTGCGGGTGGCCGAGCTGGTCAGCCAGGGCTGGCAGGTGCCGGTAGCAGCCCGCACCGAGATGGACGCCGCGCTGCGGGTGCTGGCCGGCCATTTTCAGCTGGCCAGCGATGCCGATGCCGGCCACGAGGTGCCGGCCAACAACAGCCTGCGGGCCGAGCTGACGCCGCAGGGCGATGGCCTGAGCCTGCGCCTGGTGGCCGCGCCCTTTGGCGACTTCGGGCCGCGCCTGGCGCCAGGCCAGGGCCGCGAGCGCGTGACCACCGTGCACCAGGGCCTGACCCTGTCGACCCAGCGCAGTCTGGCCACCGAGCGGGCCCACCAAGCCACGCTGATCGACAAGCTGGACTGGCTGGACGAGCGCGAGCACACCTGGTCGCTGGACCAGCCCGACCAGGCGCTGGCAGTGGTCGAGGCGCTGGCCGGGCTGGCGCCGGGCATCGTCAGCGAATGGCCCAAGGGCAAGCCGCTGCGTGTCAAAACCGTGACGGCGGCGCAGGTCAAGCTGAGTGTGGCGAGCAAGGGCGACTGGCTGGAGATCAACGGCGAGCTGGCACTGGACGGCGGCGAGGTGCTGCGGCTGCGCCAGCTGCTGGACCTGCTGGCCACCGGCAAAAGCCGCTACGTGGCACTGGGCGACGGTGGCTTCCTGGCCCTGACCGACACCTTGCGTCAGCAGCTCGCCGACCTGCGCGCGGTGGTCACTACGCAGGGCAAGACCCAGCGTTTGTCACCACTGGCCGCGCTGGCCTGGGCCGGGCAGGACGGCGCGCCGGCACTGGACGGCGACGCCGCCTGGTCAAAGCGTAGCCAAGCCTGGGAGCAAGCCCAGACCCGCCAGTTCGACCTGCCCATCACCTTGCTGGCCGACCTGCGCGACTACCAGCGCAGCGGCTGGACCTGGCTGATGCGCCTGGCCGCCAGCGGCTTTGGCGCGGTGCTGGCCGACGACATGGGCCTGGGCAAAACCTTGCAAACCCTGGCCCTGCTGATCGCCCGCGCCGACGGCGGCCCGGCGCTGGTGGTGGCACCGACCTCGGTGTGTGGCAACTGGCTGGCCGAGGCGGCGCGGTTTTCGCCGGGGCTGCGGGTGGAGATGTACGGCGACACCAGTGCTGCGGCCGACGGTGACGCCGAGTCGGCGGATGCGGTGGACGTTGTGGACCCGCTGGAGTCAAGCGACGACAGCAGCGTGCCCGACACCGCCCGGCAAGCCGCCCGCCGCAAGCAAGTGCAGGCGATGGGCCCCGGCCAGGTGCTGATCTGCAGCTACGGCCTGCTGCAGATCGACGGCAATATTCTGGCCAGCCGGCCCTGGCACAGCGCGGTGCTGGACGAAGCCCAGGCCATCAAGAATGCCGGCACCCGGCGTGCCCGCGCCGCGCTGACGCTGCAGGCCGATTTCAAGCTCGCGCTGACCGGCACGCCGATCGAAAACCGTCTGTCCGAGCTGTGGGCCATCATGGGTTTTGCCAACCCCGGCCTACTCGGCAACATCGAGCAGTTCAACCAGCGTTTTGCCGGCCCGATCGAGCGCGACGGCGACCCGCAGGCCGGCCGCCGGCTGCGCCGGCTGGTGGCACCCTTTCTGCTGCGCCGCACCAAGGGCGAGGTGCTGGCCGACCTGCCGCCGCGCACCGAGATCGTCCACGAGGTGGTGCCCGGTAGCCGAGAGCGCGCCTTGCTCGAAGCCTTGCGCCAGCAGGCCGAGGAGAGCGTGAACCAGGTGCTGGCTGGCGGCGGCGGTTCAGGCGCAGGCCCCGGCGAAGGCCAGGCCCAGATGCATGTGCTGGCCGCGCTGACCAAGCTGCGCCGCGCCGCCTGCGACCCGCGCCTGGTGGCACCCGAGCTGGGCCTGGTGGGCGCCAAGGTGCAGGAGTTCGAGCGCCTGGCGGTCGAGCTGGTGGCCGGCCGCCACAAGGCGCTGGTGTTTTCACAGTTCACCGACTTCCTGGCGCTGCTGCGCGAGCGCCTGGACAGCGCCGGCTTGAGCTACCAGTACCTCGACGGCAGCACGCCGATGGCGCAGCGCACCCAGCGCGTGAATGCTTTCCAGGCCGGCCAGGGCGACTTCTTCCTGATCAGCCTGAAAGCCGGCGGTTTTGGGCTGAACCTGACGATGGCCGACTACGTCATCATCGCCGACCCGTGGTGGAACCCGGCCGCCGAAGACCAGGCCAGCGGCCGCGCCCACCGCATCGGCCAGCAACGGCCCGTCACCGTCTACCGGCTGGTGACACAGGGCTCGATCGAAGACCGCATCGTCAAGCTGCACCACAGCAAACGCGCGCTGGCCGAGGGTGTGCTGGCCGGCCAGGACGGCGGCGGCGGCGCGGTGATGCGGGCGGCGGACATGTTGGCGTTGTTGCGGGGTGATGACGGCGATGGCGACTGATCAGGCCCTGGCCACAGGTCACCCGACCCGCAGGATTGAAACCCTGGCCTGAAGCCGCTGCCGACCGGCCACCTGCCAGGGCGACAGGGTCGGGCAATCCGGGCCAGTGACCAACGACCGACCACCGACCACCGACCACCGACCACCGACGGGTTGAATCAAAACCCGCAAAGCCCCACCCGGGACGCCCACGCCTGAAAAATGGCGCCTGCGGCCGATGACCCTGAAACCGCGCGGCCCAACCCTCCCAGCCGCCTCTTCGGGTCAAGGCAGGAACAAACGGTGCGCTTGTGCATAGCGCAGCAAATCCACCGCCGTCGACACCCCCAGTCGCTGCCGGATCTGGGTCTGGTAGTTCGACACCGTCTTGCCACTCAGGTGCAGCCGCTCGGCGATCTGGTCCACCGTCAGGCCTTCGACCAAACCCCGCAAGACCTCGAATTCGCGCGCGGACAGCACCTGATGCGCAGCCGCGGTCGGCAATGCCGCCGCGCCGGCAATGTCCGGTGACAGCACGCCCACCTCGCCGCGCGCCACCCGACGCAGCGCGGCCACCAGCAGCGTCGGCTCGCTGCTCTTGGTGATGAAGCCGGCAGCGCCAGCAGCCAGGGCCTGCGCCACCATCGCCGGGCTGTCGTGCATCGAGAACACCAGCACCCGCAGCGCCGGCCAGCGCTGCCGCGAGCGGCGCAACAGGTCCAGCCCGCTGCGCCCGGGCATCGACAGGTCCAGCACCAGCACCTCTACCGCGGCCTCGGGCAGCGCCACCAGCGCCGAATAGGCGCTTTCGGCGTCGGCGTGTTCGGCCACGACCTGCAGGTCGGGCTCGTCCGCCAGCAAGCGGCGGTAGCCGGCACGCACCACCGCGTGGTCGTCCACCAGCATCACCCGCACCGGGCCGTCCTGCCGGGTCATGGCGGGGCCTCGGCGTCCAGGGGATCGAGCGCCTGGGGCCTCGTCAGCCAGACAGTCTCGAAACTGGCCGCCAGACGCAAGCCCCGGCCGGGGCCTTCTGCCGGCCCGATCTGCAGCTCGCCGCCTTGCGCCCAAACCCGCTCGCGCAGGCCGGGCAGGCCACTGCCGCGCAGCCCGGCGCTGTCGCCGGCGGGCAGGCCGATGCCGTCGTCTTCCACGGACCAGTCGAGGTGAACCGCCGCGCCCGGCCGCTGCGGCCCGCGGTACTGCAGCCGCAGCCTGGCCTGGTGGGCCTGGGCATGGCGGGCCACGTTGGTCAGCGCCTCCTGGCTGATGCGGTAGAGCGTCAGCGCCAGCGCCTGTGGCAACACCAGGGCCTCGGCCGCTGCACCGGTGGGCCAGGGGTGGGCCCGGCCCTGCTCATCTTGGGCACACAGCTCGATCCGGTATTGCGTGCCGGCGTCGGCAGTGGCTGGCTGCCAGGCGGCCACCAGGGCTTGCAACAGCGGCGCCAGACGGGCCAGGCTCTGCCCGCCCGCGTCAGGGTCGTCAGCCGGACCAAAGGGTTGCAGCCGCGACAGCAGGGAGCGGATGTCGTGCTGGATCAGCTGGCATTGCGACGCCATGCCCGCCACCACCTGCGCCGGCTCGGCTTGGCCTTCCAGCCGGCGCGCCAGCCAGGCCGCGTCCACCCGCAGCGCCGTCAGGCGTTGGCCAAACTCGTCGTGCAACTCCGCCGCCAGGCGGGCACGCTCGTCCTCTTGCAGCGTCAGCAGCTGCTGGCTCAGCAGTCGGCGCCTGGCCTCGGCCTCGGCCAGCGCATGGCCCAGCCGGCGCAGTGCGGCGGCGATGGCCTCCAGCTCCCGGATCGGCATGGTGGGCAGGGCCTGCGCGGACCGGGCGTCGGGGCCTGGCGGCTGGGCACCGTGGGGTGGGCGGGGGGTGGCGTCAGGGTCAGGGTCGCCGGAGGGAAAGTCGCCCGCCAGCCCGCCGGCCCCGCCGGCCCCGCCGATCCCGCCGATCCCGCCGATCCCGCCAATCGCCGCCAGCAGCCGGTCCAGCGGGGCCAGTGCGCGGCGCAGGTTCCAGCGCATCGCCAGCAGCAGGCCGGCGATGCAGGC
>Ga0209181_10007914_pt1 | contig 14410 bp, 6 predicted proteins | sample MAT05_FD_187208 | JGI IMG/M metagenome (GOLD analysis project Ga0209181, IMG submission 187208) | Freshwater microbial communities from Lake Fryxell liftoff mats and glacier meltwater in Antarctica - MAT-05 (SPAdes) (version 2) | ecosystem: Environmental > Aquatic > Freshwater > Ice > Liftoff... | reverse complement strand
AAGCGCGCTACATCCAAACCACTCAGTCGCTCCCGGTAGTAGCTATAGGCGCGGCCTTCTTCAGTGCGGTCCCGCATGCCCATAAACTTCTCTCCGCCTAGCGCAAGTTGAGCGTCGGCGATAAGCTTTCGGCCCTTCTCCTGCATGGTTTGCGCCCGCACAAAGGCGGGCGCAATTCCAAACACACTGCTGCGAATTAAGTGTCTACGTGTCATTCCTTGCTACTCATCGCGGCCACCGTCAAACCAGTGTTCAGCTTCCAGTCGGTTACCGTCTGCGTTGATACCTGCCCGTTCTGGGTAATGTTCAACTGCATCGGCAGCTTGAGGCCGCTTACTTCCTTGAAATCACCATAGCCGATCTCGGCGCCGATCCCACCTTCAGTAAAGGCGAGCTTCGATGGCAACATCGTCTTCGGATCATAGAACAGCTTCAACATCGAACCATTGGCATCCTTCAGTTCGAGTTCGCCTTCCTTCACCAGATTGACGCTGCGGCCGGCAACCTCGTTGCTTTGCAGAATCGCAAAATAGTCACGCTGCAATTGACCCTTCACCTGAGCGGCGAACGGCCCGGCCAAAGGCTGCTCACCCTGAGGCGCCTTGAGGAAGCCCTTTTCGCCATCGAAGAAGGCGATGATCTTGCCAAAGGGCAACTCATTGACCTGGCGGAAAACCATCGGCTTCAACCAGGAATTGGTCTGCTTCACATTCACCTTGTTGCCGCCCATGTTCAATTCACTTGAGATACTTTGAACATAGTCATTTACGCCGGCAATCTTGTCCTTGCCACCAACAGTTGCGGCAATTTTGTCAATTGCGGCTTTGCCTGCAGCCAAAGACCCGGCATCGGCCTTGGCAGCCTCTGCCTTCGGTTGAGGAATGCTGATATCCAGTTTTTTCACCTCACCAAGCGCTTTGAGTTTGTCGGCGAATTTCTCGGTCTGCCCGATGGCGACGATCGTGAATTCCTCAGGCTTGATGTATTCCTTGGCAACACGCAAGATGTCCTGCGCGGTAACCTTCGAAACAGCGTCTTTATAGCGATTGATGAAGTCGGAAGGGTAGCCGTAATATTGGTAGTTCATCAAACGATTGAGCGTCTGCACGGGCGAAGCAAAGCTGAACACAAAAGTGTTTTCGACTCGTTGTTTGGCTGCTTCGAGTTCAGTTGGGCCCACCATTTCCTCACGCATGCGCTTCACTTCTTTGAGCGATTCCATGATCGCCTGATCGGTGGTAGCGGCAGCGGTGCTACCGGTGATGCGGAAGGTCCCCTCATGCAGATAGTCGGCAGACCAACTGCTTGAGATCCCGTATGCAAGGCTTTTGTCGCTGCGGATGCTCTGCATCAAGCGGTTGGAGAAAGTACCTGCCCCACCGAGAATATTCGACATTACAGTCAGTGCCGCATAATCTTTGTCGCTCAGCTTACCACCGATGTGACCAATGGAAAAGAAGGTCTGTTCCGTGTCGGACTTGTCGGCGATATACACGCCAGCCGCCTTCTGTTTGGTCACAGCCGGGAAAGCAGGCACAGCGGGACGCTGTGTAGTCCAGTCCGCAAAGAGCTTCTCGAGCTTCGCCTTCACGGCAGCGGAGTCTACATCGCCGTAGATCGAAAGCATCGCGTTTGCAGGAAAGAAATAGCGATCGTGGAAGGCTACAAGGTCTTCCCGCTTAACGTTGGCAATCGTCGAGTATTCTTCACGATCGCCATAAGCCGTGTCCTTGCCATAGACAAGATTCTGGAACTCACGATTGAGGATGCCACCCGGGTCGTCATTGCGGCGCGAGATGCCGCTGCGGGTTTGCGTCAACACAAGGTCGAGGCGATCTTGAGGGAACACAGGCTCCACAATCACTTCCTTGAACAGCTCCAATACCTCGTCGAAATTCTCCTTGAGGCAGTTAAATCCAACGCTCCCACTGTCATCGCCGATGCCTGCCTCAACCGTAGCCGCGATCAATTCGAGCTTCGCGTTCAGCGCGTCGCCGTTGCGCTTCTTAGTGCCACCACTGCGCATCACTTGACCGACAATTCCAGAAAGACCGGCCTTATCGGCTGGCTCCAGCAGCGATCCCGTGCGAACACGCAGAGATCCACTGGCAAGCGGCAGTTCATGGTTCTCAAGAATCATCACCTTCAACCCATTGGGCAGAGTGAATTGTTCCACCTTGGGAAGTTGTACCTGCTTCAGAGGAGGGAACTTCAAGGTCTGATAAACCGGCAAAGGAGCTTTGACTGGCTTCTGCTGGGCAAAGGCGCTCACCACAATCAGGCTGCAAACGATTAATTTTTTCATGATCCGGATACTCCTACTTCTTTGCCTGCTGGGCGGGTTGCACTGTGGCACCCACGGTTCTGTTCTTGGCAATCAAATACTTCTTGGCGGCAACCATCACATCTTCGGCAGTCACTTTGTCGAGGTCGTCGAGTTGGGTAAACAACGCACGCCAGTTCCCAAACATTGCTTTGGTAGTTGCAAGATTCTGAGCCATACCGCTATTGGAATCGAGGCTGCGAATCAACTGTGCGCGCAGAAGAGTCTTCACGCGCTTCATCTGTTCCTCGCTCACCTTCTCCGTCTTCAAACGTTCGATGATTTCGTAAGCTGCCTTCTCGCAGTCTTCAGTAGTCTTGCCGGCGTTGGGCACAAGAAACACGGCAAAGAGATTCTCGCGACGGCCACCGGGAAAGGTCGGAATCGCCTGTGCAGCCAGAGCGATCTTCTTGTCCTGAACCATCTCCTTGTAGAAGAGGCTGGTGCGGCCAGTACCAAGCAAGATCGCCATCACATCAAACAGCACGTCGTCTTTGTCGAGCGAATTCGGGCGCTTGTACCCAATCAGCACCAGGGGCTGTGATGGGCTCTCTACCAACAGACGCTTCTCGCCAAACTGTTCGTTCTCCTTGGTCATCATGCCCGTCGGCTTCGGGCCACCGGTCATCTTCGAGAAGTACTTCTCCGCCAAACGCTTCACTTCGGCCGGGTCGACATCGCCGGCAATTGCGATCACCAGGTTCGACGGCACGTAGTATTGCTTGCGAAAGGCCATAGCATCGGCAAAACGATAGCTTTCGATATCGCTTGGGATGCCGGCAGGGGAAGTGCGATATGGGTTAGTCGCAAAGGCTACCGTCAACATTTCATAAACCAGACGGCCTGTGGGATCGGATTCAATCCGCTGCCGGTATTCCTCACGAATCACTCCGCGTTCGTTATAAAACTCGCGAAAAACAGGATTGATAAACCGGTCGCTCTCCATCGCAAACCACAACTCCAGCTTGTTGGCCGGAAGGCTCATCATATAGGCCGTCTCGTCGAGACTGGTGAAAGCATTCAAGCCAACCGCGCCGCTCTCTTCGAGCACTTTCGTGAAGCGCTCTTTGTCGACGAATCCATTGGCCTTCTCGATAGCCTTCTTCAAGCCTTCTTCGAGCGACTTCACTTTGTCGGCACTCGTCTCGGAACCTTTATTGCGTTCCGCTGTCAAAGCATCGTATGCCGCCTCGACTGCTTCCATTGCTTTCAACTCTTCAGGCAAATTGAGCGTGCCAACTGTCCTGGTGCCCTTGAAAGCCATGTGTTCAAACATGTGGGCGAGGCCAGCCTGACCCTTCGGGTCATCGGCGGAGCCTGCATTCACGTGACTAAAAAAGCTGACCACCGGTGCCTGGTGGCGCTCATAAACGACGAAGGTAATGCCATTCGCCAACTTGAATTCTGTGACGCGCTTCTCAATATCGGCCAAGTTCTGGCCCAACATCGCCGCGGGTAAAAGCGCCGCGAGCGCAAGGATAATTCTCTTCATAAAGGGGTACTTTCAGTATCCCATGCGAGTTAACATCACTGATTGACAGCCAATCATGCTTGAACATACAACTCAAATCCGCGTCCGCTACGCCGAAACCGATCAGATGGGCGTGGTCTATCACGCCAATTACGTGGTCTGGATGGAGGTGGGTCGCGTGGAAGCGATGCGATCGGCTGGGCTTAACTATTCCGATATGGAGAAGGAAGGCGTGCGGGTTGCCGTTCTTGGAGTTGAAGTAGACTACAAAGCCGCCGCCCGCTATGACGATCTTGTCGATGTCACCGCGAGTGTTGTCGAGGTTCAGAGCCGAATGATGCGTATCGAGTACAAGATCCATCGCGCCAGCGACCACGTATTATTAGCTACCGGCGCCACGCGACATTTGTTTATCAATAATGAGCTAAAGGCGGTCCGCTGCCCCGATAAGTATCTAATTCATTTCAAAAATGAAGTGAATCCACTCGGTATCGACTCGCTTTGACGCAAAATTCATTTAGATCTGCTAAATTGTTGCGATGAGAACTCTGGCCGCATTCGCAATTTTCTCTCTTGGTCTATTCGCACAGAACTTCCGTGCTGTAATTTCAGGAGATGTTACAGACTCTACTGGAGCGACTGCGCCCGGCGTTCGCGTCATTGCACGCAACCTCGACCAAAACGTCGAATACACGAGCCTGAGCAATGAAGGGGGGCGCTATGTCACGCCATTCCTACCTCCCGGCAAATATTCCTTGCGTTTTGAAAAGGCTGGCTTCAAACCCCAGGTGCGCGATTCAATTCAGTTAAGCGCTGTCGACCGGGTCAATATCAACGTAAAGCTTGAGGTCGGCGCCCTGACCGAAAGCATCACCGTAACCAGCGAAACTCCACTCTTACAAACCGAGACCGCGCTTCGTTCCGGCACCATCGAACAAAAGCTGATTTCAGACATCCCCACTGCCGGCCGCAATCTCTTCCAGTTTCAATACACCCTCCCCGGAGTAACCAAAAACAGTAACTACTGGGGAAACTTCGAACTCTACGCTTTCGGCAACATCAACGCAGTGTCGATCAACGGTGGCCGCAGCGGTGAAAACGAAATCCTGCTCGATGGCATCACCTCTACCAGAGGAAGCCGCAGTGCGTCCTTTGCTCCAAGCCTTCAAGCGATTGAAGAAGTCAACATCATCACCAACACCTACGATGCACAATACGGTCGAGTGGGCGGCGGCACAACATCGATCAACCTTCGATCCGGCACCAATAAGCTTCATGGCGAGCTTTTTGAATTTTTCAAGAACGACAAACTGAACGCGAACGGCTATTCCCGCAACGCCGTCGGTATCGCGCGCCCTCCCTACCGCAACAACACCTTTGGCTTCCGTGTCGATGGCCCGGTCTTTATACCCAAAGTATTCGATGGCCGCAACAAGCTGTTCTGGATGCTCTCTCTCGAAGGTCTCCGCGAACGGAATCCACAGACACAGCTTTGGACCGTCCCCACCGCCGATCAGCGCAATGGTGACTTCTCGAAGCTGGTCACCAATGCAAATCAACAGATTGCGATCTTCGATCCCTTGTCGTCGAATGGCATAACCGCCCGCCAGCAATTCCCCGGCAACGTCATTCCGCGCCAACGTATCAACCCTCTGGCTTCACGCGCCGTTGGATTCTTTCCGCTTCCCAATCGCGTCAGCGAAAGTCCCGACGGCCAGAACAACTACCTCTTCATCAACAGTTCACGAAACGAGTACGATCAATGGCTCGGCAAGATGGATTACGTCCTAAGTTCAAAAAGCCGCATCAATTGGCGCTATGGCCAGACGCCCTGGAATAACCTCGCCCGCGTCCAGTGGGGCACCAACGCCGCCGAACCCTCTACCGAGGCCCCATCTACCCGCATCTCGCGAAATTGGGGCGCGGATTGGACTTACACCCTTAGCCCGTCGATGGTCTTCAATCTCCGTGGTGGCCTCGCCCGTTACGAAGGATTTTCCGGCAACACCTTCGGCCGTGGCTTTAACCCCGCAGACCTCGGCTTTCCACAATCCCTCGCCAGCCAATTCGACGTCCTACAATTCCCGCGCTTCAACTTCTCTGGAAACAACTACTCCCCACTCGGCTCTACCAGAACGGCAAACTACGAGACCCAGGACACTTACTCCTTCCAGCCGAATCTCACCTGGATTCGTGGACGTCAGTCCTGGAAGCTCGGCGCTGAAGTCCGCCGCTACAATTCCAACAACCATAACCCCGGCTCGGCCAGTGGCAACTACACCTTTGGCCGCAACTGGACGCAGCGCGACCCTCAACGCGCCGACGCCACCAGCGGCAATGAGATGGCCACATTCCTCACCGGCACGATCACATCGGGCAGTGTCGAAAAGAACGTTTGGCCCGCCTACCGCAATGACTACATGGCTTTCTTTTTTCAGAACGACTGGAAGATCACGCGCACGCTCACGCTTAATCTGGGCTTCCGTTGGGATTATGAAGCTCCCATCGTCGAGCGTTACAACCGGCAAGTTCGCGGCTTCGCCTTCGATCAGTCCAGCCCATTGCAATCGCAAGTGCAAGGCCTACAACTCAGGGGCGGTCTGCTCTTTGCCGGCGCAGACGGGGCAAACCGCGAGGCCTTCAAGCGCGACCTCAATAACTGGCAACCCCGCGTTGGCATGGCCTGGCAGTTCCTGCCCAAATGGGTCTTCCGCGCCGGCTATGGCTTGAGTTACCTCGGGCAAAATGCCAGCGGTGCGGACACCGGCTTTAGCCGTCCCACCGCAGTCATCCCCAGCCTTGATGCCAACTTGACGCCAGCCAGTTTCATCAACGACCCATTCCCAACCAGTCTTTTCCCCTCCGGCCTGCTGCAACCCATCGGGGCCAGTCAGGGGCTTTCAACAAACCTCGGCCTCGGAGTCGGCGCACAGTATCTAGACCGTCCGCTCCCCTATTCGCAACAGTTCTCAGCCGGCTTCCAGCACACATTTTTCAACACCTGGCTGATGGACGTAAGTTACTCCGGCAACTTGACCAAAAAACTGCCGGTATCGGTCAACCTGAATTTTATTCCTGGTGCCGATCTCACCCGCCTGCCAGTGGCCGAACGCGCTGCGTTCTTCAATGCACCGGTAGCAAACCCGCTGAGTGGACGGCTCCCTGGCAGCGCCATCAATGGCGCAACAGTGCCACGCTCCACTCTCCTCAATCCCTATCCGCACTTCAGCCAGGTCGGCATCAGCAACGTTCCGATTGGCTCGCAGAATTACCATTCGCTACAATCGCGAGCAACACGGCGTTATGCCAATGGTTTCACCGCACAGATCTCCTATACCTGGTCGAAAACACTTGAAAGCGTTTCACTCCTCAATGCTCAGTCCACTGATGTAGCCAATCTCCTCAACACCCGCCCAGAACAGCGCTTGCAGCAGTTCGACATCCCCCACACCTTCTCCGCCATCGTTACCTACGAACTCCCCTTCGGCAAAGGTAAGAAGATGCTTTCCGGTATCAATAAAGCGGGCCAGGCTATTGTAGGCGGCTGGAATCTGAACGTCCAGTACATGATCCGCAGCGGTGGTCCTTTCGACTTTCCCAATGCCGCACCGCTTACCAATCGCAGCGCCAAGCTCAGCGAAGACCAACGTAACGAACTCGCCAAGAAGGCCGGACGCAGCGAGTTCAATCCCTTCTTCGACAAATACTATGACGTCACTCTATTCCCGCGTCAGGCCCAAGCTCCCTTCACCCTGCGGGACTTCCCCACCCGCTTCGCCGATGTCCGTAGCCGCCATCTCGAAAGCTGGGAGATCTCGGCCTACAAGGAATTCCGCTTCTTCGAAAAAGTCCGCTGGCAGATCCGGGCTGACTTCCAGAACGCCCTCAACTACGCTCACTTCGCACAACAGGCCAGCAACAACGTCACCGACCCTCGCTTCGGTCAGCTCAACCCGGCACAGAACAATCAGACTCGCCAAGTCGTGCTGGTGATGAAAATCCTGTTCTAGGATCACAATAGAGGAGTGCTTCGCTTCAGCGCCTGGATCCTCTTCGCTTCTCTCGCTTTGTCGCAGGACCTGAAGCCACTCTTTATTAACCGCTCAGGCTCTGCCCTTGTTTACGATCTAAAGGCTTCGAAGACCATTGCCTTTTGGAATCAACCCCGGGCCAACACGTTGCCCCTGCGGCCTGGCTCAGTCTTGAAACCCTTTACCCTGGCGGCCTTCATCGAAGCCGGCCTCTACAAGGCATCATTGAAGGCACCCGAAGCTCTCGCCTATTCAAACAACGAGTTCTTCGATCAACTCATCGCCCGTATGGAAGCCGCCGATCTGGAACGTGGTTACGCCCGCTTCGGCCTCAACTATCGAGCGCCCACATTGACGCTGAATGATCTCCTGAACGCCACCAAGCGCCTTATCACCCGTCATCGCGAAGAACGCCTCCGCCCAATCTTTGCTGGCATGGAAGAAGCCGTCAGCTATGGCACAGCCAGACTTGCCGCCATCCCGGCCACAACCGTGGCAGGCAAGACCGGCACAACCAGCACCTCGGCTGTTTTCATTGGCTACGCCCCAGCCGCACAACCGCGCTATCTCCTCGTGCTCCATCTCGACTCCGGCTCAGGCGGTGGCGATGCCGCCCCGTACGCTGCCAAAATCTTCAGCAGCCTCTTTGCTACCCAGCCAGAGACCTTCGATCCGTCCAAAGTCAGCCTGCGGCTCTTTTGGCAAAACCCACCCACATCGCTCAACCTCAAACCCGGCAACTATCCCGAAGGCACTCTGATCGACACCGGTCTTACCAAACTCAAATCGCCAGGTCCGCTGAAGGTCGAGTTCAAAGACAATCGCTATTTACTGACTACACAAGTCCCACTGGAAGACTACGTAAGCGCAGTCCTGCACGGCGAAGCTAGCGGCTTCAAGGCCAACGCGTCTCGACAGGCTATGGCCATCGCCGCCCGCACTTATGCCGCACACTTCCGCCGCCGCCATTCCGAAGAGGGCTTCGATTTCTGCGACACCACACACTGTCAGGACGCACGCTTCACGCTCAACGAGCGTAAGGACCTTCGAGACGCCGTAGAATCCACCACCTCCGAGCTCTTGTGGTTTGAAGGCAAGACCGCAGCCACCTACTATCACGCCGACTCGGGCGGCTGGCTTGAGTCGGCAGGCGACGCGCCATACCTCAAGCGGCGCAAAGATCCCTGGTGGCAAGATCAGCCAGACGCCCACTGGACCTGGTCCACATCAATCGCGCAATTAGCTTCAACACTCAATCTATCTGTGATCAAACCCACCTTCGGCGTCACCAGTCGAGAGCCCTCCGGGCGTGCCCGCTCACTCGATGTCTTTGGTCATCCAGCCGAGGCTGCCGCCTTCCGCCTGCTTGTCGGCCGCACCATCGGCTGGGAGAAACTCCCTTCACGACTCTTTGAAGTCAGCCTCAAGCAGAAGGCGATTACCTTCACCGGCGTCGGTCGCGGCCACGGTATCGGCCTTCCACAAACCAGCGCCGAGCGAATGGCCGCCAAGGCTAAGACCCACGTCGAGATCCTCGCAGAATACTATCCCGGAACTCGCATCGGCATCAATGCATCGGGCCTCCACTGGACGTCCCTCAAAACCCCTCGCATTACCCTCTTCACAACCAATCCGTCCCGTGACAATCAAGTTCTGGCCCAGGCTGAAAAAGATCTAGTCGCACTTGAGGCCTTAACCGGCTTCAACGCCAATCCTGTCATACGAATCTACCCAAGCCGCGAAGCTTTCCGCGATGCAACCGGCATCCTCGATCGAGTCCACGGCGCAACCAGAGGCCGTAACGTTAAACTCCCACCCAACTCCAAACCTCACACAATTCGCCACGAACTCCTTCATGCCCTGCTCGAATCAAACGCCACTGCATCGCATCCACAATGGCTGCGAGAAGGCTTGGTTCAGGCACTCCTCAAAGAAAAAAGCGCAGATGCCGATCGTGCCTCCGCTCTGATTGCCAGGCAAGGCTTGAAGCAAGTCCTCCAGTCCTGGCACTCGTCAAATTCACCGTTCTGATATATTAGGCACAACTATATGTGGTATATCAATTTTCCCCATTTACCGGCGCTTGTACTTCTAGCGCTGGTCGCAACAGCCCAGGACCCCCGCGGAACTATCCTCGGGCGGATTACCGATTCATCCGCCAGCCCTCTAGCCAACGCCACCATCAAGATCACGAATACGGCGACAGGACTCACGCTCAACACCACTTCCAGCGGGAACGGCGACTATCGCGCGCCGTACTTGAACCCTGGCTCGTACAACATCGAAGTGGAGGCCCCGGGCTTCTCCAAAATGATCCGTTCGAGCGTCCAGGTGCGAACTACTGAAACAGTCACCCTCGACATCGAGATGAAGGTCGGCCAGGTCAGCGAATCGGTAGAAGTCAAAGCCGAAACCCCACTCCTTAATGCCGCTGATGTCTCCCTCGGTCAGGTTATCGACCAGCGCCGCATTGAAGAACTTCCCCTTTTCGCCGGCAACGCCATGGACCTCGTCCATCTAGCCCCTGGCACCGTCAACGGCACCAACCTCCGCCTCCGCAAAGCGCCCTTCAACTCAGCGCCCAGCTCCTTCGGCACTAATGGAACCGGCAACAACAACAACGACTTCACCATCGACGGTGTCGTCAACGTCTACTCCGACGGCACCGCCCCACGAGTCGCCTTCTCGCCTCCACAAACTTCGATCGCCGAATTCAAAGTGCAGACGGCGGCCTTCGACGCCTCCGCCGGTTTCTCCCTCGGTGCTAATGTGAACGTCACCACCAAGTCGGGTTCCAATTTGCTGCACGGCGAATTCCATGAATGGTTCCGCCATTCAAAGCTGGACGCCCCAACCATCTTCCAGAACCGCGCTGGCCAAAAGCTCCCGCTCTATCAGGACAACCGCTTCGGCGCCTCCGCCGGCGGCCCGCTATCGATCCCCAAGGTCTACTCCGGCAAGAACCGCACCTTCTGGTTCTACGCCTTTGAAGCAAACCTCTTCGGCGACCCCAACGCCAGCGCCATTGTCACTGTGCCCACAGCAGAAATGCGCCGTGGCGATCTCTCGCCACTCCTCCGCCTCAGCGCAAACAATCAGGTCTACGACCCCTTCTCGACAACAGCCGTCGCCGGTGGCCGCTTTCAGCGCACGCCCTTCCCAGGCAACATCATTCCTCCCTCGCGGCTAGATCCGGTGGCTCAAAAGCTCCTTGAGGCTTTCCCCTTACCCAATCAGCCCGGAACCTCAGACTTCCGTCAGAATTTCTTCCTGGCAACCAAGGCCCTCGAAACCTATTGGACCAACATCGGCCGCGTCGATCACGCCTTCTCTGAGAATCACCGCATCTTTGTCCGCTTGCACCGTGACTATTGGCAGGAAGACAAGAACCGCTTCTTCGGCAATGACAAGCCCAGTGGCGTCATCCTCAACCGCATAAATCGCGGTGCCGCCTTCGATGACGTCTATGTACTCAATCCCTCGCTCCTGCTCAATGTTCGCTATGGGCTCACGCAACAAGAGTTCCCGGAAAGGCGTGTCTCCCAAGGCTTCAATCTCGCCAGCCTCGGCTTGAATTCCAGCTTGGTCAACTCTATCGACAAGACCACAGCCACATTCCCACGCCTCAACGTCGCCCCTTGGTCCACCGCATCCAATTGGGAATCCGGCGACGGCACAACCGCATCGCTTCTTCATAATCTGAACTCAACCCTCACTTGGAACAAAGGCAAGCACAATCTGCGCTTCGGCTTCGACTGGCGCAACCTGCGGGAGAATCGCAATCGCTTCCCAAATAGCACCTCACCCGACTTTAATTTCAATTCCAGCTTTACGCGAGGCCCGCTAGATACGGCCGCCCCGCCTCAGGTTGGCGGCGAAATCGCTTCGTTCCTTCTCGGCGTGCCCAGCGGTGCCATGGGAGTCAACGCATCCTACGCGGAACGAAATTCCATTTATGGCTTCTATGTCCAGGACGACTATAAGCTCTCCCGCAAGCTGACAATGAACATCGGCTTGCGTTATGAAGTTGAATCGGAAACTACCGAGCGATACAACCGCGCCATCCGCAACTTCGACGCGACAACAGCGAGTCCAATAGAAGCCCAGGCACGTGCCCAATATGCCGCCGCGCCCATCCCCGAACTACCCTTAAGCCAGTTCCGTGTCCTCGGCGGGCTCACCTTCACCGCCGCCAATGGCAACCCCCGCGGTTATTGGAATACTGCCAAGGGCAACTTTATGCCCCGCTTCGGGATCGCCTACCAGATCGATACCAAGACCATCCTTCGCGCCGGCTATGGGCTTTACACCGCTCCACTCGGAACTCTTTACACAAACACCGAGCCTGCGGGCTTCAGCCTTAATACGCCAATTCAGGCGTCTCTCGACAATGGCGTTACGTACCCGGCGACCACAGCAAACCCATTCCCGGCTGGCCTTGTGCAGCCCGCCGGAGCCGCAGGGGGCCTTCTCACCAACATCGGCCAAGGTGTCAACGCATTTCCCAATGCACGAAAAAATCCTTACGCGCAGCGTTGGAGCATGGGCATGCAGCGCACTATCGGTAGTTTCCTGCTGGAAGCTTCCTACGTCGGCAATCGCTCCACCCGGCTTAACGTGCTGCGCAACTTGAACTTCCTCCCCGCCCAGTACCTCTCCACCAGCCCAACCCGCGACCAGACTACCATCAACTATCTCGGCGCGAATTTCCCCAACCCGCTTCGTGGCACCAACGCCATTTTCGGTGCCAACACCAACCGCGGCAGCCTCCTCCGCCCCTTCCCGCAATTCGGCAACGTAAACATCTACGAGCCCATCGGCTACGCCTGGTATCACTCCCTGCAGATGCGTCTGGAAAAGCGCTTCAGCAAGGGCTTCACAACGCAAACCTCATACACCTGGTCCAAGAACATGCAGGCTACCGAGATGCTCAACGATCAGGATCCTACTCCTTACGAAGTGGTATCAGACCTGGATCGCACCCATCGTTTCACCTCTTCTGGAATCTTCGAGTTCCCCTTCGGCAGAGGACGCCACTGGGGTGCCAACTGGAATAAGTGGACCGACGGAATCGCTGGCGGCTGGCAGCTTACCGGTGCCTTTCAGTATCAATCCGGCGCTCCCCTGGGCTTCGGCAACGCCATCTTTAACGGCGACCTCAAGAACGTCCTTCTGCCCAAAGATAAGCGCAGCGTCGACCAGTGGTTCAACGTCAACGCCGGCTTTGAGCGCAACAACGCTCTGCAGCTTGCCTCAAACCTCCGCCGCTTCCCCATCCGCTTTAATGGAATCCGCGGCCCAATCCAGTCTCGCATCGATGGCGGCCTGATCAAAAACTTCATGATCACCGAACGTTGGAAGCTTCAGTTCCGCGCTGAGACTTTCAACGCCGCCAACTTCACTAATCTGGCCAATCCCAACACGTCGGTAACTTCAGGCGCCTTCGGCACCATCACCGGACAAGACCCTCCCCGCTCCTGGCAGGGCGCCCTCAAGCTGACCTTTTAGGCAGCAAATGCTTTTGAACCTTGCCCAGGGCGTTCCTGGGCAAGGTCTCCACCAGCACGAACTCCTTCGGCACCTTAAACGAAGCTAGCGCCGCACGGCACTTGCGCTCCAGCTCCACTACATCACAAGCCCCTCGCGCCACAACATAGGCCACGGGCACCTCACCTTTGACTGCATCAGGCTGCCCAGCCACAGCCACCTCAGCCACCTCTGGATGCTCAAGTAAAAACTCCTCGATCTCGCGAGGATAGATATTAAAACCACTGGCGATAATCAGATCGCTCTTGCGCCCAGCCAGCGTCACATAACCGTCTTCGGCAATCGAACCAATGTCGCCAGTCCGAAACCAGCCATCGACAAACGCAAGCCGCGTCGCCTCTTCCCTGCCCCAATAGCAAGCAAAGACATTGGGCCCTTTCACGAACACCTCCCCATCCACCACCTTCACCGAGATCCCAGGCAGTGGCAAACCAACACTCCCGGCACGCCGCTCACCCACATACGGATTACTGACATTCATCAACGTTTCGGTCATCCCGTAGCGCTCAAGAATCGTCGAGCCAAACTTCTCGCGAAATTCCTCCAGCAACTGCGCGGGCAAAGGCGCAGATCCACAAACAAACAACCGCACATTCTCACCAATCGACGCCGCACACTGCATCAGCCGCACATACATCGTTGGTACTCCAAAGAACACCGTCGGCTTAAAACTCAAAAACTCTTCCTCTGCCTTGGCTGCCTCAAACCTCTCCAGCAGCTTCACCCGAAAGCCCGCCATCAACCAGCAGTGCAAGCCATTCCCCAATCCATGCACGTGAAAGAGCGGCAGCGCCAGCAACAGCCGGTCAGACGCATTCATCTGCCATGCCGTAATCAGATTCACCGCATTCGCCGCGAAGTTGTTGTGCGTCAGCACCGCCCCCTTGGCAACACCCGTCGTCCCCGACGTATAGATAATCGCCGCCCCATCGTCGCCATCAACATGCGCAATAGGCCGGATCGACTCGCACTCTTCAGCCTCAGCCATCAACTCAGGCAACTCATCAGCGCTGATAAACAGCAGCGACCGCACGTCGC
>Ga0209181_10007913_pt1 | contig 14411 bp, 12 predicted proteins | sample MAT05_FD_187208 | JGI IMG/M metagenome (GOLD analysis project Ga0209181, IMG submission 187208) | Freshwater microbial communities from Lake Fryxell liftoff mats and glacier meltwater in Antarctica - MAT-05 (SPAdes) (version 2) | ecosystem: Environmental > Aquatic > Freshwater > Ice > Liftoff... | reverse complement strand
AACTACACACCCCTCACCCTAAATCCCTCTCCATAAGCGAAGCGGCGGGGCGAGGGACTTTCTACTGCGTTTCTCCCCTTCTCCTCTTGTGGGAGAAGGGGTCGGGGGATGAGGGGTAGCTGTGTAGTTACCAAAAAACAAACCCGCCCTATTGTGGTTAGGTGCCCGCAACGGAGATCGTTGGTGGGGCGGACTAGGCGCTGGTCGAGACCTTGCCAACCCCTTACGTTCCCGCGCCGTATGTCCGCCCTTTTGAACCGCACATCTCCCCCTGTATCGTTGCGAGCGAGTTTTGCACCAAAGTGAAATGCACCCGTGACGTAAACGCTTCATTGACACAGCAGCCGTCTCATGCTATCCTCATTTTCAATTGCATAGCTCTACGTCTGGGGTGTGCTGAACGTCATGCGTTCATCACAACACAGGGGAAGTCCGGTGAGAATCCGGCGCTGTCGCGCAACGGTAACTGATCCTATGAGGTCAGAAGCCCGATTACCTGCCCTAGACTTTTGACTCGACTGTACCTTCGCACGAAAGGGAGAACGAGCGTGTTTTTGGCTTACCATCCATCAACCCGCCTTCCGGCGGGTTTTTATTTGGCACCCCGCCGTTCATCATCCATCTTTGTCGCTCGCCCTTTTGTGCTGCCTGTGCAGATCCTACTGCAATGTGTTTTCACGTTGAGATCACCCGACCCCGCGCGGCTGCAGACGAACGCGGTTGGTGTCGTTCTATGCCTACAGTTTGATCCGATCCTGTATAAAAGGCGCTAAAAAATGAAAAAATCGCTGATCGCGATGCTCTGCTTGAGTGTGTTTGTGCTGTCTGCCACCGTTTCGGTGTTCGCACAAACGACGACCTTAGAAGGCAATCTCACCACTGGCTGCGTGACCGACTATGACCCGACGGTCGATTACTTCCCCGCCAAGACGACGCTCACCGACGCGGAAAACTTCACCGTGAGCTACTTCAACAACTACAAAGTCGTCACCGTCGCTGAAGCGTATGACGGTGCCCCGTCGTATGACTATGTGCTGCTGCAATGCGGCACCCCTGCCCCCGACGCGGCGGATTTCCCCGAAGGGACGCAGTTCTTAGCGGTGCCCGCCCGGACGGTGATCGCCATGTCCACCACCCAACTGCCGCACCTGACTCAACTCGATTTGCTGGATCGGCTGGTGGGCGTGGATACCGGCTTGTACATCAACACCCCCGAAGTGGTGGCGCTGGTCGAAGCGGGAACGCTGGTCGAGATCGGCGGTGGCACCGAGGTCAACATCGAATTGGCGTTGGATACCGACCCCGACTTGATCTTGAGCTATGGCTATAACCCCGACTTCGACGCCTTCCCGGTCTTGATAGATGCGGGCATATTTACGTCTTTGAACGCTGATTATCGCGAGGCGACCCCGCTTAGCCGTGCCGAGTGGATCAAATTTACGGCGTTGTTCTTCAATGTCGAAGCGACCGCCGAGACGGTCTATGCGGATATCGCCGCCAGCTATAACGAAGCGGCAGCATTGGCGGCAACCGTGCCCGCCGACGCCCGCCCCACCGTATTGTGGAACAGCTTCTCGTCCTACGATACCGCGTGGAGCATCCCCGGCGCGCTGACGTACCCGGCGCGGCTGATCCAAGACGCGGGCGGCGTGATCGCGCTAGGCGACCAAGCCCCTGACGTGAGCGTTAAACTGACCTTTGAGGCGGTCTATGCCGAGGCGCTGGATGCCGCTGTGTGGTTGCCTAACTTGTTCGCCGTCAGCACCTTGGCGGATATCGAGGCGGTCGATAGTCGCTATGTCGATTTTGCCGCGTTCGCCAACGGGCAAGTCTGGAATGACAACCTGAGTGAGAACGCCAACGGGGGCAACAACTATTATGAGTTGGGCGTCACCAATCCCGATCTCGTGCTGCGCGATCTCGTTGCGATTTTTCATCCTGAACTGTTGCCGGATCACGCATTCGTGTTTTTCCGGCGGCTAGGGTAAAGGACAGGGATTAGGCTCTTGTTTTGCCTCAATCCCCACCCCCTAGCCCCCTCCCCATTGCATGGCTGAGGGGGGATTTTCAAAGTGCTTGTGCCGTTTTCTCCCCCTCTATCACGGAGTGGGGAGGGGGCGCTGACCGAAGGTCAGACGGGGTGGGGATGCTTTCATTAAGGCTTAACTTGACGCCCAAGACCCAATATGGTTGCCCGTATTTTTCACCAAAATGCCGTTGCGCCTCCCTACAATGGCGTGGTTTGTAGCGACACCGAACGGGGTGTCCGAGTTTTTCAACAGAATCCCGTTGGACGTCCCTAGGGCACAGCATCATGGGGCGTGGTGGATGGCGGCACGACAGGGGTATGTCCGGCGGTGTCGCTGAGATCGACGACGGGCGGGGTGCCGTTTACCGTCGGCATTTCTTTTTCGGGCGGCGTAGGCGGTACCTTCCACACCAACAGCGTCAGTACCCCATTCATATCGTCTTCGAGGCGCTTCTTAAAGGCGCGTTTGTCTTCCTCCGCCCGTTGCCCATAAAACGAATAGGTGAACTGCTCTTGCGCCCCTTGCGTGATGGGCGGCAACGAGCGCCACGTATCGATCAATTGCCACCCTTGTGCCTCGCACCGGAATAGCTCAAACGTGACGTGGGCGACCTGTGCCCGTCCCTTCCCCCGAAAACGAATATCCATCGCCAGCGGCAACATGGTTGTCCGCCGATCCGCCCCTTTAAGAATTTGCTTGACGAATTGTTTGCTCACCGGGCGCACGCGCTTGAACGCCACTTCCCATGTGGTCGGGCGCTGGCGATGGGCGATGCCATCCAGCCGCCGCACGGCGCGCATCGTCATCAATTGATGGGTGCGCCCGATGCGCCCGTATTGGTCATAGCGTCCCGTCCGTATGCCGCTAATGCGCCACCCTGTGAACTTCGCGCCGCCCATGTCGGTGACATGTTTGCGCGTCACCACTTGACCGAGCGCACAGGTCACGGGCAGGGTGTCGTTTTGGGCATGGGGTTGCCACAGGTAGCGTCGCCCTTCCAGTTGGTTGGGGTCAAAGACGGTGAGCGGGGGATAGGACGGCTGCCATGTGGGGAATTTCTCTTTGCGCCCGAATGCCTGCCGCGCCACCACCGAGATCACCCACAACAAGATCAGCGTCAAACCGGCGATGGCGACCGTCAAGCCCAGTTGCAATGGATCGCGCAGATCCACGGCAAGCGGCAGATCGAAACCGAGTCTGGGGATGGGTGTGCCCGAAGGTTGGGTGATGGATGCGGCGGGCGGGATGATGACGGTGATCGGTGCGACATCGCCTTGTCCGCGCGCATTCGTTGGTGGCAAGGTATCCATACCGACGGTGACATATAAGGTTGGGCGGGTGTCGGGCAGGAAGCGCGTGAGCGGCACTGTGAGTGTGATTGGGGCGCGTTCGTTGAGCGCCAGCACGGGCAGCTTCATCGTCGCCAGTGTGATCCCGCCGCTGTCGAACAGGTTCACGAGGACGCCCTCCGCCATGATCCCACCATTGTTGACGACATCAAACGACACACTGACGGCTGTTTGATCCGGCGTTAAAGCGCTGCTGATGCTGCGGATCAGATAGTCCGCCGTTTGCGCATGTGCCGTGAACACCACCCATAAGGCGGCGGTCGCCCATAAGGTGGCGAACAGGAGTGCGAGTGTTTTGGGGTATGCCCTCATGATCAAGATCGTCATTCTGATACGAAGCGGCGAAAAGTTCCCCCCACTATAAACACGATTCGGCTGGTCGCCAAATGATTTATCCACCGATTAGGCACCGTTTAGCAGATGGATGATCTGTGAATGGGTGTCGCACTCATAAAAATGTCTGTTTATTGACCGGATAGTGTCCGTTTTAGCGAGACCGCACTCCCCTCGTTTTGCGACGATGAGCGCATCGTTCGGCGTCACCAAGAGGAGAGAACACGATGCTTACCATCACGGTGCAAAGTTTCGAAGATCCGCAACCCGGTCCTATTCGTCCCCCGGTCTAGTCTCTGTTTTAGCGGTTGAGCAAGCTGAAAAACCGGTTGTATCCCTGTACGGGGATGCCCCGGTTTTTGATTTCTTAGGTGAATCAGGGGGGGTGCAATGGAGAGATTAGTGCCCTTCCATCAACTTAAGGCGGGTCGCGCGGATATCCTTGATGAGATCATGCCGCCCTGTGGTGTCGGCAATGTGATGGGCTTGTTCCAGCGCTTCACTTAACATGGCAAGGGCTTCGGCTTTTTTATTAGGTACGGTTTCGCTTTGGTGTGCCAGCACAAAACCACGAATATACAAAGTGTAAACAAGCCGTTGGGGATTTTCGATCTGCCGCCAGCCTTCTTCGGCTTGGTTGATATGATTGAAAGTCGCTTCAAAATCATCCACCTTGTTGTAGGCAAGCGCTAGGCTCTCGTGGCATTGGGCGATTTCATACTCCATAAACGCTTGGGTACTTATCTCCAGTGCTTTTTGAAATGTGACGATGGCTTCGGAGTATTGTTGCTGTTTCAAATACAATGATGCCTGTTCGTGGACTAAGGCGTAGTGCCGGCTCAGCATCTTGGGACTAGTGATGTCATGGGTTTGGGCGAGGATTTCAAATAAGTCCCAACCATCGCGGAGGAATTTTTCGTAGCGCTTCCAATGATTACGGTAGCGCGCAATGCAGACGAGGGCAAGGATAGAACGAAATAAATTGGTCGAGTCATGAAGTTTTAAATTAAGCTCATACGCAATTGTGGCATGGCTTTGCGCCGACTCATAATTGCCTTGATGCAATAATGTATAGGCGATGTTCTGATGTAAACTGGCTTCGAGCGCCAAATTGCCAGACTCGCGACAAATATCAATCGCGTCATCATAAGCAGCCATTTCCAAAGGGTAATCATTCCGCAACAAGGAAATCTCAAGGATGCGGCTTAGCACCTCGATATGGCGACTCCGGTCGTTTGCCGACACTGTGTAAGCGTAATTGATGGCGGCGTTTGCCTTGTTTGCAAAACCAAGAAAGCAATTGCGTTGGGCGACGATCATCGATAATTTAGTGATCAGTTCTTCTTTGCCGGGGGAAAAGGCAGAGATCAGCGACTCGTTTAGGAGATGTTCAAATGTTGCGAAACGGGGATCGGTGAAGGTGGTTTCAAGAATTTTGATCACTATTTCCACCCCTACAGTATAGGTGGGATCGCCTTGGTTAATCGCCCATCGAATCCGTGCGTCGATAGTGGTGCGATGGCTTAGGAGCCATTGAATACGTTTGGCATTCTTTGCAATAGATTGTAGAGAGCCGTCGTCGTCGCTGTCATTAGAAAGTGGCACGATAGAAATTCCCTTTTATAAATCACTACCAGCACGAATAGAGAGTAGACTTCGTAGAAACACATTTATAGGGGTTACAGTGTTGGCTTTATAGTTGTGTTGTGACGACGGATAGAAATATTTAATTTCTATCCGTCATTTTTTAGTAGTAGATGCGATAATACCATACTGGCGGAAATATGGATTCAAAACTGTCTTAGGAATATATACAACATTATTTGGGCATTTCACACAACCTTGATGTCTAATTTGTAGGCATTTTAATAGAAGCGTTGTTTTTTGAGGGCGTGGTCGTCATGGGGGGCGCAATGACAAATTTATGAAGGGAATAGGTATGCGGCGCTGAAGAAAGCGCGGATCGTGTTTCGGGGGTATAGGGGTGCTTTAGAACTATTCGCTCCTCATGTTATAGTTTACAATTCTAGGGAGTGAATGGGCTTAGTGTATCCTCGGTGGATGAAATATGGCGTTGCGGATTTTTAACGTCCTCGGACGCGAAAAGCAAGATTTTGAACCTCTGATTCCGGATCATGTCAATATGTATGTCTGCGGTCCCACCGTGCAAGATTACGCGCACATCGGGCACGCCAAGACCTATATCACCTTTGACGTAATCACTCGTTATTTGCGGCACAGTGGCTATCATGTTCTGTATGTGCAGAACTTGACCGATGTCGGGCATCTTCTCGACACCGATGAGGATCGCCTGCTCAAAAAGGCGCGCTTGACTCAATCCACCCCAATGCAAGTGGCGGAGAAATACGCCCGTCTTTATTTTGAGGCGATGGATCGCTTGGGCGTCCAGCGTCCTGATATTTCCCCACGCGCCAGCGGGCATATCCCCGAACAGATCAAAATGATCGAGACGTTGATCGAAAAAGGCTACGCCTACGAAGTCAACGGGAGCGTGTATTACGATGTGGTGCGCGCTGAAGATTATGGCAAGTTGTCGAATCGCCGTCTCGAAAAACAAGAGGCGGGTACGCGCGAAGCGGTGCGCACCGAAAAACAGAACGCGGAAGACTTCGCCTTATGGAAGTTTGCCGAACCCGAACACATTCTCCGTTGGGAAAGCCCATGGGGGGAAGGCTTCCCCGGTTGGCATATTGAATGCTCGGCAATGGCGAAGAAATATCTCGGCACGACGTTTGATATACACGGCGGCGGCATCGACAATATCTTCCCCCACAACGAATGCGAGATCGTGCAAAGCGAAACCGCCAACGACGCCCCTTTCGCTCGGTATTGGATGCTGGCAGGCAGCTTGCTACTGCCCGATTCATCCGGCAACCCGATCAAAATGTCGAAGAGCCTCGGCAACGTGGTGAACGTGTTCGACCTCTTGAAGTTGTATCGTGCTGAGGTTATTCGTCTGTTTATGTTGAGCGTGCATTATAGCAACCCGGTCACCTACGACGAATCCTCTATGGAGGGGGCATCGCGCGGTTGGGAACGCCTCTATAACACGGTGCGCTTGGTGCGTCGTGCCCTGAACAGCGCCCCGGCGGGCAATGATGGCAATGCGATTTTGGCACCGCTGGAAAATACGCGCACTGCCTTTACCGAAGCGATGGATGATGATTTTAATACCCCACAGGCAATTGCCGCGCTGCAAGAATTCACGCGCGAGGTCAATACGTTGCTGAACAGTGAGCAGACGGTTGGCATAGAGGTGTTGACCGCGATCAATGACTTGTATAGCACATTGGGCGGCACGGTATTGGGCATTATTCCGGCTGTGGATGTCGCTGATGGGGATGGTGCGCGGGAAGCGGCATTGATCGAGATGCTGTTGGGGATGCGGACGCAAGCACGTGCCAATAAGAACTGGGCAGAGAGCGACCGGATTCGTGATGAACTGGCAAAAATCGGCGTGCTGCTTGAAGACCGCGCTGATGGGACGATTTGGCGCGTGAGTTGACCGCGCATTTTAGGGACAATTGAAGGGCATTATGTCTGAATTTATCTACGGACACTGGTCCGTGATGGAAGCTTTGCGCGCAGGGCGGCGCACCATTGAACATCTGCTCATCACCGAGACGGTCGATGCGCGCGGGATCGTCTCCGAAATCATGGCGATAGCGACGGATAAAGGGGTGCCTGTCAAACGGGTGCCTCGTCGTATCATTGATGATTTGGCGGAGAACGCCAATCATCAAAATATGGCGTTGCGCGTCAGCGGCTATCCGTATGTCGAAATCGAAGATGTGATGGCACTCGCCCGTAAACGCGATGAAAAGCCCTTCATTTTGCTGTTGGACTTGCTAAAAGACCCCCAAAACGTGGGCGCGTTGATGCGTGTGGCGGATGCGGTGGGGGTGCATGGCATCATCATGCAAGAACGCCGCAATGTCGCGGTGACCCCTTCGGTCGTCAACGCCTCGTCAGGGGCGGTGGAACATTTACAGGTCGTACAAGTGACCAATTTGGTGCAGACCATGCGCGATTTGAAAGAGCAAGATGTGTGGATGGTGGGGTTGGATGTCGGTCCGAATGTGCCCCCCTTTGACAAGACCAATCTGAATATGTCGTTGGGGCTGGTTTTGGGCAGCGAGGGCGAAGGTTTGCGGCGGCTAGTGCGCGATACCTGCGACTTGCTGCTATCGTTGCCGATGCGTGGATCAGTCGCCAGTTTGAATGTCGCCACTGTCGGATCGGTCGCGCTGTATGCAGCGTGGCAGGCGCGTGAGTGGCAAGGTTGGACACACGCCTGATTTATTTTAGGGATCGGGGTCAGTGTTGGTGTATCATTATAAGGAATGTGGGTACGCGCTTGCGTGTCCACCCTGTTATTAGTTTCAGTGATCAAGGAGGGGCGCGTTTTTTATCCATCGCGCCGCAAGAGAGATGATAGAAGATATTCTCGGTGAAACTCGCCAGAAAATGCAGTCTACTGTGTCGGTCTACGTGGAGGATATCCAAGGGATTCGCAGTGGACGCGCCAGCACTGCGCTCGTGGATAAATTGCAAGTTGATTACTACGGTCAAATGACCGATTTACGCAAAGTTTCAACCTTGTCCACCCCAGAACCGATGCAAATTTTGATCCGACCTTTTGAAAAATCTATGCTCAAGATCATTGAGAAGGCGATTCAACAATCGGACCTCGGCATTAACCCGAACAGCGACGGTGAAGTGATCCGCTTGAATATGCCGCCGTTGACTCGTGAGCGTCGCCAAGACCTTGTGAAATTTTTGAATAAAAGGTCGGAAGAGGCGAAAGTCGCGATTCGTAATATTCGCCGCAACGCCAATGACGACTTCAAGGATTTCGAGAAGGAAAAAATGGTCTCGGAAGATGAGGCGAAGCATGGACAAGAGGAAACTCAGAAGATGACCGATAAGTTCATCGCTGAGATTGACTCTTTGAGTAAAGATAAAGAAAAAGAAATTCTTGCGGTCTAGTAAAGGGTGATGATGGTTACGGATGTGCAGGATCAAGGGTTGCAAAACCCAGTTGAAAAGATCGAGCGTGTCCCGCGTCATGTTGCCATCATCATGGATGGGAACGGACGATGGGCAAAGGCGCGAGGACTTCCACGCACGGAAGGACATCGGCAGGGCACGGAAAACTTGCGGCGGATTTTCCATGCTTGTGTTGAATTTGGCGTAGAAATCCTCACTATTTATGCTTTCTCTACCGAGAACTGGTCACGCCCACGTGCCGAGGTGCTGATGTTGATGCGCATCCTTGAGGCCGTCATTGACCGCGAATTGAACGAACTGCACAGTCAGGGTGTGCAGTTACGGCATATTGGTCAACTGGAAGGCATCAGCCCGTTGCTGCAACAGAAGATTCGGCACGCGATGGAGTTGACCAAAAATAACACCCAGCTCATTGTCAACATCGCTTTCAATTATGGCGGACGAGATGAAATTCTTCATGCCGTGCGGCGAATCGTGAATGAGGGCATCCCCGCCGACCAAGTGAATGAGGCACTGCTCAGCCGTTACATGTATACGGGTGATTTGCCCGATCCCGACTTAATCATTCGCACCAGTGGCGAATTACGGGTGAGTAACTTCTTGATTTGGCAAGGTGCCTATGCTGAATATTATGCGACCAGCACCTATTGGCCCGATTTTGATGAGCATGAATTGCGCAGCGCGCTCCTAGAATATGGACGGCGCAAACGGCGCTTTGGGATGACGGACGAGCAACTCGAAACCTAACCAAGCGACTGTGCCCAGCGTACCAAGTTTGTAGGATTGGATAGTTGCGCGGCGGTTGCAAAGGGGGATAATACGTGAGGTGAGACGCGCAAAGGGGAAGACCATTTGCGCGTTTGTTTGATAGTCCGTATTGCAAGACGAGATGATAGGATAAACTTATGCTCTCTGACATTAGTCAGGTGAAAACGTCGCTTCGCGAACAACAATATATCGCTACTGATGATATCGCGACGGTCATGTTTTTAGCCGATAAATTGGGCAAACCAGTGCTTGCCGAAGGCCCCGCAGGGGTGGGCAAGACGGAACTCGCAAAGGCTTGGGCAAAAATCAGTGGGCGTCCCCTGATTCGCTTGCAATGTTATGAAGGCTTGGACGAAAGCAAGGCGCTGTACGAGTGGGAATATGCCAAGCAAATGTTGTATACCCAATTGCTGCGCGACAAGCTGAGCCAGCTTTTATCGGACTCGGACACGCTGAGCATGGCGGCAGATCGACTGGCGAAGGAAGAAGATGTGTTCTTCTCGGAACGTTTCCTGCTGGCGCGTCCTCTGTTGAAAGCGATCACCTCTCCCCAACCTGCTGTCTTGCTGATCGACGAGATCGATCGTGCTGATGCCGAGTTCGAAGCCTTTTTGCTGGAAATCCTGAGTGATTTTCAAGTCTCGATCCCCGAACTGGGCACGATCAAAGCGACCCATCAGCCGATTGTGGTGCTGACCAGCAACAACACGCGCGAACTGTCCGAGGCGCTCAAACGGCGATGCCTGTATCTGTTCATTGATTATCCGTCGGCAGAGACCGAGATCAACATTGTGCGGATGCGCGTCCCCGAAATGAGCCAACGACTGGCACAGCAAGCGGTCGAAGTGGTGCAAAGCTTGCGTGGCTTGGATTTGAAGAAGAACCCAAGCGTGTCCGAAACCATCGATTGGGCGCGGGCGTTGGTCATGCTGAACGCGGATAATTTGGAGCGCGAGGTTTTGGAAAACACCTTGACGGTGTTGCTCAAGAATGAGTCTGATGTGCAAAAGGCGAAACGCGCCTTGTTAGGCGGGCGTCCGCATCCAATTGAGCGCGATCCGCGCCGCGGGAAACGCCCGGGCGGCGAGTGGAATAACTAGTGTAACCGCCCGCCGTGAAAAATATTGGGTTTTTCCGGCGCAGGGCTGTTGCAAAGTCGAAAGAGGACAAATTCAATGAATAGCAGATTTGATAATCCCCACCCCGTCTGACCTTCGGTCAGCGCCCCCTCCCCATTGGTCGCTTCGCTTATGGAAGGGGGAGAAAAAAGCTCACAACGGTTCTTAGAAGTCCCCTCTCTACGAAGTGGGGAGGGGATGCCGACCTTCGGTCGGACGGGGTGGGGATGTGCTTTGTGATCCACTGAAATTGTTTCACACAAGACTTTGCAACAGCCCTGTTTTCCGGCGGGTTTTTTAATGTGGATAGGGTATGATCCCAGCAGATTGGGTCAATGACGGTAAAGCAGGAACACAACATGGCAAATGAAATCACGCAAGAGACACCACGGATGAACATCTTTATCACTGGGGCTGACAGCGTTGTCGGTAGAGCCGCGACCCGATTGCTGACGGCGGCAGGACACAGGGTGTTTGGCGCGACGACGGCGACCAACCTCGGCGCAAAATCAGTACGCGCCGATGGTGGCATTCCTACCTATACGGATTTGTTCCGGTCGGGTGAATTGCGGAGTGCGATGACGGCGGCAGAGGCGGATGTCGTCATTAACCTCGCCCCGCTGGTGGCGAATCATGTGCCCCAAGTGAGCGCCAATTGGGATGAGAAACTCCTCGTCGAAGGCACTGCGGCGCTGATCGAAGCGGCGATAGCAGCAGACGTGAAGTATTTGATTCATGGCAGCTATATTTTTGCCGGGGGCGAAAATGCGCTCTCCGATTCGCTGATTGATGCGGCGCGGGTGGGCGAGCAGTTGGCGCTCAGCGGCAAGATGCCCGGTAGCGTATTGCGTTTTGGGTTTTTGTACGGTGCCGAATCGTCGGAACTGATTTCATTGCGTGATTTGATGAAGATTGGGCGTTCCGTCAATGGCGGGCAAGCTTCGTCCGACAGTTATTGGACGTATGCTGGTGATGCGGCGTCGGCAGTGTTGCGGGCGGTGCAAGTGCAACCGGTCAACGTGACGTTAAATGTCTCCGATGATCACCCGACCACGCCCATGGCATTTCTGACCTATTTTGCGCAATCGCAAGGGTTTGCTTTGCCGTCTTCGCGGCGTGTCCCCACCTTGCGCAGTTTGCTGGGCACACCCACTGCCGATGCCAGCGCCATCCATGTGGATGTCAATACTGCTGAGACCAAGACGACGCTGGGATGGGCACCCCGCTTTGTCGATTATCGTCAAGGCATTGACGACTTATTGTTATCGTGGCGTGCGGCGGGAGTTTGAGTGAGCGTAATGCTGAAAGCAGTGTTGTTCGATCTGGATGATACGCTCATTGATTGGAGCGGTTTTGAAGGCGATTGGCTGGCTATGGAACGCCGACATTTGCGTAATGTCAGCGACTTCATCGTCGAGCAAGGGCACCCGCTGGATGATTTTGATGCTTATTTTGGTGAGTTTCGATCCCGCTTCATCGCCGCATGGACAGATGCCCGTGATAGCTTAAACGCGCCCCATATCGGGCGTTTGATCATGAGCGCTGCCGAAGCGATGGGCGTGCCAGCGGGGTCACTGTCTATGGATAGCTGTCTCGAAGCCTATGGTTGGGGGGTGGCTCCGGGGACCCGCATTTTCCCCGAAGTGCCCGAAGTCTTGGCAAAACTTCGCGCGCACGGGGTGAAGGTGGGGATCGTCACCAATGCGCACCAACCGATGATCTTGCGCGATGTGGAATTATACAGTCATCAGTTGATCGAGTATTTCCCATCCTGTCGCATTTCGGCAGCCGATGCGGGGGTTGTGAAGCCTCATCCGGCGATCTTTCAGCAAGCGCTTGATTGTCTGGGCGTGAGTGTCGAAAATACCGTCTTTGTCGGGGATGACTTGGGGGCAGATATTGTCGGCGCGCAAGGCATCGGGATGCGTGCCGTCTTGCGGATCACGCCCCGCACTGATGGCAAAGATACTGATGGCATCATCCCTGATGGGCAGATTCGCACCCTGTTCGACCTTCTTGATTTGTTGGATAGTTGGTTTCCCAGTTGGCAAAGCGACTCCATGCCGATGGGACAGTAAGGCGTGTTTACCCCATTTGATCAAAATCTCATCATGACCGGCTACAGCGGGTTAGGGCAAATTGCTCTATCCCGCCGTGTCGCCGAACAACTGCGAATGCCCTTTATTCATTTTGAGATGAAATTAGAGGTGCGGGCTGAAGTTCCGATGGAGGAATTTCGGCTGCGCTTTGGGGAAACCCGTCTGAAAACATTGGAAAGCGATGTGATGGATGAGGTGGCGCTGGCGCGGGGAAGTGTCTTGAACATTAGCGGGCATGTCCTCGCCCAAAATGGCTATCTTGACCGTTTGCAAGTGAACGGCAGTGTCCTTTGTCTTGTCGCCTCGTTGGATGCCGTTCTGCGGCGATTGCATTTGGTGATGGGGGCGCGGTATCATGACCCCGCAGAACGGGAGCGCGCTGTCGGGTTGTTGCGGCGTGAATGGGCAGTGCGCGCTAAACCGGGGATCATTGAAATTGACACGTCCGCACTATCCGACGATGCTGTGGTCGAAACGGTTGTGGCGCGCTGGCGTGAACGCTCTGGAGTAGTCGATTTAGGACGTTTTTAGGATAATTTTCGCATAGGATAACTTTGTCATATCGGATATGCTACCTGTATTGGATTGGCTGGCGTATCCATAGGCAGCCGGTCTTGGCGAAGATGAGGCAAAACATCATGGTAAAATTAATGATCAGCTTGGGGCAGATGAATATTGCCCTCGGCGACCCACGCAAGAATTTGGCGACAGCAGAAGAATACATTACCGAAGCTGCGCACAGAAAATCCCATCTCATCATACTGCCGGAGCTGTGGTCAACAGGCTATGCGCTTGACCGCGCGAAGGAATTGTCGAACGCTCTTAATGTCGGTATGTTCGCACAGGTTGCCACATTAGCCACGCAAAATCGGTTGAGCATTGTGGGATCGATGTTGGAAAAGCGCGGCTTAGAAGTGACCAATAGTGCCGCTTTCTTTGCCCCCAACGGCAGAATGCTAGGTGTTTATCGGAAGATGCACCTCTTTAGGCTCATGGAAGAAGATCGCTGGTTACAAGCTGGATCAGCACCCTTATTGATGGAACTGCCATGGGGTATGACGGGTTTGGCGATTTGTTATGACTTGCGCTTCCCTGAGTTATTCCGTCGTTATGCGGTGCAAGGCGCGAAGCTGATCATCGTCCCGGCGGAATGGCCCATCGAACGCATCGATCACTGGCGCACGTTGTTGATTGCCCGTGCCATCGAGAACCAATGTTATATCGCCGCCACCAACGCCGTCGGAATGGTGGGGGATAAAAACTTCGGTGGGCATTCGATGATCGTCGATCCATGGGGCAAGATCGTCGTCGAATATGGCGAGACGCCGGGGCTGGCGACTGCCGAGATCGACATTGATTATGTCGATGTCATCCGCAATCGCATTCCCGTATTTGAGGATCGCCGCTCCGATATTTTTGGGGCGTGACCGGGCTGGGGGGATGCCTACAAAAAGCGCAGCGGGGATTTATCCCCACCGCGCTTTGCGTTTTTAAGAGGGTGTCGATTTGTAACTGCTCAGGCTGAAAAACGGTCGGTAATAAAGGGAGAAATGACCGTTGGCGGCAAATGGGTGGATATTCGGCGCGCGAACCTTCATGTTAACAAACGATTGACATGCGCCTAATCCACCCCTACATCCACGTTTCGAGGGATATTTTCCCTTTTTTCTTCACGTTTTCATG
>Ga0209181_10007912_pt1 | contig 14411 bp, 17 predicted proteins | sample MAT05_FD_187208 | JGI IMG/M metagenome (GOLD analysis project Ga0209181, IMG submission 187208) | Freshwater microbial communities from Lake Fryxell liftoff mats and glacier meltwater in Antarctica - MAT-05 (SPAdes) (version 2) | ecosystem: Environmental > Aquatic > Freshwater > Ice > Liftoff... | reverse complement strand
CGTGGATTACCGGTCCACCTCACCACCTCAGACCCGGCGGCACACCTGACCGAAACGCTGGAAGGTGCGCTGGACAATCTCACCGTCAGCCGCATCGACCCGCACACTGAAACCGAACTTAACCGTCAGCATGTGCTGGAGACCAAGGGGGCGAAACTCGACGCGCAAGGCCGCGCACTCCTTGAAGAAGATCTGCGTTCCCCTTGCACCGAAGAGATTGCCGTTTTCCAAGGCTTCTCCCGCATTATCCGTGAAGCAGGAAAAAAGTTCGTGGTAATGGACACCGCACCGACCGGACACACCTTGCTGCTGCTTGATGCGACCGGCGCCTACCACCGCGAGATCGCGCGCCAGATGAGCAGCAACAGTATTCTGCACTACACCACACCCATGATGCAGTTGCAGGACAGCAAGCAGACCAAGGTGCTGATCGTGACCCTGGCAGAAACCACGCCGGTGCTGGAAGCCGCCAATTTGCAGACCGACCTGCGGCGCGCGGGGATCGATCCCTGGGCATGGATCATCAACAACAGTGTTGCCGCAACCTCTGTCATCTCGCCCTTGCTGCGTAGCAGGGCTGCGAATGAACTGCGCGAAATCAATACCGTCGCAAATCATTATGCGCAACGTTATGCGGTTGTTCCTCTACTCAAGAAGGAGCCTGTTGGCGTAGCGCGCTTGCTGGAACTGACTGCTGGATAAATTCCCGTCCCCGAAGGAGCCTGTCATGAGTAAAAAACTATACAACGTGCTGCCGTTATGTACTGGTAATTTGAAAGAAATTCTCGCCAAAATCGGTCGCATAACGGAATAAAACCATGAGTATTTTCGAGCGCTACCTGACCGTCTGGGTTTTTCTATGCATCATCGTCGGGTTGGTGTTGGGTCAACTGATCCCCGCACCGTTTCACTGGCTGGGTACATTGGAGATCGCCAAGGTAAACATCCCCGTCGGACTGCTGATCTGGGTAATGATCATCCCCATGCTGTTGCGCATAGACTTCATGGCCTTACACGAAGTGCGCAAATACTGGCGCGGCATCGGTGTCACGCTGTTCGTCAACTGGGCAGTCAAACCCTTTTCCATGGCGTTGCTCGGCTGGTTGTTCATCCGGCAATTGTTCGCACCGTATCTGCCCGCGGAGCAACTCGACAGCTACATTGCAGGCCTCATTCTGCTTGCCGCCGCACCCTGTACCGCGATGGTGTTCGTGTGGAGCCGACTGGTAAACGGTGAGCCGCTATTCACCCTGAGTCAAGTCGCGCTCAACGACGCCATCATGGTGTTCGCCTTTGCGCCGCTGGTCGCGCTGTTGCTGGGCATCTCATCCATCATCGTGCCTTGGGATACTCTGCTGGTGTCGGTAGTGTTATACATCGTGCTGCCGGTTTTGGTGGCACAGGCGTGGCGCAAGTTCCTGCTGGCAAACGGCGGGATGGCAGCGCTGCATCGCGCCCTATCCATACTAAATCCGCTTTCCATCTCCGCATTGTTGCTCACGCTAGTGCTGTTGTTCGCCTTTCAAGGCAAAGCCATTGTCGAGCAACCGCACATTATCGTCATGCTCGCCGTGCCCATCATCATTCAGGTTTATTTTAATTCCGGCCTCGCCTATTGGCTGAATCGCCGCTTCGGAGAGTTGCACTGCGTAGCGGGCCCGTCGGCACTAATCGGCGCGAGTAACTTCTTTGAATTGGCAGTCGCTGCCGCCATCAGCCTGTTCGGCTTCGAATCCGGTGCGGCACTTGCTACCGTGGTCGGCGTGTTGATTGAGGTACCAGTGATGCTGTCGGTGGTGTATCTGGTCAAGCGTAGCCATGGCTGGTACGACGCGGGAACAAACACAATGTCAAACCTGACCCGCTAGACTGCATTGATTCAAGAAAAAGTCAAACTTCACGACATTTTTTGATAACCTACCTTTCACCATTTAGGTAATATAAACCAATAGACTTGCCAATATTGCGGACACAATTGGCACTATAATCCAATACCTTTTGCTGTGCTCAATGGCTTCTTCACTTTTTCCCTGTTTGTAGCCATCAAACATGCTGCGTACCAGATTTTCGTGGTGTACCCAGCTACTCACAATCACTCCAAGTATGTGAAAAACGACCATGCCCAACATGAAATAGGACAGCACATCGTGAACTTGTTCCATCCATTCAACGCCGATCTCGACATAAACTGCAATGCCACTGGCAGCTGTGGCTAATCCTAGCAATATCAGTGTATATATTGCATAGCTCCCAGCTGGGTTGTGTCCCGGCCAGTGTCCAGGCTTGCCCTTTATTAACGCACCAAGATAGGTAACAACCTCGCACGGAGTAAATAGAAATGACGCAAAGCGGGCATAACGTGTCCCCGCTATACCCCAAAAAATACGGAAGACAAAAATTCCGGCCACCGCGTATCCCGCTGCCACATGAAACAAACGTTGCTCCTCGCTATCACCCGTTATAAAAGACGATATAAAAGTAATGACAAGAAACCAGTGTCCGATGCGTGTGGGAGCATCCCAAACCAATATTTTGCCCATGGCAATAATTCCTCTGTCTTAATCAGTCAATCACTTGCAATGTCAATCGTGGTTGCCTGGCCGTTGCCAGCCGGGCACGTGCATGACGCGTTTTGTCCAGTCTCCGCGTTCAGCTCTGACATGGCAGGTCGGGCAGCTTGCTCTGCTTGGGACAGCCGGAGTTTTTTCTGCCAGATTAGACCAGTCATTGAAATATCGAGTAACCAATGGGCTAAATATAGGACGGTGCTTAAGAGTGAACCAAGGCGTATCTCTGATCCGCAGGCTGAGGGCAGTATGCTCATTGTTGCTGCCTGCATAGCGTTGCAAGAAATCAAGAATTTCCTTGTTATCCTTTGTATCCAGCACTGCATTATCACCAAAATGCTTATCAAGCCCTTCCATCAACCTTTTCCAGTCGTTTTGTGTTAATAATTGTGGCGGATAAGCGACGTGGCAACTACCACACTCTTCCTCCCATTTTGGGTTGCCTGAAACAGATAGGTTGCCTGGAAAGGATAATATGACACCGTCCGCATATGCCATTGTGCTAACAAAAACCAGAATAAATGCTGTAAGCCATTTCATGGTTAACTTCCTTGAGCGATAAATTGAATAAAGTCCGCTTTTTCCGAAGCTGTACATTCTCGACCTACCACTTCCGTGCAATTACGCTTGAACCATTTCTCAACTTTCGCAAACTTGGTAAAACGCTCCGGGTTTATCGCCGGAGAAAATGGAGCAATGTGCTTGTCGGTGATGACATGCTTTCCGTCAACATTTATGTTTTTTCCATGACAGGCCGTGCAATCTGGCATCTTCTTGGATATGCCCCATTTTTTGGTAAAAAACTCCTGACCGCGTTTTGCCGATGGTGTAAACCCAGAAGTCGTCCTGGTAGCTTCTCCAGCATAACCAGCTATCAAGCTTGCGGGCGTATCAGCAAACACTGAATTTGCGCTTGTTAGGAATAACAAGGTAAGACAGGTTCTTTTGATAACCATAATAACGTTCTCCTTTATCTGCTAATTTTTAAAAAATAATCGATTACTCAATGGCGCGCTCATATCGATTTCGACCGTCCCGTGAGGCGAATTTGTCGAGTCTTTCCTCACGTCCAGCCGGATGGCGCTTACATCCATATCAAAATTGACCGCCCCCACAAAAACATATTGCGAGACGGCAAGAAAGCTTATGGCAACTAAAATAGCCTCCTTTCGACTTTGCTAAAAACTGTTTTCTCCCTATTCACACCATCACAGGAGTTTATCGATGCAAAGCGGTTTGGACATCTAGTGCTTTTTTAATGCTTTTCGCCAGATGAACTGCCTTGCCCTTACCCCAGTAATGCAGGAATAGGTAGGGCGGCTGCTCCTGCGTCATATGCTGGTGAATCGCTACAATATTGATATCTTCGGCCCGTATGGCCTTTAGGATGGGTTGTAGTTCGTCTTCGAGCATTGCAAAGTCGCCATCGACGACCGCTTCATCATCAGAACCGGCAAATGCAGCCCAGGTATTGACACCCATTTGATTGGCCACAACGATGCCATGCATTTTGGCTTCACGACCAATTACGACTTTGAACATCCCGTTATTGGCCTGCCCCTTCGTGCCAAACACGGCTTCCAAAGGAGCGGAGGTAATTTTGCTGTCACTGGCGATCACCCCCGGAAATGCTGCGGCAGGCATAGGACTAGAAGCACGAATTTCGGCAATCTTGTCATAGACTTTTTTTACACCAGTTGCCAACTGATCGACGCTGCCCATGCCACTGATGTGCATGAAATAGACCTTAGGCTGGTCGAAGAAGAAATGATTGTGGAGCGCGGTCACTTCAAGACCAGCATTCAAGGCAGTACTCATGGCCAGATTGACTTCATCCTCGAACACAACCGTATCGCCCATCATCATTGCATGTCCATTATGGGCCGGGGTAAAAGCAGCCCATGACGTGAGACCCATGAAGGTCGGCATGGACCATTTATCAACCAGGATTTTTACGTCGCTGCGCGGCTTGGATACCTTGAAAACATTTTCTTCCTTGGAGAAATTTCCTTTGAGGCCGGTTAACTGTTCGATCTTTGCGGTATCCAAAACGCTCGCTGAATCCGCTGCATGGGCCATAGCCAAATTGAGGGAGAGTGCTGTCGCAACAATGAAGCGTCTACAGAAAATGAAACGTAACATGGGCATCTCCTTGTATTGTGTATAGGGAAGCGGGGAAAATTAGCGCATTACAGGGGTCAGTTGTGCGTTTCCTTCTGACAGTGACTGCACCAAGCGTAGAGCGCGTCGTATATCACCATGCCGTGTTTGAGCATGTCGTGGTCGTCACTGAAGTTTTGCGACAGACCAAGCGACAGGGCATAGTCCTGACGACTGTGGCGTGAGATCGAGCCGCGAGGTGTCCGCGCCGCGCACGATGACGGCCAATTGCTGCAAGGCGTCATCTTCGAGCTTATACTTCTTCAGGAAGGCGTCAAAGCTGCAAAGCTCGCCGTCATGTGTTAGTTCGACGCCCGGTATGTCGTAGGGAATCGCGCCGGTTTCGTCGGCGACGTGCAATACATCACCGGCGGATACATACAAAAACACCGGCTCTTTATCGATAAATTTTGTGATCAACCACGGGTAAGCAATACGGTCAATCTTCGGGCGTTCACGGGTAATCCACTTCATAATTCACCTCACAGAATCAGCGTTTGCAGGATCAGACCGACCGCCGCGCAGGCGACGATCACCTCGATGACATTCCGCTTAAAGCGGAACAAAGCGACGGCTGCTGCCAGCGCGATGACTACAGAGATCCCGTCAAAGGTTCCAGCAAATCCTTGCGGCCACAGAACGTGGTAAAGAAAAAACAGCGCCAGATTGAGAATCACGCCCACCACGGCGGCAGTGATAGCCGTCAAGGGCGCCGTGAATTTGAGGTCGCCGTGCGTGGATTCGACCAAAGGACCACCCGCCAGGATGAACAGGAACGAGGGCAGGAAGGTGAACCACGTCACCAGCGTGGCCGCCACCACACCGGCGAGAAACAGAGAGTCCGGACCGAACAGTACTTTCACATAACCGCCGACAAAGCCGACGAAGGCCACCACCATGATGAGCGGCCCTGGTGTGGTTTCACCGAGCGCCAGGCCATCGATCATCTGCGTGGGCGTGAGCCAGCCATAGTTTCCGACCGCTCCCTGGTACACATAAGGCAGTACCGCATAGGCTCCACCAAAGGTCAGCAATGCAGCCTTGGTAAAGAACCAGCCCATTTGCGTGAGTGTGTGATGCCAGCCGTAGGCGGCAGTCAGCAGTCCCATCGGCACAGCCCATAGCAAACCTCCAACAACAGCTATCTTGACCAGCTTGCCCCATCTGAAACGGGCGTGCTCAGGCGTTGGTGTGTCATCATCAATCAACGCTGGACCAAAGGATTTGTCGGTCTTGCCATGGCCACCACCTGCCTTGAACTTGTCCGGTGCGATACGGCCTCCAAAGTAGCCGATAATGGCGGCCCCTGCCACGATGGCAGGGAACGGCACATTAAGTGCAAAGATCGCAACAAAGGACGTAGCGGCAATTCCCCAAAGCATATTGTTCTTGAGTACTCGCGAGCCGATACGATATGTCGCTTGCGCCACGATGGCCGTTACGGCGGGCTTCACGCCATAAAACAGCCCCGCGACCAATGGCAAGTTACCAAAGGCAATATAGACCCACGACAACGCAATCAGTATCAGCAGCGAAGGGAGCACGAACAGAGCACCAGCGACGATACCACCCCAAGTGCGGTGCATCAGCCAGCCGATGTAAGTAGCGAGTTGCTGCGCCTCCGGGCCCGGCAAGAGCATGCAGTAGTTCAGCGCGTGCAAGAAACGCCGCTCGGAAATCCAACGTCGGTTCACGACCAGTTCCTGATGCATGAGGGCTATTTGTCCAGCCGGGCCACCGAAGCTGATGAAGCCGAGCTTGAACCAAAAGGCAAAGGCTTGCCGGAAACTCACCGGCTGAGGTTGGGCGTCGGAGCACTCGATGGCGCGCGCATCAGGTTGGTTCATAGGTTGGCACTCCTTTGCCGAAGGCAGTGAGCAGACCGTCGAAAATGCCACTCATGCTCGCCAACAGTTGATCATCATCGAGGATGGTCTCACGCAACCCGGCAAGCACGCTCTCCACACCGGCAGCCTCAGGGGGCTGAACGCCCCCGACATCAAGATAATGCACCAACGCGCCCAGCCGCTTGAGGGCTGGACAATCCAGATCAAAACTCACCATCAGCACTTCGAAGGTGACTCGATTATTAACGTGACTGAATGCCGCACCATCGAAGTCGAAGCCCAGAGCATTGCCCGGGCAATCGGCCGGGGACGCCAGCCAGAGCAATTGAGCTTGTGGATCAATGAAATGTCGGATCAGCCAAGCGCTGGCTAACCGATCAACCCAGGGGCGACGGCGTGTAGCCCAGATGCGGCCCTGATAGTCGGCCACTTGTAGACGCGTAATTGCACCTTGAACTGGATGCGGTTCGTCTGGTGCCAGCGCTCTGGCTATATCCAACTCAAGATCCTGCAGCGCGGCATCTGCCTGTTTTTGAGCCTCACCGGGAAAGAAATCAATCTCGGCGAGGCTAGTAAAGATCTTACGAAGCTTGCGAACTTGTTTGAGCAACTCTTGTGCGGTGTCGGCAGATAGTGCGTCATGCAACTTTGCTATGTCGGACAGCAATACTGCGAAGTCCTCGCTGCGATCGAATAGGTTGACGAAATCTGCACCGATCGGTTCTTCAATGCGCAGCACGAGTGCTGTCCCTTCACCAGCCCGCACATCACTGGCGATAGCCTCCAATGTGCCAGGACATGACGTTAGCTCCGGTAGCAAATAGACACCATCACGCAACACTATAGCGCCGGATGCTTTAAGTGCGCGCCACACCCTCATCCGAATCGTAGCGTTCTCGGTAGGAAGGCTGGTGATAAATAAGAGCCAGTTAGTCATGCAGCGAATGCTACATATTTGTAGATATCATTGCAAATTATTTTCAGGTATAGTTTCTAGCCACCCGGTTAGAACACGGCAATCGGTGCGAACAAGCAAGAAAAAACCCCAACCGAAAACGGTTGGGGTTTGAATATTAGTGGCAGTGTGGCAACCCACCAATGTAGTGTGGTAAGCAACAATTCATAAATTGATCCCCATACGGCGTAGTAATAGCAGAAGAGCAATGTAACAGCCCGCAGTTGCTACGATAGACAAACCTAGACTGACCCAGAAGCTCAAACCATGTTTAAGCAGGAACGGAAGCAATAAAAATAGGAGAAGAGAAGGAAGGACAAGCCAGAAAATTTGGCTGGAAAGTTCGGCAATTCGCTCAGGAGGGGACGCATCCAAGTGAAGCCAAATAAATGCAAGCAATGATGTGAGCGGAAGAGATGCCACCAAGGCTGCAAATCCGGTAGACCGCTTGGCGATTTCAGAGACGGCAACGATAAGTAGTGCCGAGATAATGACCTTGAGTGCATAGTAAAGCATAAGGTTGGGAACCTAAGAGTTAATGCCTGGAGGCTTGCGACCACACTTTTTGAATATGTTATAACGCGCATATTGCCATTGTATACTTTTGATATGCAATGATTTTTATCATCCACCGTTCTCATGTCATTGCCAAAAACAAGGACGTCACCCTTTTTATTTCAATAAATTTGGTTAAACCATCGTCTTTAAAATGGTGGCTTTTACCTTAAAATGTGTTGATTCATACGCATTTTCCATGCTGGCTTCTCCCTGTCCCGTCACGTTTAGCTCACGAGACGATGCCCCCACCCTTCTCAATAACAATTTCACGCCTCATCCAGCACGTTGGAGTTGGGGGACTGTCGCTTGAAAATCGAAAAATTGCGACGTAGCGATGAATTTGTAGCAGCATAAAATTTGTGCAACATTCTAATTAATATATTATCTACACGCCCGGTAGCGCAGCGGTTGGGGTTATAGCCATTGCAACCGAAGGACTGAAATGTATCACTCTAAGGCTGTATCGTAAGAGTCGTGAGTGAGATTGACCGTTTGTATTTTCACGGGTAGCATAGCCGCCTTCGTTGTTTTGAAAGGCTCAGTTAAAATGCAACGCAAATTCATTGTCGGAAATTGGAAGATGAATGGCGCGCTGACCAAGAATGAGGCTTTGTTGAAAGAGGTAGCAAATGGCGTAGCGCAAATGTCAGGGGTAGATTGCGCAGTCTGTGTGCCTTTCCCCTATCTTGCACAAACGCAATTACTGCTGCATGGCACTCCAATAAAATGGGGGGCGCAGAATGTGCATCAAGCGAATAAGGGAGCTTACACTGGCGAGGTGGCGGTTTCTATGTTGCGTGATTTTGGCTGCGATTATGTGATCGTTGGACATTCCGAACGGCGCAACCTCTACGGTGAAAGTAGTCAGCTGGTAGCGGAAAAATTCGCTGCGGTTCAAAAGGCAGAGTTGTTGCCCATCATTTGTGTTGGCGAAACTTTGGAACAGCGTGAAGCCGGTACTACAGAAACAGTTGTAGCGGAACAGCTGGCCGAAGTTATCAAGCTGCGAGGCGTACAGTCATTTCGCACTGCGGTCATTGCCTATGAGCCGGTCTGGGCTATAGGTACTGGCAAGACTGCTTCGCCAGAACAGGCACAAGAGGTACATGCTTTTATACGCAAACGTATCGTCGGTTTTGATGAGGAGTTTGGTCAAGCTTTGTGTATACTTTATGGGGGCAGTGTTAATGCCTCCAACGCAGCCGAACTGTTCGCCATGCCGGACATTGATGGTGGGTTGATCGGTGGCGCATCGTTAATTGCTGAAGATTTCTTGGCTATTTGCAACGCTGGGCAAAAATAAATTCGATATTTGGAGTAGTACGTGGAAATTTTCGTTTGGGTCATACATGTAATAACTGCAATAGTGCTGGTTGGTCTGGTGCTGATGCAGCATGGCAAAGGGGCGGATATGGGAGCTGCCTTTGGCACAGGTTCAGCTGGAAGTGTGTTTGGCTCAAGTGGCTCAGCCAATTTTTTGAGTCGTAGTACAGCGGTGGCTACGGGGATATTTTTTATTACCAGTATGTCACTAACTTATATTTATGCTAACCCATCGCAATCTCATGGTGTAATGGACAAGCACGAAGTATCAAAGTCGGTGCAGACACCACCGGCACCCGCTTCAACACCTGGCGATGCAACGGGTTCGAAGTCGCAAGAAATACCAAAATAATAAAACTACGCCGATGTGGTGAAATTGGTAGACACGCTAGCTTGAGGGGCTAGTGGCGAAAGCTGTAGCAGTTCGAGTCTGCTCATCGGCACCAAATATTTAAGCCAAAGTTTTCTGGGCTCTGGTTAATTAAACTAGAAATGCATTCCGTGCGTCAGATTGCAAGGCGCCAAATGGATGGGGGGAGGCTCAGATGTTGGAAAACTATTTTCCGATCTTATTGTTCATATTCGTTGGGTTGGCGATGGGTGTGGCACCGCTGCTGTTAGGCTGGCTAGCTGCTCCTAATCGCCCAAACAATGCAAAGCTCTCACCTTATGAGTGCGGGTTTGGGGCTTTTGAAGACGCGCGAATGAAATTCGACGTGCGTTATTACCTCGTTGCCATCTTATTTATCTTGTTCGATCTAGAAATCGCATTCCTATTTCCTTGGGCAGTGGTGCTGAAGGAAATCGGCCTCTTTGGGTACGTTTCCATGTTAATTTTCTTGGCTATCCTCGTGGTCGGATTTATTTACGAGTGGAAAAGGGGAGCTTTGGAATGGGAATAGAAGGAGTTCTGGAAAAAGGCATCGTTACCACGTCATTGGACGTTTTAATCAATTATGCTCGCACGGGGTCGCTGTGGCCAATGACTTTTGGCTTGGCATGCTGCGCGGTAGAAATGATGCAGGCAGGCGCTTCACGTTATGATCTTGATCGCTTTGGCATAACGTTCCGTCCCAGCCCGCGCCAGTCAGACGTGATGATAGTGGCTGGCACACTGTGCAACAAGATGGCACCGGCGCTACGCAAGGTGTATGACCAGATGGCTGAACCGCGCTGGGTAATCTCGATGGGATCCTGCGCTAATGGCGGCGGCTACTACCATTATTCCTACTCAGTAGTCCGAGGTTGTGACCGCATCGTGCCGGTGGATGTATATGTGCCAGGTTGCCCGCCGACTGCTGAGGCACTGTTGTATGGCATTATTCAATTGCAGAATAAAATCAAACGAACTAACACAATTGCACGCTAGGTTTATGTGCAATATTCATAATAGAAAGCTCGATGCTGTTGGTCTCCGTTCAAATGGGGGCTGTATCTGTCATCTGGAGTGCGCGGACATGTCATGCTTTCATCTGCGTGTCTTGCTCGTGAACTCAAAAAATGCCATCGTAAACTTGATTCACACGACACCGGTGTAAAACATGGCTGCTAATTTAGATCTCTTGACTACCAACTTGAACACGATTTTCGCTAACAGAATTGTGAATCTGGAAAATAGGCTGGGCGAGTTGACCTTAGTCGTCAGTGCCATTGACATGCTGGAGGTGTTGACACGCTTGCGCGACGATCCCGCTTTGCGTTTCGAACAGATGATGGATCTGTGCGGGGTAGATTACTTTACTTATGGAAGTGAAATTTGTGAAGGCGGCGCGTATCTAAAATCCGATAGTGCTCCTGATGCTTATCCTTCTCGATTTGCCGTGGTCTACCATCTGTTGTCGTTGACCCATAATATCCGCTTACGTGTGCGCGTATTTGCTGAAGACGATGATCTGCCAATCCTAAGTTCCGTAGTGAATATTTGGCCGGGTGCAAACTGGTATGAGCGTGAGGCATTTGATTTGTATGGCATTGTGTTTACTGATCATCCTGATTTACGGCGCCTGCTCACCGATTACGGTTTTGTTGGCAACCCTTTCCGCAAGGATTTTCCATTATCCGGGCATGTCGAGATGCGCTACGATCCTGAGCAGCAGCGCGTAGTTTATCAACCGGTGTCGATTGAACCCCGTGAACTTGTTCCCCGCATCATTCGTGAAGAACATTACGGGGGTTTAAAATGAAAGTCAGAACCTTGAACGACGGAGGCACGGGCACGCAGATAACGACTTTACCAGGGATTTCGCACTCCTCTTCTTTTGTGGGCAACAGGGGCGAAGGCTTTTATCATGGCTGAAATAAAAAATTACACCATGAACTTTGGGCCGCAGCACCCATCCGCACACGGCGTGTTGCGCCTGGTTCTGGAACTGGACGGTGAAGTAATTGAACGGGCTGATCCACATATCGGCTTGCTTCACCGCGGTACTGAAAAACTGGCTGAACATAAAACGTATCTGCAATCGCTGCCTTATATGGATCGCCTCGACTACGTATCGATGATGTGCAATGAGCATGCCTACGTCATGGCCATCGAAAAACTGCTTGGTCTCGAAGTGCCACTACGAGCACAGTATATTCGGGTGATGTTCGACGAAATTACCCGAGTAATGAATCATCTACTGTGGCTCGGAGCACATGCAATAGATATTGGCGCAATGACCGTGTTTTTGTATGCTTTCCGTGAACGTGAAGACTTGATGGATGTATACGAGGCAGTATCCGGTGCGCGACTGCACGCAGCGTATTACCGTCCAGGCGGAGTGTATCGAGACTTGCCTGATTCTATGCCCTTGTATCAGGCGTCCAAGATTCATAATGCCAAGGCTGTAAAGAAGATGAACGAGAACCGTGAAGGTTCCTTGCTTGATTTTATGGAAGACTTTACAAATCGTTTTCCCACCTGCGTTGATGAATACGAGACTTTGCTGACTGACAACCGAATCTGGAAACAACGCACCGTCGGCATCGGTGTGGTCACTCCGGAACGCGCGCTAGCGCTCGGCTTCAGCGGTCCCATGCTACGCGGTTCCGGTATTGTTTGGGACTTACGCAAAAAACAACCTTACGAAGTATATAACCGCATGGATTTCGATATTCCTGTGGGAGTCGAAGGTGATTGCTATGACCGTTATCTGGTGCGTGTGGAAGAGATGCGCCAGTCAAACCGTATTATCAAGCAATGCATCAGCTGGTTACGTCAGAACCCCGGTCCGGTGATAGTAAATAATTTCAAAGTCGCGCCTCCCAAACGCGAATCTATGAAGCAAAATATGGAAGAGTTGATCCACCATTTCAAGCTATTTACTGAGGGTATGCATGTTCCGTCCGGCGAGGCTTATGCGGCAGTAGAACATCCTAAAGGTGAGTTTGGTATATACATAATTTCCGATGGGGCGAACAAGCCTTATCGCCTGAAAATTCGTGCTCCCGGTTTTGCCCATATCGCTGCGCTGGATGAAATGGCGCGTGGTCATATGATTGCGGATGTAGTAGCGATTATTGGTACGCAAGATATAGTTTTTGGAGAAGTTGACCGCTGATGGATATCTTTGATAATTCTGAATTCGTCATACCCGTGAACGTCCAATCAAAAAGCCGAATCCTCGCTTTTATTGTGATAACGGCATTTTTAGAGGTTCTTTGATGCTATCCGAGCAAGTTCGAGCAAAAACAGACCATGAGCTGAAGAAGTATCCGCCCGACCGGAAGCAGTCTGCAGTTATGTCTGCATTGCGTTTTGTGCAAGATGAAAAGGGCTGGATAAACACCGAGGATATGGCCGATGTTGCGGCCTATCTCGACATACCACAGATGAGTGTGTATGAGGTAGCGACTTTCTATAACATGTATAACCTGAAGCCCATGGGACGGCACACACTTACAGTGTGCACGAATCTGTCCTGCCAATTAGTGGGAGCCATGGAAACATTAAAATATATTAAGAACAAGCTCGGAATCGGAGTTGGCGAAGTGACAGCTGACGGTAAGTTCGGGCTGCGCGAAGGCGAATGCCAGAACGTCTGTGATGAGGCACCGCTACTTATGATCAACAACAAAAAAACATGCGGTCATCTCACTAAAGAAAAGATCGATCAAATTTTGGCGGAATTGGATAAAGAATGAGCACACCCATTCTTCTTAATACCATGCATTTCGACCAGCCGTGGACGCTGGAAAACTACCTCAAAGTGGGTGGCTACCAAGCACTGCGTAAAATATTGGCAGAAAAAATGACGCCCGAGTCTATCATCGCCGAAGTAAAGAATTCCGGTCTGCGTGGTCGCGGAGGTGCTGGTTTTCCTACCGGCCTAAAATGGAGTTTTATGCCGCGCAACTACCCAGGCGATAAGTATCTGGTATGCAATTCTGATGAGGGCGAGCCGGGTACCTTTAAGGACAGAGACATTCTACGCTACAACCCGCACATTCTAATAGAAGGCATGGCTATCGCCGCCTATACCATGGGAGTCAAGGTAGGCTATAACTATGTACACGGCGAGATTTTCGAAGCCTATGAACGTATGGAAGCAGCGGGTGAAGAAGCACGTGCAGCGGGCTATTTGGGTAACAATATACTTGCCAGCGATTTCAGTTTCGACCTGCATAATCATCTGGGCTATGGCGCTTACATTTGTGGCGAAGAAACTGCATTGCTCGAATCGCTTGAAGGCAAAAAAGGTCAGCCGCGTTTCAAGCCACCGTTTCCGGCAAGTTTTGGTTTATATGGCAAGCCGACTACCATAAACAACACCGAGACCTTCGCCAGCATTCCTTACATTATTAATAATGGCGGACAAAAATTCCTTGAGCTGGGCAGGCCGAACAATGGTGGGATTAAATTGTTTTCTATTTCCGGTCACGTTAACAGGCCAGGAAATTTTGAGGTTCCGCTCGGAACACCGTTCAAAACATTGCTGGAAATGGCCGGTGGAATGCGTGGCGACCGTAAATTAAAGGCCTGTATACCCGGTGGATCTTCCATGCCAGTTTTACCTGGCG
>Ga0209181_10007911_pt1 | contig 14412 bp, 13 predicted proteins | sample MAT05_FD_187208 | JGI IMG/M metagenome (GOLD analysis project Ga0209181, IMG submission 187208) | Freshwater microbial communities from Lake Fryxell liftoff mats and glacier meltwater in Antarctica - MAT-05 (SPAdes) (version 2) | ecosystem: Environmental > Aquatic > Freshwater > Ice > Liftoff... | reverse complement strand
GTAAAGGCGATCAAATTGATTTAACAGTCTGCTCTGGATGAAGGCATGGTGTTTACTGGGCATAGGTTTGTCGCGTTCGATCTCGTATTCCGAAAGTGGTGTTTCTATGACTTGTTCAGTGAACATAGTGTGCGGGTATTTTTTTACAAAAGTAAGGAAAGAATCGGGTTTTTGAAATTTCGAAGCACCACTTTCCGGCCCGACTGATAGAACCAACGATTCATTCGCCTCAAACGACCATTCACCACTTTTCGCTTTTCCTGCGCCGCATATCGGCGTTTTTTTGTACTCGAAAATAAACAGTGTTCAGTTTTAAAACTGTATTTATTGGATGAACCTACGACCTCTTCTCTCATTTTTTACCCGGATTAGATCAGGCGCTGAAAGATTCGGATTTGCTGCATGTATGCTGTTGCTCTCTATGGGCCATACGGCCATGCAAGCCCAAAATTCGCCTGTGCTGGAAGCCTATATCCAGACGGGTCTGAGCGCCAATCTCGGGCTGCAACAACAAAATCTCGACCTGCAAAAAGCGCAGGAGTCCATCCGGCAAGCGAAAGCGCTGTTCAACCCGACCTTAAAATTCGAAGCCAACTACACCCTGGCGAGCGGGGGACGCAGCATTGACTTTCCAATCGGCGACTTGCTCGATCCACTCTACATGAAGAACTTCGGAGTCGCTTCGCCAGTCGAAAACCAAAAAATCCTGTTCCTGCCCAACAACTTTCAGGAGACGAAGATCAGTTTTGCATACCCGGTTTACAATTCCGACCTGAAGTACAACCGCCAGATTCAGGAACATCTTTTGCAAAGCAAATCAGCCCAGAAAGCAGCCGTTGAACACGAACTGCGCTATCAGATCACCGACGCCTATCTCCAATACCTGAAGGCGCTGGAGGCAGAGAAAATCTGGGGAAATACCAAAACCGTGTTGGCCGAATTGCGCCGTTTCAATGAAAGTCTGGTGAAAAACAATGTGGCGACCCGCGACGTGGTGGCGACCGCCGACTATGAACTGAGCAAGACCGACAATGAGATTTACAAACTCCGCAGTGCACAGAATACAGCCCGCGCTTATTTCAATTTCCTGATCAACAAAGACTTGCAAAGTGAAGTAACCGTAGACACTACCCTGCTCCGCAGCACTGCCCTGGCCTATCAACCCGATCAATTGATCCAGCAATCGCTCTCCAGCCGCCAGGAATTTGCAGCCCTTCGCGCCGGCCAGCAAGCCGCCGAGACGGACGTACTGCGCAACGCAGCCAATTCCAAACTTCCGGATTTTTACCTCGGCGGTTCGCTCGGTTTCCAGGGTTTTGGCTACAAATTCAACAAAGAACAAGCCTACGCTTTGGCACAGGTCGGACTGACTTACGACCTCTTCGACAGCGGACAGCGCAAAATCAAGACCCAAATGGCCCGTCTGGAAAGTGAAAAAATACGCACCCAGACCACGCAGGTCCAGCAACAAATCGCGCTGCAAGTCACTCAGGCCTGGAACGACTTTGAAGCCGCCCGCAACACATTTTCCAGCACACAAACCGGCCTCCGTGCCGCTGAGGAAACCTTCCGAATCGTCAACAACAAGTACCGGGCGAGCCAGGTGTTGCTGCTCGAATACCTGGATGCGCAAAACCGGGTGACCACCGCCCGGCTGCAACAATTACTGGCCTGGTCGGATGTGTTGGTGAAGGAAGCGGCGTTGCGGAAAGCGGCGGGGATTTAATCTACGAATCAGAGTTCGATAAAAATATCTACGCCTTTGGCCAGAAGGTCCTCGCGGAGTTTTTTATCACCACTCCAAATTTTACACCCTAGATGAAAAGCCAGGGCTACATAAGGAACGCGGCACCATCAAAAAGCAGTGAAAGAAAATTTAATAAATAATTGAAAATCAGTTTTTTATGAAAAAGATACAACTCGAAACGCTCGCCATGCCAACGCTGATCGTGGCTGCTCTTACCGGCCTTTTCTTCCTCCTGGGCGGTTGCGGATCCAAACAACCGGCCGTCAGCAATCAGCAAGTCGCTATTGTTGAAGAACGCATTGCGGTACACACTGCTACCGTACAACAGCGCACGATCGCGCTGCCCATTCACGCAAGCGGCATCCTGACCTCTTCAGCCGAACAGCGGTTGTCGTTCAAAATCGGTGGCGTGATCCGCAAAACCTATGTAGATGAAGGCGATGTGGTGCGACCGGGTCAACTGCTGGCGGTGCTCGACAAAACCGAGATTGACGCACAGGTAGCACAAGCGCAGCAGGGCCTGACCAAAGCCGAGCGCGACCTCCTGCGCGTGGATGGCCTGTACCGCGACAGCAGCGCCACCCTCGAACTCCTGCAAAATGCCACGACCGGGCGCGACTTAGCCAAAGAAACGGCGCGTATCGCTCAGTTCAACCAGCAATACGCGGAGATCCGGGCTACAAAAGGTGGTAAAATCATCAAAAAACTCGTGAACGAAGGCGAGATCACCGGACCGGGAATGCCCGCATTTGTCCTCTTCGAAACAGGCGCCGACGACTGGGTCGTGCGCATCAACGTCAGCGACCGCGACTGGGCCAGAATCAATCTGGGCATGGCTGCCCACGTGACGATGGATGCTTATGAAGGCACCACGTTCGGCGGGAAAGTGACCGATCTCGCCCCGGCTGCCGACCCGGCCAGCGGCCTTTATCCGGTAGAAATCCGCATCCAGCAGCAAGGCAAACGTTTTGCGCCGGGGCTATTTGCGGAGGTAGACATCACGCCCTCTCAATCAAGAATTTACACAGTCATCCCGGTAGAAAGTGTGGTGGAAGGCGACGGCAAGTCTGCCTTCGTTTTTGCCCTGCAACCCGATGGCGAATCGGTGCGAAAAATAGCCGTGCAGACCGCTTTTATGGAAGGTCGCAACGTTGTGGTAGCGAGCGGTCTGGAAGGGGTTACGGAAGTGGTGACGAGCGGTGCGCCTTATTTGTCGGAGCGGAAAAAGGTAAAGAAGATGTGATATTTGGCAACAGTTTTAGGAACGCGGCACCAATAACTTAGTCATTTTAGGTCAACCATTTTTCCATCATACGGCCGCTATTTTTCTTTAAATAGCCCCACTATTCGCAGAAAAATAGTGTTGTCTGATGAAAAAATGGTTGACCTAAAATGACTAAGTTATTGGTGCCGCGTTCCTAAGAGTTCAGTCCGGCTATTCATCAAAGACCTATACCAGCCATAGTACCGCCCCAAAACATTTTTTTTCAAAAACACACCATACAGCCGAGCTGCTCACAAAGCACCGCTCCTTGTTCATAGTTCATAGTTCATCCTTTGAAATGAAAATCGCCGAATTCTCCGTCAAAAACTCCCAGTTCACCTTCATCCTGTTTTGCTTCGTGATGGCACTGGGCATCGGTTCGCTGATGAATATGCCGCGTGCGGAAGACCCCAAATTTTCGCCGCCCGGCTACAACGTCGTCATCGTCTATCCGGGTGCCGGACCGGTTGAAATTGAAAACAAGATCACCGACAAAGTAGAAGCCCGGCTCGGCTCCCTGGAGAACATTGACCGGATGCGGTCCTTTTCCTTCAACGGCATTATGTTACTCACCATCGAGTTCAAACACGGAGAGGACACTGAAAAGAAATACGAAGAGGTGGTGCGCGAGGTGAATGCTTTGAGGCCCGAACTTCCTCAAGACATTTATCGCATTCAGATACAACGCTTTTCGTCGGGCGACGTAGCCATTTTGCAGGGTGGCGTGGTTTCTGAAAATGCATCGTGGGCCGAGCTGCGCCGCGAAGCCGAGCGGCTCGAAGAAACTGTGGAACGGTTGCCCGGCGTAAAAGCCGCCGACACCTGGGGCTTCCCGAAACGGGAGGTGCGCATCAGTTTGAATTTACCCAAAATGGCCGCCGAAAATGTCGCCGCCAGCCGGGTGCTCGGCGCTTTACAAAGCGAAAACGTCAGCATTCCAGGCGGTTCTGTGACGGAAGGCGACCGCACGTTCAACGTCGAGACGAGCGGCGACTACCAAAGCATTGAAGAAATCCGGAACACGGTCGTCAATGGTGCCAACGGACGCATTCTTTACCTGAAAGACCTCGCCGACGTCTCGTGGGCCTACGAAGAGCCGCGCCACCTCGCCCGCATCAACGGCACCCGCTGCGTGTGGGTGACCGTGCGCATGAAAGACGAACAGAACATCTTCGACGTAGGCGACACCGTCGAGAAAAAAGTGGCAGAATGGCGCACGGCCCTGCCCTCCAGCATGGACTATGTGAAGGTGTTCGACCAGAATGACTCGGTGCGCAAACGCCTCACCCGCTTCGCCAAGGATTTCGGCATTGCTATCCTGCTGGTCTTGCTCACGCTGGTGCCGCTGGGCTGGCGGGCAGCACTCGTCGTTATGGTCTCCATTCCGCTCAGTATCTCGCTGGGCGTGTTTGCCATGGATCAATTGGGTTACTCGCTCAACCAGTTGAGTATTGTCGGATTCATCATCGCGCTAGGCATCCTGGTGGACGATAGCATTGTGGTGGTAGAAAATATAGAACGCTGGATGAGAGACGGTTACAACCGACGAGACGCGTCTATCCTCGCCACCAAACAAATCGGCCTCGCCGTGCTGGGCTGCACCGCGACCCTGGTATTGGCCTTCCTGCCACTGGTGTATTTGCCCGATGCGTCAGGCGATTTCATCCGTTCGCTGCCGATGGCAGTAGTCGTCACGGTGCTGGCTTCCTTGTTCGTCTCACTCACCATCATCCCGTTTTTGAGCAGCCGTGTACTCGCCGAGCAACACGACCCGCGCGGCAACATTTTCCTGCGCGGCATGAAATGGGTCATCTCCGGTTCGTATGCCCGCCTGCTCCATCTGGCGTTGGGCTGGCCCAAAACGACCATGCTCGTCGCGGGCATCATCTTTGCCGGATCGTTGGCACTGGCAAGCAAAGCAGGTTTTGCGGTGTTTCCCGCCAGCGAGCGCCCCATGTTCTACATTGATGTAGAAACCGCCCCCGGCACCAGTCTGGCAGAAACCAACCGCGTGACGCAAATCGTGGATTCTGTGTTGCAGGAGTACGTTGCGCCCGAATTTCGCCAGTATCACCTCCTGCCCGACTCGGTGGATCCAGTCTCGAAATACCAGGGCGGAAAAGCGCAGGTGACCTGGTACGCCAGCAATGTGGGGCGCGGCAACCCGAGGGTGTATTACAACGTGATCCGCGAGAGCGAAGCCTCCGATTATGCGCAAGTCTTTGTACAGTTGCAGGAAAAAACGCCGCCGCCCGTAAAACTCGCCTTCATTGACGAGCTGCGGGAAAAATTCAAAAACATCCCCGGCGCGATCATCAACGTTAAAAATTTCGAGCAGGGCCCACCCGTAGAAGCGCCCGTGGCGATCCGGGTGTTTGGAGAAAACCTCGACACCCTCCGCCACGTAGCCGGACAAGTGGAAAACCTGCTGTCTGAAACCGAAGGAACGATCTATGTGGACAACCCGATCTCGACAGTCAAGACCGATTTGCAGGTCATCATCAACAAAGACAAAGCCGCCACGCTCGGCATCCCGGTCGCAGATATTGACCGCATGGTGCGCCTCGCCATCGCGGGCTTGAACCTCGGCACATTCAGCGCAAAAGCCGACGGAGAAGATTACAACCTGAACGTAACGCTGCCTAAAAACGGCACTTTTGCCTCACTCGACGCGCTTGAGAATCTGTACATCAACAATGTACTCGGCACGGCCATCCCGCTTAACCAGGTCGCGGAGGTCCAATTCAAACCTTCGCCCAACTTCATCCCGCACTATGACAAAGACCGGATGTCGGCCGTGACCGCCTTTGTAAAAAGTGGCTTTTTCGCCACCGACATCAACGTTCAGGTGGGTAAAAAACTGGCCGCCATGAAATTTCCGACAGGATATTCCTACAAAATGGCGGGCGAAGTGGAAACTGCCGAGCGGTCGTTCGGAGGTCTGGGCCCGATCATCCTGCTCACGGTTTTTGGTTTGCTGGCCGTGCTGATCCTGGAGTTCAAAACCTTCCGCAGCACCATCATCGTGCTGTCGGTCATTCCGTTGGGCATCATCGGTGCCATCCTGATGCTGCTGGCGACGGGTTATCCGTTCTCCTTCACGGTGGTAGTGGGCCTCATCGCGCTCATGGGCATTGAGGTAAAAAACTCTATCCTGCTGGTGGATTTCACGAACCAACTCCGGGCGGAGGGTCGGGCTTTGGACGATGCGATCCAGGAAGCCGGCGAGATTCGTTTCGTGCCGATTTTGCTGACTTCGCTCACGGCCATTGGCGGCCTGCTGCCCATCGCCGTGGAGGAAAACCCACTGTACTCGCCGCTGGCGTATGTGCTGATCGGCGGGTTGATTTCTTCGACCTTGCTCTCGCGGATTGTGACGCCAGTGTTGTATAAGTTGCTGGCGCCGAGCGTGGGGTGAGCTTTGTTGGCGAGGAGGCCACAACAGCAAAAATCCGTTTTTATCTGTCCAATCCGCGTCCCGTTGTTGTCATGTTTCGCAAGTTGCTTCTGAAGAAACTTCTTGCTCAACCGCACCCGCAACAACAATGGGACACGGATTGGACAGATTAGACGGATGAAAAAACGGATTTTTAGAGCGGCGATCCACCACCACGCATCGGTTCGCAGACCCTCGCGAGCATACGTTGGGCTTGGGGTTTTTGGTAGGGGAACACTTGTAGCCAACGGGGGCTGCCGTACTCCGCGATACTCTGGTTTTTGAAGCACTCATCCAGGCCTCTTAGACTGTCACAACCGCTGCTCGCTTGTGAGGGTCTGCGACCCGATACGCCCCGTTCTTGCCACGCAAGTCGGAGACTTGCTGACACCACGCATCGGGTCGCAGACCCTCGCGAGCATACGTTGGGCTTGGGGTTTTTGGTAGGGGAACACTTGTAGCCAGCAGGAGGCTGCCGTACTCCGCGATACTCTGGTTTTTGAAGCGCTCATCCAGGCCTCTTAGACTGTCTTAGACTGTCACAACCGCTGCTCGCTTGTGAGGGTCTGCGACCCGATACGCCCCGTTCTTGCCACGCAAGTCGGAGACTTGCTGACACCACGCATCGGGTCGCAGACCCTCGCGAGCATACGTTGGGCTTGGGGTTTTTGGTAGGGGAACACTTGTAGCCAACAGGGACACCGGAGGTGTCCAAAGTCTAAAAGCAATATTCTTTGGTGGTAACTATCCAGCCGACTCGTCCCAGCGGGACGCTATCTTTGTAGAAGCATTAGAGGAATGGGCCGTCCTGCGTGCCGTAGGTACGCTATCTACTGTGCGAAATAGCGTACCTACGGCACGCAGGACCGCTCATTCCTCTAATGCTACAAAGATGTTGCTCCGATGGAGCAGGGCGGCTGGATAGTTACCTTTGGTGACACCGCCAGCATTTGTGTCCAAAGTCTAAAAGATGTTTGTACTCGCCCGAAGTTCGCCCGCCTCCTCTCTGCTGTCCAAGTGTCCGATTTTACACAGATTTTACACAACCGGCTCACATTTGTTGAAACGCATAGTAATGTACAAGCCTGCCGTGACCCTGAGGACGACTATCTACTAGTCATTTGTTTGGACGGCGAAGCCGAATACCTGATTACGCGTGACAACGACTTACTATCCCTCCGCTCCTTCGAGAAAATCCGTATCCTTACACTGACGGAGTTTGAGCAAGTTTTGTAGCCTGCCTTGGAAGTATGGATCAGGATTTCCCTGATTTACAAAGTACTTTAAAGGATTCGCAGCATTTTTGCGACAGCAAAAATCAAATCCTTCTCATCCTTTTAACATCCCGCTAATCCTGATCCAAATATGTCCGACCTCGCCCGCCAACGCATCCGCGAAAATATCGAAGCCCACGAACGGGGGGAGGATGCTAGTTGCCTTGACCTCAGCCAATGCAGCCTGAGCGAAGTGCCAGAGGAAGTCGAAAAGTGTGGGTGGGTGGAGAAGTTGAGGTTGTGGGGCAATAAAGGCCTATCTGATCTGTCACCCTTGGCGAACCTGACGACTTTACAATCGCTTGACTGCCACTCTACACAAGTTTCGAGCCTTGCGCCGTTGGCGAATCTGACCAGTTTGCAGTGGCTTGACTGCCACTCCACTCAAGTGTCAGACCTTGTTCCATTGGCAAACCTGACTGCCTTGCAATGGCTTAACTGCTCAAGTACGCGGGTTTCTGACCTGTCAGCGTTGGTCAATTTGGCTGCTTTGCGATCAGTTAATTGCAGTTCCACGAAGGTCTCAGATTTATCACCACTTTTCCCGGCAATTGAAAAAGGCGTTCCTGTGTTACGGATGGCTTATGTCGGCAACGTTATCGAAATCCAAAACTGCCCCCTCATCCACCCCCCACCCGAAATCGCCCGACAAGGCAACGCCGCCATCCTCAACTACTTTCGCGAGCGCGACCAACAAGGCACCGACACCCTCTGCGAAGCCAAGCTCCTGGTGGTCGGCGAGGGCGGCTCCGGCAAAACCAGCCTGATCCGGCGACTTTACCAGACCGACCAGCCGCTGCCCCCAAAGGAAGACACCACCAAAGGCGTTGACATCCACCGCCATGACTTTCCAATGCCCAGCGGCAAGGACTTCCGGCTCCACGTCTGGGACTTTGGTGGGCAGGAGATTTACCACGCTACTCATCAGTTTTTCCTGACCAAGCACTCGCTGTATGTCCTGCTGGACAACTCCCGCAGCGACCACAAAACCGTCCACGACGAAGGTTTCCGCTGCTGGCTCGAAGTGATTGACAACCTCAGTGAGCACAGTCCCGTGCTGATCTTCCAGAACCGCGTACTTTCAGGACAGTGGCAACGAACTGCTCGTGGAAGAACCCTACGGCACTTCGGAAATCGTGCTGCGGGTGCGCGGCAAAAAACCGAAGGACCTGCTCACGCTCATTGCCGCCGACCTGGATGCACTCAACAACGGCTTCGGCTCGCTGCGCGAAAAGGTGAAAAAGAAAATTCCCTGTATCTGCCCAGTCTGTAAGGCGGCGGTCACCCCGCATTTCTATGACTACCACAACCTGCTGTACCGCCAGCAGCGCGGCCAGCGGACGGCAGAATGTGCGGTCAGTTTTGAGCATGTGGAGGTGGCGGGTTTGCTGGAGGGAGTGTTTACAAAAAAAAATCAACGTACACACAATCAATACGATATGCCTACACCTACCCGCCCGCTCCGCGCTTTTTTCTCCTACTCCAAAAGCGACAAGGCCCTGCTGGAAGATTTCAAAAAAGCCATCGCCGCCCTGCGCCGCCAACAACTCATCGAAGCCTGGGACGACAGCCGCATTGTACCCGGAGAGGAATGGGACGAAGACATCAAGACCGCCTTGCACGAAGCCGACATCATTTTTCTGTTGCTGAGCCAGGACTTTCTGTCCACCGACTACATCTGGGACAAGGAAATCGCGGAAGCCATGCGCCGCCACGACGCGCGGGAGGCGCGGGTGGTGCCCATCCTGCTGCGCTCCTGCGACTGGAAGGGGTTGCCCTTCGAGAAGTTGCAGGGACTGCCGCGCAAGGGCCGTTATATCGTCGGCTCCCCCAATCCAGATGAATCGTGGCTGGAGGTGGCGCAAGGTGTGCGGGCAGTCATCGAAGATTTTTGGAAGGGCTGAAAGATAACCGGGTCATTCAAAAATCACATACCCCACACCAGCCTGAAAGTACCGGTTGAAAAGTTTGACAGTACCAACTTCTTCTCCCTGATCGTTGGTAAGGGTCAACCGGTCAATGTCAACCAGGCCTTGCGTGTACCGAAGAAAGCCGGAAACCCGTCCAAACTGCATCGCTATGCCAGGCGCCAGTCCCGCGTCCCAGCCTCTGCCGTAGAAGTTTCTGTGGGTCTCCTTCCAGTCGGGTGCTCCGGGAATTTTTGTACGCTGTTTTAAGAGACGCGCTGCGTAGATGCCCAGCGAAACGCCGAAGTTTTTAGTAAAGAAATACGTGGCACGCGGGGCGATTTCCAGGTTAAAGTTTTGGAACCGGATGTCGTTTTCGTCCGGCTGTCCTACTGTTCCCAGGCGATCGGCCTTCATGCTGAATTGTACATCCGCTCCCAATGCAAAACGCTCCCGGATTTTCCATTGACCAGAACCGCCCAGAAAATAGCCGGGATTGTACTTTTTTTTGATCCCGAGGTCCTGGTTATAATGGATGGCCCCGAAGTTCATCCCGCCATTGAGGCTGAAAGTTGCTTGAGCAGAAAGCAGTGCGGGACAGAAGCAGCCCCAAACAGAAAGCAGAAGGAAGCAGAACAGTGGTTTCATCGTTGTGATATTTTTGGTGCATTGATGAGCAGCCGAGCGATGTGGTTGCTTGCCTTGACATGATCTCAAAAAAAAACAGGGCTGTCCCGCTTTTCAGCAAGGCAGCCCTGTTTTGGGATGGCCGGTAAACGAATTCAATTGTACCGAGCCAACTCCTCTTCCGTAAAGTTTGTCCGCACCACGGCTTCTTTCCGCTTGTTGCGCCACCACCAGTAACCAATGCTGCCGACGATGAGGTAGGGAAGCACCAGCATGTACAGGATGCCCGCATTCAGCCCCCGGCCGGAAGTGCCGCCGTCTTTCAGGTTGGCCTCCGCCGACATTTTACACATGGGACACTGTGCTTCCAGCAAGTTGAAGCCTGCGGCCAAAAACCAGACAGCCGCTGTCAAAGCAATGAGGATCAGGATTTTATTTTTCATAGTTGTGGATGTTGGACTGAAGATGAAGGACTGAGGACCTTGGACTGAGGACCTTGGACTGAGGACGTTTACTAGTAGTCCAATGTCCTCAGTCCAACGTCCAATGTCCTCAGTCCAACGTCAATAATAAGGCTTGAGCATGAGGTAACAGACCGGACCGGTGATCGCTACATACAGCCAGAGCGGAAACACCCAGCGGGCCATCTTTTTGTGGCGATCAAACTGGTTGGTATAGGCCCGGTTGAACGTCAGCAGGATAAACGGCAAAATGACTGCCGCCAGTACGATATGCGTCGATAGGATGAACAGGTAAAAGCCGCGGGTACCGGCCACCAAAGCCAGTTCTTCCGGGCCCACCAGGCCGTCGTGGTTCAGGTCGCCGTATTTGATTTCGGGACTGGTGAAATGATACAGCACATAACTGATCAGAAACAACGCGGAACAAACCAGGGCCGCATAAATCGCACGGCGATGGTCTTCAATACGCCTGTTTTTAATGAAGTAGAGCGCAGCCATCAGAATGACCGCCGTCAGTGCATTGAGCGTGGCGTGAATGGGCGGCAGAAAACTGAAGTCAATGCCCAGGTCAATTTTTACGCGCCGCATCAATCCCACAAGCAGCAGCACTACGACAGAAAGGATGTAAGCCCAGGTGTTGAGGCGTTTTTCTAAGGGGATATTCGGTTGTACAGCACCCATTTTTTCACGGATTTAAAATGACGAACCTGATTTTCTTAGCGTTCTCTGCGCAATTTGTGGTAAAGTAAAATTCTACCTCGGCAATAGGATCGCAATTTGTTGTACCATCCGTTTCACCTCTTCATCGTTCAGGGCGTTGTAGTAGCGGCGGATCGTTCCGGAAGTGTCTGACAAGCCATAATACTGAGGCACTTGTTTTGCGCCCGTTTTTACGCAATAGGATTCGTAGCCGTTTTCCAGGATGGTGCGCCAGGAGCCGAGGCCACCGGTCCAGACCCAGGCAGCATAATCAGCGCTGGGGCGGGTCTGAACATAAGAGCGGAATTCCGCAGTGCCGCCCTCGGCGATCATGCCCAGACGAAAATGTTCGCTCTGACCGAACTGTTTAAAAAGTTCTTCGCCGGTATCAATGATCTTTTTGTTGTCATTCGTCAGGTCCGGGTTTTCACCAAAAATATGCAGCACCGCCACTTTGCCTCCCAGCCGGTCTTCCTTATCGCCGCTGGGCCACAAAATGTATGCGGGCTGTATCTTGCCATAATCGCCCAACTCGGCGACGGCTTTTTTATGCCAGTTGAGGCCATTGCTGAGGTACATCCACGAAATAGCGGGCATGACCACCAAAATTAAAATCAGGCCAGCGGCTATGATGATCCTTTGGCCCAGGGGGCGTTTTTCTGACGCGTCGCTCATGATCTAAAATACTGCTAAGTTGCTGTTTTACAACAAAAAAGGCGAGGGGTTGGTTGCCTCGCCTTTGAAATTTTTATCCTTTATAAGTGCCGGGAAGCAGATACCCTTGGGTTTTTCCTGTAGCGTTGGGTGAGACGGTCTGTTCGTTTTTCTGCTTGATCTGCTCTCTGCGCGCCCCCCACGAACTACCTTCCTGGAAGAAGGCAATGATCGCCCAGATCAACAGGGTGGTGGGGAGGAGCACACTCATCACCAAGCCGCGCACCTCGCTTGCCATGTGCATGAAAAAGAAGATGATGAAGTACGCTTTGTAAAGACTTGCGCCAATCATCGCAATCATATAAACGATCTGGCCGAAACCGCCGTCTTTGCCGAATGTGACGCTGTGAATGATGTGGCCCTTGGCGAACAGTGCAAATACTACTTCAACAATCGTGATGATACCGAGAAGGATCAGCCCTTTGAAGACCAGTTGTTTTTGTTCGTCGTATGAAAGATGTGCAGCCATTGTCTGATATTGATGCGTTGAACGGTTGGTATGTTTATTTGAAACAGCATGAAGTGCGGGAAATGTGGGCAAATAAACAAATCCCCACCTCCCCGGATAAACAACCTACAATAGGTAAAACACCAAAAACACAAATACCCACACCAAATCCACAAAGTGCCAGTAGAGGCCGATCTTTTCTACCATTTCATAGCCATTGCGGCGGGCGGCGTATAAACCACCTGCGGCATTCAGCATGATGATCAATAGAAACAGCACCCCGGAGAATACGTGGAAGCCGTGAAAGCCCGTGATGAAGAAAAAAAGTGCACCAAAGGCTTTGGGACCCTGGCTGACTTCTTCCGTCTTTCCAGCCATCGCACCGGTGGTGTAGCGGATGTATTTTTTTTCCAGTTCTATTGTACCGTTATGCTCGTGGCCGTGGAGCAAATAGGACTGGTCTTTTCGAACAGTTACAGGCGCCCCGTTCTCCATGACCTCTTTTCCGGTTTCATCCACCAATACACCTTCGGCGATGTAGCGGCCAAACGGATTGCGGGTGACGGACACGTTTTCGCCTTTAATCAGGGTCGTCCATTCGTATGCCTGACAACCCAGAAAGGTCGCTCCGCCCAGAATGGTGAGGAACATCCAGAACACTACACCGCGCTGGTTTTCCCGATGCCCTTCCTGTACGGCACGAACCATCGTCACCGAACTAAAGATAAGGACAAAGGTCATAAACGTCACAAACACCAGTGGCCAGTGCGCGTGTACGAACGGGAAAGATGCAAACACAAAGTCAGGTTCCGGCCAGGTCGGCACACTGAAACGCAAGGCTCCGTAGGCGATCAGGAATCCGGCGAATGTGAATGCGTCGGACACCAGAAAGTACCACATCATGATCTTGCCATAAGCAGCGTTAAAAGGCGATTCACCACCTTCCCAGTGGCCTTCCTCTTCATTGTGTTCGTGCGTATCGTGTGCGTGTGCAACAGATGTATCTGCCATAAGAGTCAATCAATTTGTTGTTGATTTGGAGTTGGTTATCGAGTATTGATCGCCAACACCTGAAATTTCTGACCAAATATTTTTCAAATGTTCTGGAGTATAAAAAACGCAATCAGGTATACCCACAGCACATCTACAAAATGCCAGTAGTTGAGTGTCAACTCAAACCGCAACCGGCGGCGGGGGGTAGGTTTGAAAGGCAAATAATAAGCGTGTACCAAAGCCGTCATCAACACTGCAATCCCGCCTAAAACGTGGGCGGCATGCAGGCCCGAAATGACGTAAATAAATGAACTCGAAGGGTTGGCCGTAAACGTTGCTCCGATCAGGTCCATCGCTTTCCAACCTTGATATTGCAGCACCACAAATGAAATCCCAAGCACAAAAGTGATCAGCAACAACATTTTGTAGCGGCTCTCCTGTTGCTTTTTGAAGGCTAAATAAGAGAGGTGCAAGGTCACACTACTCGCTATAATGACCAGTGTATTGAGAAAAAAAATGTCCGGCAATTTGAACTCCAACCAATTGCCTGCCGCCCGCCGCACCACGTACGCGCTGGTCAGCGATCCGAACATCATGATGATGCTTCCGATGCCTACCCACAGCGTAAATTTAAGCGGGTGGATTCTGTTCCGGCTGAATTCCGGCGTTATTGCGCCCATAGTTTTTGTTTATGAAGGTTGATGAAGGTTGATGAGGGTTGATGAGGGTTTATAAGGGTTGATGAGGGTTGATGAGGGTTGATGAGGGTTGATAAGGGTTTATGAGGGTTTATGAGGGTTTATGAGGGTTTATGAGGGTTTATGAGGGTTTATAAGGGTTTA
>Ga0209181_10007910_pt1 | contig 14414 bp, 12 predicted proteins | sample MAT05_FD_187208 | JGI IMG/M metagenome (GOLD analysis project Ga0209181, IMG submission 187208) | Freshwater microbial communities from Lake Fryxell liftoff mats and glacier meltwater in Antarctica - MAT-05 (SPAdes) (version 2) | ecosystem: Environmental > Aquatic > Freshwater > Ice > Liftoff... | reverse complement strand
ACCAGCGTACTGTTAGGGAGCATAGCGGTGAGCAACTCCACGCGGCAAGGAAGAGACATACTCCCGGGCTGACTTGGTATGGATGTTTCGGTTCGAAGATTGGTAAGCTGAATTTCATGAGAAGTCACGGGCGAATTGGACATCGCGGACGATTGGTTGCAGCACTCGTGATTGTGCTCTTGCTCGGTTCGGTTGCGGCGGTACTGTTTGAGCGCGAACAGCTCGCCGATGTCGTTGTGCCGCCTGCAGTTGAGGGTACCCCGGTACCAATAGTTGCCCAGGTTACCAACGACGAGCGGGCTTACTATGAGTTTGTCGGAGGCCGACTTCGTGCTTTGACTGCCGAGGCAGCCGCACTCGCGAAACTTGGCAATGAGCGAAGCAGAAACATAGTCGAGTTGCAGGTACGGAGAGATCGCGTGACGCTTATCGCGGACCAAATCGATGCATTTGTCGAAACGACAGCGCTTCCTCCGCGTTTTTCCACGGCTATGACTGACTACGATGTTGGAATGGTCGCACTGCGATCGGGAATGGAGGAAGCCACCTCCGCGTTTTTCCGGTTCGATTGGGATGCGGTGGCCACTGGTTTGGTGACGTTCGAACGTGGCGCGGCCCAACTCGATTCAGCGTATTTACAGCTTCGTTCGATCGTGGCTGGTGAATCGACGCCTGTCGCTGGTCTGAACCCGGGTCTCACTTTCGGATTTCGCTCAGGAGCGACGATCTCGGCATGAGCGAATCGAACTTGAGCGAATCGGGTCGGCCGTATCCGCTGGGTGCGTCCTGGGACGGCCACGGTACCAACTTCGCCGTCTTTTCCCAACACGCAACTCGTGTGGAACTTTGTTTGTACGACGGTCCAGGCAGAGGCAATGAGTTCCGCCGCATCGAGCTGGAGGCTCCTCACGGACCTGTCTGGCATGTTTATCTGCCGGGTGTCCGACCTGGACAGCGATACGGATATCGCATGCACGGACCGTATCGTCCGGATGAAGGGCATCGATTCAACGCGGCGAAACTCCTCATAGATCCGTATGCAAAGGCAATCTCGGGGTCAGTGGATTGGGCTACGCCAGTTTACGGGCACAAACAAGGGCACGACGCGACAGACCTTAAACCGGATCGACGGGACGATGCACACGGGATTCCCCGTTCGGTTGTGGTGGACACCTCGTTCGACTGGCAGGGTGATACGCGACTGGCGACCCAATGGTCCAAAACCGTGATCTATGAAGCCCATGTCAAGGGTTTCACTGCCTTGCATCCTGACATTCCCGCCGACGAGCGCGGTACGTACCGCGGCCTTGCGAACCCTGCCGCGATCGAATACTTCAAGAGTCTGGGAATGACGGCGATCGAATTACTGCCGGTTCAGGCTTTCGTCGATGACGACTTTCTGGTGCGGCGCGGACTCCGAAACTATTGGGGGTACAACACGATTGGCTTTTTCGCACCGGAAGCTCGCTATTCGCGAAGCGACGATCTCGGCGGCCAGGTCAGAGAGTTCAAGGAGATGGTTCGTACGCTCCACGCCGCGGGACTCGAAGTCATCCTCGACGTGGTCTATAACCACACTGCCGAAGGGGGCCACATGGGGCCAACGCTTTCATTCAGAGGAATTGATAACTCCACGTATTACCGTCTTTTTTCGGACGATCCTCGGTTTTATCGCGATGTGACCGGGACGGGAAACACACTCAACACCGCTCATCCGCAAGTGCTCAAGCTCGTGATGGACTCACTTCGCTATTGGGTCGAGGAGATGCACGTTGACGGGTTCCGGTTCGATCTCGCACCCGCTCTGGCGCGGGAAGAACATGACTACTCAATCATGTCTGGTTTTTTTCGTGCCGTACATCAGGACCCTGTGCTCTCGACGGTGAAGTTGATCGCGGAGCCCTGGGATATCGGAGACGGTGGGTACCAGCTTTCGTCATTTCCACATGACTGGAGCGAATGGAACGACCGCTACCGGGACACCACCCGTCGATTCTGGCGAGGTGACCGTGGAATGCTGGCTGAACTCGGGTTCCGGTTGACTGGATCTGCCGATCTCTTTTACGCAAATCGTCGGGGTCCGGTGGCGAGTATCAACTTCGTAACTGCGCACGACGGTTTCACAATGAGGGACGTCGTTTCGTACGAACGGAAGCACAATCACGCGAATGGCGAGATGAACCGGGATGGTTCCGACCACAACTGGTCATGGAACTCAGGGGTCGAAGGTGAAACGGCCGATCGGGAAGTCTTGCGAACGCGTGACCGCCAGATACGTAATTTGCTGACAACCTTGTTTCTTTCCCAGGGTGTGCCGATGCTGGTAGCAGGTGACGAATATGGCAGAACGCAACTCGGCAACAACAACGCCTATTGTCAGGACAATGAACTCAGTTGGCTTCGGTGGGATCGAACGTCCGAAGAGAACGACCTGACGGAATTCACAAGGGCGCTGGTCGAGATTCGCCGGGCGTGTGAGACGTTTCGTCGTGGAAAGTTCTACTCGGGTCAGCGGTCCGAAGGGAACCCCCTGGCTGACATCTCATGGTTCCGATCAGACGGGAAACTAATGACCCCGCACGACTGGTCGGATCCGGATCGCCATGCATTTGCGTTTCGGTTGATTTCGGGGTGTGCTGAATCGAGTTCAGAGGCTGCGGGCAGGTTCGCTTTTTTCGTGGCTATGAACGCCGACACGGAAGCTCACCGCTTCCAGCTTCCGAGGCGGGTAAACGGTTCGAACGGGCACTGGGATGTGATTGTTAGCACCGGTTCAGGCGTCACGGCACTGACCGTCAATACCGGCGGTCGAATGTCGGTGGGGCAGCAGTCGATTACCGTTCTCCGGCAGTCGCTGGCGGAACGTCCCCCCGCGAGCTAGCGATCGCACTCCACATCGAGTTGAGGCCCGACTGGAACCAGCGTCAGGAGTTGGCGGAGACGTTCCGCCTGGAGCGGACTCATTTCCTGCATCAGCCCTGCAAGGCGGCGCTTGTAGGCGGTGGCGAGATCTTCAACCAGAGATTCGCCCTGCGGTGTGAGTTTTGCCAGCACCATACGGCGATCGTCTGGGTGCGCGTTTCGCTCTACCCAACCCTGGCGCGTGAGAATATCGACATAAAGTGTCGCGGTTCGGCGTGCAACGGCCAGACGGCGGGAAAGTTCCGAAGGGGCAAGTCCAACAGGGCTCGCTTCGCTAAGTTCGAGCAGCGCAAAGAAGGCACCGGCCGTGAGACCGAGATCCGCCAGCGTATCGGAAGCAGCGCGATCGAGCGCGCCGGCAGTGCGCAGGAGTTGGGAAAGCGCGGCAAAACGCGTTTCGTCTTCGACCACAGGGTCGTCAACGAGTTCGGGCGCCGCGCGCTCAGCGGAAAGCCACCCTGGATGGACTGCGGTACGTGACAACTGACCGGTTGTGGTCATCCGAGCGGACTGCGTGTGCTGAAACTGTTCCATGGTGCCACCAATTCGGATTCGCGCCGTGCTAAGCCCATACACGTAGGGCCAGACAGATCACACCTACACAACTGACGGGGTAAAGAGACCTACTTGAACCATTGTGAAGATGGTAACTGTCCGAAGTGAAAGTGTGAGACGGGAGGATTGTGCGATCTTTTCGCAAATTCAGGTGGTTTTCCTGACAGGTTGTAAGGAAAAACCTTACAACGCCATTGCGTCAACCTTCCGGATCGCCCAGCAGACCCGAACGAAGTGCATATCGAACCAATTCGGCGCGATTCGTTAGTCCTAGCTTCTGCATTGCACGATGCCGGTAGGTTTCGACCGTTTTTGGCGAAAGTGAAAGGAAATCCGAAGCCTGCAGCGCGGTGTAGCCTTCTGCGGTGAGGCGGACCACTTCACGTTCACGATCTGACAGGACCTCGCCGAAATCGACCTCTTCACCTGTTCGAACGCGACCAAGATAGCCGCGAAGAAGCGTCTTCGTGGCGGCAGGATCCAGGAAGACCTCCCCCCGGGCAACTGTTCTCACTGCGTCCAGCAGATCCGTGTGGGCGCTCGATTTTCTGACGTATCCGGAGCCACCGGCCTCGAGCACGGGGAGGAGATAGCGTTCTTCCGCGTGAACGGTCAGAACCAGAATGCGGGTTTGGAGACCAAGCGCGGTGATCTCACGAATCGTTTCGAGGCCACCACCGGGCATGGAGAGATCGGTGATCAGGACCGTCGGTTTGATATCGCGGGCCGCGCGAAACGCTTCCGGACCATCGGCCGCTTCGCCGAGAATTTCCATATCCGGTTGCCGTTCGAGCAGCGCCTTCAATCCGGCCCTGACAATACCGTGGTCGTCGGCCAGGACAATGGTGATTACGGATGGTGGTGCAATCGAGATCGACATCAGTTGGTTTTTACTCTGGCAGCATTCGTGATCTGGCGGGACCAGCGTGCGTCCCCAACGGAATATACGCGAATATCTCAGTCCCCTGTCCGGGCGAAGACCACACTCGGAAGCGACCACCGACCAACGCGACCCGCTCTTCCATCCCAAACATGCCCAGACCCAGTCCCTTTCCGTCACTGAATACTGCTGTTCCAGGGTCAAACCCCTTGCCGTTGTCACGAATGGAGAGCGAGACATCAGTTTGCGTGCGGTCGAGGTCGATCCAGATTGATGTCGCCCTGGCATGTTTAGCGGCGTTTGTGAGTGCTTCCTGGGCAACACGATAAAGCACAAGTTCCACGTCCGAAGGTAGGCGCCCGCGGAGGCCGCGCGGGAGGTAATCCACCGGGACGCTGAGTTGGTCAGCAAAGCGCTGGGCGAGATCGCTCAGCGCTGCCTGCAGGCCGAGATCGTCGAGCGCGGGAGGACGGAGTTCGAGGGCCAACCGGCGGACACTCTCGAGCGCTTCGCTGGTCATCTGTTCGAGACTTTCGGCAAGATCGTGGACGGCGACATCGTCCGATGCCTTGAGTGCGCTCAATCGAAGCAATTGAGCAAAGAGCACCTGGGCGGTGTCATCGTGGAGTTCTCGCGCGATTCGGCGGCGCTCATCTTCCTGTGCCCGGATGACTTGAGATGCAAGCAGATTCAATTCAACTCGATCGCGAGTGAGCTCATCGAGGGTACCATTCAAGGTTTCTGCCAGCTGTCGAATCTCCGGATCACCGAAGGCGGCCTCATCGGCCCGGATCGAGAGATCACCCTGCCGAACGGCCAGTGCGGCCTGTTGCAGATGAGCGAGCGGTCGAAAAGCAGCGCGGAGAGCGACAAAGTTGACGATGAGACTAAGTACGATGCCAGCCAGGGCAAAGAGCCCGGCGAGTGGAACATATCTGCCGTCGAGATCGCGGCGAACGACGACCGTCGTGATCCAGGTACCGGCGACGGCGCCGAGCACAACAATCGCCACATTGGCAATGAGCACTTTGTAGAAGATGGTAAGACGTCCCGTCTTTCGCGCGGACGGCATCACCCTGGCGGGCGATTCGACATCTTCCTGACTTGTGGCCAATGATCGAGGTTGCGAATTCACCGTCGAGATCACTCTTTCGAAGTTCTGAACGCGTTCCCACTTCTGAACACTGAGGAGAAAATAGGCGAAAACCAGTCCCAAGTCGAATTCGATGTAGTTAATCGGGTACTATGGAGCGTTGCACGTCGATGCTAGCCGGAGGTGGTTATGGCAGCGTTGTTTTCGTTTGATGTTGTTTCAAAATTCGATCAGCAGGAGCTCAAGAATGCGGTCGATCAGGCCCATCGTGAAATCCTGCAGCGATACGATCTCAAGGATTCCGGAACCGAGATCAAGTTGACCGAAGAGGAGATTGCGATCAATACGGACTCGGAGTTTACGCTCCAGGCAGTCCGGGACGTGATCGAATCGAAACTGGTCAAACGCCAACTCTCGCTCAAGATTCTGGATTACCAGAAGGAAGAGCAAGCATCCGGCGGACGCATGCGCCAGACGATCAAGTTGAAACAGGGTATTCCTGACGATCTGGCCAAACAGATAAGCAAGCGCATTCGCGACGAGTTCAAGAAGGTGACCCCTCAGATTCAGGGTGACGCGGTTCGCGTTCAGGCCAAAACCAAAGATGATCTGCAGTCGGTCATCCAGGCACTGAAGGAGGCTGATTACGCGGTCGCCCTCCAGTTCACGAACTACCGATAGGATTCGAAAGGAACCGCAGTTTTGACCGACATCTCAACATCCCGCGCATTTCACATCGTCACACTTGGTTGTTCCAAGAATCGAGTCGATTCGGACGGAATGGACCATCTTCTTAAACAGCGAGGAATGTCTGCGACCTCGGACCCTGGCGCGGCCGATGTGGTCATTGTCAACACATGCGGTTTTCTCGGTGCAGCGCGCGAGGAGTCGGTTGGGGCCATCAACGACATGCTCTCGATCCGTCGAGATGGTCAGGTTGTGATTGCAGCCGGTTGTATGCCCGCGCTCGGAAACTACAGTGATGCAATTCCCAAAGGCGTCGACCACATTCTGACTACCCGTGAGTGGTACAAGATAGGTGATGTTGTCGGTGAACTTCTGGGAGAAGTAGCGCTACCCGAAATTGCCGGTTGCGAGGGAATGCTGACCAGTTTCACCCGAGCTGACGCCGGTCCATCGGCCTACGTCAAGGTGGCAGACGGGTGCGATCACAATTGCCACTTCTGCACAATTCCGAGCATCAAGGGTAAACAGATCAGCAAGCGACCGTTACACGTCATCCAGGAGATTGTGGACGTTGTCGCGTCCGGAACCAAAGAGGTAGTGCTCGTTGCGCAGGATACGATCCGGTATGGCGCGGACCTCGGGATGAAGCACGGTTTGCCAAGTTTGATGCAGATGATTGTCGAACAAGTGCCGAATCTTCCGTGGCTGCGCATGCTGTACATCTATCCAAGTCCACTTACGCTGAAGATGGTCGACGTCATGGCACAACATGACGCACTTCTGCCGTACCTCGATATGCCGTTACAGCATGCTGATCGGGATGTGCTGCGCTCGATGAACCGACCCTCGGATCCCGACATGACCAAGCGCTTGATCGATCACGCGCGGACGAATCTCGACGATCTGGTCATGCGAACCACGCTGATTGTCGGATATCCCGGTGAGACCGATGCTCAGTTCCAGCGATTGCTCGATTTCGTGGCGGCAACCGAGTTCGACCATGTGGGTGTCTTCACCTACTCGCCGGAGCCGGGCACGAAGGCGTTCTCTCTTGGGAATCCGGTTCCTCACGATATCGCGGTTGAACGCCGAAACGCGGTCATGGAGTTGCAGCAGGGGATTTCCCTTCGGCGCAACCGGAGTCTAATCGGCACGAGACTGCAGATTCTGGTTGAGGCGAATGGCGAGGCCGAAGATGAACTTGGACGGAGCGAGCCGATCACCGTCGGGCGTGCGCGCCGGCATGCACCTGAGGTCGATGGTCTCGTCTTCGTGCCGGGAACGCTGCCGGTGGGTTCGCTGATCGACGTTGATGTGACGGACGCGATGCACTACGACCTGTGGGCTACTGCGCCGGGAATCTCACCGTTGACGACACTCGGCAAGCCGAATGGCAACGGTCGGGGGGTCAGAAAGCGGCTGACTCCAAGAGCCCGGGCGAGGGGAGCGAACCGACCTGAACGCCGGGGATTGGGTCGGCAGGTTCCGGTGGCCACACTCGCTGAAACATAACCCACTGATCGGGTGAGAGACTGATTGCCCGTTCGAGCACACGGGCAACCTGCACCATGCCTGCGGCGATATCGTCGTCGATATCATCGGTTTTTGGCACCTTGAACCCCGGTTCGATACTGATCGAATGGCCGGACGGTACTCGCTCGCCGAAGACGGGGACTATTGTCGCTCCGGCCTCACGGGCAATCCGGACGACACCGGGCGGCAATGTGGTTTCACGTCCGAAGAACTTCATGCGACGCCCGCTCTGGAAAAAATCCCGGTCGGAGACGAGAACGGCGCATTCACCTCTGCGCACCGCCTGAATAGCCTTCCGCACGCCTGACGGGTTCGCTTCCACCAGTTCCATGCCGCGGACGTTGCGAAGGTAGGTGACCGCGTCAAAGAGGAAACGTCCGGTGGTGCGGGCGGTCACGACAGTCAATTTGTAGCCGCGTTCATGCAAAACCTGACCCATCAGATCGAAGGCGCCGAGGTGACCCGTCAGAATGATCGCACCTTTGCCATCGCTAAGCGCATCATCGATCAGGCGAAATGAACCGCGGGTAACGATGGTTTCGCGACTTATCTGTCCATCTTGCTTGTGTGGCACCAGCAACAGATCGGTGAAATTTCGCGCGCTTGCGCGGAAGACCTTTCTGGTGGCGTCGTCGAGTTCATCCTCTGATGCTGCGGGACCAAGTACCTGCGATATGTTGGCCCGGACGTTGTCGCGATAAACATGTGCAAAGCGGTAGTAGAGGTCACCGCCGCGATCAGCGATGCGATAGCGGAAAGCAGGCGGGGTGAGTCGAGTGAAACAGGAGACGATTTTCGCGCACGCGACACTCATTGGGTAGCGATACTCTCTCCGCTCCTCACGCTGAAATCGGGTGCCTTTGCCGCTTCCGCCGCCTTTTCCGTTTTCTCCAGGGGTGGGCGTCCGATTGCGGGATGCTTCGAGTTCGGCAAGTCTTGTCGTCGTCGCCAATTGAAAGAGAACTCCTGTCGATCGAACTCGGGCAGGCGTCGAAAAAAGAGGCCATGCTGAGCAAACTATAAAACGAGTTGCAGCCGGGAACCGGGACAGATGGTGCCGGGTGAGGGGTCCGATCGTTCTTCCCTAGTTTCCGGGCAGTTTTGGGGAGTCCTGTGGAGTAGTGGCGCCACGTGCTGGTACGGGTTTAGCGCTCCAGACGGCGGCGGCATCGTAGATCACAGGCAGTCCTCGGACGATCGTCAAAGCAACTGCGCCCCATACACACACCCAACCGGCAAAGCGGAAGATGTCGATGTCGTAGAGCGCGCCGAGGAACGTGTCGGTCGTGTCGTGGTGGCGATAGCCTTCAAGTCCGGTCAAAAAGACGAAACCGAGGGCCTTCGCGTATCCATACAGCCCGCGCATGAATCGCCCGGCAGTCAGCCATTCTGTGAAGTTCGACCGCATCATATTCTTTTCGCCGAACGCGGTCATACCCTGGGAGTAACTCAGTGAACGCAAACTATCGACGATGAACCCGCGTGTGAGCACGAGCAGAGGAACCCAAACCGGTACGAGTTGAAGGTGGGCGAAGACGACCCAGAGGGCGTTTTCAACTACACGGTCGCCGGCGATATCGAACACGGCACCAAACTGCGAGGTGGATTGGCGGCGTCTTGCGACCCAGCCATCAAGTCCGTCGAGCGCGATAACGAACGCGATCGCAGGCATAAGGATCGTGATCACGGTCACATTGCCGAAATAGATAAGGGCAATGATGACAAAGAGGAGGATGAGGCGGCCGATTGTAATGAGATTGGCCATTCGTATCCGTTCGCCTCGCTGTAATCAATTCTTCACAACCCCGGCCTGGCGCCGAACTGGATCTATTCGAGTTCACGGATGATTATCGTGGAATCCTCACGATTCCTCCAGCATTGCTGAGTCTGGATCGAATGTGTTGTGCTACCAGGCTAGATTGACGAGCGCAATCCAACACAAAGCATGAATCAACAAGGTTGAACCGAGGGCGAAGCGAACTGCAAAGGCATCGCGTTTCCCGACTGCCCAGGCTACTGCCGCGCTCATCAAAGAAACGAAAACCACCATGACTGGAATTCGCCAAAGTGTGGAACTCGTGCCCCATTTATCTGGCGTTCCTTCGGCATTCAAGTGAATAGGGATCCAATCTGGAAGTGAACCCATTCTTCCGGCAACGGTAGCCGCCATGAAGACGAGGCTGATAAGTCCGATTCCAGCAACCGCGGCAATGAAGCGCATTTGCGGGGCGGCAGAAGAGATCATCCCGCCGATCTGCTGGCCGGCCGGTTGCCGGGTCGTTCCGTTGGATCGCACTGGAGCGGCAGGCGCTCGCCTTTTTCCCGGTCGCCGTGATTTATCTCGTTCACGGGGTGCTGGTGCGTGACGGTCGAAATCGTCCTCGTATCCCTCGCGATCGTCGTCAGGAGTGTCGAATTCGATCTGTCGAGAAGGCATAGAGGCTACCCGGCGAAGTCGATCGTACGGTTCATTTGAGTCCGACGAGAGTTCAGGCTGGTCAGCGGGTGCCGTTCGCCGACCGGTCTTACGAAATGCGTCGCCAAGTTCCGGAATCGGTTCGCGCCGGGAGCTGGGGCGAACGTCCGGTTGGCTGGAGGGTCGACGAATCGAGGAATTTCGGTTTGCAGAGTCCCGGCTTCCAGTTCGTGGAGCGGGTTCGGTCCAACCGGGTAAATCGAATGTTTCGTCATCTTCGGCGTAGGAGCGACCCCGGGAGGTGGAGTTCGCCGGTGGCCGATCCGACCCCTGGCTTTCTCGCCGAGACGGATTGTCAAACCCTCGCTCCTGGTTTGATCGATCCCGGTCAGACATCTTTCATCCTTGAGCAGCAACTGGGCGCAATTTCACCCACGTTACTCGTGCCGCGAACGGCTTTGAAACATCGCCCCACACGCTCTGAGCATACCACGCAGAGAGTGTGAGGCGAATGAGGAAGCAATGCTGACGACGTGTCAGGAGCTGGCCGGCGAAGCAGTCGTACTGGCGACCGGTGTTTCGGCTCCACCGACGGGGCTGGCCACCGGCGATGCCACTTCAACAGGCGGCACGATGGCCTCGATTGTTGGCGTGGGAGTGGGTGGAGCGTCCGGCGGAGCAACGAAATTTTCCGGAGCCGCCGAGGTCGGTGTCGGTTTGATTTCCGAATCGATCTTCAACTCGGACTTGCGGCCGGTCAGCCAATCACTCGTAATCGCTCCAGTTACCTGACTGATTTGCTCGTCGGTCATCGCTCGATTCGGATCGTGCTGCAGGACCTTGATGATGTGCCAACCAAATTCGGTCTGGACCGGTTGGCTAACCTGGCCGGGCTGGATGGTGAAGGCGACCTCTTCAAATGCGTCCACCATCTGACCCTTTGTGAACCATCCGAGATCGCCACCATTCGGCGCGGTCGAGGAGTCAATCGATTGTTCGATAGCGATTTGACCGAAATCTGCGCCCTCTGTGGTCAGCTGGAGGTAGAGCGCATCGGCCAGATCCTTGGTGTCGACCAGAATATGCGAGGCGTGCACCTGTTCCGCGCTCTGTCCGACGTCCTTCGTGAGCTGCTGATTGATCTTCTCGCGGGCCAGCGACGGTTTCACGACCAGGCGAACATACTCCGAGCGCGAAATGTGTGCTCGATCGAAGATCGCTTCCTGGTAATCGTCGAAGTTTGCTGTGGCCGTCTGCCGGGCCTGATCCTGATTCGGAGTGGGAGTGACTTCCATCACTGGAGTCGCTTCCGGAGAGCCGGCAACTGGTGTTGAAGCCAGCGGTGTTCCATCGGTCGAGGCTGCGACGGGAGATGCGTCGGTTGCCGCCATTGACGATGCGGCAACCGCAGCTACCGTGGTATCGGCAGGAGGAGCCGCATTCCCGGCAACCGGCGATCCAACGACTGGAGATCCGCCGACGGGCGAACCGGCGAGAGTGACCAGTTCTTCGACTGGTGGATTGAGCGCGACGGCAGTTTGGGTGACCCATGCGGCTCGTTCAGGGATGAGCGTCGGGGACGGTGTTGGCGTAAATATCGGTGCTTCGGCTGGTTGGAACTTCTGATCAAGGTAGTCCTGGACATCCTGATCAGTCAATATAATGCCGAATTCATCAAGGCTCTGCAGATAGACCTGATCATCGATCATGGTCTGAAGGGTGCTCTCATTCAGATCCGTGGATCCCCAGACCTTATCGACCTCAGCGGAAGATTGCTGCGCGAGTTGAACGTATTGCTGCGCCTGGTTGGCATCGACGAACTGGGAATTGGCGATCGCGGCGTACTGACTCGCCTGATCGGCCAGTTCCACGGCGCGGAACTTCCAGTAGTCGCGTCGACGGATATCTGTGCCGTCGACCGTTGCCAGTACATGGCGTGGTTTGACGAAGTATTCGTTCAGAGCGGCGGCGGAGAGAATCAAGACGACGAGTGCCGCGGCGATTCCGATACTCCAGTAGAGCATCCGCCGTTGCTTCTCTTCTTTTTCACGACGGGAGACTCGTTTCGGGTTGATGGAGGAGTTGACCGCCTCACCGGCAACACGGCGGTGCGATTTCGGCAGCGTATCTCGTTTACGTGGCGGCATGGAGGTTGTTCCCCTGCGTCTCCTTGCGGTCGTCCGAAGAGGATCGAATCCGCACGTCGGCGTTTCGTTCGATCAAAACGGTTCGCTCAAACTGGAGCGAGTTTGAATGGTCCGGACGGACGAACCAGCTGGCGCAGCGACAAGCGCCAACTACCAACTGGTTCCCATCCGGTCTGAACTGATTATCGCCTAGAACGGAACATCGTCGAAATCGGCCGGTCCGCTCTCGCTAGGTTCGGCTCGGTTTCCACCGCCACCACCGCCCGAAGAGCGAGGTGGGGCACCTTCGCCATCCTGCCGATTGCCGAGGAGCTGAACTTCGTCGGCATTCACGTCGAGAGAAAAGCGCGTTTGACCCTGGGCATCCTGGTACTCGCTCTGCTCAAGGGAGCCCATGACCAACACTTGCTTGCCTTTGACCAGTGCGCCACTTTGTGTCAACCGGTCAAGATTCTCGGCAAGCCGACCCCAACCTGTCACGCGGAACCACGTAGTACGTTCCTGTTGCTGGCCACCCTGGTCTGTCCATCGGCGACTCGCGGCAACCGTGAATCGGACATTCATCGTACCGTTTGGTGTGTAACGAGTTTCGGGGTCACGACCCAGATTTCCGACAACCGTCACTTTGGCAATACTAGCCATTGTTCGTTCCTAGCTTTGCTCGCCAGACTCATCGTCGGCGACAGCGACTTCAGGTCCAGATTCTTCCGCGGCACCTTCTTCTGCGGCAACTTCGGGAACAGCCTCGGCGACCGTTTCGGCAACTTCAGCATCTGCCTCAACGGCGACTTCAGCCGGGGCATTTGCGGCGGCTTCCGCAGCTGCGGTGGCAGCAGCGAACTCTTCGTCTATTGCGGCTTCCTGCGCGTCAGCGGCAGCGATTGCGGCAGCGGCGGCTTCGAGCTCAGAGGCTGGAATCATCTGCGGAGCAACCTGCTGGGTCACCATGTACCGCATGATCGTTTCAGTCAACTTGAGATCGCGCTCGACTTCGATCACCTTGGAAGCGTCGATGTCCAGGTAGTACAGGACGTAAAGACCGTCCCGCACATCGCGGCTGTTGTATCGAATCGGATAGGCGAGGCGGCGGCGTCCCCACGGCGATTCACGGTTGATCAATGTCACCGTTCCGCCGGCATCGGCCACAATCGTGGTCACATGCTCGATCGCACCAACCAGATCCTCTTCTGAAACTTCCGGGCTGAAAATTGTCATCAGCTCATATTGGCGAACACGTGGAAGTGCTAAGCGCAACTGGGGCTCCTTCCCTTGGGTTTGCCGATTCACAGACCGATTCGATGTTGCGCTATCGGCGGTCGGAATCGACAGAAAGGTAAACGTCACAAGGGGCCACAACGTGGCCCCGCCGAAGTATACACGATGACTTTTATCGTTGCAGGTTAGTCGGAGAGGCTCAGACCGAACACCGAAGACAGCTCGCGAAGCGTGTCCTGTGCGTCGCGGACGTCCTCATCCTCCGGTGCTTCGAGAATGGCTGCGGAGATGTCCCGCAGCGCCTCGATGGCCGTCGGCGTGTCGAGATCATCATTCATCGCGTTGATGAACTGTTCCCGATAAACGGAGACATCAACCTCGTCCTCGATCCCGATAGCGGGGAAATCAACAGCTTCCTGAAGATCGCGCGAAAGCTGAGCCCAGTCTTCAATCTCTTCATCGATGTATTCCCACGTGGACCGATAGTGATGGGAGAAGAGATAGAGCCGGAGGGCATCTGCCGAATAGGAATCGAGCACGTCGCGAACCAGCACGAGGTTCCCGAGCGATTTGCTCATCTTTTCGCCCTGGTAGCCGACCATGCCGACATGCATCCAGTACCGAACAAATGGTTTGTCGCCGGTGGCCAGTTCAGTTTGGGCGATTTCGCACTCGTGATGCGGGAAGATCAGGTCAGACCCGCCGCCGTGGATATCGACGGTGTTTCCGAGGTATTTGGTTGCCATCGCCGAGCACTCGATGTGCCAACCCGGTCGACCCGGTCCCCACGGTGACTCCCACGTCGGTTCCTCAGGAGCGGCGGCTTGCCAGAGCAGGAAATCCAGAGGATCCTTCTTGTTTGGATCGTTGGGTTTGTTGCCGCGCTCGTTGGCGATCGGAAGCATTTCAGGGATTGGAATGTGGCTCAGTTTGCCGAACTCGGGATCGGAGGCAACGCTGAAGTAA
>Ga0209181_10007907_pt1 | contig 14419 bp, 15 predicted proteins | sample MAT05_FD_187208 | JGI IMG/M metagenome (GOLD analysis project Ga0209181, IMG submission 187208) | Freshwater microbial communities from Lake Fryxell liftoff mats and glacier meltwater in Antarctica - MAT-05 (SPAdes) (version 2) | ecosystem: Environmental > Aquatic > Freshwater > Ice > Liftoff... | reverse complement strand
AAGGATATGGTGCAGTGCAAATGGGCCAGCATCGTTTTTATAATAAGCTGGAAGATCCAACTGTGCCATCAAGGCCAGGTAAGTTTGTTACCACATGGCAAAATAAAAATGGGCAATGGCAAATGACCCGGATCATTAGTTTACATTAATACCTGGTTTTTGAATTACTTTTTCTTTACAAACTTTATCGTTCCGCTTTTTTGCAAATCAGAAGTAATGCGCACTTCATAACGCTTATTGCCATCGGTTACTATCATTAGTGCGGTATTTGGAGGAATGGTTCCAAGGTTTTCAGCATACATTACCAATTCGTTTTCATTATCCAGTTCATCAAATGGGATACGTATGGTTAATGGTTGGGTGGTTAATTTTTTTCTGGCCAACAACAGTTTGCCATTCAGGAAAAGTGAAACACTGTCGCCATCTATTTCTCCATTATCATACAGGTCTATTTTAATATTTTCGTTTTCTATTTCAATTGTTTTTAAAACAGTGTTATTCCTTTTTTCAAATCTTAAACCAGATGTTATAATAGTTTTAGGAATTAATATTACAGCAGGTTCCTTTATCATTTCAGGAACTTTTGCCGGGTAATCCTTTTTAGGTAAAACAGTAATAACAGTGGATGGGTTGGGTTTTACTGCCGGCTTTTTTTGGGTAGATGTTATCGATTTATTTTTATCAGCCAGGTTAGGTAATTTTTTTGTACCCGTAGCGGGAGTTGCTGTTTTTACATTGGCTTTTACAACTGGATTCTTAAAACCAGGAAAACTGTTTTTTAAAGCACGCCTGCTTAAGGTGGTAAGTCCAAGGCCGCAATTGCCCTCCTGGTTTGGAGCAGGAATCCAGTTGCCCTCCAGTGTTTGGTCTCCATTGGTGCTTTTAAAAAAAGTAAGTTTATGCACCTGGAAACAGTTTCTTACCTGAACCGGAACATTGGTTTTAGTTCTTTCAGTCTCTGTAATTTCCACATATTTTTTACGGGTATCATAGAATCCCACCAGTTTGCATATGGTATAATACCTTTTACCCCCATCCTCAAAATAGGTATAAGAAAAACCGGTCACTATTTTGTTTTTACATTCAAGATCCAGCACATACTCACATTTTTCGCCGCCCCATCCCATACGTTTAGAACTATTATCTACGAACTCGCCTTTCCATTGGCCACTAAAGTTTTGAGCTGCAATTGTAAAACTGATTAAAATAGCTAAGGTTGAAAGTAAAAATCGATTCATGAATAAAATACTGATTTGTGTAACTGCAAAAATAAATGTTATTATAGCCTTAAATGATCAATTAACCCGTTCGTTAGCTAAGGATTAGTTAAATTTGCCACTCTTAATTTAGATTTAAGATAAAAAAATATGATAAAAATTACTTTACCAGACGGATCGGTGAGAGAATACCCACAAGGAACATCTGCACTTGAGATTGCAAAATCTATCAGCGAAGGACTTGCCAGAAAAGTATTGGCAGCCAGCGTAAATAAAGAAGTGTGGGATGCCACAAGGCCCATCAATACTGATGCTACACTACAATTACTCACCTGGGATGACACCGATGCCAAATCTACTTTTTGGCATTCGTCTGCACATTTGATGGCAGAGGCAGTGGAAGCTACTTTTCCGGGAGTTAAGTTTTGGGTAGGCCCGGCAATTGACCGAGGTTTTTATTACGATATGGACCTGAACGATCAAAAAATTACTGAAGATGATCTTGGAATGCTTGAAAAAAAGATGAACGAACTGGCAAAACACAACAGTGCATTTGTTAGAAAAGCAGTACCCAAGGCGGAAGCGCTGGAATATTTTACCGGCAAAGGAGATGAATACAAATTGGATTTGTTGCAAAATTTAACGGATGGAGAAATTACTTTCTATACACAAGGGCAATTTACAGATCTCTGCCGTGGGCCCCATATTCCTCATACCGGTTTTATTAAAGCCATTAAACTAACCAGCGTTGCAGGAGCCTATTGGAAAGGGGATGAAAAAAATAAACAATTAACCCGTGTATATGGCATTACTTTTCCTGCTCAAAAAGAGCTGGACGAATACCTGGTAATGCTGGAGGAAGCCAAAAAAAGAGATCACCGCAAGTTGGGTAAAGAGCTGGGTATTTATACCATGGATGATGATGTGGGCCAGGGTTTGCCTTTATGGTTGCCAAACGGAACCATCATCATTGAAGAGTTGGAAAAATTAGCCAAAGAAACAGAAAATGCAGCAGGGTATAAGCGTGTAGTTACACCGCATATTGCTAAAGAAAGCATGTACATTACCAGTGGGCATTTGCCTTATTATGCAGATAGTATGTTTCCACCAATGGAACTGGATGGTACCAAATACTACCTGAAAGCCATGAACTGTCCGCATCACCATAAAATTTTTGATGCAGAACCTAAAAGCTACAAAGACCTTCCTTTTCGTATTGCAGAATACGGAACCTGCTATCGTTATGAGCAGAGTGGAGAATTATTTGGTTTGATGAGAGTTCGTTGTTTGCATATGAACGATGCCCATATTTACTGTAGCAAAGAACAGTTTGCACAGGAATTTCGTGCAGTAAATGATATGTATATAAAATATTTTAAAATATTTGGTGTAGATAAATATGTGATGAGACTGAGCCTTCACGACCCTGCCAAACTTGGTCAGAAATATGTAAACGAGCCCGAGCTGTGGATAGAAACAGAGGCAATGGTGAGAGAAGTTTTAATCAGTTCCAACATTCCATTCATTGAAGTGCAGGATGAAGCAGCATTTTATGGACCTAAAATTGACGTTCAGATTTGGAGTGCCATTGGAAGGGAATTTACATTGGCAACAAACCAGGTAGATTTTAATAGTGGCAATAAGTTTAAACTGAGTTATACTACCCAGGATAATAGTACTGATGTGCCACTAATTATTCACAGGGCACCATTGGGTACTCATGAAAGATTTATCGGATTTTTGCTGGAACATTATGCCGGTAAGTTTCCAAGCTGGCTGGCACCACTGCAGGTAAAAATCCTGCCCATCAGCGATAAATTCATGGATTATGCAAATACAATTTTGAAAACGCTGAAAAATGCAGATATTCGTGCTGAGATTGACGACAGGAATGAAAAGATTGGAAAAAAGATAAGGGATACAGAATTGGCCAGGGTACCCTATATGCTGGTAGTGGGAGAAAAAGAAATGAATGAGCAGCAGGTGGCCGTTCGCAGGCAGGGTAAGGGTGATTTAGGTGTAAAAGGATTGGAAGAATTTACCCAAAACCTGGTTCTGGAAATTAAAGAAAGAAGAGAAGAGGGTTGAGTCTGAAAAAAGGGATGCTGATTTTTTGCTCCTTTAAGAACTAAAAGTACAAGTGAGTGACACAACAAAAGCTGAAAAGCGATGTGTTTGCTTGGATAATAAAAAACAACATTGTAAACTAATAAAAGTAAATGGCATTTCCACCCAGACAACCGAGGGGCACATTTAACCCTCGTTTTAAAAAAGAACAACAACAGGAACATCGTACCAATCACATGATTAAGGTGCCCGAAGTTAGATTAGTAGGAGAAAATCTTGAACCCGGTATTTATCCAACCATGGAAGCAATGAAAATTGCCCAGGGCCAAAGCCTGGATCTTGTAGAAATTTCTCCCGGCGCTACGCCTCCCGTATGCAAAATTATTGATTACAATAAATTTTTGTACGAAGAGAAAAAGAGAAAAAAAGAAATGAAAGCGAAAGCCAAAACCAGTGAGGTTAAGGAAATTCGTTTTACTCCCAATACAGATGATCATGATTTTGACTTTAAAGTAAAACATGCTGAGAAATTTTTAAAGGATGGTGATAAAGTAAAAGCACATGTGCAGTTTAAAGGCCGTGCTATTATGTTTAAAGAAAGAGGAGAGTTGCTGCTTTTAAAATTTGCAGACAGTCTGAAAGATGTTGGTGCCCTTGAAGGAATGCCAAAAATGGAAGGTAAAAGAATGCTGGTAATGTTTGCACCAAGAACGCAGAAACCTAAAAAAGGTTCTGAGTTGGGCAGGTTGATAAAAGAAGATAAAGTACCTGCAGAACCAGCTCCGGAAGTAAAGGAAGCACCGGTTGATGTAAAGGAAGAACCGAAAGCAGAATAAAAGTAAAAGAAGTAAATAAAGTTAAACGGGAAGCCTGGGTTTCCCGTTTTTTATTAAACTATGGCCTCAATAAATTATTGTTGCAGAAACATTAGTTTAGATGGGTAATTGAAAAATAATTATGGATATCAGCCTGAACAAATACATCAGTGATAGTGGTTTTTGCAGCCGGCGGGAAGCAGATCGTTATATCGAAGAATGCAGGGTTACCATCAATGATAAAGATGCGCAAAAAGGAAATCGTGTATCAGAAGGGGATGTGGTGAAAATAGATGGAGAATCTATTAAGAAGAAAAAAACGGCGGTTTACCTTTTATTGAACAAACCAAAAGGAATTACCTGCACTACTGATCTGAAAGACAAAACCAATATTGTTGATTTTGTAAATTATAAGACACGTATTTTCCCGATAGGTAGATTGGATAAACTATCAGAAGGGTTGATTTTTTTAACCAATGATGGAGATATCGTTAATAAGATTCTTAGGGCAGGCAATAGTCATGAAAAAGAATATATTGTTACTGTAGATAAACCTATCAATGCAGACTTCATTAATAAAATGCGTAATGGTGTAAAAATTCCCGGAGCCACTACCTTAAAATGTTTTGTGAAGCAGGAAGGCGATACCCGTTTTAGAATCGTATTAACACAGGGACTAAACCGCCAGATACGCCGCATGTGCGAGGCGCTGGGATGCAGGGTTACATCTCTAAAAAGAATTCGCATCATGAATATCAGTATCAGCGGGCTTCAACCCGGTAAATGGCGCTATTTTACTCCACAGGAAATGAGCACTATCAACGATATGCTGAAAAATAGCAGCAAAACAGAAGACGCTGAGGGAATGGGCGAATAAGCAAAATAGCAAGGCTCTACGTTAAACGTTCTAACCAATTACCATCTTCATATTTATTACGATGTTGTACCATTTTGAATGTTATATTTTTAAAAATATGTACGCATGAAAAATAATAAAATCAAGTATTTATTATCAGAAGAAAATGTTCTTTTAAAAAAAATAACAGCAGATTGTAAAAGATACAATAGATGAAGATAAACTGAATGTGCAGCATATGCTTCGCCACCATGGAACAAAACAGTAGTGCAAAAAATTTCTGATGAAGTGGCCCGTTTTGCAGATTAGAAGCCTGCATCAAAAAGATGATTTGCTGAAGCAGATAAAAACGTTGTTTGAATGACTTGTTACTCAATTTGAGTTACCTACACAGATCAATAATAAACTGGATATATTTATTAATGAAGCAAGCTAATGGATACCAATAAACAGGTAGAATATAATCAACGGGTGATTATTTTATTTAATCTAAAGCAGGCGATTGCTTTTAATATACATTTGCATTATTAGTTTTACTATTGCTAAACCCAAAACCAATTATTAAGCTATGGAATTTTTTTCTGGCATGGAACCCTTATTAAAAGCGTTCTGGTTTATTTCAATTCCTGTGAGTATCATTTTTTTAGTTCAAACCTTTCTCACATTTACAGGTGCAGATGCAACGGATGGCGTGGATGCAGATTTTGACAGCAACCTCTCCGGTACAGATGCCCCTTTTCAACTTTTTTCTTTAAGAAACCTCATTAATTTTCTGTTAGGTTTTGGATGGACTGGTATATCCTTTTACGATCTGTTGGAAAATAAAGCCCTGTTAATTATCATTAGTTTTTTAGTAGGGGTTTTATTTGTGGCTGTTTTTTTTCTTATCATCCGTCAGATAAAAAAATTAGAAGAAGACAATTCTTTTAATATAAACAACAGCCTGCATCAAACAGGATCTGTTTATCTTACCATTCCGGAAAACAAAACCGGGGCAGGTAAAATCCAGATCAGTATTAAGGGAGCAGTTCATGAATTAAATGCTGTAACACAACATGAAAAAATTCCAACAGGCACCATGGTGAGAGTTATAAAAATAGAGAGTAATAATCTTGTACTTGTTGAAAAATTATAAACCCCTTTTAAAACAACCAATATATGTCCCCGCTTATTATTATTGTAGTAGCAGTAGTGGTACTTTTTGTAACATTATCTGCATTGATATCACGGTACAAAAGATGTCCGTCTGATAAAATTCTCGTTATTTATGGCAGAACTGGTGGCACTTCGGCCAAATGTGTGCATGGTGGTGGTGCTTTTATCTGGCCTGTGATACAGGATTACGCATACCTGGATTTAAAGCCAATATCCATTGAAGCTAATCTTACTAATGCGCTTAGCCGCCAAAACATTCGTGTAGATGTGCCCTGCCGTTTTACCATTGCCATATCTACAGAACCCGATAGCATGAATAATGCTGCGGAAAGATTGCTTGGTTTAACACCGGAACAAATACAGGAGTTATCCAAGGACATTTTATTTGGCCAGTTGCGCCTTGTAATTGCAACCATGACCATTGAAGAAATCAATTCTGACAGGGACAAATTTCTTGATAATATTTCTAAAAATGTAGATACCGAATTAAAGAAAATTGGTCTTAAACTGATTAACGTAAACGTTACCGATATAAGGGATGAATCGGGTTATATAGAAGCTCTTGGTAAAGAAGCGGCAGCCAAAGCAATTAATGAAGCCATCATAAGTGTAGCCGAACAAACCAAAATTGGTGAAACCGGTAAAGCTATTGCAGACAGGGAAAAAGAAACACAGATTGCAGAAACCCACAGAGACAGGGACGTTAAAATTGCCATTACTCAAAAAGACAGGGAAGTAAGTATAGCAGTGGCTGGTAAAGACGAAGCCATAGGCAGGGCAGAAGCTGCAAGAGATACAAGAGTTAAAACATCTGAAGCCAATGCTACGGCTGTGCAGGGAGAAAACGAGGCTAAAATTACCATTGCCAATTCTGATGCCAGCAGGAGAGAAAAAGAAGCAGAAGCATCCAGGCTTGCAGTAACTGCAGAAAAAGTGCAACAAGCAAAAGCCTTGGAAGAATCTTACGTGGCAGAGCAAAAAGCAGAACATGCCCGTGCTGAAAGAGAACGTGCAACCCAGGTAGCCAATATTGTAATACCTGCAGAAATTGCCAAGCAAAAAGCCATTATTGAAGCACAGGCTGCTGCAGAAACCATTCGTGAAAATGCAAAAGGTGAAGCAGATGCGATATTTGCAAAAATGGAAGCTGAGGCAAAGGGGCTATTTGAAATTTTGACCAAGCAGGCCGAAGGATATAAAGATGTAGTAGCTGCTGCAGGAGGAGATCCTACCAAGGCATTCCAATTATTGTTAATTGAGAAATTACCGGAATTGGTGAAAACACAGGTAGAGGCAGTTAAGAATCTAAAAATTGATAAGATTACAGTTTGGGATTCGGGTAATGGTACTGATGGCAATGGTTCTACAGCAAATTTTGTATCAGGATTAATGAAAACGGTGCCTCCTCTAAATGATCTTTTTAATATGGCGGGATTAAATTTGCCCACCTATTTAAAAGGCGAAGATGCAAACAAACCCACAGAAGATAAGAAGGATAAAGAATAATTAAATCTCCATAAAAAATTAAACAATAGATGGGTGGCATCAATAAAATATTATATAAGACTTTAAGCCAGCGCAACTATTTAAAGTTTTTAAATAGTTCTTTTCTTTCCTTGTATAAACTAGGATTGTTGAAAAGTAATCCAAAATATCATTATCATTATTTTGCTAAAAACCTGGTGGCACCGGGTGATACCGTTATTGATTTAGGCGCCAACCTCGGATATTATTCTAATCTTTTTCAGCAATGGGTGGGGCCACAGGGAAAATTGTATGCTGTAGAACCGGTGATTCCTTTTAATGAAATACTTCAATGGAAACTGGGCCATAAAAAACAGGTAACAATCTTGCCATATGCACTGGGTACAGAAGAAAAAGATATCACTTTAGTAATACCTAAAAACCTGAGTTATCTTTCTACCGGTCTTCCAAATGTGTATGACAGTGATACACACGGTAACCTGGAGGATTACGGGTTTAAGTTTAATGCAAAAATGAAAAAGGGGAGCGACCTGTTTAAACATCTTGAAAAACTTGATTTTGTAAAATGTGATATTGAGGGATATGAAGAATATGTGTTGCCGGAATTAAAGGAGGTATTGGTAAAACATAAACCCATCATACAGGTAGAAACATGGGGGCCACATAAAAAAGTAGTAGAAGATTTTTTATTGGGCATAGGATATAATCAATATTACCTTGAAAATGAAAAGCTAATTTCTACTGCTGCCGGTCATGCAGAACAGGTAGTAGATTTTATTTTTATTCACCCGGAAAATAAAACTGCAGTAAAGAAAATAGCAAAATTTACAGCCCCGTCTTAGTACTCAGTACTGAGATTACCCATGCTCCAATTGCCCTTCCCATTTACTTACTGCTGCAGTGGCCAATGCGTTTCCTAAAACATTGGTCATGGTTCTGCCCATATCACAAAATACATCTATCGCTAAAATTAATCCCACGCCTTCTGCAGGCAAACCAAACATTGCACCAGTAGCCAGCACAACCACCAACGATGCCCTGGGCACGCCTGCAATTCCTTTACTGGTAATTAAAAATACAAGGAGCATTAGTACCTGTTGCCCCACATCGCCGGTAATTGAAGTAATGTTATAAGCTTGGGCAATAAACATGCTGGCAAATGTCATATACATCATACTGCCGTCTAAATTAAACGAATAGCCTAAGGGCAATACAAAACTTACAATTTTATTGTTACAACCAAAACGTTCCATCTCTTCTACCAACTTTGGATAAACAGCCTCACTGCTGGCAGTGCTAAAAGCAATGGACATTGGTATACTGATTCTCCTGAGTAAAACGGGTAAGCGTTGCTTTAAAAAAAGATAACCTACAAATAATAACAAAGCCCAAAGAATAGCCAGCCCTAAATAAAATTCACCAATATATTTTCCAAAAGTTACCAATATTCCCAGTCCGTTTTTGGCAATGGCAGCAGCCATGGCGCCAAACACACCCAGCGGAGCAACATACATAACATAAGTAACCATTTTTAGCACTACATGTGCCAGAGAGTCTAATGCATTGATAATGGGCTCCCCTTTTTTGCCAATTGCGGTAAGGGCTACGCCAAAAAAAACAGAAAAAACAACCAATTGCAGTATTTCATTGGTAGCCATTGCTTCCACAACACTGCGGGGTACTACATGCTCTACAAATTTCTGTAAAGAAAATCCCTTTGATTTTTCCAACAGATCATTTACTGCACTTATATCGGTGTTTGTAATATCCACACCTACACCGGGTTCAAAAAGATTTACTAAAATCAATCCCAGGCCCAGTGAAACAAGGGATGCGGTAATAAACCAAAGCATCGCTTTTCCGCCAACCCTGCCAACCGTTTTCATATCACCCAATTTGGCTATACCTACCACTAAGGTTGCAAAAACTATCGGTGCGATTATCATTTGCACCATCCTTAAAAAAATAGTTGTAAGCAACTTAACATTGTCTGAAAAAATTTTTTGAGTTGCGGGAGGATAGTATTCGTGTACGTAATAACCGGCAATTATGCCAAGGACCATCGCAATCAGTATGTAGAGGGTAAGTTTGCTTTTTTTATTTGATTGTTCTATTATTTCCATTGTATAGAATATTGTGGCACAATATAATATTTATAGGCTGTTAAAATACTTACCCTGCAAAAAAGTATCCCTGTTTGTTACAAAAACAATTGAGGTCAATGTTGATCCGGCTTAAAAATTTTTGCCGCACATCATGCTGTTTTGAATTTAGTATTGCTGAAATTGCAATATTCATCCCATATGCTGTTAACCGCTTGGGCAAAAGCGACAGGTATTTTAAGCATTTATATAAATTAATCAGTATTAATCCTTGATAAACTGGTAAATTCCCTTACCTTCGCCGCCCGAAAAGAGCAATCTTTTTGTTTTATTCATTTCCCACATGGCTCAAAAAGTTCCCATCTGTTTGGGGCGCCAGCAGGGAGTAACTCATAATTAGTTATATAATGCCAAAGGTTAAAACCAACAGCAGCGCAAAAAAGCGCTTCAAAGTCACCGGTTCCGGTAAAATTACTTTTCAAAAAGCTTTTAAACGTCACATTCTTACAAAAAAATCAACCAAGCGTAAGCGTGCTATGCGTAAAGATGGCGTAGTAGCTGATAGTAATATGCATTTTGTAAAGCGTTTATTAGGTTTAAAATAAGCCAAATAACACCCGGCCTCAATAAACAATGAGGAATCAACTATTAACTTTAAAAAAAATTAAGATATGCCACGTTCAAAAAATGCAGTAGCCAGCAGGGCCCGCCGCAAAAGAGTTTTAAAAGCTGCCAAAGGTTATTATGGTAAGCGTAAAAATGTATATACCGTTGCCAAAAACGTAATGGAAAAAGGTTTAACGTACAGCTACGTTGGCCGTAAATTAAAAAAGCGTGAATACCGCACTTTGTGGATTGCACGTATCAACGCTGCTGTAAGAGCAGAAGGAATCACTTACAGTGAATTCATCCATAAATTGGCTTCAAAAAATATCGATCTTAACCGTAAGGTTTTGGCTGATTTAGCTATGAATGAGCCAGCAGCTTTTACAGCTTTGGTTGCATCTGTAAAGTAAATATGAAATATTAAATATTTTGATAGCCGTCCTGTTTTTTCAGGACGGTTTTTTTATACTTAATATAGTTAGCTATATAATATCTTTGCACCGCTATTTTTTTTATAATTTATTTTAAATAAGCATTTTACGCAAATGAATAATACCTACAACAGCCTTGTTCAGCAAACTTTTAATTTTCCACAGGAAGGATTTAAGTTAAAGGACGATTATTTGCAATACAATGATGTGGATATAAAAGCACTCATTGATAAACATGGCACTCCTCTTAAATTAAGTTATTTACCCAAGATTGGGATGCAGATTAATAAAGCCAAACAAATGTTTGCCAATGCCATTAAAAAGCATAAATATGAAGGCGAATATTTTTATTGCTATTGCACAAAAAGTTCGCATTTTAGTTTTATTGTAGAGGAAACTTTAAAACATAATATACAATTAGAGACCTCTTACGCTTATGATATCGACATTATCAACTCCTTGTATAAGCGTAAAAAAATAAATAAAGACATACACATTGTATGCAATGGGTTTAAACAAAAAAATTATACTTCCCGCATTGCAAAACTGATTAACGATGGTTTTAAAAATGTAATACCTATCCTTGATAATAAGGAAGAGTTGAATATGTATAAGCGCAATATCCGTACAGGTGAGCCCTTTAAACTGGGTATTAGAATAGCGGCTGAAGAAGAACCTTCCTTTCCTTTTTATACCTCAAGGCTGGGCATGAAAGCAAAAGATGTATTAGGATTTTATGTAGATGAAATAGAAGGATACGAAGATAAGTTTCAGCTTAAAATGCTGCACATCTTTTTAAACAAGGGTATAAAGGATGATATTTATTACTGGAGTGAATTACAAAAAAGTATTACGCTTTATTGCCAGCTAAAAAAGATTTGTCCGGAACTGGATTCTATCAATATTGGCGGTGGGTTTCCTATAAAACACTCCCTTGGTTTTGATTACGATTACCAGTTTATGATCAATGAAATTGTAGGTAATATTAAAAACGCCTGTAAAAAAGCCAAAGTGCAGATGCCGAATATTTATACAGAATTCGGAAGTTTTACCGTGGGTGAAAGTATGGCTCACATTTTTAGTGTTATTGGCGAAAAGGTTCAAAACGATCGTGAAACATGGTATATGATAGATTCTTCCTTTATCACCACCTTGCCGGATACCTGGGGCATAGGAGAAAAGTTTTTGATGCTGCCCATTAATAAATGGAACAACGAATACCAACGGATTGTATTAGGCGGCATTACCTGCGACGGGCACGACTATTACGATTCTGAAGAACATATCAATGAAGTATTTTTACCAAAAGTAAAAACAACACATGAAGATGACCTGGAATCTAACAAAGAACCTTTGTATGTAGGGTTTTTTCATACCGGGGCATACCAGGATCAGATAAGTGGGTATGGTGGTATCAAACATTGTTTAATTCCTTCTCCTAAACATGTGATCATTGAGAAAGATAAAAATGGTAAACTGGTAGAGTGGGTATATGCAAAGGAGCAAACATCACAGAGTATGCTTAAAATATTAGGATATAAGTAAATCAAAACTTAAAAGTAAAAATTCAAAAGTGAAAAACAGGAGACTTCTCATTTTGAATTTTTACTTTTGAATTTTTAATTGCTATTGGAACTCAGGTTTGTCAAAAATTCCTTTAAAATACAAATAATATTTGCCATCTTTTTTATTGCGCCAGTAGCGTTTGCCTTCCAGATCATAATAATACCGGCCCTCAATAGTTTTAGTGGCGGCTTTATCATTAACAATAATCGATTTGGGAACAGGCGTTTTAACAGGCGGTTTATATAGAACAACTTTTTTCGGAGCCACTTCTTCTTCTACTACAGCTTTTGCAGGAGTGGTTTTACGGCTGCAACTCTGCATAAGCATCATCCCAGCTAAAAAGGAAATGACAAAAAAATATTTTTTCATGAAATCAATTTTACATTCTTAAGCAATAATGCTACCAAATGGAAATGATGTTAAAAATTACTTCCGTTTTTTGGGTTTATATTTTTTTGTAACCTTAGGATTATTAAAATAGGCGTCCAGTTCTTCCTCATTGGCAAACTCTTCGGTATAAGGAATATCAATTAACTGAATCTGCATTTGTTTTAATTCATCTCTCAGTTTTCGGGCCTTGTTTAAAATATCAGGGTCTCTTGTACCGGTTAATTGATTATCCTGCAAAAGATATTCTAACCTCTTAATACTGCTGCGGATTAGGGTGGCTGTATTTTGCTCGTAGGTACTGTTAGGTGCTGCAGCTTCCTTTACTGGTACAAGGGCCACACCCACACTTGGTAATATTTTACCGGCTGTTTTTTGGCTTTCGCCAGGCAGAGAAGACATAATAGTGCCGCTAAGCGTAGTGGTAGCAGATCCCAGATCAAATCCGGTACGGGTGCGTTTTACTTTTTTAATCTTTCTATCTACCAGCCGGAAACTGCTTTTTAAAGAGGTTACATATTTTCGGGTATCCTGCTGAAGTCTTTCAAATTCTATTACCTGCTGTGGATAGTTGATATTTTCTTTAACTATAATCTCAATTTTAGCAGTATCAGTGGTATGAAATTTTGTACTGCCAATGAAATAAATCTCCAGCCTTTTTGTTTTTTCTCTATCTGATTCTTTAATAAAATCAAAAGGGGCATTCCATGTAAAATCATCTCCACAGCGGGTTATAGTTGTAGAGGATTTTATTGGGTAATTGCTGATGTAAGTAAGCTCTTCAATTGGGAAACTTCCATTATCACATTGTATTTTAAAACTTAGCGTATCGCCTTCATCCAAATACAAAGTTTTGGTTACTGTGGGTTTTACTTTGGAAGCAATGATTTCTGTACTGTAAAAAAGGAGAATAAAAGATGTATCTACTTTTTCTGAGGGGACATCAAGGTTTTGCACACTCAGGTTTACCTTATACTCCACATCATACTTTAAGCGGCCCGATAAGAAGTAAGATTTTTCTGCCTTAAAAGTAAGCAATCCATTGTCTTTATTAATCTTTAATCCTACCGGAGAATTTTTTAGAAACCAATAATAATCCGATAATTTTTTATTGATATCAAGTTGATACTTTAATGTGGAATCTACATGTAGCGTAAAATAGGGATTCAGGTTTTTGATTCTTAAAATAGTATCGGTAGATTTTATAACAGGCAAAATAGTATCAGTAAATACCTGAGCATTACCAGAAAATGAAATTGCTATCATACAACAAAAAGAAACTAATATTTTCCTGGTCATCTAATATTGATTTAAGAATTACGGGCGAAGATAATTCTTTCAATAAAAAAATTCTTCATTCATTTAAAACCATTTATAGCCATATATAACCATTGTTTTATTTATGATGAATCTTATAATGGCTATTCTTAACTTTAATATCTACAAAAAAATTTAATATGAAATATTTTTTCATTTTTATTTTTGTGATTGCTTCCAGCTTTACTGCCAAATGTTAGCCTGCAGAAGATTCTGGAAAAGCTGCCGTAAACCAATTATTTACTGCAATGAAAACCAGTGACGGTGCTTTGCTGCTTTCCTGCTTTGCAGACAGTGCATTGCTTCAAACAATCACAAGGAATAAAGAAGGCGAAATGAGTGTAAAAAATGAATCAATTCAAAACTTTGCTACTTCTATCAATTCTGCCCCAAAAAGCTGCATTAGACGAACGCA
>Ga0209181_10007905_pt1 | contig 14421 bp, 15 predicted proteins | sample MAT05_FD_187208 | JGI IMG/M metagenome (GOLD analysis project Ga0209181, IMG submission 187208) | Freshwater microbial communities from Lake Fryxell liftoff mats and glacier meltwater in Antarctica - MAT-05 (SPAdes) (version 2) | ecosystem: Environmental > Aquatic > Freshwater > Ice > Liftoff... | reverse complement strand
TTTGCTCGAACCGTTTCACCGGATGCCAGCTTTACACCGATCGCCCGACCATTCTCTTCAATAATTTGCGTGACTCTGGCTTTGTACTGGATCTGCCCACCGTGCTTCTCTAAGCCTGCTACGAGCGCTTGGGCAATTTTGCCAACGCCACCTTTGGGATAGTTGATGCCGCCATAATGGCGATCGCTAAACACCATACCTGCATTAATCATCGGCGTGAGATCGGCTGGCACCACCGACCAGCAAAAGCACTCCATATCAATAAATTTCAGTAGTTCAGGATCGCGAATAAATTGGCGGGCATAGTCTCCAGCATTTTTGGGTAGATATTTGACCAAGCCTAAACAGGCAAGGGGATGCTGGAAAAACACCCGCATTAAATAGCGCGGTTCTTCTAAAGACAACAGTTCGATCGCATTCAAGCAGTTGAAAACTTTCCAGCACTCATCATAAAATCGCCGAATGCCCTCTTTTTCATGGGGAAAGCGATTGCTCAACTCTTGCAAAAATTTCTCATAGTCTCGATGAACTTTCAGATCCAATCCATTGGGCAAGTGGTAATGAATTTGCACTGGATCAGCAATGGTTTCGAGCCGCATATCCACCGCTGCCAAAGCACGAGTCAGGAGGTTGGTAGTACCGCGATCGCCAAATCCAAACATCATGGAAGCGCCTACATCAAAGCGGTAACCTGCCCGCTCAAAATACCCAGCACTGCCGCCAGGAATTAAATAACGCTCTAAAACCAGTACTTTTGCACCCTTTACAGCCAACTGGGTCGCTGTAACCAATCCTCCAATGCCAGAGCCGACGACAATCACATCAAATTCTGGCACAGTCTGGTCTCCAAAATGGGTGGAAGGCGTGGAAAACAATTGAGAGCTAGAAGACACAGATGAATTAGGAGACACAGGAGTATGCTACGAAACATTGCAGTCAAGCAAGTGATTGCAATGACTACTTCTTAGTGTATCTGGAAGTGCCTCTTGGCGGATTCACTTGAGCAAACAACTAGGCTATCTGCAAAAAAAATGGGATTAGCCTGCAAACGCTGACTAATCCCACCTGCCGATCCTTCAGAGAGGAGAACACTTGAGAATCAATATAAACTTATTGATATTAGATGTCAACTATATTGAAATAGTTTCTCAATAAAGTGATAGAGGCTAGATGTAGGCGATCGCCAATCTAAATCCGCCGCTGCAAAAATCCCTTAAGGCGAAGTACTATAAGGCAATATCCACAGCCAGAATGCCACTCAGCGGTTATGACTCTTCAATTACGGGTTTATGTTCCTCCCCATCCCTTGATTAAGCACTGGCTCGCGATCGCTCGGAATGCCGCGACCCCTTCTTCGTTATTTCGCACATCCATGACTGAGCTAGGGCGCTGGCTTACTTATGAAGCCATTCGCGATTGGCTACCCACTAAAGATGTCACCCTGGAAACCCCGTTAGCTAATTGTCCGGGCACGTTTGTAGATCCAGAGGTTCCTATGGCGATGGTGCCTATTTTGCGGGCAGGGTTAGCGCTGCTTGATGGCGCTCAAACTCTGCTTCCTCTTGCCTCGATTTATCACTTAGGATTTGTCCGCAATGAAGAAACCTTAGAAGCCAGTTGCTATCTCAATAAGCTGCCAGATAGTTTTGATCCTCAAACTCGTGTTCTTATTCCAGAGCCAATGCTGGCAACGGGAGGAACGATTATTTCAGTCATGGCAGAGCTTACCAAACGGGGAATTGATCCGGCGATGGTACGGATTATTTCGGTGGTGACGGCTCCCCCTGCCTTACAAAAATTGAGTGCTGCCTATCCAACGTTGCATGTTTACACCGCTGCCATTGATGAACAAGTGAACGAGCAGGGTTTTATTGTTCCAGGGCTTGGAGATGCGGGAGATCGCACCTTTGGCACGTGAAATGATACGCTGAACATGGGACATAATGTATCCGCCTCAAGCGATCGCCGCTAAACTAAAAGAGCGATGGTCGATTGATTTCCTGTAGAGCAAGTGATTTGGTTTCTAATGAGTCAACAAGATGGGTTTTCAGGTGGTTTTTTGCTTGGCACTCTTGTAGGTGGAGTGGTGGGTGGAGTAGTGGGTGCACTACTTGCAACCAAGCAACTTGAAAATTCAACGATAGAAGAAGATCGTGTATCGAGTTCAACTCTTAAAGAAAGCAAAACGCCTAAGCGCAGGGGTTTGTTTAAACCTGCTGGTGCTCAAACAGATATGGAAGCAGCCCGTCGTAGTTTAGAAGATAAAATTGCTCAGTTAAATGACGCGATCGACGATGTGAGTCAGCAGTTAGGAGGTGTCAATGGTGGTTTACTCAACGACACGAGTGAACAAGCAGTTTCCAAAAAACCTCACGGTCAAGGCTAACTTCACGAAAAAATTCAGACGAAAAGTAGAATGTTAAACTAGCTATTAAAGACATTAAGCTCAGGTCGGTTTACACACTGGACAAAGCGCTTTAGCAATCTACAATCGCTATTACGAGTACTACTGCTTATGACTACTGCCTCTCCTTTTGCTCTGTTAGTGTCTACCCTAGCGACCTTCGTTAGTATTTACTTGGCTTTGCTGCTCGTCCGAATCTTGTTGAGTTGGTTTCCCAACGTCAACTGGTTTGATCCACCGTTTTCAATCTTAAGTCAGTTAACTGATCCCTATCTCAACATCTTCCGAAACATCATTCCACCGCTGGGAGGTCTAGATTTTTCTCCAATGTTGGCGTTTCTACTGCTTAGTTTTATTCAGCAAGCTTTAAGTTCCTTCCGTCTTTCCTAAAAGAAAACAGATTGGATTGATTGCAGTATCCAACCTACTGGGTAATTGGCATTTTGAAGGCTTTTTCGCTTGTTGTCTAAACATAATGAAAGCCTCGCTCATAATCTCATGAGCGAGGCTTTTACGCTAATAAACTCAAATGAAGACCTTTTTACCGCCTAACTTTGCCAGTAAATCCAGCGGCTTTGAACTGCTCTAGCTTTAAGGGGGGCGGCTGATTGGCGGCAACGGTAATTCGTAGCTCAAAATCGCTCATGCCAGGAGGTACTGTTTCAATGGAGCCAAGTCGAGTGCGGTTTTCCATAACGGAATTATCGTTTGCATCATAAATGCGTCCGAAAATATCAGCGTTGATCACGGGTTTGCCCGACGTATTTTCTGCTTTGCCTGTGACGATGTAGCAGCTAGCTGCGGTGGCGTTACCGCTGGTTACAGTTCCCTCTGCCACTTCAGCCGAACAAGCATGATAAGAAATCTCTGAGAGCTTTATTTGAACCAGAGCATTGGCTGGATCTGTCAACGAGGGGCTGAAAGCCAGACTTAAGCTAATAAGTAGGGCGATCGCAAAGGCTCGAAACTGGGTAAGGTGCATACGCTCAGAAAAAGTGGGGCAGGCTAGGGCAGCCAAACAATCATGTCTTCAGCTTATCCTGAATCTAGAACAAAAATCTCTTGAGAGCAAAGACAAGAGTTTTGCAATAATAGGGGTTCATTTTAATATTCATAAAGCTCGCTGTAGAGGCTGTTGATTAAGCAGGACTTACGCAAATCAATCGAAACTTGCCCCCCAACCCCCAATTCTGGGGGAGCTAGAGATCAAAGTCCCCCAGAATTGGTAGGGACGATTCTTTAACAGAGGAATAACTCTGGAACCCTTATTCTTTGGTTTACCCTCAAAAGAAGTTGAACCTAAAAATAGGACTTTCAAGAATTTGTTTTCTTTAGAGAATCAACCCTACCCAGAATTGGGGGATTTAGGGGGCGAGTGCGTAAGTCCTATTAAGCAGGGACTAAAATGAGCAGAGTAGGCAATTCATCGCTTTAGGGTTCTCCTAGTGGAAATACCCAAGACTTTAGCCGAAATTGAAGCGGCTCTAATGGCTGCTTTCAACCAATGTGACGCAACAGACTGCACATTAACGGCTGCCCAAGTAATGATTTTGCGGCAGGCATTAGGGTTAGTTGGCACTGATCAAAACGCTGTGGCAAATCCCTTAGAAGTCCTATCGATTGAAGAACGCCAGCTTTTTTTAAGCTTTGTCCGGGATCAGGCGAGCCAAAATCGTTCGTGGAAAACAACATTGCTGAATGATTGGCTACAAGGTCAAGGATCGGGAGATGTGCAATTTCTCCGAGATCGCTATGGTCTTCAATGGTTAGAACAAGTCAAACCCATTCACCTAGCTGATTACGATGGACTAGATGAGAGCGAATTGTTGAAGCTGAAAGTCGGCGATCGCGTTGAGGTAACCAATGGATTGTGGGAATGGGTGCAAGATGAAGGGCCTTGCAGCCGCGAGTGGTTTCTCTGTACCGTGATTGGAATTTTGGAAGGAGAGGCGAATTCAGATGGACAAAACCGTCACGCAAGCTGCATCGTTCGGTTTGACAGTGGCACCGAATATGAAATTCAGGGTATTTATGAATGGAACCGTCCCAACTGGCGCTGGTCAAATTAAAGCGCTGTGCGATCTGTGAGGATTTCGTACCCTGTTTCAGTCACTAAAACTGTGTGTTCAAACTGGGCAGAAAGTTTTTTATCCACAGTCACCGCAGTCCAGCGATCGCCCAAAATGCGGACATACCGAGAGCCTTGATTAACAATTGGCTCGATCGCCAGCGTCATTCCTGCCCGTAGCTTTTCATTCGGCATTTCTTTAGTCCGAAAGTTAAAAACCGCTGGCTCTTCATGCAGGTTACGCCCCACCCCATGCCCCGTGAAATCTTCCACAACAGTAAATCCATTGGCTTTGACACAATCTTCGATCGCCCCTGCCAAATCAAGCAGGTAAGCCCCGGCTTTCACCTGCTTAATCCCTTGGTAGAGGGCTGCTTCGGCAACTTGGATCAGGCGTTCTGCTTCCGTCGCCACTGTTCCAATCGCGATCGTGATGCAAGAGTCGCCATGAAACCCCTCAAAATAAGCTCCCGTGTCTACTTTTAAGACATCGCCTGTCCGAATTACCTTGCGTCGATTGGGAATTCCATGAACGACTTCATTGTTGATAGACGAACAAATCGATGCAGGAAAGCCGTGATATCCCTTAAAGCTGGGAGTTGCCCCCATTTCACGAATTCGTTTCTCTGCATAGACATCAAGCTCTAAGGTTGTCATCCCCGGTTCAACTCGCTCTGAAATTTCTTTGAGAACGGTCGCCACAATTTTTGCAGCCTGCCGCATGGTTTCAATTTCACGAGATGACTTAATCTCAATCCCCCGACGCTGCCGTTTAGGAGATGGAAGTGCAGGCTTATTGAGCAGTTGACTAAAAATATTCATGAAATAATCGAAGGCGCTATGGAAAAAGGCAAGGCAAGTCAGGCTTCTTTTAGGGTAACTTAATTTCCATCTGCAATCTGTGTACTTCCACAAGGACAAGGTTGAGTTGTAGCTGCGATCGCCCTATTTTTCCTGAGTCCAACTACGGTTATCACCTCTGCCATGATATAATCTGTAGTCCGTGACTGTGTAGAGTGCTTTTCTGCCCCACAGAAGCTGACCAGATTATTTATTTTATTTAGTAGCCATAAACCAGCATGATCAAGTTGCGCCTAAAACGGTTTGGAAAAAAGGGAGAAGCTAGCTTTCGGATTGTGGCAATGAACAGTGCCGATCGCCGTGATGGCAGACCTTTGGAAGAACTAGGTTTTTACAATCCCAGAACAGACGAAGTTAGGTTAGACGTGCCTGGTATTATCAAGCGATTGAAACACGGCGCACAACCTACTGATACAGTGCGTGATATTTTGCGAAAAGCCAATGTGTTTGACCAACTCAAAGCTGAAATTTAAAGCTTAAGTCTTCATGCCTCAACCTGTTGCAGTCACCTCTTCTTCGCCAACGCCTCCAGACTATGAGAACCTGACCCGCTTTTTGGTTCAACCGTTTTTGGAGTCGCCTGAGGCTCTGCGATTAGACTGCGAAACATCTCCAAACAAAGCAAAAGTTTGGGTGCGATTAGCATTTGAAGGAACGGACAAAGGGCGAGTGTTTGGTCGGGGTGGGCGTAACATTCAGGCAATTCGCACCATTCTTTCGGCGCTTGCTCAATTAGCGGGTCAGTCTATCCATTTAGATGTCTATGGCAGTCCATCTTCCACAGGAGTTGACGAGCCTGAGCGGGAGCGAGACCCTAGTGCTCCCCGCCGTGTCTTGCCCAATCCCAAACGGATTTCACCCCCTCCTGAAGATATGCAGGTTGATTGACGAACATGTTAGGATTCGCTCTTACCCCTTAGAGTAGCCAACCCGACTGCATGGCAGAGGCATTAAAGATTGAGTTGCCCAGTATTACAAGCGCGATCGCTTTGGCAGGTGACCGAGAAGAAAACTTAAAGCTAATTGCTCGTCAAACAGGCGCAAAGCTAGTTTTACGTGGGCAGGATCTTCTAATATCCGGCACAGATGATCAAGTCTTGTTGAGCCAACGTTTGATTCAGTCATTGGAGCGGTATTGGGGACAGGAAAAATCTATCTCTAGTGCAGATATTCTGACAGCACAGCAAGCGATCGAAAATCATCAGCAAGATGAACTGCAAGATTTGCAAAAAGATGTGCTTGCCAGAACCCGCCGTGGCTATGACATTCGCGCCAAGACCTTTCGTCAGCGGCAATATATTCAATCCGTCCGCACCCACGATCTCACCTTTTGTATTGGTCCGGCTGGTACAGGAAAAACATTTTTGGCGGCTGTTTTAGGTGTGCAAGCCTTACTCAACAACGAGTTTGAGCGCTTAATTTTGACGCGTCCCGCTGTGGAAGCTGGCGAAAAGCTGGGGTTTCTTCCGGGAGATTTGCAGCAAAAAATTGATCCTTATCTGCGGCCTCTATATGATGCGCTGTACGAATTTATAGATCCTGAAAAAATTCCTAGTTTGATGGAACGTGGTGTGATTGAAGTGGCTCCGATCGCCTATATGCGGGGTCGGACTCTCAACAATGCCTTTGTGATTTTGGATGAAGCCCAAAATACTACTCCTGCCCAAATGAAAATGGTTGTGACTCGGTTAGGATTTCGCTCTCGGATGGTAGTGACGGGTGACGTAACCCAAACCGATTTGCCGAGGCATCAAACATCGGGGTTGGCGATCGCCCAAAAAGTGCTGCACTCCGTGGAAGGAATTGCCTTTTGCAACTTGACCAAAGCAGATGTGGTGCGTCATCCGTTGGTGCAGCGAATTGTGGCAGCTTATGAACAGCATGAAACGCCATAGAGTCTCCGCGATCGCTGGGTGTAACCCTAAATTGTTTAGTCAAGAAGAGTTAGAGCTGTGGAGTTTGATGTAGAGCAAACTCGACTGAATATAATTGCAATATTGTGTGCGATGTGCAACTAATCACCCTCACCCTAAACCTTCTCCCCGATGGAGAGGGGCTTTCAAAGGTTTTTAGCTTCCCTCGCCTGTGGGAGAGGGCTAGGGTGAGGGCTGTCTTTGCATTGTTTAGGAAAGTTGCACATCGCGTTATTGTTGAATTGCCTGGTGTATTGCTCAATCGGTCTGAGTCAGTCCAAAGAGGATTTCCTTGATCGTCCGATTTCGTCAAGTTTTTTCACAGTGGTGCAAATTTTTGCCGCTAGTCACTTCTACGGAACTAGGGGTGATAATTCTTGCTGGAATCAGCGTTACTGGCTTAGTGCTGGGCACTCGACAGTTAGGTCAATTAGAATCCTTAGAGCTAACAGTTTATGACGCAATGGTTCGGCTGCAACCAGAGGCTCCTGTCGATGAGCGACTGCTGATTGTTGCCATTACAGAAACCGATATTCGGACTCAGAAACGTTGGCCGATTCCCGATCTCGCGTATGCGGAAGCGCTCAAGCACCTTCAACAGTATCAACCCAGAGCAATTGGATTAGACATTTTACGCGATATTCCCATAGAACCAGGACATACTGCCCTAACGAAAGAACTGCGCCGTTCCAATGTGATTGTCATTCGATCCTTAGGGAATACCCCGGACGAAGCGAGTCCTGCTCCGCCTCAAGCGCCTGCTAACCGGATTGGTTTTAACGACTTGATTATTGACCCAGACGGAATTATTAGGCGCAACCTTATGATTGTCTCGGATAGTACATCAGAGTCTGTTTCCTTTTCCACCCGGCTGGCAATGCAATACCTGAATCAGTCGGGCGATCGCCTACCTAATGGAGACTTTGTGTTGGGAAAGGCAACTTTTTCGCCATTAAGGTCTCGTTCAGGCGGTTATCAACGGATTGATGCAGGTGGAGAACAGATTTTACTGAACTATCGAGCGGCTCAGTATCCCTCGGAAGTGGTCACCTTGAATCAGGTTTTGCAAGGGCAGGTCGATCCTGCACTGATCAAAGATCGCGTTGTCTTAATTGGCACAACTGCACCCAGCATCAAAGATTTGTTTTTTACTCCTTTTAGCGCTGCTGCGAGAGCTAATCCTAAAATGCCGGGAGTGGTGATTCATGCTCAAATGCTTAGCCACACCCTAACGGCTGCAACAGAGGGGCGATCGCTGTTCTGGTTTTGGTCTGAGCCAATTGAAGTGCTGTGGATTGTAAGCTGGGCGATCGCCGGAGGATTGCTTGCCGGGTGGATTCAGCGTCCATTCCTACTGGCGTTTGCGGGAACTGGCTTGTTATTACTCCTGGCGAGTGTAGGCTACGGTCTATTTTTGCATCAAGCCTGGGTTCCCATTGCCGCCCCTGCTCTTGCCGCGATCGCCGTTGGCAGTTTCACCCTCGCCTACCAGACGCAATATGCCCGTCGTCAGCAGCAAATTGTAATGAAGCTATTAGGACAGCAAACGTCGCCCGAAATTGCTTCAGCCCTATGGAATTCTCGCGATCGCCTCCTTCAGTCGGGCATGTTAGCGGGGCAAACCCTAACCGCCACCATTTTGTTTATCGACATTCGCAACTTCAGCGGCATTTCAGAGCAACATCCACCCGAAGTGATGATGGGCTGGCTGAATGAGTATATGGGTAGCATGACCCAAGCGGTTCATCATCACCACGGTATTGTCAACAAATTTATGGGGGACGGGCTGATGGCGGTGTTTGGTGTGCCTGTGCCACGTTTAACGATCGCTGAAATTGCAGAAGATGCGAGGCATACGGTTGCCTGTGCGGTTGAAATGGGCGATCGCCTACGAACGCTGAATCAGGATTGGCATCAACGATGTTTACCCGTTGTGCAAATGCGGGCTGGAATCTACACCGGAAAAGTAATGGCAGGCAGCTTAGGCGGAAAAAATCGTCTGGAATATGCAGTGATTGGGGATAGTGTCAACATTGCGGCTCGGCTAGAAGCCTGTCAAAAAGATCAGCAGACTGATTTATGTCGGATTTTAGTCGCCCGTGAAACCCTCGATCATTTACAAGAGCAGTTTCACATAGAATCGTGGGGACATCTTCAATTACGCGGCAGACAAGGCTTGGTTGAGATTTTTCAAGTGCTGGGCTACGCCGATTTGTCCAATCAACTGAGTCAACTCGATCAACCACAACCAGAGCTTTATCGCGATCGCCTAACTAGAGAAGATACGCATTAAAGGAGACAGAATTTAGGGATCAGAAAAATTAGCCCAACCCCAACCATGCTAATAGCCCTTGACCACTGGCATATTCGATCGCCAGCATTAGAGCAAAACCGACCATGGCAGCACGACCATTTAGGCGTTCAGCATATTCATTAAAACCAAACTTAGGCTCGCTAACTTTAGGCGTTACGGAGGGTTGTCGAGTCATGTCAGTGAACCTTGGTAGTAATTTAAAAAACCGTGAAATAGATAGAGTGCAAAGAGTGACAGAATTGCTCTGTTACATTTCTTTACTGCATGACCATTGTAAAGAGAAACGAGCTTTCGTCAAGGCTATACACACTCTGAAGTCTGTCTTTTGCTAGATGTTTTTCTTACTTTCTTCTGAGATCATAAGGTAGAAACTGTGGACCCTGGGACTGATTGAATATAGCTCTAGCAACTGCTGGTCACTGAGGATTTTCACGAGATCTCATCTTTTCAAGACAGAGAACCGCCTGTTAAACTACGGCAATCACCCCTCTTTTGCTGCCATTCTTGCCTCTAAAGATAATGAAAAAGGCTGTAGATTGGTAGATGAGAGTAATTTATAACTCTTAACAAAGGGCGAATGAACTTTTAACTTAAGGCGTTAGCATAGTCAATCGAAAGAGGTTGCCTGAGGTGCTTATATGGTGGACATACAGAAACGCTGAGGCGAATAGTTCCCAATCCTCCCTAACATCATTTCACGTTAAACAAAGTCTAGTAGATGCCAGTTATGCAAAAGAAGCTCATTTCCTATATCAAACCGCTGTTAAAGCCATTCATTCTCCTGATCTTAGTACTGGGTTTATCGCTAGGGCAGGCAAATGATGCCTTTGCAGCTTCACGAGGCGGCGGACGAATTGGTGGCGGATCGTTCCGTTCGCCAATGCCTAGCCGTGGATACAGTTCTCCTCGAAGTTACTCGCCTCCGATAGGCGGCGGTGGCTACTATCCAGGTGGTGGTTTTGGCTTTCCCTTTATCGCGCCAACTTTCTTTCTTGGCGGCGGCGGTAGCCTAGTGACAATTCTGGTTTTCTTTGCGATCGCCAGCTTTCTCGTTCAAACCTTTCGTCGCAGTCAAGGAGATGGTTCTGACTACGATGCCATTGACAATCCAACCGTTAGCGTTGCTCGGCTTCAAGTGGGCTTGTTGGCAAATGCTCGTGAACTTCAGGCTGACTTAGATAAATTGGCAGCCAGCGCCAATACGGGGTCAACCGCAGGGCTTGCTCAAGTCTTGCAAGAAACTACTTTGGCATTGCTTCGCCATCCAGAATACTGGACTCATGCCAATTCCACCGTGCAGCAGTCGCGTTTGGCAAGTGCAGAAGCCGAGTTTAATCGGCTTGCCTTAGGTGAACGAAGCAAGTTTAGCCGTGAAACCCTTTCAAACGTAAACAACCAGTTACAGCAAGCGCCTTCAGACGCATTATTGGCTGGTAGTGACGAAGGTGGATCTTTGGTCGCTCAAGAGTTGAAAGATCCGGGCGAGTTTATTGTGGTGACGCTGGTGGTTGGCGCTCAGGGTAAATTGCAACTGCCTGCTGTTAATAATACTGAAGATTTGCGTCAGGCTTTAGGCATCTTGGGTGGAGTTGCCAGCGATCGCCTGCTAGCTTTAGAGGTTCTTTGGACTCCTCAAGCAGAAGACGATGTGTTAACCCGCGATGATCTACTGGTGGAGTATCCATCCCTTAAATTAGTTTAATCGTTTAGGCTAATTAGGATTTTGAGAAGGAGGCAACTGTGCCTCCTTTTTGTTTTGGGATATTTTTTGTTGGGCGATCGCCTGCTTGACCAACATTGCTAACTTTTCTTTCCAAAAGCGAATAGGAGGGTACTGATCTACTTGGCTTAACACCCTATCCCATTTGCCATCCCTTAAAGCTTTTTGAGCACTGTAATAGTCTGACTCTGCTCGATTCCAATCTTGTTGCCACTGGGCTGCTGCGCCTGTTGCCATTGGGTAAATCGGACTGTCAAAAGGCACCGTTTTGGCTAGAGCAAGTGCCCCATCTAGGTTGCCAGCTTGATATTGTTGAGTGGCGATCGCCATTAAATGAGTACTAGAATCCGATGGTGATTGAGCCGCGATTCCCGTAAGAGATCCGCTTTGCGGAATCGCCGCACCATTCACTAAGCCACAGCTAGTCACCGTTAACTCTTTGTAAACCCACCCTTGGAGAGGACTACTAATTTTCAACCAGCCTTCATTTTCATCGATCACGCTCAAGGACAGCCCGTTCGGCAACCGACCTATCACATTGTCAGAAGCAACGACTGGGCTGGATCGCACATTCATAGGGGGTTTGGGATCGGCAATAATCGTTTGGCATCCTCGCTGAGATGCAATAGGCAATGGAGAAGAGGGTTGTTGCAAACGAACCACTGCTTTGACCCCAACGGCGATCGCGATCGGCAGCGTAAAACTAGCCAATAGCCACAGCCACGAGGTTGAAAGCTGCCTCATAATTTTTTTCAACGAATGCACCCGGCGCACCTGATTTGAATATCAAAATTCTACTGAAATTTTTACGAATATCCAAGTGGCTTAAGCCAACCACAGCCTCGTAGTGATGCAACCTATGTCCAACCCTGCGCTGGAATGATTCAGGGTTTGCGGAGGTTTGCAGGAACTCCAATGGGCGATGTTTGCGCGATCGCCCGCAAATTTTGGCTTCGTAGTAAGTCATTCAAACTGAGGTTGCGCCCTTCAATGTGGGCAACGGCTTCAATAGCGGAAAGTAATGCCTGTGCTGCTTCTGTTTCGGTGTAACCTCGTCGTTGTGCCACCTGAATTGCCGTGTCATCGGCATCCAGTTCTTTTTGAGGGCTGCGATTTTCACGCCAAATTTGGGTGCCCGCGATCGCGCTCAGCGCTCCCGCCGCAACCATACCCACCGCATCCGCCTGCACCATCTGCACCGCAATGCCCACGACTCCCGCCAAGACCCCTGCTTGATACCAATTGGGGCGAAACCACTTAATGCCAGTCATCCAACTCACGGTACGCAGCACCAGCAGGTCACATTCAGGGCGAGACAATTGGCTGAGCAGATCAAAATTTATCCAAATTGGACGAGTCGTCATCCAGGGCGTGGGAAATGGATGGTCAATCACATGCCGCTGTTCTGGCTTACTCACCAACTTAGTCATCATCCGACCAGAGGCTGGCAACAAATCCATTAAACGATACATCTCTGAGTCTGAGTACATGGCGAGGAAGGTGACAGGTAATAGGTGACAGGGATAGGCTTAAAGAGAATCTATCACCTAACCCCTGTCACCTGTCACCTATTTCCTAAAGTGGCTCAAGACTATTTGCCAGAGCAGAAACTGCCCCTGCCACCCGATCGGCTCCGGCTTGAGTTGCAGCAACCAGCAGCAGCAAAATATATTTGGAGGAGGGGCGCACCAAAATCACGCCGCTCATGGGCTGAGTGGCACCTCCCAGGGTGAGGGTGCCTGACCAATTGATCACGGCTCCACCGCCTTCTTCCAGTTGGGCGGGAGCAGGCTGAAACCCTTCGCCGCGCTGGAATGCCGCGATCGCAATTTTAGCAAGGCGATCGCTGTTGTCGTAGCCAGCATTCAGTCCAATGGGATTGCCCAAGGGTTGCGCTTGAGGCACCACGACATACGCCAAGTTACTATCTAAAGATTCAACCAGCACAGAGCCAGCCAGTGGACTGACTTTGTAATCTTGCAAAATGCCAACCCGAAAGCGCCCGCCCGGATCTTGATAAATGCTGCCCATGGGTAAGGGGGGCGCAGTCGATGCCGGAGGAGCGAATGAGGCAGAATTTGGCGGATTGACCGGAATATCCGGCAATGGATTAGGAGCTGGGGGAAGTTGTGGAGCAATGCTAGGAGCTTTGGGGTCAAGTTGGGGCGTTTGAGCAATTGCGGCAGGCACTTGAAAGGCGCTTTCAGAGGGTTGATGATAGCCGCCGAATATCAGGGCGATCGCGCTAATCATGCCTAAACTAACTAACCAAAGTCGTTTTCGATTCATGCCCATCATTTCCTCCTTGTTGCCAGCTAAACGGTTCAAGCGACTATTTTCCCAAAATTGCTGGGTTTCCGGTGTCATATAGCCCCGCAATGCAGCCAATCATCAGCGTTGCCAGAGTCGCCGCCCAGAGAGCCTTCCAGCCCAGTTCAGTAATATCTCGACGGCGCGACGGCACTAAACTAACTAAGCCGCCGACAAAAATACCCAGCGAGGGCAAATGGGCAAAGCCACACAGAGCATAGCTGACAACCAACAAAGCACGGGGACTCAGAACTCCCTGACTTGCCAACACTGCAAGCTGCTGATAAGACGGCACTTCCGTTAAAATCAGCCGTTGCCCAATTAAAACCGAGGACTGCCACAGTTCTTGCCATTGCAGAGAAACTCCCGTCAAAAACGTCAGCGGCAAGAACAGTGCGCCCAAAATATTTTGCAGAGTGACAATTTGAAACACTCGACCGATGCCGCGAATCAACGGTTGAGAACTGGTTGCCAAAGATGCCAGATTGGCAAAAAATAGGTTGACCAATGCCACCAATCCCAAAACGGCGATCAGGAGCGCTGCGATCGCCGCTGCCAATTTCACTCCATCCATCGCCCCCAACACCAAGCTTTCCATCAAGTTCAGCCGAGTAGGCTGATCGTAATCCCGCTGCTGTAGATCGATCTCGTCATTACCCAACGCCTCACTGTTGCCAACGGACTCAAATTCCGTCTCTGTTAAGTCTTCTGCCCCCACTAAGGCTCCTTCCTCCACTGCCGCCTCTACTTCAGTCTGCGATCGCTCTTGCAAGGATTTTCTCATCGTGTCTGGCACTTCCGTTTCCGGCACCACAATTTTAGAAATGACGA
>Ga0209181_10007903_pt1 | contig 14426 bp, 10 predicted proteins | sample MAT05_FD_187208 | JGI IMG/M metagenome (GOLD analysis project Ga0209181, IMG submission 187208) | Freshwater microbial communities from Lake Fryxell liftoff mats and glacier meltwater in Antarctica - MAT-05 (SPAdes) (version 2) | ecosystem: Environmental > Aquatic > Freshwater > Ice > Liftoff... | reverse complement strand
TCTTTCTCGCGGCGTAGCACGTTGATACGGTCGGCAAGACCGAAGGAGAGAAGGATAGCTTCTCCAACAGATCCAACGGGCATGGAATATTGGGTCAGGGGTGTCAGTGGTAGCACCCCCACGTCTTTGAGGATATAGAGCACAACACCGATCAGGAACGCTGCCCATGCGAACAGGAAAAAGCGCGCTTCCCGCGACCCCGCCCGGATCGCCGTGATCGCGAGTACGATGATGAAGAGCGAATAGCTGCCGGACAGCATCTGGGCGATCTTGTAGGCCAAGAGTGAAAAGCCGACGATGTGCAGTGCTATCGTGGCCATGATCACCATCATCAAGAACCGCAGCCCGAGATCCAATTTGGGCGTCACACTTCTGGTATTGATGAAGTGGCGGATAAATCCTCCGGCGAAGACCATGGAACTGAGGGTGAAAAGCACCGAGGCTTTGGCGCTGAACCATGGGAAGTCCGACCAGAAGTAAGCTTGTCCAACACCTTGTAACGTCAATTGGGCGAAGCATAGGCATAGGATGTAGAGAACGTAGTAGAGGTAGCTCTTGTCACGGATGGAGAAGTAGACGAATAAATTATACAACGCCATTACCATCATGATGCCGAAGTAGCCTCCGATGAACAGATTTCGGAAGCTGCGCGAATGCCCGAATTCATAAGGTGTCGTTATCAGTGTGGGGATCTGGATCTGCTTGGTACTGCGCAAGCGGAACAGGATCGTTGCCTTTGATCCCGGTGCCACGTCCACATCGAAGGCCATTTCACGGTGCGCACTGGACCGATGCTCCGGTTCTACAGCTTGCCCGATATTGGCGAGTACATCTACTTTCCGACCATTTATACGATAAGCCGTGAATTCATCCAGTTCCGGATATGGGATCTGGACCACCAAGCGTGGTGATGATGATGTGTTGTATAGGTCGAAGCGCACCCACCGCACCTTGTCCGAGATGCCCAGGTTCGGAACATTCTTGTCCGAGCGTGTCCACCCATCCTTCTGCAGTGCTGTGCCGGGGGAGGTTACGATCGCTGTCTCATCAAGCAGGTACATGTACTTGCCGATGACCTGTGAGGCCTCTGGCCCGGCGTACGTTACGGGCACCACATCGATCGCCCGGGAGGCGAAGCTGAAGGCAAGTGCCGCCAACAGCAGGGAATGACGTGCTGGTAACATCGGCCGTTTCTACGCGGCCAATGGGGATGTGGTTACCGAACGTTCAGGCGCACTGCCGCCAATGTTCCGAGGCAATAGCGCCGTAGGCGGAAAGGTCCGTCCGGTCGGCATCCACGTGCAGCACGTACCGCACCGGATAAGGTTGGCCAGTGGGTGTCTCGATCCGTTCCTGGATGGGCCGACAGCGCAAACTGATAAGCCGCTCCCGGAATGCGTTGGGCGCGCTTTCCAAAAGGATCGTGTCGGGGATCACCATGGCGAACGACTTGATCCTTGGCACTGGATAATTAAAGGCGCCGCCATCGCCAACGTTCTCCAAGATCTGGAATCCGACCTTCAACGCATGCCGCAACGTGTAGTGTGCCACGAAACAGGTAAGACTTTTCAAGCCTACTTGGTGCGCTACGGATACCGCAGCCATGCTCAACAAGAGCGGTACGCCATGCCCAGCGAACCGGTTCGCGTTCCACAATCCGCAGATCTCGCCGCATCCGTTGGCGGCGTATGGGGCGATGGCATCGACGATCGTCGGGTCCAATGCCGCAATGGACTTTTCCATCGGCAGTTTCGAGCCCGGCTTGGCCTTTTCTATGCGGATGCCGCCCACGAGCCCAAGCTCACTGTGCGTGGCGAGCAGTATGATGCAGTCCGGATCCTTCATGCAGGCATGATCCGAGGGTACCGCCTGTAGAACGCCAAAATCCTCCAAGACACGCCGATGTTCACGGATGTATGCCGTGCAGAGGTCGACATTGTCGATAGCTCTGAAAGCGTGTATGGTTACCATGTCGGAGCGGTTCATGCGGTGACGCGTTCAAGGGTGTGGAATACGGCATCCAAAGGCAGTCGGAGGCTCCGTGCCGTGGGCTCGCCAGCAGTGCCCAGCCGGAGCATGAAGAACGGTGTATGTTCCCCGGCACCGATCGCCATTGCGAGTTCCGTTAGAATGACCTCGGCCTCCAAGTGTTCCTCAGGGGTGAGGATCCCTGTCCGGTCCCAGCGACCATGGATCCCCATAAAGATCGGCGCGCCAACGGGGTGTGCCAGAAGACCCATTGCTGTTGCCTTGAGCCAGAAACGTTCCATGGCACGCCCGCCCATGAACGCACTCCCAACGGTAAGGTCCGGAAGCAAAATAACGGCCAGCGCACTGGACACCTTGATGGCCTTGGATGTCATCTTTTCCACCGCCTTGCCCGCGCCCCATTGCTTCAGCAGCGACATGGTCTTGGGGTCCGAGGCCACGCGTAATCCGGTGCGGTCGGCAAGGCTGAGTTCCAAAGTTGCCAGATCGATGCCGTCGCGCGTGCGCTCGGCCTGTTCCGGGTTCCAGCGCATCTCCCGCACGAACATGTCGTGGTGGCAGATGGGATTGAGGAATCGGATCCGTTCCGCGCGTCCGCACAGTTCGGCGATATGCTCGATGCGCTCTCGGTCGCGGACCACTATGACCTTGGCCCGAGGCAGGAACTCTTCAACAATCGCGGTGAGCGGTCCAACGGCGACATGGTCCAGCTCGAGTGTGGTGGAGGACTTGCGATTAGTGCAGCGCAGTTCGATCTGCCCAGCGAGCAAAGTGGCCGTAGGATCCAGAGGGCCGGAATGGGATCGTCCTTTCAGCTCCATGACGGCCACCAGTTGTGGTGTATCCGCGTACGGCTGGAAAGAGTGGTCCAAGGTCATCCCAGCGCTGTTGGCGGTCAGGAGCATATTCTCCAAACAGGCACCCAAGCAGAGGAAAGCGTAGCGCAAACCGGGGTCCAATGCGCTCCGTGCGCGTTCCCCGTTGATGAAGATGAACAGCCTACCACCATGGTGAAGGAAGGTCCAGGGCTGGCAGTTCCCACCGGATGGCGCTAAAGTTCCAGCGGTCGCCAAGTCCTTTGCTTCAGCGGTCGTCAGCGCCAACTCGCCGATAACATCGGGCATGCGGCTGGTGGCCGCTTCAAAAAGTTCAGAGCCGGTAGGCGCGTGTGGTATCCTATCCTGCAGATCGTCGAGATCTTCCAAGGTCGATCCTGGCTCAAGGTCGGGCAGGCCGATGAGCTCGTCGGTATCCAACCACCAACGACCACTCGGCACGGGATGCCCCAAGCCGATGCGCCTTGCGATGTGGCCCACAGCACCTCCACCCATGACTACGGAGCTCGCCAGCTGTGGCCAAGTGGTAACGGTGTTCTCGATCTCCAACATGCTCGCCTTCATGCGCGGGCTCAGGGTGTCGATACCGGCCATGGGGAGTACAAAGGGCAGCTTCTCCTCATTGGTCCTAGCCTTCTCGGCATCGTTCAGGTCGAGGTGGTCGATCAAGCCGTGCAGGATGGCCCGGTCGGGTTCCAAGTCGAAGCGTTCCACGTCCAACATCCCCCGGTCGCTCGTGTCCATCACCACAGGGATCCTTAGTTCTTTGGCCGTCAGCCGGCAAAGAACTTTCACGTCCACGCTGTCGCATTCATCCACAAGGAGGTCCAGTGTTCCGCCTTCGGTATAGAAACGATCGATGTTCGAACGCGAAAGGCCATCATTGAACAGCGTCACCTTCAGGAACGGATCGATCTCGGCGATCTCGCGGGCAACATTCACGGTCTTCAGATGGCCCATGCTGTGGGTGCCGCTCCGGATCCTGTTCAGGTTGCTGAGTTCCAGTGTATCGAAATCCGCGATGCGCAGTTCGCCAAAGCTTCGCTCCAAGGCTAGGGTGAGGCATACACTTTGGCCCACGCTGAGGCCGAGGACCCCGATGCGCTTTGTGCTTAGGATAGCTTGTTCCTCCGCCGTGATCTTATTACGGTTGCGGTCGGTACGCACAAGCACGAACTCGCGTTCATCCAGTAAGTGTACCAACCGCGCGTTCCATGGATAGTGCACCCAAACCCCATAGTACCGCGGCTCTTTTCCGTTGAGGTGGGCGACCGCAGCGCTATCCAAGTCCTCTTTGCCGTAGCGCTGCGACGGGTTCAGCGTGCGCACGAGTTCGCGGAGCTGGCTGTGCAGCTCATCGTGTACCACGGTGTGTGGCTCGCGTTTCAGCAGTTCCTCCAGCCGTACCCGGTCTTCGGGGTCGGCAAGGCGGAAGAACACCGGCCGGAAGGTCGTCCGATCGGGTGCTGAAGCGCTGTCCAACGCTTCGAGCAATGTGTCCATGGGTGGTTTGAGAGAGGAGCGTTCAAAATTCTCAAAAGCGGGGGTGAAACTAGCATGATAAAAGTTATCAACAAAATATTAACAATATAGCCGGAAACTTTTCGCCAGAAGCCGCCGTATGGACGCTCATTCCAATCCCCGGTACCATGAGTGCAGCCCCCCAACTCGCCTATTCAGCCGCCCAGCCATGTGTGTTGTTCGTGGACGATGATGCCAGCAACCGCCAGTCCTTCAGCGCCACCTTCCGCCGTTCCGTGGATGTGCTGGTGGCCAGAGACATGAAGGAGGTGTGGGAGCATCTGGCCACCCATCATGTACATGTGGTGATCGCTGACCAGCGCATGCCGGGCACTCCCGGAAGCCGCATGTTGACCTTGATCCGAGACCGTTATCCGCTGATCCGTAGAATGCTGATCACCGGTTATGCGGACCTGGAGGGGATCATTGAAGCCATCAACGAAGGCGGGGTCTCCCGTTACATTGCCAAGCCTTGGGACTCCGACGAACTCGTGCGTGCCATGCGTAATGCGTTCGAGGAAGTGAAAGCTGAAGAAGAGCGTACCGCTTACACGCAACGCCTCGTGGAGGCCAACCAGCAACTGGAGTTCGCCCTGCGCCAGCGGCTGCTTTCCTGATCGACCCGAGTGCAACAGCACATCACCAGCGCCATGGTCCTTCGGCCGTGGCGCTTTTCTTTGTGCCATGACTGTTGTTCCCATGGCGCTGCGAGCGCTTGCCCATTCGCTCTGGATCGTTGCCCCTGTTGTTCTGAACGCCCAGTGCGATCGCTGGCAGCAACGCGTGGAGTATACCATGCAGGCCGCGTTGGATGCCACTACCCACGGCTTCGCCGGGACGAGCACCTTGGTCTACACCAACAACAGTCCCGATACGCTGCGCGAGGTCTTCTTCCATCTGTACTTCAACGCCTTCCAGCCGGGCAGCGAGATGGATGTCCGATCACGTACGATCGAGGACCCGGATGAGCGTGTGGGTAGCCGTATCGCTGAATTGATGCTGGACCAAGAGGGGCAGCTCAGGGTCGACCGCTTCATGCAGGATGGTAAGGTCGCGGAGTTGGAACACTTGGGTACCGTACTGAAAGTGCGTTTGCCGAAGCCCTTATTGCCGAAAAAGTCAACCACGTTCAACTACGTCTTCAATGGCCAGGTGCCGATACAGATCCGACGTAGTGGCAGGAACAACTCCGAGGAAGTGGCCTATAGCATGACCCAGTGGTACCCCAAGTTGGCCGAGTACGATGCGCGTGGCTGGCATGCCTATCCCTATGTGGGCCGGGAATACTTCGGTGTTTGGGGCGACTTTGATGTGACCCTTCATTTGGACAGCGCTTTCACCGTGGCTGCCACAGGGGAGTTGCAGAACCCGCAGGAGATCGGGCATGGGTATCCGACGGGGAAGAAACAGTTGAAGCGCCCGGGTGGCGATAAACTCTCATGGCACTTCGTGGCCAAGAACGTGCATGACTTCGCGTGGGCCGCGGACCGAACATACATCCACACCATGGACCAGGTGCCCGGGGGACCTGTGCTGCATTTCTTTCGCAAGGACGTTGCCGAACTGGAACCGGCATGGAAGGAATTGCCCGGCTACATGATCCGCAGCTTCCAATACATGAACGCCCACTTCGGCAAATACCCTTGGCCGCAGTACAGTTTCGTGCAAGGCGGCGATGGTGGTATGGAGTACCCGATGATGACCTTGATCACCGGGAAGCGACGCGTGGGCAGCTTGGTGGGAGTGAGCGTTCACGAGAGCGTTCACAGCTGGTACTACGGGTTGCTCGCGAGCAACGAAGGCCGCTACCCATGGATGGACGAAGGCTTCACGGAGTTTGCTTCGGCTGGCGTTATGCAGGAACTGTTCCCGCGTCCGGAGGATCCACATGCCAGCGCGTTCGACGGCTATCGCGCCTTGGTGAAAAGCGGGAAGCACGAGCCGCCAAGCCTGCATGCCGATCACTTCATCACCAACAAGGCCTACGGCACAACGGCTTACAGCTTTGGGGAGATGTTCGTACATCAACTGAGCACGGTAGTGGGCGAGAAGAACATTGAGCAGGGTATGTTGCGCTACTTCGATGCGTGCAAGTTCAAACACCCCGAACCGATCGACTTCGAACGCGTGATGGAGAAGCAGAGCGGCGTGGAGTTGGATTGGTACTTCGATGAATGGATCAACACCACACGCACACTCGATTACGGGGTACGGAGCATTCTCGGGAACGGAGGAAAATTGAACATCGAGTTGGAACGCATGGGCGAGCAGTTGATGCCCGTTGATCTACGCATCGATCTTCGCGATGGGCGAAGTGCGAACTACCACATTCCCTTGTCGCTGCAGCGCGGGACGAAGGCGGCAGCGGCGGAGACCTTCGAATTCACCGTGCTGGAACCTTGGCAGTGGACGGATCCAACCTACGCGTTCACATTGCCCTTTACCTTGGCTGATGTGAAAGCCGTGACCATCGACCCCCTTATGCGGACGGCTGACATGGACGCTTCGAACGATGGCGTTGAATTCCCGGATGGAACAGAGGGATTCGCCAGGCCCTGATCGATAAGGCGGCTATTCCGATAGGATCTTCCGCAGGACTTGATCGAAGGCTTTCGGTCGTTCCAAGTTGGCGACGTGTCCGGTGCGCGGGATCGTGGTCCAGTGACTTCCGGGGATCGCGTTGCGGCGCATGACCGCAAGCCCCGTTGCATTCGGGATCAACTCATCGCGTTCGCCCCAGATCAGGTACACGGGCATCTTCCAGTCGTACCGCTTGGTCGCAAAGATCGGCTCGTGGTCCATCAGGTCCTTGATCAGGGTTACTTGTGCTGGCCGGAAGGGCTTCACGCTCTCCTCGTAGATCTGGCGCAGCGCAAAGCCGGGCAGGGGAGGGTTGCGGTACAGGGAGAGCTTGATGCCGAACCGAAGGTCCTTCGCGCTGGGTGTGCCCATTACGGCCAACATGCCTTCGCCGCCCACGCTCCGCGCAATGCTGTCGGCCATGGCTGCGGTGTAGTCGCTCAAGAGGCCGTCGTAGATCACGAGCTTCTTCACCCGCTCGGGATGCAGCTCCGCAAGTCGCGCCGCAACACCACCGCCGTAGCTGCTGCCCACCACATCGATCGGTGTGGTCACTCCGAGGCTATCCAGGATCAGCAGCACATGCGCCACTTGTGCATCGATGTTACCGCCGGGCGCATGGCCCCAATCCTTCGTGCTTTTGCCGTGGCACAGCAGGTCGGGCATGATCGCATCGTGATCAGCACCGAGAAGTTGCGCGCTCTTGCTCCATTGTTGGGCACCGGTGCCCGTGTAGCCATGCAACAAGAGGATCTTGTTCTTGCCGCTATCGCGGTACCACACGAAATGAGGACCCGATGGGCTGGTGAACGTGTGCGTCGCGTAACCGTTCCGTTCCAAGCGGCCATCGCACTTGCGCGCGTGCATGCGGGCCACATTGCACGACGAGGCGATCAACAGCAGCGGAACACAGAACGAGATCACCTTGGTCATGGCACAAAGGAACGCCGACCCGCGCATGACCGGTCGGCGTTCCCGCTACTTCTAGGATCAAACTGCTGCTTCTTCCTGCTTATGGCTGTTCACCAACCTGTGCTGCAGCTCGGCGGCGACCGGCATGTACTGGTGGAACCGTTCGGAATACGTGCCACGTCCTTGTGTCAAGCTGCGGAGCGTTGTGCTGTACCGGTCCAGTTCGGCCAACGGGGTGTGCGCCTTGATCACTTGGTAACGGCCTTGGGCATCCACGCCCATCACCACGCTGCGGCGGCCTTGCAGGTCGGTCATCACATCGCCCATCAGGTCGGCGGGCACGCGCACTTCGATCTCCTGCACCGGTTCCATCAGCTGTGGAGCGGCATTCACGAAGGCATCCTTGAAGGCCATCAAACCGGCGATCTTGAAGCTGATGTCGTTGCTGTCCACAGGATGCATCTTTCCGTCGTACACGATCACCCGGATGTCGCGCGCTGGTGAGCCGGTCAGCGGCCCTTTGTCCATCTTCTCCATGATCCCTTTCAGGATACTGGGCATGAACTTGTTGTCGATCACACCGCCGACGATGCAGTTGTAGAATACCAGCACGCCACCAGTAGGCAGATCATGCACTTCCTTGCCGCGCACGCTGCGCCCTTCCGGCTCCGGCATTCCGTCGGTCCACGGTTCTATCTTCAGGTGTACCTCGCCGAACTGGCCGCTGCCGCCGGTCTGCTTCTTGTGGCGGTAACTGGCCTCCGCGCCTTTGCGGATCGTTTCGCGGTAGGGGATACGCGGGCTTCCATACTCCGCTTCCACTTTGTAGTGGTGGCTCAACTTCCACTTCAGCAGGTTCAGGTGCAGTTCGCCTTGTCCGCCCACCAATTGTTGTGCGGTCTCGCGGCTGTAGATCAGCACCACGGTCGGGTCCTCTTTCTGTATCTCCAACAGCGCCGCATGCAGTTTCTCTTCCTGTTTGATGTCGGTCGCCTTGATCGTCAGTCGAAGTCTCGGCTCAGGGAAGGCGATGGGTTGCAACTTGATGGCTTTGCCAGGCGTGTGCAGCGTGTGCGCTGTTGAAGTGCCTTTCAACTTGATGGTGCCACCGATGTCACCGGCCACCAGCCTCTCCACCGGTTTGCGGTCCTTGCCATCCACGATGAACAATTGGTTGATGCGCTCCGTGCCGCCCGTATTGTCGTTCACCAGGTCCATGCCCTCCTTCACTTCGCCGCTCATCACCTTGAACAGTGTGACGTGCCCGGCGCGTGGTTCGATCACGGTCTTGAACGCGAACAGCACCGTTGGACCATCCACGGCGCAGGCCAGTGTTCCACCACCTTCCAATGGCTCCGCCGGCATCTCCATAGCGCTCGGAGCAACGTTGTCGATGAAGCCCATCAACCGGCCACTACCCATGTTGCGTAAGGCGCTCAGGCAGAACACCGGGAAGCAGGTGCGGGCCATCATCCCTTTCTTCAACCCGATCCGCATCTCGTCCTCATCCAACTCGCCCTTGTCGAAGTAATGCTCCATCAAGGTCTCGTCGTTCTCGGCGGCCTTTTCCACCAGTTCCTGGTGCAGCGCTTCGGCACGGTCCTTCTCGGTTTCGGGTATGGGCTGTTTCTCCGGTTTGCCGCCTGCATCCTTGAAGACGTACATCGTCATCTTCAGCAGGTCGATGATGCGGTGGAAGTCATCGCCTGGGTCCACGGGGTACTGCATCACTGTAACTGCGGCACCGAAATGCGCTTTGGCCTGTGCTACGGTGGCATCGAAGTCGGCATTGGCATGATCCAGCTGGTTCACGCCGATGATCACCGGCCGCTCGTAGCGTTGCATGTGTTCCCACACCAGATCGGTACCCACTTCCACCCCGTGGTGGGCGTTGAGCATCAGGACACAGGTGTCGGCCACACGCAGGGCCGGTATGGTTTCGCCCACCAAGTCGTCGAGGCCCGGCGTATCGATGATGTTGATCTTGTAGTTGCGCCACTCGGTGTGCAGCACGGTGCTGTAGACACTGCTGCCCCGTTCGTGTTCCAGTTCGTGGTGATCGCTGATGGTGTTCTTGTCCTCGACCCGGCCCCGGCGTGGAATAAGACCTGCTTCGAAGAGCATGGTTTCGGCCAGCGTGGTCTTGCCGCATCCGTGGGAGCCGAGCAGTACGACGTTCTTGATGTGTTTGGCATCGAAGACTTTCATGGCACAGAGAGGGGTTAGGTGGAACAGAAGTTGTTGCCACCGTGGAGGTCCCGGCTCTGGCCAAACGCGAACATCCAGAAAGGGGGACACGCGGAGGAGGTTTGAAGGTAACGCGATCCCCAAGCGTTTTCCAAGCGCACGATCACCCGGAAATAAGAAACCCCTGCCTCGGCAGGGGTTCCATGAGGTGATCGGGTCAAGGTCAATTCAAGACCTCTTGGGCGCGCTCGCCTTGCAGCTTCTTGAAGCGGTCCAAGACCTCCTCATAGCTGCCGGGAAGGTTCAGGTCCTTCAACGGATCGAAGGCAAGCTCTTTCTCCGCGGTGTAGTCGGTGTAGGACCGCTCTTCCTGCTCCACTGCCACCTTCACCGTTGGTTCGATGGCGTTGTTCGTGCTGTCCATGACGATGGTCCTGGTCGGAAATGCCGGTTCGGGCAAAGGGGCTTTTCCTGAGGGAGGGCGAAGATAGCGTCGCCTGTTTGCTTCCGTCAACCGACGGGTGCATTCAACTTGCCGATCAACTTGGGTTCCTGTGCCATCAACGGCCTGGTCTTTGGAACTTCGCAAAACACCCGATCGGAAGTCGAAACACCCATCGGAACCTTCGTGCCATGGACCAGCGCACCCGAATTGCCACCTTCACCCTGCTTGCCTTCAGCCTCTCCTCAGCGGTCGCACAGGTCAATGACAAGGGCACGTTCCATGCCTCCCTAGGTATTGCTGCGGGTGGCCACGCCACTACGTACGAGACCAAGATCCTGGGATTGGTGCAGACGGAGGACGATGGCGCCGTTACCGTGACCTACCCGATCGAACTCGGCTACGGACTGGGCAAGCGCTTCAGCCTTGGGTTATACATCGAGCCGGGCGTTTACCTCGATTCCAGCGCGTCGGAATCGAACGGCTTGGTGTTGCTCGGTATCCAACCCCGGTTCTACCTCGTGAACAGCAACCGCTTCGCTTGGATGGCTTCGTTGCAATTGGGCACTTCGGCCTTGCGCTACGATGTGGATGAGCCCGGAAACAGCACCAAGGCGAAATACAGCGGCACCAACGTGGGGCTGAGCACCGGCGTCGGGTTCTATTTCACGGACCACATCGGCCTTAACCTGCACCTGCGCTACGTAGGGACCGTTATGCCGCTGCGCAGTTGGTCGCTGAACGGCGTTGCCCTGGATCCCGATCTGATCGATGCCAAGTTGACCACCCGTGGTGCGGCGGTGCAGGCGTCCCTTGCCTTCAAGTTCTGATCGCTGGATCCCGGCGGCTACATTTGCGCCGCATGATGGTCCGAAAGGGCAATGGCACAGGGGCGAAAGCCTTTGGACCAATGCCCCGGAGGTGAAAAGGGAATCCCGTACCAACCGGGAGCTGTTCCCGCAGCTGTAGACCACTGAGGCCGGTCGCATCACGCCACTGTCCGCCATAACGGCGGATGGGAAGGCGCGATCGGTAGAGTGGTGAGCCAGAAGACCTGCCACCATGCACGATCCCGGGTCTACGCCCGGGTGTTTTATCCGGCCTCGGGAACAAGGCGGGTGCTTGCGGTACAGGCATCTTTCAGGTCCCGGGGTTTCACCTCATGAACGCCGCTCGGTGAAAGCGGCAACTCAACCCCCTTTTTCCATGTACCGTTCTTTCCTCTCGGCCGCCGCGTTGGCCTTTGCACTCTGCGGGAGTGCGCAATCCTACGTACACCAGGTAATGGTGTTGAACGAAGGCTATTACGACTACTTCGACGGTGGTGGCCAGCTAGTGCCCGTCACCTTGGGTAGCTACGATCCGGCAACGGGCGTGTACACCACGGTGGCCACCATCACCGGTCCACGGTTCGGTACCGATGTGCTCGTGGATGGCGCTTCTATCTACGTGGCCGCCGACGACCGCGTGCTGCGCTACGATGCCGATTCCTATGCCTTGCTGGATGAGACGGAAGTGCTCGGTGTGCGCAAACTCGCCATCTGGAATGATCAACTCCTGATCACCCGTGGTGAGTTGGGCGGCCTCGCGCACTATTTCGAGGCGCGCGATAAGAACGACCTCTCGTACCTCTACAGCATTGCGCCAGCGGATGGGCTGCCGTTCTCTGCGGAGGATGTCCTGGTCCACGACAACACCGCCTACTTGGCCGTGAATAACGCCTTCGATCTTACCAACCTCCAAGGGCGCATCGGCATGGTGGACTTGTTGGCGCAGACCTACGGCAACGAAGTGGACCTCGGTATCGACGGCCTGAATCCGGAAAAGTTGATGGTGAAGGATGGTTCCATCTATGCGTTCAGCAACACCGATTTCACCGGCAGCAGCATCAGCAAGCTCAGCAACGGCGCCTTGGACTACGTACACAATGTGGCGGAGAACAGCGGTTGCGCAGCATCGGCGCTGGTGGGCTCTAAGGTGTACTACATGGAGTACGATCAGAACAAGTTGGCCCGCTTCGACATCACCACCGCCAGTGTGCTGGATACACTCCAGGAAAGCCCCGGCGTGTATGGCCTGATCGAAGACCCCATCAACAACGTGCTCTACGCCACCACCACGGACTACTTCAGCACCGGCGATCTGCACGTGCTGAACCTCGATGGCCAGATCCAAAGCACGGTGGCCGTTGGCGTAAGCCCCGGGAACATGGCGTTGGACGTGCGCAGCAGCACCGGCATCGCCGATAATGCAACAGCAGCGTTCGGTGTTTACCCCAACCCGGCAACGGACCGTATCGCATTCACCGGCACGATGCCTTCCGTTGCCGCCACGCTGGTTATTTGCGATGCCCTTGGACAGGAAGTGTACCGCACGCAGCGCAGCTTCACCGCTGCTGCCACACTGGACATAGACCAGTTGGCGCCCGGCGTGTACGTCGTCCGCATCAACGGCGGCATGGGCGTACGCTTTACCAAGAACTGACCGTCGTACGGAAAGCGGAAGCTCCCTACATTTGCCGCCCCGGCAGCTTGACCTGTCGGGGCACAAGCCTCCCTAGCTCAGCGGTAGAGCAGCTCATTCGTAATGAGCAGGTCGCCGGTTCAAATCCGGCGGGAGGCTCTAAAGGCAACAAGCCCTCCAACGCACGTTGGGGGGCTTGTTGTTTGGTGCTGGCCCTTTGCACCGCATGCTGTTGGTAGATATCGGAGCGGGCACGGCTGACCGTTCCGTTGCTCTAGCAACTAGCTATGCATGGCCGTTTTGGCCGAGGCCGAGAAACTGAAGCCCGTCCATATCGCCAGGGCGAATGCGCTGGCCACCCACGAAGTGGACCTGACGGGCTTTACCATCGGTGGGGACGAAGGCGAATTCATCTTTGCCGATGCGGAACTGCAGGGCACCCGATGCAAGGTGGGGGTGAATAGGCAGGAGAACACGCTGACCTGGGTGCGCTTGGAGCTGATCCTGGATGGCGCTGCGGCCCAGCATGGCACCTTCGAAATTGAAGAAGCACTACCGGACAAGGTGCAAAATGTGCGGGCAGGGGAGTGGTAGGGGGAGTCTTTTGCGGGGCCTTTGAACCACGGCAGAGTGTTCCGCCATGCCGCGGAGACCCGCACGTGGGTAGGTCATTGTGCGGCACTACCCGCAGTCCCGGTCACGGGTAACATGACTGCTGCTCAAGACCGCAGGGATGGTTGAGAGTACGTCACTGGGGGCACCGACCGCAGTCTGTCCGGAGCATGGACAAAGCTCCTTCTGTCCGCACTGTTCCCTTTTGCTGTACCACTTGCTACGAACGCGCGGTATGGGGGTCTAACGCATCTGCGCAAATGCCCTAGAGGCCAGCACCGGTTGGGATCTGCTGAACGCCCTGCCCGCTGCACTGCAAAGTCAGCTGGAAGGGGAGGTGGATGCGGGGCCTATGCAGTAGGTGGGCGGGACGGGGAACGCAGGGTCGCGAAGCGAACACCCTTTTATGTTTGCCGCAGTGAAGACTGAGGAGGTTTCTTTTCAGTCCGATCCGGGTGGTAACATTGATGTTGATACATGATGTGCCGCCTGGGCGTGTAAGGCGAGAAGACCCTAGGTGAGCATTACGCTACACCGTACCGCAGGACTGGCCTGCACGCTTTTGCATCTTCAAGAGAAGGAACAGTACTTAAGGCCGAGAGATCGAGCCCGCATAAATGAAAAGGAATTTCGAAAGGGAGATGGGTGCCATGTCATGAAGTCGTTCGCTCACAAGTTCAACCCCCTAACACGAAAAGGGGTCTGTTCAGTGAACTGTGTCAATTGACCTTTGTTGATGTTGTTGTATTGGTTTTGAACGAGGGGGCTTGGGGGAGACTCAAAACTTGTTGATCGCTGTTGATGGCGTGTTCGTTCAGGCGGGTAAGCGGTCCTTGAAGAGGATTTCGATGGTCAAGTATATGGTTCGCCAGTGCAGCATGGGT
>Ga0209181_10007899_pt1 | contig 14428 bp, 13 predicted proteins | sample MAT05_FD_187208 | JGI IMG/M metagenome (GOLD analysis project Ga0209181, IMG submission 187208) | Freshwater microbial communities from Lake Fryxell liftoff mats and glacier meltwater in Antarctica - MAT-05 (SPAdes) (version 2) | ecosystem: Environmental > Aquatic > Freshwater > Ice > Liftoff... | reverse complement strand
CCCGAGCGTGCCGATCAGGGCCATTGCCACGCCGAAGGGTGCCGCGCCCGGGCGGCCGAGCCGCACCACCAGCCAGGGATACAGGCCATCGACCCGGCTGGGCCCATGGTCGCGCAGCAGGCTTTCCAGATAGCCGAACAGGAAGGCCGGCGCGTCCTGCCGGAGCGTGTCGAGGGACAGCACCACCAAGCCGCCGACCAGCAATGCCATCGACAGCGCCAGGCCCGCCACGCGCCAGCCCGCGCGCAGCCTCGCCCAACTCGCGATCACCGCCAGCGCCAGGCAGGGGGCCAGCCAGATGAAGACATTGGCGCGCACCAGGATGCAGCCCAATGCCAGCAACGCCGCCAGCACCAGCAGCCGCAGGCGCGGCGCCTCGGCCCATCGCACCACCAGCGCGATGGCACCCGCCGCGATGCCGAGCGCATAGGGCGTGCCCGGCGCGGTCTCCAGCAGCCAGGCGAAGCCGAGAAAGCCGTTGCCGAGCGTCCAACTCTCCGGTGCGGGCACCAGCGCCAGCGCGACGAGGCCGAGTGCTGCCGCCACCGGCCCGCCCAGCGCCAGACCAAGCGAGAGCACGCCCGCCGCCATCACCAGCATGCCGAGGGGAATCCAGACCAGCGCGGCGACGTCCAGCGGCTCCATCCCGGCGATGGACACCAGCAGGGCGGGCGGCATCAGGCTGGCATGGTGGTAGAGCGGGCGCGGCCAATCGGCCATCAGCATCATGCCGCGGCCAATGGCCTGCGGCGCGCCGAACTGCGCGATGTTGCCGGCATGGACCATGAGATCCACCCAGAATGCCAGCCGGCCGGTTTCGCGGAACGTCGCAAGGCGCGGCGGGATGTCGATGCACCAGGCCAGCGTGAAGGCCAGGGCGAGCGTGAAGGCCAGGGCGAGCGCGCCGAGGCCGAGCGCCCCGGGGCCGAGCGTGGTCCGCGTCACCGCAGCACGCGGCCGAAGCCCCGCCAGCGCGAGGGGCGCCAGCAGCAGCACGACCAGCGGATGCGCGCCTGGCGCGACCAGATCGCCCAGCATCAGCGCATGGCTCAGCAGGACGAAGCCGAGCACGAAGCCAAGGAAGGGATCGCCGCGCAGGCCGAAAATGCGTGCAACGAACACGCCGCTGCCCAGCATCACCGCGAGCAGGCCGAGCAGCACGGTTGCCGCGATCACCGCGGCACCAGGCGATAGGCGGTGAAACCGCCGAAATCGCGCTGCTCCGTCACCTCATAGGCGGTGCGGAACAGGTCGAGCCAGGGGCCGGGATGAGCGCGGTCCACCAGCATCCAGCCTGGGCGACGATAGGCCAGCGCGCCGCGCCGGATGAAGCGCTCCACCACCGGGGCGGGCAGCAGCCCATAGGTCGAGAGGTTGCTCATGCCGGTCCAGGCCGGCCCCTCCAGCCCACGGACCTGCAACAGCGCCGGATTGACCAACAGCGGCGGTCCCTCATTCCGGCTACGCAGCCAATCGAGTGCCGCCGCGGCATCGGCCATGCGTCCGGCCGGTGGCGCGACCGGCGCCAGCGCCGCATCCAGCCGCGCCTGCGCCGCCGGCGTGGCGAGCGTCATGTCCTCGAGCAGCGCCGCGGGGCCGAGGCGCCAGGCCTGGCCGGCACGCGCCGCTTCGCCCCAGCCGGCCAGACCGAAGCTCGCCGTCCAGGCCAGCAGCCCGGCCATGAGGCTGCGCGCCAGGCCCGAAAGCTGGCCCTCCGCCGGCTGCGCCAGCAGAGGCAGCAGCGCTAGCACCAGGAAGGGAGACAGGTTCAGCACGTTGTTGTCGTGGCTGCGTCCAAGATAATAGGCGCCCACCGCCACCAAAGCCGCGGTGCACACGAAGCCCACGCGCTGCCCGCGTGGATCGGCGCGGCTCATCGCCAGCAATCCGCCCGCGACCGCCAGCAGCGGCAGCCAGATCGGCCCGGTCGGGTTCGGCCAAAGAATGCCTGCCGGTTTCGCACATAGGTCAGGAAACCGGCCGAAGCGGGCCAGGCGCCGAAGCCGAGCCGAAAGGCGAGGATCATCACGCCCAGACCCGCCAGCAGCGCCAGCACCGCCCGTAGCGCGCCGCCACCCAGCGCCAGAGCCACCGGCACCAGCCCCGTCACAAGCTGCGCGCGCCTGATCGCCAGATAGGGCCACCACAGGAGCGTGGCGTAGAAGGCGGCCTCCGGCGACCAGGCGAGGCTCACGAACCAGATGGCATGGCCGCGGCCCTCGGGCGGCGCGCCCTGCGTCTCGGCGTGCAGGATGTGCAGCACCAGCACGGCGAGCGGCAGGAACCGCAACCCGCTCACCGAGGGGGCAACCATCCAGCTCATGAAATCCGGCGGATAGCCCGTCCACAGCAGCACCGTAGCCGCCATCGCCGCCAGCGCCAGCGCCGCCACGCCGCGCGGCGCGTCGCGCGTCAGCAGCAGCACGCAGCCGCCGAGGCAGAGCAGATAGGCGAGATTGGCCGCAACCACGATCGCGTACATGCCCGGCCAGGCATCGCCACCGCTCAGCGCCGCGATGATCAGCGTGGGCCCCATGCCGTACTGCACCGGGAAGTCCCGGAAGGGCACGCCGCCGCCGAGCAGCGCATCGGCCGGCGCCACGAAGGCCCCCCAATGGTGCCACAGCGCCCAGAACGCTGAGGGCGCCGAATAGCCGCCCAGCAGCAGACAGCCAAGCGTGCCGAGCCCGGCCAGCACAGCCAGGCTCGGCACGCTCGGCAGCCCGCCGGCGCGCGGCAGCAGCCGCGGCAACACGGCGGCGCCGAGGCCGACCGCCACGAAGAGCGCCGCGCGCGCCGGGTCGAGTGTGAGATCGGGTGCCCACCAGACGCTGCCCGCCAGCAGCGGCAGGCAGGCCAACCCGGCGAGGATAGCGCCCGGACCCCGCAAGGGCAGCAGCAGAACCAGGGCCAGGACCACAGGGCTCAGCAGGCCGGGCATGCCGCGCGTCGCGACCAGCGCTGCCGCACCCAGTACCAGCGCCCCGCCGAAGACCGGCAGGGTGATGCGGGAGGGGCGCTGGAGGGCGGGCAGGCGTAGCAGGAAGGGCCAGGCGCAGACCGCCACCAAGAGCCCGAGATAGGGCAGCACCAGCGCCGCCTTGCCCTCGATCATCTGGGCCTCGGCGATGCTGCGGTGGCTGGGACGCTTTGGCGATGTTGCGGCGCTCGCCCTCCACCACCACCGGCCCGCGGCGCACCTTGGCGTGGATCGCGATGACGTATTCGCCGATTATACCGATGAACATCACCTGCACGCCGGAGAAGAAGAACGGTGCCATGATGATCGTCTGCGTGCCCACCGGCGCCATGCTCTGCAGAATCAGCGAAAGCAGCTAGAGCGATTTCCGATCGAATGGAATCATCCGAACAGGATTGATGGTTTAAAATCGAAACTATACAGCGCACGAAATTCGTCCGAAAGGACGGATGGTGCCCAGGGCTGCTAACGCCAAACAACATCGTAAATCCAGCGATGTCCAAGCCCGCGAAGTACATCGGTGAAGGAGAAGATGCCAAGCACCAAGCCGAGGAAGGCGTTGTCGCGCAGCCCGAACAGCCGTGCAATGAACACGGCGCTGCCCAACATCACCGCGAGCAGGCCAAGCAGTAGGGCGAGGGCGAGTACCAGCGTCATGGCCAGGAGGCCCGCCGCCCAAAGCCGCCCTCACGCGGCGCGAGCCACCAATCGAGCAGCCCGCCATGGCGTTGCGGCGCCGGCGACAAAACCCGCTCGACATCGGTGCCGGGCGCCAGAGGCATGCGGCAGAGCGTGTCGCAGGTCCAGGCTGCTGCGGCCGTCAGCGCGCCATCGACGGGCAGGGGGCGGCGCGCCAGCAGCTCGGTTGTCGTGCCTTGGCGCAGCAGCACAAGCGGCTGCCCGCCAGCGCGCAGCCCATAGCCGGCGAAGGCCTCGCCCGCGACCGGTGCCGCTTCGCCTTCGAGCACGGTGAGGCGCCGGCCATGCCAGATGCGCGCGCGCTCCGACCAGTAATTGGTCATGCCGAAGGTGAGGCCGCCGGGGATGGAGCTGACGCCGGAGCTCAGCCAGAGGCTCGGCGCGCGCAGCGTGCTGCCTTCCGGCAGAGCCTCGGCGATCAGGGCGAAGGCGAGCCAGCGCTGGTGATTCGCCGCCTGCACGTCCCGCATCACGAGATTGTAAGCCAGCGTCATGGTGCACAGCGCGCCCAGCAGCAGCGCCAGCGCGCCCTGTATCGGCCAGCGCGGCCAACGCAGCGCGAGAAGTGCTGCGGCGGCAAACAGCACGGTCAGGAAGCCGGCCTGCGCATGCGCGGTGGCCAGCGCGCCCTGGACATAGCCGAGCCGGAGGATGCGCTGGTACTCGGCCGAGAGCGCCACGACCCCGACCGGAATGAGCATCACCGCAAGTCCGGCGCAGAGCAGCAACCACAGCCCGCCGCGCCGTGGCGCAAGTTGGTGCAGCACGACCATGAAGCCCGCACTCCACAGCAGCACCGCTACCGCGAAGCCGAAGGGCGCAGCCGCGGTGATCCGCCCGATCAGCGCCGCATCCACACGGCGTGGCCAGGCGGGCATGCCCGGGATCGCGGCCAGATGCAGCTCGATGCCGAGCAGCAAGGCAGTTGGCAGCAGCCCCTTGCCGAGCAGCGTGCCCAGCGCGGCCGCCCAGGCGGTGACGTCCAGCACCGCCGTCATGCGCGCTTCATCCGCCGCAACCGGCGTCAGCACCCGGAAGGCGAGCATCGCCAGCACCAGCGCCGACCACAGCAGCACGAAGGGCAGGGCAGTACGCAGCCTCGCCCGCCTGCCTGCGCGGCCCAGCAGGATCAGCGTGAAGGTCGCGATCGGGTAGAGGATGAAGTTGAATTCTGGCCAAAGGATGCCGACGCTCGAAGCCAATAGCGACAGCGCCAGCCAGATCCAGCCGCCGCGCTCGATATGGCGCTGCAGGGCCAGCAGCGAGAGCGCCAGCAGCATTACCGAATTCAGCCCGTGCAGCGGATAGGCCAGCGGCGGCATGAAATACCAATGCAGCGCGAATCCGCCCGCCATAAGCATCGCCCAGCCAGCCGCCGCCGCCCCGCCAGCGAGCCGCCGCAGCAGCAGCCCGAAGCCGCCGAAGATAACGCCAAGCTGCGCCAGCAGGGCGATATCGCCGATCACCGGCAGGTTCATCACGCGCAGCGTCAGCACGGCGGAGGGCACGTTCAACAGATGCGCGAGCCGACGCCCGAAGCCCGAGACCCAGAGCGTGGCCTCCCACAGCCGCACGTCCGGGTTATGCGCCAGAAGGTCGAAATAATGGTCGTCATGGTTGGTCTGACGCAGCCCGACCAGCAGCCAGGCACCGGCCAGGGCTGCGAGCAGAGCCAAGCCCACGGGGACAGCAAGCGCGATCCGGGCAGGCAGCCTCATTTGCGGCGTGGCGCAGGCGGCGCGTCGGCGATGTTGATGCGCTCGCGCTCCACCACCATCGGGCCGCGGCGCACCTGGGCGTGGATCGCGGTGATGTATTCGCCGAGCATGCCGATGAACATCAGTTGCACGCCGGAGAAAAAGAACAGCGCGACGATGATCGTCTGCGTGCCCGCCGGCGCCATGCCCTGAATCACCAGCGACAGTAACAGGGTGATGACGGCGTAGAGCATCGCGAGCCCGGCAATGGCGAAGCCCGCGAAGCTCGCGAAGCGCATCGGCGCATCGGTGAAGGAGAAGATGCCGTTCATCGCCTGGTCGATGAGACGCAGCGCATTGTTCTTGGAAATGCCGCGCTTCCTGGCCTTCCAGGTATAGGGCAGGATCAGCCGCCGGAACCCGGCCGAGGCGATGATGCCGCGGATGAAGGGGTATTGGTCGCGATGGCTGACCACCACCTGCCACACCTTGCGGTCGATCAGCTGAAATTCGCCGACATTCTCGGGAATCTCGAAGTCCGACAGCGTGTTGACGATGCGGTAGAAGATGCGCCGGCAACTGCGCAGCGCCAGCGTTTCCTCGCGGTTCGCACGCGCGCCGGCGACGACCTCGATCCCTGCTTCCCAGTGGCGGACCATCTCCGGGATCATCTCGGGCGGGTCTTGCAGATCGACCGGCAGGAAGACCAGGATGGCCTCGCCGGTGGCGTAGCGCAGCGCGTTGAAGTTGGAGCGGAACGGCCCGAAATTCCGCGCGTTCAGGATCACCTTCGTCTGCGGGTCATCGGCGGCGAGGCGGCGCAGGATCGCCACCGTGCCATCCTCCGAGGCGTTGTCGGAGAAGATGTGCTCCCGCTCATGATGCGCGAGCGGCCCGCCGGGCGCGAAAAGCGCGAGTACCGCAAGGTAGCAGGCTTCGACATTCTCCTCCTCGTTGTAGCAGGGCGAGATGATGGAAATGCGTGCCATGGCTCAGGCCCGCGCCGTGATGAAATGCGATTGCGCGAGCCAGCTTGTCGCCGCCGTTGCCTCTAGCGCGGGCTCGACGGCCAGCGTTGGCTTCACGAGCAATTCGGGCAGGCCTGGCAGCAGGAAGTCGCGCGTCGCGACCTGCACCTCGCGCCATCCCGCCGCCGGCAGCGCGGTGCGCAGTTCGCCTCGGGTGAAGGCCATCTCGTCAGGCTCCAGCTTGGCGAAACGGCGGCCAATGCGCGTGCCGAAGATGAAGGCGCAATAGGGATTGAGGAAGTTGGGCTCGATGAAGGCGAGGCCACCGCCAGGATTGGTCAGCCGGTGCAGCGCGCCAAGCACCTCAGGCAGGCGCAGCACGAGGTGATGCAGGATGCCATTGCCGCAGACCATGTCGAACTGACCGAAGGCGAGCGGTACCTCGCCGAGCAGGTCGAACAATTCATAGCGAAGATTCGGCGCCTGGTGGCGCGCGCGGGCTTCCGCGATGAAGGCCGGGCTGATGTCCACCGCGACAATCTCGGCCGGCGTATGGGCCGCGAGATGCGCGGCGGTCTCGCCGGTGCCCGAGCCGATCTCGAGCACGCGCTGCGCGCCGAGCCGCCCGATCTGGTCCACGAACCAGTCGCTCCGCCGGCGCATGCGCAGCGGCGTGGAGCCGACCGGTGCGAACACCTGGTTGAAGCCCCGCTCATCGGTGAGGGCGATGCGTGACATGGCGTTCAGCCTTTCCGCGCAATGATGGCGTAGCCAAGCGGATCGGCCTTCGAGCCCCAGCCGAACCACAGCGACAGATGCGCCACGCCGAGTGCGAGCAGCGCCGGCGGCGCGGCCAGCAGCAGCAACGGCAGGCGCAGCGGCCGGCGCGGGTTGGCGAGGCGCGCGCAGACCACGATCAACTTGTTGGCGATGACGGCGAGATCATCGCCACGTTCCTCGATGGTCACGTCCTCGAACGCGGCGAACAGCCGCGCGAGGCGATAGGGCGTGAAGCGGTGATAGTCGTGCGGCGCATGATGCACGCGGGCCGAGAAGGGCACGGTCGCCACCAGCGTACCGCCCGGTCGCAGCACACGATGCATCTCGGCGATCAGCGCCACGGGGTCCTCGGCATGTTCCAGCACTTCGGTGCACAGCACATGGTCCTGGCTGGCATCGGCGAAGGGAATGTGCAGGCCGTCGAAATCGACGATGTCGGGATGCCGGCGCATGCCGAAATCATCGGCGACGGGGACGTCGATCCCGCGATAGCGCACGCCTGCCGGCAGCAGCCCGCGGAACGGCATCTCGCCGCAGCCGACATCGAGCACCTCGCCATGCAGGCGCGCCAGCACGGGCGAGAGGAAGCGCGTGCAGGTCAGCAATTGCAGATCGGCGACCATCCGCAATGCGAAGCCGGCGCGACCGAGCGCGCCTTCCCCCCGTCGAATGGGAATCGGCTTGAATTCCTCAGCGATCGGCGTGGTGCTCATGGCGCCGTCATGTCCCAACCGCCGCCGCCTGTCCACGAAAGACGAAGCCACGCAGGCCGAGATAGCCGCACCCCGCCAGCACTGGCAGCAACACCGCCTGCGCCACGAGCGGCCCGAATCCGAGGCCGCCCAGCACGCGCAACAGCACGAAATTCAGGCTACCCAACGCCAGGTAGAACAGCAGGAATCGCGGCAGCAGCCGGCGCGAGGTGCTGCCGAACACCAGCCCACCATAGCTGAAGAAATTGAACAGGAAGGCCAGCAACGTCGAGCCGCCGACCGCAAGCCACAGCGGCGATCCCACCAGCACGAAACCGGCGTAGCTGGCGTAGCCGAAGGCCGTGTTGAGCCCGCCAACCGCGACAAAACGAGCGACGCGCCAGATCTCGGCGTTCATGCGCCGCGGGCCCGATACCAAGCGACGGCGCCGACCAGCCCGTCCTCGATCGCGATGCGCGGCGCCCAGCCCGTCGCCTCGCACAGGCGCGAGACCTCGGCCTGCATGTGCATCACCTGGTCGGGGCGGAATGGGATCTCGCCGAACACCAACTCCATCCCTGGCGCGGCGAGATCGCGGATGCGCTCGACCACGTCGCGCACGCGCACCGCCTTGCCGGAGCCAAGGTTGAACACGCCCTCGGCGTCGTCCGTTGTGGCCACAGCAAGGATGCCACGCGCCACATCCTCGACATGCAGCCAATCCCAGCTTTGCGTGCCGAGCGTGGTGCGCGGGCGGCGACCGGCCAGCATCTCGGTGATCAGCATGGGGATCAGCCAGCCATCGTTGTCGTCGGGCCCATAGGTCGAGAACAGGCGCAGCCAGGCGTGGCGCATGCCAGATTGCGCGGCGAGCTGGCGCGTCAGAAATAGTGTGGCCACCTTCGCAGCACCGTAGAGCGTGGTCGGCGCGGGCAGGCTCGATTCGCGCATGGCGGAACCTGCGCCGTATTCGCCCTGGCTGCCGACACCGACGAAGCTTTTCACGCCCGCGGCGGCGGCAGCCTCGACCAGCGCGCAGGCGGCCTCGACATTGTCGGTGATCTGGCGGCGATCGAAGCGCGCAGCGTTCGCAACGCCCGCCCAGGCGAGGTGCAGCACGGCGTCCGGCCGATGCGCGGCGAGCACTGTCGCGAGGCCCTCGCCATCGCGCAGATCGAGCTCGATCGGGGTGAAGCGGCCGGCGAAGGCGGCCAGGCGCGGCGCGGATAAGCCGGGGCGCAGCGGTGCGACCACCTCATGCCCCTGCTCCAGCGCGAGGCGCAGCGTCTGCGCGCCGACGAAGCCCGAGGCGCCGGTGAGCAACAGTTTCACAGCAGGCTCGCCGCGTGGTCTTCGATCGTGCCGAGCCGATCGAGGAGCCAGGCTTGGCTGCCGATCTTGCCGCGCAGCGCGTCAGTGACGCCCCATTTGCCGAAGCGGGGCGCGAGGCCCGCGCCGAGCAGCACATCGGCCACGCGCGTGCCGAAGCCGCCGGCGACGCTGTGTTCCTCGATCGTCAGGATCGCGCGATGGCCGCGCGCTGCGGCGAGCACGGCGTTTTCATCGAGCGGCCGGAAGCCGGGAAAGCTCAATACGCTCGCCGAGATGCCGCGCGCCGCCAGCGCCTCGGCGGCGGCCAGCGCGCGGCCGAGGATTGGCCCGGTGGCGAGCAGCGCGATGTCGCTGCCCTGCTTGAGCGTGATGGCGCGTTCGAGGTGCACGGGGGTGTCAGGCGCATGCAGCACCGGCTCGCCGGCGCGGCCGAGGCGCAAAAAGGCCGGGCGACGGCGCTCCATCAATTGCGGCAGCAGCGCCATCGCCTCATGCGGATCGGCGGGGCAGGCGACGGCCATGTTCGGCAGCATCGCCATGATGCCGAGATCCTCGACGCCATGATGCGTGTAGCCCTGCGCGCCATAGGCGAGGCCACCGCCCACCGCGATCACCATCACCGGCAGGTCGTGGTAGCAGACATCGTTACGTATTTGTTCAAGGCAACGAAGGGTCGGGAAATTCGCGATCGAGTAAAGCACGACGCGTCGGCCCGACAGCGCGAGGCCCGCCGCGATTCCGACCATCGCCTGCTCGCAGACGCCGACATTGGCATATTGCGCGGGCAGCGCCTCGGCGAAGCGCTCCAGCACCGAATAGCCGAGATCGGCAGTCAGCAGCATCACATCGGGGTTGGCGCGCGCGTAGTCGGTCAGCGCATCGATCGTCTCGGTCCTCATGCGCCGAGCTCCGCCAGCGCCGCTTCGAGCTGCGCGGCATCGGGGTTGCGGTAGTGCCAGAGCAGCTTGCCCTCCATGAAGGACACGCCCTTGCCCTTCACCGTATGCGCAACGATCACGGTAGGCCGGCCGGGCAGGGGGGGCGCCCCGCTCAGCGCGCCGAGCAGCGCCGCATGGTCGTGGCCGTCGAGTTCGATCACGCCCCAGTTGAAGGCGCGGAACTTCTCCGGCAGCGGGTGCAGCTCACTGATCTCGGCGACGGTGCCGAAGCTTTGGATCTTGTTGTAGTCGATGATCGCGGTGAGACCTTCGAGGCGGAAATGCTGGGCGAATTGCACGGCCTCCCAGTTCGAGCCCTCATCCAGTTCGCCATCGCTGAGGATGCAGAAGCTGCGCCAGGCTTCGCCCGCGCGCTGTGCGGCGAGCGCCATGCCGGCCGCCACGGGCAGGCCGTGGCCGAGCGAGCCGGTCGAGAGCTCCACCCCCGGCACCGTCATCGTCACATGCCCCGCGAGGCGCCCTCCGTCGGCGGAGTAGGTTTCGAGCTCCTCGATGGGCAGAAACCCCCGCTCGGCCAGTGCCGCATAGACGATGGCGGCCGCATGCCCCTTGCTGACCACCAGCCGGTCGCGCGCTGCCCAGTCAGGTCGCGCAGGATCGACGCGCAGCACGGCGCCGTAGAGTACGGCCAGGATATCCGCCATCGAGAGGCAGGAGCCGATATGGGAGGCTCGCGCGCGGTTCGTCATGCGCAGCGCATGGGCGCGCAGCCGGCGGGCAAGGGTCTCGGTATCGATGCTGTTCATGACGCCATCTCCGCGATCTGCGCGCGTGTCAGCGTCTCCAAATCCTCGCCGCGAGACCAGGCGCCATACCAATCGGCGGTCATCGCAACGGTGCGCTTGAAATCGAGGCGCGGCGTCCAGCCGAGCCGGGCGCGCGCCTTGCTGCAATCGAGGACGAGCAGCTTCGCCTCATGCGGCGCCATGGCGTCGGGCGCGAGCAGGATACGCCCGCGGCCCAACGCCGCCACCATCGCCTCCGCCACCGCCAGCACGGGGCGGTTCTGCGCCGCATCGGGGCCGATGTTCCACGCCTCGTCGAAGCCCTCGACGCCGCTCAGCAGGCGTTCGGCAAGCATGAGGTAGGCGTGCAGCGGCTCCAGCACATGCTGCCAGGGGCGCACCGCCGCAGGGTTGCGCAGATGCACCTCGCCCGCCGCGCCGAGGCAGCCGCGCACGATATCCGGCACGAGCCGATCCGCCGACCAGTCACCGCCGCCGATCACATTGCCGGCGCGCAGCGTGGCGATTCGCGCGGGGTGCTTCGCTGCTCCATAGAAGCTGCGACGCATGGAGATGGCGGCGAGTTCCGTACAGCCCTTGCTGGCGCTGTAGGGATCATGCCCACCCAGCGCATCGACCTCCCGATAGCCCCATTCCCATTCGCGATTTTCATAGGCCTTGTCGCTGGTGACGACGAGGATCGCGCGCGCCGTGTCACAGGCGCGCAGCGCATCGAGCAGCGTGACGGTGCCGAGCACATTGGTCGCGAAGGTCTCAACCGGCGCGGCATAGGAGGGCCGCACCAGCGCCTGCGCCGCCATGTGGATCACCACCTCCGGCCGCGCCTCGCCGATCAGCGCATCGAGCGCAGCGCGGTCGTTGATGTCGGCCTGCACGAAGCGGCCGCGCGCGGCCAGGCCGAGCAGGTCGTGCAGATTGGGCGTCGTTGCTGGCGCGAGCGCAATGCCTGAGACCTCCGCCCCCATCTCCGCCAGCCAGAAGGCCAGCCAGGCGCCCTTGAAGCCGGTATGGCCCGTCAGCAGCACCCGCCGCCCGGCCCAGTCGCGGCGGCTCACCATGATTTCCACGGTGCCCGGCCCGAGGCCCAGAGCTGTTCGAGGTAGGTGCGGTCGCGCAGCGTATCCATCGGCTGGAAGAAGCCCTCATGGCGGAAGGCGCGCAATTCGCCATCCGCGGCGAGGCCCTGCAACGGCTCCTGCTCCCACACCGTGGCGTCGCCGCCGAGGTAGCTTGCGACCTTCGGCGAGAGCACGAAGAAGCCGCCATTGATGAAACCGCCCTCGCCCTGCGGCTTCTCGCGGAAACTGGTCACGCGATCTCCCTCCATGTCGAGAATTCCGAAGCGGCGGGGTGGGTAGACGGCGGTGACGGTGGCCAGGGCGCCATGCGCGCGGTGGAAGCGAATCGAGGCACCGATATCGACGTCCGAGAGGCCATCGCCATAGGTGAGGCAAAAGGCGTCGTCCTGCACACGTTCGATCACGCGGGCGAGGCGTCCGCCGGTCATGGTGGCTTCGCCGGTATCGATCAGTGTGACGCGCCAATCCTCGGCCTCGTTGCGATGCATGGTCATGGTGTGTGCGGCGAGGTTGAAGGTCACGTCGGACATGTGCAAGGTGTAGTTGGCGAAGAATTCCTTGATCAGGTGGCCCTTGTAGCCAAGGCAGACGATGAAGTCGCGCATGCCATGCGCGGCGTAGGTCTTCATGATGTGCCACAGCACCGGCCGGCCGCCGATCTCGACCAGCGGCTTTGGCTTCACCATGGTTTCTTCGCTCAGCCGGGTGCCAAGCCCCCCGGCCAGGATGATGACCTGCATGCAACATCCTGCCCCACACTCGCTCGCGTGTTGCTTTACTCTGGGCCAGCCGGGGCCACAATCGGGTGGGCCTGCTGGCGGAAGGCCTTGTAAAGGCCCGGCTACAAGAAAGGCTCGACATCCACCTGCAGGGTGCCGCCCCGGCCGTACTGGTCGTAGCCATCGCCATCCCAGAGCTGGTCGATCTCATTGCCGAGGCCCCGGCCCGGGTTTACCTGCCCGAGGGTGAAGGTGGTGTAGGACCGGCCGGTGAGGCTGGATTGGCCATCGACATAGTCCATCAGCCAGATCGATCCAAGCGGCGCAGCCAGCTGCACGCCGTGGAAACGCTCCTCATCGATGCGGTATCGGCCCTGCGCCCCCGTGATCGTGTCGCCAACGGCGTATGTTGCGACATTTTCGTACACCCAGCCCGTGTAGCGATCGCCCGAAGTGGCGAGGAAGGTGAAGACGAAGATGGCGTAGCCCTCGACATTCGCTTCCACCAATCCGCCACGGCCATAGAGATCGAAATTGTCGCCATCCCAGACCTGGTCGATCTCATTGCCGAGTCCCCGCCCCGGATTGACCTGGCCGAGCGTGTAGGTGGTGTGGGACCGCCCGGTGAGGCCGGAGACGGAATCATAGTATTCCAGAAGCCACATGGAGCCGAGCGGCGCCACCTGTTCGACGCCGTGGAAGCGTTCCTCATCGATCTCGTAATAGCCCCGCGCACCCGCGATGGTGTCGCCCGCACTGTAAAGCGTGAGGTTTTCGTATAGCCATCCCGTGTATCGGTCGCCGGAATTGGCATGGAAGGTGAAGACGAAAATGGTGTAGCCCTCGACGGTCGCCTGCAATGCACCACCACGGCCATACTGGTCGAATCGGTCGCCGTCCCAGACCTGATCGATCTCGTTGCCGAGGCCCCGGCCGCTGTTCGCCCCCCCAACGACATAGGTGGTATGGGATCGCCCGGTGAGATTCGAATCTGCGTCGTAGTAGTCGAGCAGCCACATCGAACCGCGCGGCGCGGCGAGATCAACGCCGTGGAAACGTTCCTCGTCAATGCGATAGTAGCCCTGCGCGCCAGCGATGGTATCGCCCGCGCTGTAGCGAGCCAAGTCCTCATAAAGCCATCCCGTGTATCGGTCGCCGGAATTGGCATGGAAGGTGAAGACAAAGATCGCATAGCCTTCGACATTCGCCTGCAGTGTGCCGCCGCGGCCATACTGGTCCAAACGGTCGCCATCCCAGACCTGGTCGATCTCGTTGCCGAGGCCCCGGCCGCTGTTCGCCCCCCCAACGACGTAGGTGGTATGGGATCGCCCGGTGAGATTCGAATCTGCGTCGTAGTAGTCGAGCAGCCACATCGAGCCGAGCGGCGCAGCGAGGTCGACGCCATGGAAACGTTCCTCGTCGATGCGATAGTAGCCCTGCGCGCCCGCGATGGTATCGCCTGCGCTGTAGCGGGCCAGGTCCTCATAAAGCCAGCCGGTGTAGCGATCGCCGGAAGTGGCGTGGAAGGTGAAGACAAAGATCGCATAGCCCTCGACATCCGCCTGCAGCGTGCCGCCGCGGCCATACTGTTCGTAGCGCCGGCCGTCCCACACCTGGTCCACCTCATTGCCGAGACCGAGATTGGCGTTGTTCCGGCCCAGCACATGGGTGTTGTAGGAATAGCCTGTGAGGGCCGAAACCGCGTCGTAGTAGGTGTCCAGCCGCACCGATCCGTCGGGCACCACCTCGGCAAATCCATACCGAATTTCTTCATCGA
>Ga0209181_10007897_pt1 | contig 14428 bp, 10 predicted proteins | sample MAT05_FD_187208 | JGI IMG/M metagenome (GOLD analysis project Ga0209181, IMG submission 187208) | Freshwater microbial communities from Lake Fryxell liftoff mats and glacier meltwater in Antarctica - MAT-05 (SPAdes) (version 2) | ecosystem: Environmental > Aquatic > Freshwater > Ice > Liftoff... | reverse complement strand
GCGAGGAAAGCGGCCCCGATGGCTCGGGCGCCGACGCGGGTTGCAGCTGTCGTACGGCGCCGACGCGGATGGGCTCACGCTACGGAGGCTTGGCGCTTGCTTGTCTCGCAATCGTCACCTTGGGCGCGCGGCGCCAGCGGTCACCGGAGTGACCGGCACACCTGGCACACGGACAGCGCGGTGACCGCGTTGCCCTAGTCAATTGCACAGACCTTCGTAGATCGGGCCATAAAGCGGGCATCCGCAGCACGGCATGCGTCTTGCTCTACGCATCTCGATGTCGCGCTTGCGTTCGCTTTCTTCGGGCCAGACGTTCTCTTGGATTTTGGCGGGGAGCAGCTCGCTGGCACTCGGCGGCTGCGACTCGACTTCGTCGTGCCCTCGACCCGAGAGCTGCAACGAGTTGTGCGAAGGCCGTCGCCACGCGACCTGGGGCGAGGTCAAGCCCCCGCTTTCAGGAGATGCTCGGGGGCGCTGGTTTGCGCGTGCCGCGGCCAACGAAGCAGCCAGCGTGCAGAGTTTTCGCTGCCTTGCGCGCGAACTGCGCCGCTCGCCTCTGGGGCAGGTGTTTTCCGGACGCCTGCGGCGGGCAGCGCGTCAGGAAATTCGCCATGCGCGGCTGATGCGCGCTCGGGCCAGGTCGCATGGGGTCGAGATCATCGGTCGCTCGTTTCACGCCGCGCCTGAGCGCACGCTCGTCGAGATTGCGCTCGAGAATGCTCGCGAAGGCTGCGTCAACGAGACGTATGCTGCGCTCGTCGCTCTTCACCAGAGCGAGCATGCCGCCGACGCCGAGTTGCGCGACGAATTCCTGGAGATTGCACTCGATGAAACCGCCCACGCCGACTTGGCCTGGCGACTGCACGAAGCGTTCTTGATCGAACTCCAACCGAGCGAAGCCACGGCCGTGCAGACCGCCCTGCGGGACGCCCTCGATGCGCTGCAAAACGCGCCCCGAGGGACCGCGCTTGGTCGAGCGGAGCGCAAGCACCTCGGGCTGGCATCACCCGAGGTCGATCGCCATTTGCGTCAGGAACTCTTCCTGGCTCTCCAGGATAGGGCGGGGCGCCTGGGTTTCAGTGCGGGCTGAGTTATTTTGCTTCCGTCACGTTCAGTGCGGGCTGAGTTATTTTGCTTCCGTCACTTTCAGTGCCGGAAGTGCCGATTGCCGGTGAAGACCATCGAGATGCCGCGTTCGTCGGCGGCGGCGATCACTTCGGGATCCTTTTTGCTGCCGCCCGGCTGAGCCATGGCGACCACGCCCGCCGAAGCGGCGAGCTCGAGGCCATCGGGGAAGGGGAAGAACGCGTCGGAGGCCAGAACGGCGCCTTTGGTTTTCTTGCCGGCTGCGTCACACGCCAATTTCACCGCGCTGACGCGTGAGGTCTGGCCGCCGCCGATGCCGACCGTGGCGTAGACGCCGGCTTCGATTTCGCGGGCGAGCAGGATGGCGTTGGAGCGCACATGTTTGCAGATGGCCCAGGCGAATTCGAGAGCTGCCTTTTGGGCGTCGCTCGGGCTGAGTTTCGTGACGACCTGCCCCGAGAGCACCTCACCGGCCGCCGTGCGGTCGCGCTCTTGCACGACGTAGCCACCGCCGATGCCCTTGGCCAAGAAGGCCTCGTGGCCTGCGTCGAGCCATTCGCCTGTCGCGAGCAATCGCAGGTTGGCTTTCTTGCGGAGAATCTCCAGAGCGTCTTCGTCGAAGCTGGGAGCAATCACGCACTCGAGGAAGGTTCCAGCCAGATGGTGCGCGGTGGGCGCGTCGACCGGGCGGTTCAGGGCCACGATGCCGCCGAAGGCGCTGACGGGATCGGCTTCCCGCGCTTCCAGGTAGGCACGCTCGAGCGTGGGCGCGATTGCCGCTCCGCACGGGCAGGCGTGCTTGATGACGACGGCTCCCGGGCCCGTGAGTTCACGCACGGCCTCGAGCGCAGCGCTGGCATCGACCAGGTTGTTGAAGCTGAGTTCCTTGGCGCCCGAGCCGAGACTTTCCGCGCGAGCGAGCGAGCCTGCCGGTGCATCGCGTTCGACGTAGAAGGCGGCGCGCTGGTGGGGATTCTCGCCGTAGCGCAGGCCGTAGCTCTTCTTGAGCGGCAGCGTGAGGTTCTTGGGAAAGCCGTCGCCCTCGTTCAGACCGGTCATCCAGCCGCTGATGGCGGCGTCGTACGCCGCGGTAGTGGCAAAGGCCTTGCCTGCCAGGCGCTTGCGGGTTGCCAAACTGATTTCACCTGCCTTTTCGATCTCTTCGAGTACGGAGCCGTAGTCGGTCGGGCTGGTGATGATGGCGACGCGTGCGTGGTTCTTGGCTGCGGAGCGCACCATGCTCGGTCCACCGATGTCGATGTTCTCGATCAGCTCCTCGAAGCGCGAGCCCGCCTTCTTCAGCGTTTGCTCGAAGGGGTAAAGGTTGACGACGACCAGATCGATGAAGCCCGCGCCGAGGGTCGTGAGATCGGCTTCGTCGTGCCCTTCGCGAGCCAGGATGCCTCCGTGGATCTTGGGATGCAGCGTCTTCACGCGGCCATCCATCACCTCGGGCGAGCCGGTGTAGGCGTCGACTGCGGTCACGGCGATGCCGGCCTGCTCCAGCGTCTTGAAAGTTCCGCCGGTCGAAAGGAGTTCGACGCCGCGTTCGGCGAGGGCACGGGCAAAACTGACGAGGCCGGTCTTGTCGGAAACGGAGAGCAGGGCGCGGCGAATAGGCATGGGTTGGGGCGGGGGTATCCCGCCCGGCTCAACCTGTAAAGCCGCCCGAATCACCGCCCTCGGCGCGCCAAAGTTCGGCCATGTCTTCGGGCAAGGGTGCCGTGAAGACCATCGGCTGGCCCGTGAAACAGTGGGTGACGCGGTACTGGTAAGCGTGCAGAGCGTGACGGGGCATTTCGAGCAGCGCTACGTCTTCGGCGCTCAGTTGGTTGTCGGCGCTGCGCGCCAGCAGGCGCTCGTCGGGACCGTAGAGTTTGTCGCCCACCACGGGTGTGCCGAGCGAGGCCAAGTGCACGCGGATCTGGTGCTGGCGGCCCGTGTAGAGCTGACATTCGACCAAGGCGTAGCCGCCGGCGACACCTAGCACCCGCACGCCGGTGCGCGCGGCCAGGCCACCGCGGGCTGCCACCCGCATCTTCACGCGTAGGGGACTCGGATCCTCTTCGAGTGGCAGGTTGACCAGACCGTCCGCGGGCACGCCCCAGGTGATGGCCAAATACGTCTTGTCGGCTCGGCCGACTGGTTCGTTCGCCTCGGCCGCCCGCGCCGCGGCGATCGAACGTTCCTCGAGCTGCATCTTGAAGCCGCGATCGGCTTCGAGCGACTTGGCCGCGAGCAGCACGCCGCTCGTATCGCGGTCGAGGCGGTGGATGAGCGAGATGTACTGGCCCGGCCGCTCCTGCTCCAGATGTTTGGTGACGGTCTGAAAATGGTGGCGCGCCGTCGGGTGCACCGTCATGAGCGGCGGCTTGTCGACGACGATCAAGTGCGCGTCCTCGAACAAAGTCCGGACCTCGAAGGGCGGCGGCGCTTCCTCGAAGCTCGGTCGCCACAGGTAAATACGTTGCTCGGTTCGCAAGCGGTCGGAGGCGCGCAGCTTGCGACCGTCTTCGCCGAAGGCCGACGTCTCGATGATGGTTTGGGCGCGCGTGCGGCTCGTGGCGCGGAGCTGCGACGACAAGAAGCGATCGAGACGCATGCCCTCAGACTCGGCGGGCACACGAATCACACGCAAGATGGCGTCTTCGAGCACGCCCTCGGGGCGAACATGCCCCGCCGCCATCAAACCTGGGTCTTCCGGATCTCGGTGCCTACGCCTTGGTCGGTGAAAATCTCGAGCAGCAGAGCATGCAGCTCTCGCCCGTCGACCACGTGCACCTTCTCGACGCCGCCGTTCACTGCCTGCAGAGCGCAGCGTACCTTGGGAATCATGCCGCCTACGATCACTCCCGATTCGATCATGGCTTCGGCCGCCGGAGCCTCCAGCGAGCGGATCAGCATGCCGTCCTTGTCCTTCACGCCGGAGACGTCGGTCATCAGCATGAATTTGGCGGCACCCAGCGCAGCGGCGATCTGCCCCGCGGCAGTGTCTGCGTTCACGTTCAGCGCCTCGCCGGAGGCACTGCGCGCGATCGGCGCCACAACGGGAATGTAGCCCTTGTCGAGCAGGTCGCGGAGGATGTTCGGCTTCACGTGGTGCACCTCACCGACGCGACCAAGGCTGACTTCGCTCTCCTGGCCTTTTTCGTCTTTGACGCGCACGGGTGCCATCCGGCTTGCGACCATGAATTGATCGTCCTTGCCGCTGAGTCCGACGGGTCGTCCACCGTGCTGGGCGATCAGACCGACGATCTCCGAGTTGACCTTTCCGCCCAAGACCATCTCCACCACTTCCATCGTGGCGTCGTCGGTGATGCGATGACCGGCCGCGAATTCGGAAACGACGCCGAGCCGCGCCATGGTCTCGTTGATTTGGGGACCACCGCCGTGCACGACCACGACCTGGATGCCCACGGTGCGCAAGAGACAGACGTCGCGGGCGAACGAGATTTTCAGTGCCTCGTCGACCATGGCGTGGCCACCGTATTTGACGACGAACACGCGACCCTGAAAGCGCTGAATGTAGGGCAGGGCTTCGTGAAGAATCGTGGCCTTGTGAATCAAATCGTCCATGAGGGTCCTCTGCCGGCGAGTCCGGGGCCCGAATCAAGCAACAGCAGGCTCTTTTGGCAAATTCGCTCGAAAATCCCCAGGGCCTGACCCGAAACCGGGCAGAATCGGCCGATCTCTGGTAAACCCCGCCGCGTTCATGAACATCCTCATCGCTGCCACCGAGCTTGGTCCTTACGTCGCCCCGAGCCCCGCCGCCGAGTCAATCTCCTCCTTGGCCAAGGCCCTGCGCCTGCTCGGTCATGACGTGACTCTCGCCTTGCCTCGCTTCTCGGCCTTCGAGGACGCTGGTCTGATGGCTGCGCGACGTCTCACCCCGTTGGCATTGGCGGACGGCGGCGAGGCCTACGTCTTCGACGTCAGCCTGCCGAGCGGAGCGCGCTTGGTGCTGCTCGATGCACCTGGGGTCGAAATGAATGCCATCGGTCGCGGCGACCCGAGCGAGGCGCGCGCCCTCGGCCGCTACAGCGACGCCGTGACGGCGTTACTCACGCAGGTCGGCGATCAAAAGCCCTACGACGTGCTCCACGTCCATGATGCGCGCGCCGGCTTGTGCTTACTCAAGCTGCGCCTATCGGGCGGCTCCGAGCTCGGTCGACTCTTGACGGTGCACGACGGACGCGCGCTCGGCAGCTTCGCGCTCGACGATCAGGCGGCTCTCGGCATTCCGGAGAATTTCGCGAACCAACAGGGCTTCAAGAGCGGTGACGAATTGTGCCTGCTCAAGGGTGCGCTCGCGCTCTCCGACCTCGTCCTGGCGCCCTCTGAAGCCTATGCTGGCGAGTTGCTCGAGGCATCTCGTTTCGGAGGCATCTCGCGCTCGTTCCGCGGCCAGACACCGACGGGTGTTCTCGGCGGCGTCGACCATGCGGTGTACAACCCCGCGACCGACTCCGCGCTGGTCAGCCGCTTCGACGCGCAAGATCCCAGCAATAAGGGCCGAAACAAGACGGCTCTCTTGCAAGAACTCGGCCTGGCTCTCGAACTGTCGCGTCCGCTCGTGTTTTTCGAAGAGGTCGATCCGAGCGACGGCAGTCTGGAGACGCTGTTCGGTGCCTTGGCACCGCTGGCGCGACTCGATCTGGCGCTGGTCGTCCAGACGACGCGCGAACTCAGCGCTGCACAGAGCGCAGCCGCCGAAGCTCTCAAGGACCAATTGGTCGTGCTGTCGAACGTCGAGCCGCGCCTCCGGCGTCGCCTACTTGGTGCGGCGGACTTTTACCTGGGCCTCGAGCGGCACAATCCCGCCGGTCAACGGCTCTTGCAGGCCGCCCGCTACGGCGCCGTACCCGTTGCCTTTGCTGCCGACGCTGCGCGTGACGTGATCGTCGACGCCGATGCCGAACTGGCCACGGGTACCGGTTTTCTGTTCGATTCGCTGACCCAGCGCGGCCTCCTCGGCGGGCTCGGCCGGGCCGTGACGGCTTACCGCCGGGCCGAGTTTGCCAAGCTGCTCCGTCGCGTCATGCGCCAAGATCTGGCGTGGGACCGACCGGCTCGACGTCACGTGCAGCTTTATCGTCAGGCAGCCGGCGCGCTCCACTGATCGAAACCGTTCGCCTGCCGAGCAGGCGATACCAGTACCAATCGAGAGCTACGACGGCGAAGCCGAGGAATCGAACGGCGAACCAACCGAACCAGGCCGCTGCCTCGGTGGTTTCGCGCGTCGTCACGAAACCGAGCGCGCCGATGCCAAGCGCGACGGCGCTCTTGAGACCGCGCCCCCCAAGCCATCTCACCTCGCGGCTGCCGGCCCAGGCCGCTCGGGCGGCGCGCGCCAACCCGCGCTTCCGGGCGAGCTCGAGCGCCCAGAGATCCGCGAACAATTGAAGCACGGTGGCGCCCGAGGCGACGAGTGCCAGGCCGAGCAGCAGCCAGAGCGACGAAAACTCTCCTTCCCCCAGCGTGCGGCGCGCCGGGGCCAGCGCGAGCAGGCACGCGACCAGGCCGAGCGCGTAGGCGATCCAGAGTGTGAGATGGTGCAGAGCGAGGCGCGGTACGAGCCAAAGGCTGCGAGCGCCCTGCGCCTCCGCTGTGGCTTCCGGTTGGATGGCCGAGACGAGCAGCAGCGCTCGCGCAGGCAGGAGTAGAACGACGCCCAGCGCGAACGCCTCGAACGTGAGCCAGGCGATCGAAGCGAGGCTCTGCCGCCCCAGCCGAAGCACCTCGAGCAGCATCACGCTGCCAGGCTCGAACAGCTCGCCGCTCTCCAGGGCGAAGCTCGACAAAAAAGCGACGAGCGGACGAGTGCCAAGCCAGGCGAAGGCCAGCTCGGCCGCGGCGACGAGCACTACGACGCCGAGAATTCTGCGCCGACTCGAGCCATCCAAGAGCGCGGTCATGGCCGCAGCACCCGCAGCGCCCACTGGCCGAGCCACGAGAGGCGGGCGGCCGTTGCAGTTCGAGCGGGCTTTCCGTTGGGAAATCCGCGGTTATTCAGCAGATTTTCGTCGATGAACAGCTTCTGTTCGGGATCGGCGCGCACGACGGCAATCGGGAGATCATGGGCGAACTCGAGCTTTTCGAGCGGCCGGGGGTCCGCGAAAAAATGCAGTTGTTTGCCACCATCGGTGAACTCGATCTCGACCTCGAGCGGCAGCACGACGTTGCCGCCAGTGAGAATCGTCACACATGACCAGTCATGGCGCGTCGTGATTTCGCCGACGCGAACGTCGAGTCGTCCACGCCGCGCGAGCAATGTCTCCAGCGCTCGTCGCGCTTGGGTACCCAAGCCACGTTCGATGCTCTCGTAGAATTCACGGGGCTCGGGGTGACGGAAGCGTTGCTCGATGGCGTAGGCGCGGAGCGCCGCATCGAAGGCGACGGGACCGTAGACGCGTCGCAGCGTTTCGAGCGCTAGCGCCGTCTTGCCGTAGACCTGACCCGCTAAACTACGGAACGATGAGAAGTCGCGCGCGGGTTGTGCCACCAGTTCCTCAGGACCGACGGACAAGCCCGAATAGCGACCCACTGCCGCCCGCGAGACTCGGAACCCGAGCAGGTCGATTTGCGAACCTGCACCGTAGGCGTGCTCGAGGAAGCGCCACTCGGCGTGCGAGGTGAGACCCTCGTCCAAGAAAGGGTATTCGGCTTCGTTCGTCGCTACCAAACCGTAGAACCACTGGTGGGCGAGTTCGTGCGCAGTGACCGTTTCGAGCCAACGCACACCCAAGCGACCCATCAAGGCCGAGCCGCCGGCGGTGAAGAAGGTCGGGTACTCCATGCCGCCGGAGCGGCCAGCCTCGCTGGGCGGCTGCACGACGGTCAAGGTCGGGTAAGGGTACGCCCCGTAAGCGGTTTGGTAGTAGGGCAAGGCGGCATCGAGCGTTCTATCGATGGTGCCGAGCGCGCGCGTCTGGCCTTGGGGCCCCAGCATGCTGACTTCGATCGCGCCTTTGTGTCGCTTTTCGAGAGCGAGAGCCGGCGCTGACGTCCAGGCGAAGTCGTGAACGCCGGACGCCCGAGCCCTGTAGTGGGCGCGCCCTGCCTTCTTGTTCTCGAGCTGAAGCTCTCCCGTACTGCCGACGACGTGTTCTTCGGGCACGTCGAGCCGCACCTCGTACTCGCCGAAATCGGCGAAGAATTCGGCATGGGGATGGAACGCAAAGTGAACGAAGGTGCCGCCCGGCTCGAGCCGCGCCAGCTTGGGAAACCACTGCGCCACCAGGTGAAAGGAGCCCTCGTAGCCCGTGCGCTCCACGATCCGGGGCAGCTGAGCTTCGAACTCGAGTTCGAGTTCGATCGTCTCCCCGGGCGGTAGGGGATCGGGCAAGGGCACGCGGATGTCGGTGCGATCCCTCGCGTCGTGCGGCGAATGGGGCGCGCTCGCTTTCCACAAATCGACTGCGCCGTAGCGCGCGCTCTTGAGCCACAGCACGCGCAGGTGGCCCGGCGCACCCAGGCGTTTGCCACTCCGACCGCCAGCGTCGCGGAGGTAGAGCGTTCTCTCGTTCTCGAATGCGTTGAGGTAGAGATGAAACCAGAGCTCGCCGAGCGGACGCTGGGAAACGTTGCGAAAGAAGATGGTTTCGCGCGCATGCACGCTGTGGTGCTGGGCGTCGAGGCGCGCATCCAAACGATAACTCGTCACCGGCTTGGCCGCGTCGAGCGGCGCGGGCGGACGCCCGACGGCCGACGCCGGAGAAGCGCCGAGCGTCAGCGCGCAGGCGACGCAGACCGCACCGACGGCGAGCGACGGCTGCTGTCGACCGGCTCGGGCTGCTCGAAGGCCGCGACGAGCCGCGCTCGGAGAACTAGCGACCCAGTCCAATGACCTTTCGATCCAGCAGATCACACAGGATGCGCAGGGCATCGAGGCGCGGCATGCCGGAGACGTCGAGTAGTTCGTCGACCGTCGAGCCGCCGTCGATCATGGCCAGCAAGAAACCCGCACGATGATCGAGCGAGAGCCAGCGCAGCTGATCGGGTCCCATCTTGACCGACACCTCGCGATCCATGCCTGCGATGCGCGAGGCGTACATGTCGTAAAGCACGTCTCGACATTTCGCGGCCACGGCTTTGGCTTCGGGCTCGTCCGGCTCCTTGGTGAGGATTTGTTCGGCCACCGCGAGTGCGCCCGAAAAATCACCCATGGAAAAACGGTCCTTCATTTCGCCGAGCGGTTCCGGAGGCGCCGGGCTGCCGAGACGCCCGACGAACGCGAGGCCTTGGCCTTCTAATGAGGGACTCGAGCCAAAGCGTTTTACGGGTGTCAGGGCGCGGCGCGCGCGCTCGAGGCCCGAGGTCGGTTCCTGCTCGATCTTCGCTCGGCCATCGTGACGCAGGCCGTGACGCGGCTCGCGAACGCTCACGGGAGCCAGAGACGGTGGCGGGTCGGTTGGCAAGTCATGATGTGAGATTTCCCCGAACGCGCCAGCGCGCGGACGCGGCACGCGCGGCACCGTGCGGGCGCGATCCGATTCGTGGCCGCTGCCCGGTGGCGGCGCGGTGGGGTATTCACTGGGATTCGGGGCACGCGCGCCGTCGAGTGTGGGACGATCGAAGACGTCGTCATCGTCGTCCGCGAGATCGAACTCGCGCGGAGGGCGGTCGACACTCTCGCTGTTCACCAAGTCGAGAGCTTCGCCCGGGGCTGGCGACGTCGGGAGCTTACTGAGGCGCGGCAACGGCTGTTGCGGCAAGCGGGGTGGCGGCGGTGCTTCGGCAACGGGCCGATCCCCGTGAACGGCCGCAGCCATGACGCGGCGCACGAATTCGTCGCGCGGCTCTTTGGGAATTTGCGTGACCCGGTTGCTGTACTCGTCGTCCGGCAGCTGGGCGATGCTGATCATCGGCGGCCGACTGGGAATCGATTGTGCCCGCGTGGGCACTACGGTCGGCGCTTCTTCGCCCCAGCCAGCGTCGATGTCGTCGAGTTCCGGGGGAAGCAGCGAGAAGCGACGCGGCGGAGAGGAAGGAGGCATGGGTGGATCTCGGGTCGGTGTCACGAACCGCTCAAAACTCCTCGGAACATCTTGTCCGTGCGCTCGAGTTGAGCGACTTGCTCGCTGACTTTCGCGCCATTTCGACTCTTGATGGCCTGCCGTGCGGAGTCGATGGCTCGCTTGCCCTTGTCGACGGCGTCGCGGCCAAAGTCGGCGCCGCCCACGGCGCGTTCGACCTCGCCGAACAATCCCTCGATACTGGCGATCAGGGTTTCGGCTTTCTGCTTGGCAGCTTCGAATGTCTCGTCGGTCTTGCGCTCGACCATGAAGTCGCGGGCGTCATCGGCCATCTTGCGGATCTCCTCTGGCGTCAGGCCGCTTTGGGCGGTGACCTGGATCGACTGCGCCTGACCGTTCTCGAGGTCCTTGGCGCTGACGCTGACAATGCCGTCGGTGTTGATCTCGAACGTCACCTCGATCTCGACGTGACCCTTGGGAGCCCTGCGTAGGCCCGTGAGGATGAACTCGCCGAGTAGCTCGTTGTCCTCTGCCTTCTCGCTTTCACCTTGCATCACGATGATCTTCACGGCCGTCTGGTTGTCGCGGCTGGTGGTGAAGGTCTTGCCCATGCTGGTCGGCACGGTCGTGTTGTGGGGGATCAGCTCCTCGAAGTGGCTGCCGAAGGTCATGATGCCCAAAGCGTGCGGCGTGACGTCGAGCAACAGCATCTCGCGCTTGTCCTCGACCAACGCAGCACCTTGAATGGCCGCGCCCATGGCCACCACTTCGTCGGGGTGCACGCCACGATTCGGCGAGCGCTTGAAGAAGCTTTGCACGGCGTCCTGAATGGCCGGCATACGCGTCATGCCACCCACCAGCAGCACGTCCTCGATCTCACCGACTTCCAGCTGCGCGTCCTCGAGTGCCTGCCGAGAAATTTCGACGCAGCGTTCGATCAAGTCCGCGGTCAGCGTCTCCAGCTTCTGGCGGGTGAGCGAGGTCTGCAGGTGAAGCGCCTCGTTCGACCCGGTGGAGATGATGAACGGCAGGTTGATCTCGGCTTCGGACACGCCGGAGAGCTCGCATTTGGCTTTTTCGGCGGCGTCGCGCAAACGCTGTAGCGCCATGCGGTCTTCGCGCAGATCGATGCCGTGTTCCTTGCGGAAAGTGTCGACCAGCCAATCAATGATACGTGCGTCGAAGTCTTCGCCACCCAGGAAGGTGTCGCCCGTGGTGGCGATCACCTTGAACACGCCTTGCGCACCGATTTCCAGAATCGAGATGTCGAACGTGCCGCCGCCGAGATCGAACACGGCCACGGTCTTGTCGATGTTCTTGCCGAAGCCGTACGCCAACGCTGCTGCCGTGGGCTCGTTGATGATGCGGATGACGTCGAGTCCGGCGATGGCGCCGGCGTCCTTGGTCGCTTGCCGCTGGTTGTCGTTGAAGTAGGCCGGGACGGTGATGACGGCCTTGCTCACCGTCTCACCCAGGTACTCCTCGGCCACCAGCTTCATCTCCTGCAGGATCATCGAGCTGATTTCCGGCACCGAGAACGGCTTACCGCGCAGCTCGATGCGCACGTCGTCGTGGGGGCCTTCGACGATGTGGTAGCTCGAGGTCATGAGCGCGTTCTTGACTTGCGGCGACTCCCACTTGCGACCGATCAACCGCTTGGCGGCGTAGACGGTGTTTTCGGCGTTGGTGATGGCCTGACGCTTGGCGATGTGGCCGACCAGACGTTTTCCGGCCTCCGTGACTGCCACGATGCTGGGCGTGGTTTTGTAACCTCCGCGATTCGGAATCACCGCCGGTGTCGCCTCTTCGAGGATCGACACGCACGAGTTGGTGGTTCCGAGATCGATACCGATGACGCGCTCCATGATTTTCCTTAAGAAATGCGCAGACTCCAACGGTCCGGCGCCTTTGAAATGTTCGATTACTTGAGCTGCTTCTGCAGCTGCTTCGCTTCTTCGTTCTTGGGATCCAACTCCAGGGCTCGCGAGAGCTCGCCGAGGGCACTCGTGCGCATGTTGGACAACTCGTAGGCTTGGGCCAGCACGACGCGCGCCGAGACTCGCTTGGGATCGAGAGTCACGGCCAAGCGCGCCAATTCGACCACCTTGCGCTTGTCACCAAGCGCGCCCAGCAAGCAAAACGCCGCGCGCTCGTAGAGCGGCGAGGCGCGTTCGACGTGGCTGCCGCTGCTCTTGCCGCGCGCCGCGCGCTCGTAGGAGCGCGCGGCGCGCTCCATGTGACCGTCGGCCTCTTCGTATTTGGCTTGCTCGATGAACTGGTCGGCCATCGACCGATCGGCTTCCTCTTGAATTTCTTCGAGCAAATCGGTGATGCGGGCTTCCTCGGGCACCAGGGTCAGTGCAATGCGCAAGCTGTTGAGCGCCGAGCCCCACTCCCGCTTACCGCGGGCGTCTTCGGCCATTTCGATGTAGCGCTGGATCTGTGAGTTTTCGCCGCCATGGCGGGCCTCATAGCGCGCGCGCATCTGCTCGGAAACGGCCTTTTTGACCTGTTCTTTGTCGACCGAGGACGAGGACGACGGCGGGGGCGACGGCGACGGTGGTTGGCGATGGCCGAATTTCTTCGCGAGCAAACGCCGCGTCGCAGCAGGATCCGGCGCGCGCAGTCCGCTCTGCTGACCAAGGCGTGGCTCGGCGGGTGGCTGGCTCGACGGCTCGAGATCGAGTGGCGGCAGCGACGAATCACCGTCGGGCGTCGACTCGAGTTCGAACGGCTGCAGCACATCGCGGAAGATGCTCGGAGAACGAGGGGCACGCGGAATGACCGGTTGCACGAACGAGTCGCGGGTGTCTGCAGCCGGGGCGCCCGAAGGCGCAACGGGCGCGCCCGAAGGCGGAAGCGAATCGCGTACGCCGTGCGTAGCACGCCGACTCCGCAAGTAGCGATCATATTCGCCGCGCAGCTGCGCACGGGTCAACGTGTCGTGTGCCTTGGTCAATGCGCCAAAGATCCGCTCGATGCGGGCTTTGTAGGTCCCCAGATCCTTGCCGAAGAAACGATCGGCGTGGAAGACGCTGACCCGTTCGAAATAAGCAGATTTGATGGTTTTCCGGTCGGCGTCGTCGGCGATGCCCAACATCTCGTAGTGCGAATAGCGCTCGAGATTGGCGTGGAGTCTGAGGATTTCTGCCTTCGTTTCGCGCGGCAGGTCTGCGGGTTCGTCGAGCAGCGCCTCGTCGAACCTGAGCCGTTGCTTCTGCTCTCGAGTCAAAGGCGCCTCTCGATCCGGCGGGGCTGTTTCGCTTGCATTTCGCTGACCCAAAGTAGGTTTTTCACTGACCGCTCGCATGCGCGTCGAACTGGCACCAGTGTTTGCGAGCGGAGGAATTCCGCTCGGCCGCTCGGGGGCCGCTTCGCCGAAGCGAATGGCGCCGAGAGCTTCGAGGCGGCCCAAGATGTCGCTCACGAGCGCCTCATCGAGACCAGTTCCCAAACTCAGCTCCGCGATCGTCGCCCTGCCGTCGACCTGGCTGAGGACAAAGGCCTCCCTCGGCCCGATCGGAAGCGAGGTCGGATCAATCCCGGCGTTGGGATAGGGGAGCCGGTAGGCTGCGCTCATGGAATGCGAATGAGAAGACCGTAACTCCGCAGTTTACCTGAGAATTCGCCCAGGCTTCAACTGTGCTGGGTCCAAGCCCGACCAGAGGCTTGCGGGCCTGGAAATGGGACGGCATGCGTGTTTCCTGAGGATTTTCAGGGAAGCCGGAACCGGCCCGAGGGCCGATTTTCGCTCCCCGATGAGGATTCGGACCTCTGCTGTTGGTAGGAACCCGCCCCAGTGAACACCAGGTCTCGAGTTTGTCGGTCGTGCGGTGGTTTGAACGGGGCGGGCGAGCAGCGCTGCTACCGCTGTGGCGTCGCGCTCGGTGGTCTCGGTCCGGCGCTCGGTGCTTGGTTCAGTCGTCCCGCCGTGGCCACACAGACTCTCGTCGCGCTCTGCTGCGTGAACTTCGCGTTCTTGGTTTACATCAACGGCTCGATGCCTTTGTCGCTGATCGGCGCGGGCCCACGCTTGTCGGCGATGGCTCAGACCGGTGCCATCATGCTCGATTTCGCGAGCCGCGAACCCTGGCGTTTGCTCGCTGCCGTTTATGGGCACCTCGGCGTGCTGCATCTGGGCATGAACATGCTCGCCCTCGTCCAGCTCGGGCGCGCCGTGGAGCAGCAGCTCGGCAGCGCGCGCTTGGTCGTCCTCTTTACCGTTACGGGCGTGCTCGGGTTCGTCGCCAGTGGCCTTTGGTACGGCCATTTGAGTCCGCCCACGGCTGGCGCGAGCGGCGCCTTGTTCGGTCTTTTAGGCCATCAAATCGGCGTTTTGCACGCGCAGAACAACCCGAACACCAAGA
>Ga0209181_10007896_pt1 | contig 14429 bp, 10 predicted proteins | sample MAT05_FD_187208 | JGI IMG/M metagenome (GOLD analysis project Ga0209181, IMG submission 187208) | Freshwater microbial communities from Lake Fryxell liftoff mats and glacier meltwater in Antarctica - MAT-05 (SPAdes) (version 2) | ecosystem: Environmental > Aquatic > Freshwater > Ice > Liftoff... | reverse complement strand
ATTGAATACCGTAAAAACCTTGGTGACGATTTGTCCATTGCGGCCACACGGCTATACGATGGCGCTGATGCCAAGCGGCTGCACCGGATTTTTGAATTGGGAAAAGAGCTACGAATACCAATAGTGGCAACCAATGATGTACATTATCACCTATCGCAGCGAAGGGAATTACAAGACGTTGTTACCTGTGTGCGTGAAAAGTGTACCATCCACACAGCGGGCTTTCGGTTGCATGCCAATGCCGAACGTTACCTAAAACCCATTGAAGAAATGCATCGCCTGTTCAGGCAACACCCCGAAGCGGTTCGACAAACACAATTGATTGCTGATGCCTGCAATTTTTCATTGGATGAATTAAAATATCAGTATCCGAAAGAAATCACCAGCGAAGGGCGAACACCACAACAAGAACTTATTTTCTTAACATGGCAGGGAGCGCACGATCGCTTTGGCAAAAGCATTCCTGAAAAAGTAAAAAATACAATTGAATACGAGTTAAAGTTTATCGATGAGATGAACTATGCAGAATATTTTCTTACCGTGTACGACATCGTCCGTTACGCGCGCAAGCTAAAAATTCTTTGCCAGGGCAGGGGGTCGGCTGCCAACTCTGCGGTGTGCTATTGTTTGGGTATCACTTCCGTGGATCCCTCTAAGTTTGATTTACTATTCGAGCGATTCATTAGCTCTGCTCGCAATGAGCCCCCCGACATTGATGTAGACTTTGAACATGAGAGGCGGGAAGAAGTGATGCAATACATTTATCAGAAATACGGGAGAGACAGGGCCGGTATTGTGGCCACGGTTACGCAATTGCATCACAAAGGCGCGATACGCGATGTAGGTAAAGCCATGGGCTTATCTGTCGACACAATCACCCGATTAGCTGGATTGATCTGGAGTTTTTCGGAAGATGGGTTTGATCGCGATCGCATTTTATCGCAAGGTATCAACCCCGATGATCCAACTATTCGAAAAGTGCTGGAACTCACAGAACAATTGATGGGCTTTCCAAGACAACTGGGTCAACACACGGGTGGCTTTGTAATCACGCAGGGAAAACTTTCTGACTTGTGCCCGATACTCAACGCACGTATGGAAGACCGGACTAATATTGAATGGAACAAAGATGATATTGACGCACTTGGATTTTTAAAAATAGATGTGTTGGCATTGGGCATGCTCACCTGCATTCGCAAAGCATTTGATTTGGCAAAGAAGCATTATGGTCTTGATCTGACATTGGCCAACATTCCGCAAGACGATCCTGCCGTATATGAAATGGTAAGCCATGCTGATACGATTGGTGTTTTTCAAATCGAAAGCCGTGCGCAACAATCGATGCTACCGCGATTGAGGCCCAACTGTTTTTATGATCTGGTGATTGAAGTAGCCATCGTGCGGCCAGGGCCCATTCAAGGTGATATGGTGCATCCGTATTTGCGCAGACGCAATGGAGAAGAGCCCATTGAGTATCCGTCAAAAGAACTAGAAGAAATTTTAGGACGCACGTTGGGCGTTCCGCTATTTCAAGAGCAAGCAATGAAGATCGCCATTGTGGCGGCTGGTTTTTCTCCCACTGAAGCAGATGAGTTGAGAAGAAGCATGGCTACGTTTAAGGCCAAAGGACTGGTATCGCGTTTGGAAAAAAAATTGGTGAGCGGTATGATGAACAAAGGATACACGGAAGCATATGCGAGACGCGTGTTCCGCCAACTGGAAGGCTTTGGTAGCTATGGATTTCCCGAAAGCCATGCCGTAAGTTTCGCATTGCTCGTCTATGTGTCATCCTGGCTCAAGTGCTATTACCCCGATGTGTTTGCATGCGCATTGCTGAACAGCATGCCCATGGGCTTTTACCAGCCCGCACAAATTATCATTGATGCACAAAAGCATGGTGTGGATGTGCGCCCCGTGGATATCAATTATTCGAATTGGGACAATCAACTAGAAGAAAAATCAGGTAAGTATTGTGCGTTGCGATTGGGCTTTCGGCAAGTGAAAAGCTTGCGCGAAGAAGACATCAATGTATTGATCAAGAACAGAAAGGCAGAGTATACATCTATCCATCAACTTCGTGAGATCGGATTGAGCGAAGCCACACTTGAAACGCTGGCCAATGCCGATGCGTTCCGATCGATTGGCCATGATAGGAGGAAGGCATTGTGGGAGGTATCGACAAAAGATTATCAACCGCAAGCGATATTTTCTGGTGACACCCTCGAAGAAAAAATAGTGCTTCCTGAAATGACATTGTCGCAGCACGTGGTACAAGACTACGCGGCCACCGCATTATCGTTAAAGGCGCATCCGGTTAGTTTTGTACGAGAAAAATTAGACCAGCTTCGTGCGATTCCCACAATGAGCCTTGCGCAGACTAAAGAAGGTACATTGGTAAAAGTAGCAGGGCTTACTTTGGTGCGGCAACGACCGGGCACTGCCAAGGGTGTTTGTTTTATCACCATTGAAGATGAAACAGGTATTGCCAATCTGGTGGTCTTTCAAAAATTATTTGATCAATACAGAAAGGAGATTATCCAATCGCGGTTGCTGATGGTGGAGGGTAAACTACAACGGGAAGGGGAGGTGATCCACATAATTGTAAGTCGGTGTTACAATGTATCCGCGTTATTAAAAACACTCACGCCTTCAACTGCCGAAGAGTTGTCACCGCCACTCTCCCGGGCAGACGAACGAACTTCGGTGACTGACCCTCGAAGAAAAAAAGCGACAGAACTTTCACAGATCAAGATATGGGATGAGGGGAGGAATTTTAAGTAGTTCGGAGGGTTCAAGAAATGAATTTTTTTAATCTTAAAACTGGAGTTACGGCAAAATATTAAATGTTGTCAGTTTGAGCTTGTCGAAAACGGCTTATTCGTGTTTTCAAATAGGCTTCGACTGGCTCAGCCTGACAGTAAATCAATTGGTCTGCGTAACTCCAGATAAATAATATGTCTCTTAAATTAAATTAAATCAATTCAACTCAAAACGATCCAAATTCATCACTTTGCCCCAAGCCGCCACAAAATCTCTCACAAACTTTTCTTGAGAATCTGCACAGCCATATACTTCGGCAAGCGCGCGGAGTTCTGAGTTAGAACCGAAGATAAGATCAACACGCGTACCAGTCCATTTCACAGCACCCGTTTTACGATCACGACCTTCAAATGAATTTTGAGAATCCGAAGTGGCACTCCACGTTGTACCGAAATCAAGTAGGTTAACAAAGAAATCGTTGGTGAGTGTTTCAAGACGCTTCGTGAACACACCATTTTTGGAGTTGTCGAAGTTGGCGTTTAGTACACGCAAGCCACCAACCAATGCAGTCAATTCAGGTGAGGTAAGTGTTAGCAATTGGGCTTTGTCGATCAACAACTCTTCTGCTGTTGCCGTGTGTTTCACATTTAGATAATTGCGGAAGCCATCGGCAGCCGGTTCGAGTAAATCGAATGCCTCAACATCGGTTTGCTCTTGTGATGCATCGGCACGTCCTGGTGTGAAAGGAACTTTGATATCATGGCCCGCATTCTTTGCTGCCTTTTCAATGCCTACACTTCCCGCCAACACAATCAAGTCGGCAAACGAAACCTTCTTGCCACCCGACTGAGCATGGTTGAAATCATTTTGAATTCCTTCCAGTGTCTTTAACACAGTTGCCAGTTGAGCAGGGTTATTCACTTCCCAATCCTTCATTGGGGCGAGACGAATGCGCGCACCATTGGCACCACCGCGTTTGTCAGATCCGCGAAACGTAGATGCGGAGGCCCAGGCAGTGGATACTAGTTGTGACACTGACAATCCCGTGGCAAGTATCTTGTTCTGTAGTGCAGTGATATCTGCATCGTCAATTAGTTTATGGGTAACAGCCGGAATCGGGTCTTGCCAGATCAATTCTTCTTTAGGTACTTCAGGGCCGAGATAGCGCGCAATGGGACCCATGTCACGATGCGTTAACTTAAACCATGCACGAGCAAACGCATCGGCAAACTGATCGGGGTTTTCAAAAAAGTGTCGTGATACTTTTTCGTAGGCAGGATCTACTCGTAAAGCAATGTCAGTGGTAAGCATAAAAGGGGCATGCTTTTTTGATGGGTCGTGTGCATCAGGCACAGTACCAGCACCTGCATTACCTTTCGGTTTCCATTGGTGCGCACCCGCAGGGCTTTTCGTTAGTTCCCATTCAAAACCAAAAAGGTTTTCAAAATAGTTGTTACTCCACTTTGTAGGAGTGGTAGTCCATGCTCCTTCAAGTCCGCTGGTTATGGTGTCGACTCCATTACCACTGTTGAATGTATTTTTCCAACCCTGGCTTTGCTGCTCAATGCTTGCAGCTGCTGGCTCTGCTCCAACATATTTACTAGGATCAGCAGCACCATGTGTTTTACCGAATGTATGCCCACCGGCAATAAGTGCCACAGTCTCCTCATCGTTCATCGCCATACGGCCAAAGGTTTCACGAATGTCGCGGGCTGATGCGAGCGGATCGGGCTTTCCGTTAGGGCCTTCTGGGTTCACATAAATCAATCCCATCTGAACAGCACCGAGCGGGTTTTCTAATTCGCGCTTTCCAGTATAGCGTTTATCTCCCAACCACGTGTCTTCTGATCCCCAATAGACCTCTTCTTGTGGTTCCCAAACATCTTCACGTCCGCCCGCAAAACCAAAAGTCTTAAAGCCCATCGATTCCAACGCACAATTTCCCGCAAGGATCATTAGATCCGCCCATGAAATTTTCTTGCCGTATTTCTGCTTAATTGGCCAGAGCAGTAGACGTGCTTTGTCAAGATTTGCATTGTCTGGCCAACTGTTAAGTGGTTCAAACCGTTGAGTGCCAGCACCAGCACCACCGCGTCCATCGGCAGTGCGATAGGTACCTGCCGAGTGCCAAGCCATCCGAATAAAGAACGGTCCGTAATGGCCATAGTCAGCTGGCCACCAATCTTGTGAGGTGGTCATTAAGTTAAAGATATCTTTCTTTAATGCCTTCAAATCAAGCGACTTAAATTCTTTTGCGTAATTGAATTCCTCGCCCATCGGGTTTGATAATGGGGAGTGCTGACGAAGAATATTCAATTTCAATTGATTCGGCCACCAATCGCGGTTTCGGGGACCGCTGCCAGCGCTCTGTTTCAGCGGTCCACCATGAAAGGGACATTTTGCGCCCTCGGTATTCATTTCTTTCATCGTTGTACTGTGATCTTCCATGTTTATATAATTATTAATTGTTTGTGATATGAATTTTGAATGCCTGCTATTTTCTTTTTATCAACATTACGACACTACGAATAATAAATCAAATTGATTATATTTATGATCATATAGTTATTATCTATGACTTTAACACAACTGGAATACATTGTAGCGTTGGATACGCACCGGCATTTTGTTCTTGCCTCCGACAAATGTTTTATCACACAACCAACACTCAGTATGCAAATTCAAAAGCTGGAGGAAGAACTTGGCGTGAAAATTTTTGATCGAACGAAACAGCCAGTGATCCCAACAGAGATTGGATTGAGCATCATTGCACAAGCAAGAATAGCCCTTCGCGAAGCGAACGTAATCAAACAACTCATTAGCGACCAAAAGGATGCGCTGGCAGGAGAGTTGCGCATTGGAATTATCCCCACGTTAGCCCCTTACCTTTTGCCACCGCTTTATAAAATTATGCGGGAGAAATACCCCCACATTAGCCTAATTGTAAAAGAGACGATTACAGAGGAGGTAATTCACGAACTTAAAAGCAGTAGGCTAGACTGTGGCTTGGTGGTTACGCCATTGAAAGATTCTTCGATCAAAGAAGATATACTTTTCTATGAAGAGCTGTTTGTATATGTCTCCAAAAAAAATTCATTGTTTGATAAAAAGTATGTGTTGCCCAATGAGATTGATCCCAACAAACTCTGGCTACTGGAAGAGGGGCATTGTTTTCGGTCGCAGGTATTGAACTTGTGCGAGCTTCGCAAAAGCAGTGATTTTCATTTTAAGTATGAGACCGGAAACATGGAAACCCTTAAGCGGATGGTAGAAAAAAGTGATGGTATTACTATTTTGCCCGAACTGGCGGTTATGGAATTTAGTCGGTCACAGATGAAACTGGTGAAGCGTTTAAAAGAACCAAGCCCCGCGCGCGAAGTAAGTTTGGTAACACATCGTGATCATATTAAAACCAAGTTGATAAAAACCCTAAGGGAAGAGATTGTTAACATTGTACCCAGGCAGATGCAGAAACTTCAAAAAAAGAAAGTAGTGGACATTTAGATCCCTAAACGGATCCGTTTAGAAGCCCAGTTAATTTACTCTAGCCGTTTATCTGTGTGCGCCTATTGTCGGCACCCTAAGAAGCATGATACGTTGAAGCCCCTCAGGCACTTAATTTTTCCAACTTATCGTGCTTTAAAATCTTAATTGAATGGGCAAGTATCTCGATCAGGCCTTCGTCTTTAAAGTCAGCCAGCGTTCGATTAAGCGACTCGGTGGCAGTACCCACAATGGCGGAAAGATCTTTGCGTGCTACCGTAAAGGAGCCTTCATCTCCGGCATCTTTTTGATAAAGGCCTTTTACTTGAAGCAAAGCTGAGGCAACTCGCTGGCGAACGGAATTATAGGCGATCTCCAGCAAACGTTTTTCGGATCCTGCCAATTGATTGGAGAGAATTTGAATGAATTTTCCCGCCACTTCACGATTGGTATAAATTAGATTTAGAAATTCTGCTTTGGGCAGTACACTTACTTCTGTTTCTTCCATAGCTATGGCTGCTTCTTGGTAAACAGTATTTTCCAATAGCGGTACGTAACCAATAAAGTTTCCGCTTAGGTGAATGTCAGTTATCAACTCCTTTGCGTTTGGGTTGCTTTTAACGATTTTTACCTTTCCATAATTGATGAAGAATAAGTCTTTTGGTTGATCACCTTCTTTGAAAAGAAATTCTTTTTTCTTATAAACGCGGGTGTGTCTTTTGGTAGCTAGGTGAGAAAAGTCGTGCAGGTAATTTACTTTTGTAAAAAAGTCGTTAAGGCCTTCTTTGGTGCTCACAAAATTGGTTTTCAACAATTCACTTTTTTTTAGTCGGACTTCAATGGCATTGAGCAGATCGATATCTTCAAACGGTTTGGTTAGATAATCATCGGCACCCAAATTCATTCCTTTACGAAAATCTGATTTATCGACTTTTGCAGTAAGAAATATGAACGGAATATTAGCGGTTTCAGGAGTTTGGTTAACGATGTGCAAAACACCATACCCATCTAGCTCGGGCATCATTACATCACATAAGATCAAATCCGGCCTTTCTTTTTGGATCATCTCGACACCCAATTTTCCATTGGCAGCTGTTTTAACAGTGTAATTGGAGAGTTCAAGAATTTCGGCAATGTTCTCTCTCATTTCGTTATTGTCCTCAATCAGAAGAATAGTGCTTTTCATAGTGGATTTATTCAGAAAGATATTGGAGCCACCCGCGTGTTTTTCTGATTATATTCAACTTACATTATGATAATTGTCATGTTACTAAAATATGTACGCGCTCAACTTTGCACTAAGTTCCAATCCAAATGAATAAAGCCCCCTTGCCAATCTTAATATCAAAAGCATCGGGGGAGCGTGTGCCTTTTTCCAGAGACAAGCTTTTTCAATCGTTAAAACGTTCAGGGGCTGACGCTGATTCTACCCAAAAGGTACTTATGGATATGGATAAGTACGTCCAGCCTGAAATGACAACACGTCAAATTTTCAGGCATGCATTTAGTCTACTTAAAAAATCCTCCAAAGTATCTGCAGCCCGGTACATGCTAAAGCAAGCTCTTATGGAATTAGGGCCGTCTGGTTATCCTTTCGAACAATATGTCTCTGATCTATTGAGAAGTCAGGGCTATTCAGCTGATGTGGGAGTAATTGTAAAGGGTCACTGCGTCAATCACGAGATTGACGTTATAGCGACTAATCAGCATGAACAGTTTATGGTGGAATGTAAGTTCCACAACCGAGCGGGTATTAAGTGCGATGTAAAAATTCCTCTTTACATTCAGTCCCGCTTTCAAGATGTTTCTCACTATGCTTCCAATTCATATCATTTTACCAAGGGGTGGATTTTTACAAATACGAAATTTTCCCAAGATGCTATACAATATGCAGCCTGTATGGGCTTGCAAATGACGGGGTGGGATTACCCAGTCAATAACGGATTGCGGGAATGGATAGATCGATCTGGGTTGCACCCGATTACTTGCCTTACTACTCTTACGAAAGAAGAAAAAATAAAACTATTAGAACAGGAAATCCTTCATTGCAAGGATATAATTGATAACAAGGAGCTCCTTGTTCGCCTTGGATTTAGTGCTCAACGAATGCAGCAGGTAGTCACAGAAGCGGGTAGTCTACTGCACAACGTTGAAAGGAAATAAATTAACAAATGAATATATGAAAATTGAAATAGACGATCACCGAAAACTATTTTGCCGTCAAGGATGAATTCACTACGGCATTTCCAAATTTTAAAATTGAATTCTTTGAAAAGCCGAGCAAAAGTGGTGGAACACCCTCAGGAAAGATTATGAAATATGCAAGCTCAACCTTGGGGCAATGTCGGTTGGCTCATAACAAAGGAACCATTTCTATCAATGTGGGAATGACTGTGGGTGAATTGGAGCAAAACTGTAGAGATGTATATGAGGTTTCCGTACAGATTTTTCAAAAAAAAGGAAATAATTGGCTCGAAGCAGAAAGTAACGTCAGCCTAAATTGAACTAGCCAAATGATAATAGTCACTACAATCCCTTGATAAATGTTATCGGACACAGCATTGTATTGGTTTAATTTTGATGTATGATTAATAGGTTATGGGTGCTCAAAACAAAGTTAAATCTGACAACGGTGTGAAAATCTTGGTTAACAATGGAAGAACGTTGAGTGACATCAAAATGGATTTTCAGCAGCGTTACCCGTTCTTAAAAATAGAATTTTTCCTTAGCAAAAGGTCAGATGGCGTTGCGCGAAGGGAAAAATTGGCGGATGATTATAAATTAAAAAAACCAGTTTTAATTAACATGGCGACTGATCGTTCCGTTGCTGATGTAAAAAAGGATATTTTAGAAAAATTTGAATTGATAGCTTTAGTGTACAGAAAATCCGGAAATGTGTGGGTAGAGACATCACATACAGATCATTGGCCACTCGAACAACAGAACTCGGAGGGTGAGCAGATGAACGAGTAAATTGTCTAGCCTATTAAATTCTTCAGTTTTGCTTCCTGCAGGATTTTAATTTTGCCTTCTGTAATATCAATGAATTTATCGCCTTTAAACTCACTCAACGTTCGGATGAGGGACTCAGTGGCAGTACCAACCACCTGAGCGAGGTCCTCGCGCGAGATATCGAGCGAGGGATTAGTTTCGGGAGACGTCCTATATTTTTGCTGCACTTCCAATAAACCGATTGCTACCCGTTTTCGAACCGAGTTGTAGGCCAGGTTAATGAGACGATCTTCATTATCGATTACATTTCGCGTCAGTAATTTTATGAATTGTTTGGCTAGCTGACTATCATGATTGATCAGTTGAAGGAAATCTTCTCGAGGAATGAGCATTAGCTCAGACTCCTCCAGAATTTCAGCATTGTCTTTATACACTGTATCCTCTAGGATGGGAGTGTAGCCGATAAAATCTCCGGTAGTTTGAATTTTTGTAATGAATTCTTTGCCATCCTCGTTGGTCTTATATGTTTTTATCTTTCCGCTAATGATGAAATACAAAAATAGAGGGCGGTGATCTTCCTGATACAAAATAAATTTCTTTTTATAGGATTGAGATTGCCGGGCTTTGTCTGTCAATTTTACTTTAGTTCCATTTTGCGCAGAATCCAAAAAGGCATTAAGGCCCCTTACATCTGCTGAAAAGGTTTTCTTGAGCAGGTCTGATTTGCGTAGCCTGACTTCAATAGCGTTTAACAGTTGGGTGTCATCAAAAGGTTTGGTGATGTAATCATCAGCACCTAGCTCCATGCCTTTACGGTAATCAGATTTCTCCGATTTGGCTGTCAAAAAGATAAATGGAATGGAAGCTGTTTCTGGATTTCTAGTTAGCAGATGTAGCACGCCATAGCCATCGAGTACAGGCATCATGATATCACAAACTATCAAATCAGGCTTCTCTCGGTTCGCGATTTCTACCCCTATTTTTCCGTTCTCTGCGGTGAACACTTCATATTGTGCCAATTCCAAAATTTCGGCTGTGTTTTCTCGTACTTCTAAATTGTCTTCGATGATTAATATCTTGCTCATCAGATTTTTGTAGTTGGTACCTTTTTCAAAGATAAGGACAAAATTATTTAGTTCACTATTATCTATTGGGGAATAAAGACGGTAAAAGTACTGCCGCTATTCAGCTTACTTTTTAGTTCTATTCTCGCATTTGCCAACTCAAGATATCGACTTATGATATGGAGGCCCAATCCGGTGCCCTGAATATTGGAGGCATTTTCTGCCCGGAAAAATCGCTCAAACAAATGCTTTTGATCTGGTTCAGAAATACCGATACCCGAATCTTGAATAGAAAATATCAATTCATGTGGGTTCCTTATACTACTGACAATGATGGTGGTTGACTCCGGTGAAAACTTAATCGCATTGGATATTAAGTTCGTCAGGACGTGCCGCAACATTTTCCGGTCTACGTCCACATCTTGTGTTACTTCATAGTGGTGAATGATCTCTTGACCCGGCTTGGCGAGCCGCTGCATCTCTTGTAGAACGATTTCTACTTCTTGTTCTAATTCAATTGGTTGGAGGACTTCTTTATTCAATTCTACCTTACCTTCTTCCATTTTGCCCAGCGACAGAAAGTCTTCGAGAATGTCTTTCATATTACCCACAGAGTGTTTGATCCGTTTGATGTGCTTTTCTCTTTTTTCCGCATCTTCATCTGTTGAGTATCTGTCAATTAAGGACACTGAGGATAATATTGTGCTCAACGGAGTTCTAAATTCATGTGAAGCCATTGTCACAAAACGGGATTTAAGATCACCTAGTTGTTTTTCTTTTTCCAATGCTGTTTGTAAACTCAATTGGTATTTCTTAATCTCGGAGATATCCACGGCTACTCCTAAATATCCGGTAATTCTATTTTGAGTATCGCGCAGAGCAGTCACGTTCAATGACACAGTGAGCAGGTTTCCATCTTTTTTTACATATGTCCATTCATGTTCGTTCGGCAACTCATGTAAAGATTTGACACTGAAAACTGAGAAATCAGGCGAAACAATTTTGTTTAGTTCGCGTGAAAACGCCTCGGCTCTTGCTGCTATTTCTGAGTTTAAATGGAATTGAGTAACGTTAATCCGATCGATGGCTTCTGCTTTTCTGTACCCTAGGTATTCTTCTGCTGTTGTATTGAATAACTGAACGATTCCATTTTGATCTGTAGCAATAATTGCCGCTCCTGCATTATTCAGTATAGCTTTCTGAAAATTTAGGGCTCTAGTTGTTTCCTGTTGAGTTTTTTCGAGCGCTTCCAATGTTTCTTTTAACATCTTTGTGCGGTCTTCAATTTTTTGTTCTAAGTCAGCATTGAGCTTCTTGATCTGTTCAGAAACATGAAACAGTTCGTTTTTTTGTTGAAGTAAGGTTACATCATTTTGCTTTCGAATTGTAATGTCAATGATAAAGGCCATTACGAACGATTTGTCATTGCTGGTAAAGTGGCTTAAACTAATTTCAACGGGGAACACAGTTTTATCCTTACGCTGTGCTAGCAGATCACGATCAGCACCCATCAACCGATTGGACGGGTTTTGATGAAACTGATTGCGGGCAGTAACGTGCGCCTCTCTTTTCGCTGTGGGGATTAAGAACTCAACAGTATGACCGATTGCCTCTTCTTTTCTGTAACCAAATAATTCTTCTGCGAAACGATTGAAATTAACAATCTCTCCTGTTGAATTGGTTATCAGAATACCTAGTGTAGCATAATTGAATAGTGTTTCAAATTCATCTAAAGCAACTTGGTTAAGTTGGTGGGAAGAGACGGGCTTGGCGCTTTCTGACATAGGCTTTAATCCCTGCAAAGATAGTCGGGCAAGCCGATTCAAAAAATGAGGTATAGTGCTGATGTAAATCAAGAGCGTAAATGACATTCCTCATATTGAAATGTCATCAGATTATTGAATTTTATTCATATCATTTTTATGGAAACATTGAATTCAATTAAATCTTTTTTTGAACAGGCGGGGGACATCACTCGGTTTATTGGCCGATTTTTCCGAGAAGGTTTTAGACCTCGGTACGAACCCGAGGAATTACTAAAACAATGCTATTTTATTGGCTATCAATCGTTGCCATTGGTATCAATAACGGCCTTCATTATGGGACTCGTTCTTACCATTCAATCTAGGCCCACGTTGGTTGAGTTTGGCGCACAGTCCATGTTACCTGCGATGGTTGCTGTTTCGTTGGTACGAGAAATCGCCCCTGTGATCACAGCACTTATCTGTGCCGGAAAGATAGGCTCAGGGATTGGGGCAGAACTGGGCTCGATGAAAGTGACGGAACAAATTGATGCGATGGAAGTTTCAGGAACAAATCCATTTAAGTACTTAGTAGTTACCCGCATTATGGCATCGATGGCAATGCTGCCTATTCTTGCCTCAATCGGTATCGCGGTGTCTCTTTATGGCGGGTATCTGGGGGTGAACATAAAAGGAGTGGTAAGTTGGGATTTGTACTGGCAGAAAGTATTTGAGGCACTTTCTTTTGGCGATGTGATTCCTTCGCTGATCAAAACAGTTTTTTTTGGCTTTGCTATTGGCGCGATAGGATGTTATAAAGGCTACAACTCTACAAAAGGAACAGAAGGAGTGGGGCAGGCCGCTAATTCAGCAGTAGTAATCTCATCGCTGCTGGTCTTTGTCATTGATTTGATCGCTGTCCAGATTACTGATTTGTTGCGATTGACTTAAATAATATTTAAAATTAGTGTTACCAATAACTGCAATCACAGAAAATATTAGAAAGCCGCTTCAAAACGAAATAGTGCTTCAGGTTAGTCATTTAAAGAAATCGTTCGGCACTAACCATGTTCTGACGGATTTTAGTTTGAGTCTACACAAGGGGGAGAGCATTGTTGTGCTTGGGAAATCCGGTTCAGGTAAATCAGTATTAATCAAATTGATTATTGGGTTGATGAAACCAGATGAAGGAGAAATTGACGTATTGGGAAAAAACGTACCAGATTTGAATCATGAAGAGTTAGATGAAATGCGTGTGCAGGTTGGTTTTTTGTTTCAAAGCAATGCGCTGTATGACTCTATGACGGTGAAAGAAAATTTAGAATTTCCACTGCGAAGGCATTGGTTCAAAAAAACACAAAGCGAAGTGGATGAACTGATCGAGGAAGCTCTTTCTAATGTTGGCTTGGCTCACACGTTGGATATGATGCCGGTTGAACTTTCCGGGGGAATGAGAAAAAGGATTGCGCTGGCACGCACCTTAATTTTAAAACCGGAGATTATCCTGTATGATGAGCCTACCACGGGCTTAGATCCGATTACCGGAAAAGAGATAAGTAATTTGATAGTCGAGGTTCAAAAAAAATACAACACGTCCTCGGTCATCATTTCACATGACATGAGTTGTGTCAGTATTACTGCAAACCGAGTTGTGCTGCTGTTGGATGGAAAATGCTATGCGGAAGGAACCTATGAAAGCTTACAGCTTTCAACAGATGAAAACATAAGAGGTTTTTTTAAATAGATATATATGGACAAGCAAGGTTCACGAAATATAAAGCTAGGCATCTTCACATCCGTTGGACTGCTTTTCATTGTCCTCATGCTTTATATGATTGGCAGCAGTCGCAATTTGTTCAGTTCCAACTTCGAAATCAGTGCGCAATTTCACAACGTAAATGGGCTGATGGTAGGCAACAATGTACGGCTTTCAGGAATTGATGTTGGAACGATTAAGCGCATTGAAATCATGAACGATACTTCCGTGCGCGTAGTAATGGTGATAAAAAAGAGCGTTCGGAAGTTCATTAAAAGAAACTCGCTAGCATCCGTAGGAACGGATGGACTCATCGGAAGTAAATTAGTTAATATCAGTTTCGTATCGGCCAAAGCTCCACCCATTCAATCAGGTGATATTCTTAGCTCCCTTCGTCCAATCGAAAGCGATGAAATGCTGAGGACGCTTAATACCACAAATTTAAATTTAGCGAATATCACAGAAGACATGAAGTTGATTACTCGAAAACTGAATAGCAATAATAGCGTGTGGAGCATTCTCAGGGATACAGTGGTGGCTGAGAATTTAATGCGGACTGTATGGAATGCAAGAATTGCCAGCGAAAGCGTTGCGAACAGTGCTAGTAATTTAGGAAATATGATGCGGGCAGCGCAGCAAGGAGAAGGCTTGGTGGGGGTATTGCTTAAAGAC
>Ga0209181_10007895_pt1 | contig 14430 bp, 16 predicted proteins | sample MAT05_FD_187208 | JGI IMG/M metagenome (GOLD analysis project Ga0209181, IMG submission 187208) | Freshwater microbial communities from Lake Fryxell liftoff mats and glacier meltwater in Antarctica - MAT-05 (SPAdes) (version 2) | ecosystem: Environmental > Aquatic > Freshwater > Ice > Liftoff... | reverse complement strand
GTTCGCCACTCAGCGCATGCGGCGTCGCGCTGCCCACGCCGTGGCTGCCAGGCCCAGGGCCAGCATCGGCAGCGTACCTGGCTCGGGGATGGGCGCCGTGTTCAGCGTCAGTGAGGTCAATGTGCCCTGCAAAGTGCCGGCAGGCGTCTCCCAGGACAAGGTACGCGACGCAAAATTGGCCAGCGTCAGTGGCGCCACGGGCAAAGCGTCGCTATTGAATGCCGCCTCCGTGGCGTCGACCAGCGTGATGCTGACGTTCGATAAGCCTTGCTGGGCCAACACACCAAACTGGTCAGTGCCACCGAGGTTGTTGGTGATCAGAATGTTCAAGCCGCCGAACACATTGACCGCGTCGGTGCCGTTAAACACGAGGCCGACACCCCAGGTCGGGTCGGTATGGGCGTAGGCCGCGGTACTGGGGTCCAAAATGCTGTCCGGTGTTGTGCTCTCGAAGTTGAAGCTACCGGTGAATGTGGTGTATCCAGAGGCCAATGGGTCGTCGGTCACGTTGCCGGCGAAGCTGTAGCTCAAGACTGCAGCCGAAGCGGTAGCGCTGAACAAAGTGGCAGCGCACAGGGCCGCCAGAGTGTGGGTGAATTTCATGCAGAACTCCATGGAGTGGGAAAGGGCAGCCGGATGGTGGAGACTGTATAGAGCTTCGACCTGCATTCAACCCCGCGAATGGGCGGCGACTGCGGCGCCGAGGGTCTTCAGGGTGTCCGCTGCTGAGGTGGTGTCTGAGGGCTGGCGTTCACCACACAGCTCGGGAGCCGACGGGGCACCGTGTCTGAGGCGACTGTTTCCAGCCCTGTTTGAAGCTGGGCGGGTTTTGGTTTCATTTGTTTCAGACCCAGCCAGTGCCAAGGCCTCGCGCCGGCGCTCTGGTGGCGGTGTGCCGCAGCCCGTTCACCGCCCCTGTGCTTACGCGGCCGAGGGCCAGGTCGCCCAGGCCAGACTCAAAGCGCCAAGGTGCGCCCGTGCCCAGCCCTGTGCGAGCCCCTGAGCGAGGCGCCGCAAATTCGCAGCGCCTGCGCTCACGCGCGTTGTGCACCGCTCAGTTCGCGACGCCGTCGCAGACGTTGTTGCGTACCAATTTGCCGCCCGAGAAGCAGTCGCCGTTCGTCGACGCGGTGTTGCCGATCCACGAGACCGGGTAAATGCCGTACGCCTTGAAGCCGGCGTCGCCGTTGCGCGATGCATAGGTGTCGCGCACCTCGCCGGCCATACCGGCGTGCCCCTGCGACTCGCCGTCGTCGACAAATATGCCGTACGACTTGTTGTTGTGCGCGCGGCTGTTCGTGATCACGCCGCCGCTGAACAGCAGGAAGCCGACATCGCCGTTGTCATTGGCCATGCTGTTCGAGACCGTGCTGCCGCCATTCACCGCGATGCCATAGCCACCGTTGCTGGTGGCGGTCACGTTGTTGATGGTCGCGCCTTGATCGGCCGCAACGCCATAGAACCCGAAGCCCCGCACCGTGCCGTTGCGGATGGTCGCGCCGGACATGCCGGTGTAGAACCCGATGCCGCCGCCCTGCTTGACGCCGGCACAGGTCAGCGCCTTGCCCGCGCCGGTGCACACCACCGGGCCGACGATCGAGAAGCCGTTCAGGTCGAGCGTAACGTTGCGTGCGGCGATCACGATGCCGCCGGTGCCTGCAGGCACGACGAGGTTGCCGGTCAGCTTGTACGCGCCGGGCACCGACAACGTGACCGGAAAGCCCGGCGAGTCGCCCGGCGTCACGCTGCCGGCGAGCGCCTTGTTCTGGTCGATGGTGGTCTGGGCCTGCGCGCCGCAGGTGATGGCCAGCAGGGCGATGGCGGCGAGGGTCGGCCGCAGGCGGAATGTGGAAGTGTTCATGAGGGGGGTGCTTTAGATGGATTGGATGGAGGGCGAACGTGGAGGCGGTCTGCGAGGCTCGCCTCAGCACGCGCCGCCATTGCACACGTTGCCAGGCAGCAGCGGCGAGATGTTCGGGTTGCGCTTGATGTTCCCGTTGGTGTTCTTGTTGGCCTGGTTGTCCATGAACGTGGTGTGGTTTGCACTTCCGAAAAGTCCGTAAATGCCGTTGTGCGTAGCGACGTTGTTGCGCAGCAGCGCACCGTCGGCAGGGACGGAGACGACGATGCCCGACACGCGGTTTCCGGAGGCGATGGTGTCGAAGACCAGCCCGCCTTCGCTGTACACGCCGCCGCCGTTGCGTTCGACCCAGCTGTTGCCGACGCTGCTGTCGGCCCGCACGACGATCGCGTAGCCGTCGTTGAAGCGCGACTTCACGCGGTCGACCGTCGAACGCTGGTTGAGCCACAGGCCCGCTTTCTCGAAGCCTTCGACCGTGCCGTTGCGCACCTGCACGTCGGTGACGCCGGCAGCAGCCTCGATCCCCGCGGCGCTGCCCGTATTCGTGCAGGCGACCGTCGCCCCGTAGCCGCTGCAGGTGTTGGCGCCGGTGATCGTGAAACCGTTCAGGTCAATGCTGACATCGCTGGCCGTGACGAGAATCGCGCCCGTGGCGGCCGGCACCACCAGGTTGCCGGTCAGCTTGTACGAGCCGCGCTGGCTGAGGGTGATCGGAAAGCCGGGCGCGTCACCCGGCGTGACGCTGCCGTTGACAGCCCTGTTCTGATCGATGGTGGCTTGCGCGAGGACGTTCGATCCGGCGCTGACGGCGATCAGCGCGATGGCGCCAAACACGATGCGGGTGAGTGAACTGTTCATGTGGATTCTCAGAGTTGATGGGTTGAAGGAAGGGAGCCCGCGGCACGCCGGCGTGAGGCCATGCCGAGCACGCCCAGGCCGGCGAGCATCAGCGCGTACGTTCCTGGCTCGGGCACCGGCGCGGTGAGCATGTAGGTGCGGGCTTCGAAGCCTGTCTGGCCGAGGATGTTGTAGCCCGGACCGTCGCCGTCGCCAGCGGTGCCAAGCAGGGCATCGCCAAGGTGGTTCGAGAACGCTCCGAACTGGTCACGGTAGGTGACGCCGTCGATCGTCAGCCGAACATCGCGGAAGTGTGCCGACGAGTTACCGTATTGCGGCGTGCCGAAGTCGCCGACCAGGAACCATTCGAAGTTCATGTAATGGCTGCCGTTGTCGGACGCAAAGTACAGGTGCGCGTTGGTCGGCAGGTTGGTCGAGGTCGAGCCGGTGCCGCCGAGATCGTTCGCGATGTCGAACCCGAGCACCGCGCTCGATGCGCCAGTGACGAGCGCGGTGACGTCGACCTGGCCGTACTGCCAGACGCCAGGGCTGGTGTAGTTCGAGGCGTTGCCGATGGCGCTGAAGCTGGCGAACGGCGGAGGCGCGGCGTGCACAGGGGCGACGAGCACGAACAGGCTGGCGGCAGCCCAGGTGTGCCAGGCCGCGAATGCTGAACGCGGCGAGGTGGAAGTGTTTGATTGCTGTGTCATGGGAGTCTTTCGGGGTGGGTGAATCAGCGAAGCGCGTGGCTTCATTCGGTGGGCGAGGCACCAACGGTTTCGACCGCGGTGATCACGGTGGTGTCGAACGGCTCTTGCGGCGCCGGCATCGCGCTCTCGTACGAGGGCTGCACCGGCGTGCTGCCGGCCACGACGGCAGGCGGCATGGCGTGCACGGCAAGGGCTCCGGCAAGGGCAACGGCAAGGATGGCAACCAGGGCGGGGGCGAGGATCTTGGTCATGGTCGTTCTCGTGTGGGTTGAGGTCAGTGGGACGGGTAGGAATCAAACAGGTCTTCGGCGAAACCTTCGCTGCGGAACAGATGCGGCTGCATGCCGGTGGTGATGTGTTCATGGCGCGAACCCGACGCGAGGACGGGCCGCGAGACGGCTTGCAAGATCGAAGAGATCGGCGAGGCGAGGCTGCGCAGCAGCAGACCCCGCAAGGTGGCGGTGGAGTAATCGGTCATGGTTCAGGCTCCGGTTGAACGGGCGAAGTTGAAAGACAAATGGGGTCGGCTCAGCCGTCGGAAGGGAACAGGCCAGGCGGGTCGGGGGAAAGCGTGGGCGCGGGCGCGTTGGTGGTGCCAGGGAAAGCGGAGCCCGGCGCAGCGGCGACACCCGCCGACGCCGACGGCTCGCCGCTCGACGCCGCGATCAAGCCCAGCACTCGCACGCTGCAGGTGCGCCCGACGCACCGGGAGACAAAGTTCACATCGTCAGAAAGCAGTTGCTGCCAGGCGGCGACTGCGCTGCGCCCCTGCCATTGCAGCGTCACGCGGCGCTTCGCGTCACGCAGCGCCTCGATGCTGTCGAGCGGCGTTTGCGTAGCAACGGCAAGTAGACGAGCGGCGTCGCCCAGCGGCATCGCACGGATGTCGATTTCGACTCGGTCGCCGACGATCGCGATGCGACCAGCCGGCACTGGCGCCGGCGGCGCTGCGTGCGGCACCGCCGATTTGAGAAACGATGCGACCGGCGTTATGGCCGTCGTTGCGACCTGTGGTGCAACCTGCGATGCGAGCTGTGATGCGACATGTGTTGTGACCGAAGTTGTGACCTGTGATTTGATCGGCGATGCGAACTGCGCTGTGACCGTCTGGATCGGTTCCACAAGCACCAGCGCGGCGCTGCGGTGGCGGTGATGCGCGGATACAGCGACACTGCCTGCGCTGACCAACAGTGCGATCGCCACGCCGCGCCAGCCGTAGTCAACGGCGGCGCGTCGGGTTGCGAGAGAGTTCAGTGCGAGTGACATGGTCGTGGCGTTCAAAGAGCGAATGCCGTGACTGTGGTTGGCGCAGGTATCAGCCGCGTTGCATGTCACCATCGGGCGTGTTGCGTTTGTTGTGTGGGCCGCTCCTGTGAGCATCCGCATGCCTTCGTCCGATGGAGCCTTCGCTCCGAAGTCGCTGAAAAGCGTGCTCGGTTGGTCCGCTGCGCAGGTCTGTCCGCGGAGTGTCGGCACGGGCGTCAGGTTCTCGCTGGCCGTCAACGTCGACCACGCACGGGCGCAGGCCGGCATCGAGCAGCAGCTTGGCAAGCCGATGACTTGCGCGGCTGGCGACGGCGTTCGCTCTTGCGAGGTCAAGCTGGGCTCCAAGAAGACCGCCGTGCTGTTGACCGATCTAAACGGCCGAGCTCAGAGCAGTCTCATTGGCTGCTATTACTTCTACCTGCAGTGAACCGCTCGCCGGATCGGAAGTCGAAGCGGGATCGATGCCGCGGCGCTCCGGTTTCGTCCGCATTGCACGGTGCCGCGCCTTGCGTTCGTTTGTGGCGGGCTTGGGTCAGCGCAGTGCGCGCTTCGCTTCGAGCAGCTGGCGAGCGCGCAGAAGCTCGCTCGGCGGCTCGCGGCCGGCCGAGGTTTCTTCGGCGATCTGGTGCGTGAGCTCGTCTGCGACGTTGCGACCGTCGGCACGCGCGCGACGCGTGTCAGCGTCCAGCTCGATGGCAATGGCGAGAAGATCCCATCGGCGGTGGATCGTCAGTTGCACCACCAGCGGGTCGTCGTAAGAGCTGCTGTTCAGATCGAGACCGTGCGTTGCGAGAAGGCGGAAGTTGGCAGGCGTCAGGCTGCGGATTACCTGGAATATCAGCGGCTGCTGCGCAGCGTCTCTCAGATTCGGGTCTGCGCCGGCTGCCAGCAGCAACTCAAGCAGCGACGAATCGGAGCGCACGCAGGCGACCGGCATCGCGTCGTTCGCATGGGCACCCAGCGCCAGCAGCGCGCGCACCACCGGCAGTTCACCGCCATCGGAGAAGCGCGCGTCGGGGCTGGCGACCGCCAGGCGCAGCAGCGTCATCTCCCGGCCCGGCGTGTTGACGTCGACCGTGGGGCCGACGCGCATCAGCGTCGCCACGTCGCGCTGAACGACCGCAGCACCCATCTGTCGCATCGGCTCGCTCGCGAAGTAGCCGCTGCCGTTGCGATCCGCCTCGACCGCCCGGCCGATCCACCAGCCGTCGATCTGCGACTTCGCGAACCACAGGCCGGGCACGACGACGATGAACAGCGCGACCGATCTCATCACCAACGACGCGCTGAAATGGAACAGCAGCATGGCGCCGCCGAGCACGACGGCCGGCACGAGCACGAAGTAGAAAAAGCCCATCTCGCGTCCGCCGTCGTGCTGGCCACTGCTGTCCTGCAGCGACATGGCGAAGACGAGTGCGAGCAGCAACGCGTCAATCGCGGCGATGGGCCAGAAAAAATGAGCGAGACGCGTCATTTCGAGACCGCCACGCGTTGCCCGGCGTTCCACGCGCCCGATCTGTCGTTTGCGTCGGCCGCGCCCTCGTAGGACGGGTCGACCGCGAAAGTCGCAGGATCGGCGCCGAGGACCTTCTGCCCCTGATGCCACACGTGCCGCGCATCGGCAGCGTAGTCGCGACCGAGCACGCGCAGCGCCGCGGGCTCCGCCCCGCGCAGCGTCCGCACGATGCGGCGCGGCTTGCCGGTCGTGTCAAGGTGCTCCTGATCGCGGTAGCCGTAGTAACCGTTCGCGCGGTCGCGAGCGTAAGCGGTGTCGCGTGCGTCGATGCTCTGGAAACTCGGCCCGTGGCTGCCGGGGATTTCCACGCGCGCGTAGTAGCCGCGCTGCGCGTCGCGTGCGAAGTCGCCGTCCAGCGGTTCGAAGCTCGCCGGGTCGCGCACCGTGAACGGCATGCCGTTGACGTAGACGCGATGCTTGTCACGTGCAAAGCCTTTGCCGATCGACTCGTAGGTGGCGGCGTCGGCGCCGTCGATGCGCACGATGCGCAGGTGCTGGATCGACCAATACTCCTGCGCATTGCGGTAGGTGTCGCAGCGGTAGACGCTGTTGCGATCGCGCGCCTCGGTCTGCGAGACGACGGTGAAGCTCGCGCCTTCGCTGTCGGTGATCACCGCGCCGCGGCAGTAGCCGCGCACCTTGTCGCGTGCAAAGCGCTCGTCGAGCGGCTCGAAGCTCGCCGGGTGCTGGGGCGTGAAGGAGACGTCTCCGTGAGTCCACCGGCCGCCGGCGCGCTGGTAACTAGACACGTCGCAGGCGGCCAGTCCGATGACCGCCAGAGCTGCCAGCACGACGAGCAGCCAGGTCGGCAGCAGCAAAAGACGAGAGAGCATGCGTATACCCGGTGATCTATCTCGGGCCGAATGCACGAGCACCGCCAGTCTTGCCGCCGCCCGTCGCGTGCGCGTTTCACACGGCGTGCCGGATTGTTTCGTTTGTTGGACGAATGAACGAAACAACACGGCGTCTGCATGAAACGGCGTGATTCTTTCGTTTGTTGGGCCAACGAACGAAACAACACGGTGTCCGCATGAAACGGCAATGCAACGCGGTGTGGCGACAGTGGTGTCCACGCTTCTTCAACTTTCGACAGGTGCTCCCATGTTCTCTTTTCAGGCTCTCTCCATCCTTGCTTTCCTCGTCCTCACGTCGGTTTCGGCGCACGCGCATGCGCAGGCCTCCGAGGCAAGTGCCTTGTCGGCGCTGCCGATCGGTGTGTTGTCGGCCATGCCGGTCGTGATCGTCGCGTCGGGCGCGAGCCTGACCGTGCGCGCGGTCGAGGCCTCCGCCGACGGCACGACCTGGGTGCTGGAACGTGCCGCCGACGGCGTGCGCGCATCGGTGAAGTTGGCGGGCAACGCGTCCGTCGCAGTCGGCACCAGTGTCATCGTTACCGCGGTTGCCGCCGGCAACGTGTTGTCGGTCGCCGGGAAAGCGATCGCCTTCATCCCGAACGAGATCGGCGCAGCGCTGCTGCACAACGAGCGTGTGACGCGATGAGCGCGCGATCAACTGTCGCGCTGCTGCTCGTCGCGGCCGCCTGCCTCGTCCCGGCGGCGCGGGCCGGGCAGGCCTGCGAACAGAAGGCGGCCGATCCTCAGGCGGTCTCCGACGGCATGGCGCTGGCGGTCGCGACCGCGAAGGCGCTCGACGCCAGCGGCGCGAACGTCGTGATGCTGGCGCGCGCCGGTCAGGACCTGAGCGCGTACCGGTTGACGTACTCGCACCTGGGCTTCGCGTACCTTGATACCGGCGGCGCAAAGCCGGTGTGGCGCGTGCTGCACAAGCTGAACCATTGCGGCACGGCATCGTCAGCGCTTTATCGGCAAGGGCTCGGCGAGTTTTTTCTTGATCGACCGCATCGATACGAAGCGGCCTTCGTGGCGCTCACGCCCGAACTCCAGGCGCGGCTGCTGCCGCTGCTGAAAGACAACGTCCGCGTCGGTGTGCTGAACGAGGCGCGCTACAGCATGGTCGCCTATGCCTGGGGGCAGACCTATCAGCAGAGCAATCAGTGGGCGGTCGAGACGCTCGCGGTGGCCGCTGAACCGACGATTGCCGATCGCCAGCGCGCGCAAGCCTGGATGCAGCTGAAGGGCTACGAGCCCACGCCGCTGACACTCGGCCCGCTGAAGCGCCTCGGCGCAAGGGCAACAGCCGCGAACGTTGCGTTCGACGACCACCCGAACGAGAAGCGCTTCGCCGATCGGATAGAGACGGTGACGGTCGACTCGGTCTTCGCCTGGCTGCAACGCAGCGGCTTCGGCAACGCGCCGGTCACGGTTCGAGGAGGATTGCCATGATCGGTCGGATCGCCGGCATCGTCGGGCTGCTGATTACGGGTACTCGCTCGGACGCGCTCGCGGGTCCTGGGCCGAAAGGCTGAGCGTCTTTCGACCACGCCCGCTCATCACTCCACAAGTCGCCGCTCATCGTTGCTGATGCGCGCCACAGCCCACGCTGTGGCTGTGCTTCGCACCTGGAGAGGGAGCCACTGCAATCGCAAGGGCAGAATGTGCCCCGCGTTGCGACGCGGAAAACCTTAACGCTTGGGCGGGCCGCCGCGCGACGCCGCAGGGCGGCCGCCACTGGGCCGGCCACCACCGCCGCCGGGTGCGCGACTACCGCCGCCGCTGCCGCCGCCGCCCGGCCTGCCGGACGATCCGCCGCGGCTACCCCCGCCGCCACCGCCAGCCGGGCGCCCACTCGGCCGGCCCCCACCGCCACCGCCAGCGTTGCGCTTCGTGCCGCCTACGCCGATGGTCATGCGGCCCAGCACGATGGGCTCTGCGCGCTCGCCAGAGGGCGGCTCGAAACCAGGCACCGTCTGGCGCGGGATGCTGTGCTTGATCAGGCGCTCGATGTCTTTCAGAAAGATCTCTTCGTCCAGGCACACCAGGCTCACGGCCTCGCCCGACGCGCCGGCACGGCCGGTGCGCCCGATGCGGTGCACGTAGTCTTCGGGCACGTTGGGCAGCTCGAAGTTCACCACGTGGGGCAATTGGTCGATGTCGATGCCACGCGCTGCAATGTCGGTGGCCACCAGCACCTGCAGGTCACCGCTCTTGAAGTCGGCCAGTGCCTTGGTGCGCGCGGTCTGGCTCTTGTTGCCGTGGATGGCCATGGCAGTGATGCCTTGGTCGTTCAGGTAGTCGGTCAGGCGGTTGGCGCCGTGTTTCATGCGCGCAAAGACCAGCACCTGGTGCCAGTCGCCCTGCTTGATGAGGTGCGCCAACAAGTCCTTCTTGTGCTCGCGGCCCACCGGGTGCACCACCTGCTCCACGGTGTCGGCAGCCGCGTTGCGGCGCGCCACTTCTATCAGCATCGGCTCGTTCAACAGCCGGTCCGCAAGCGCCTTGATCTCGTCGCTGAAAGTGGCCGAAAACAGCAGGCTCTGTTTCTTGGCCGGCAGCGCCGCCAGTACTTTCTTGATGTCGTGGATGAAGCCCATGTCGAGCATGCGGTCGGCCTCGTCGAGCACGAAGATTTCCACGTGGCTGAGGTCCAGCGTGCGCTGCTGGTGGTGGTCCAGCAGGCGGCCCGGCGTGGCCACCAGGATGTCCACGCCCTTGCGCAGGCGGTCCACCTGGGGCGACATGCCCACGCCACCAAACATCACCATGCTGGTCAGTGGCAGGTACTTGCCGTAGGTACGCACGCTCTCTTCCACCTGCGCTGCGAGCTCGCGCGTGGGGGTCAGGATCAGGGCACGGATGAGCACGCGTCCGCGGGCATCCTTCTTCTGGGGCACGGCAGCCAGCCGGTGCAGCATCGGCAGCGTGAAGCCGGCCGTCTTGCCGGTGCCCGTCTGGGCGCCGCCCATCAGGTCGCCGCCTTTGAGCACCTGTGGAATGGCCTGCGCCTGGATCGGCGTGGGGGTGTCGTAACCTTGTTCTTTGACGGCGCGCAGCAGCGGCTCGGCAAGGCCGAGATCGGTAAATTGCATGTGTGTTTTCTTGGACGTCGGGGGCGCGGAGACCCCCGGATTCGCAGCCTGCTGTCACCCGTTGCGGGTGCACCAGTCGGGTAGGCGCGAAGGGTTTCCGGATGTCGGAATCGACAGCGCGGCGATGACTGGATGCCGCTGCGCTGACCGCATTCTAGGCGATGGGCTCAGACCATGGGCTGGTGGTCCTTCAAGCGCAACCAACCGCGTGCAATTCTGTAGATCGCCCACACACCGAGCACGAACATGCCCGCCACCCAGGTGCCGATGCCCACCAGAATGAAGGCCAGCGGAAGCGAGACCGCGGCCACGATGGCGGCCCACAACAACGCGAACCAGAAGGTGCGTATCTGCCAGGTGAAATGCGATTCGAGCCAGGTGCCGCGCACGTCGCTGCGTTTCACGTAGTTGATGATGACCGCGATGATCGAGGGCCAGCCAAACAGGAACGAGCCCAAAACGCTGGCGGCACCAAAGGCACCAATGGCCAGACCCAACGCGTGCAGGGCATAGACCAGGTGCGTGATCTGCACCAGGTTGCGCGGGGCTTCGACGGTTTGCAGGTTCATGGCAGTTCAGACTCCGGTGGAAATGTCAGTCGAAATCAGTGGCGAGCAGCGGCGGTGAAACGTGCATCGCCGTATCAGCGCTCAGAGAGAAAAGTGTCTCACGCGGTGCGCAGGCGCGGCGCGCGCCGTTCCAGTGCCAGCAGGCCCAGTGCGATGAAGACCAGCGCGGCACTCACCCAGGACAGCCGCGCGTAACCCAGCCAAGGTGCCGCCAGCCCCCCGAGCGCTGCGCCCACCGCCATGCCCAGGTACAACATGGAGGAATTCAACGACAGCAGCAGCGCCCCATGCGCAGGCGCCAGTGTGGCCAGGCGTGACTGCTGCGGCGCCATCATGCCGAAGCCGGCGGCGCCCCACAACAGCAGCACCACCGTCATCAAGAGCGGCCGGCCGCTGGTCAAGGGCAACACCAGCATCGTCGACGCCAGCAGCGTGAGCATCGTGGTCAGGGCCGCCCGCGATCCAAACCGGTCGGTGCAGTAACCACCCAACAGTGTGCCGACCAGGCCCGCGGTGCCGAACAACATCAACGTCAGCGACAGTTCGCCCGCACTCAAGGGTGTGAGCGCACGCAACACCAGCACGATGAAAGAAAACACCGTGAAAACGGCCGCGAAGTACAGCCCGGTGATGGCCAGTGAAATCATCACCGGGCCCTGCCGCAGCACGACGCCGATGCCCTGCAAGCTGGCGCCAGGGGCCTGCACGCCGCCCGGCACCAGCCGCCACAGCGCCAGCGTGGCCACACCTGCACAGGCGGTCACCAGCCACAGAGGCGCGCGCCAGCCCTGGGTTTCAGCAAGCCAGGTGCCCAGCGGCAAGCCCGTCATGTAGCTCATGCTCATGCCCATGAACACCACCGCCAGCGCCTTGCCGCGCTGTTGCGGCGCCACCAGTGCCACCACGATGCCGGCGGCTGCAGCCAGGAACATGGCGCCCGATCCCATCAATACGCGGCCGGCCAGCAGCATCAGCAGGCCGGGTGCCACCGCGCACAGGGCGCTACCGGCGGTGAACAGCGCCATCGCACCCACCAGCACCCGACGCCGCGGCCAGCGGCCCGTGGCCACCAGCAGCACCGGCGCCAGCAAGGCAGCCGCCAGCGCGTACACCGTCATCGCCTGAGCGGCTGCAGGCACGCCGACGCCCAGCCCCTGCGCGGCCGCCGGCAGGATGCCGCTGATGATGAAAGCGCCCGTGCCGATGACCAGGTTGGCGAGTGAGAACAGGGCGATGAGCGAGGTCGGCATGAGGATTCAGGGCTTTGTGGGCAAGCCCGGCCAGGCTGTGCAAGTTGCGATTGGCACCGTCAGCGCGCAAAGGAACCGGCTAGAGAACCCGCAAGGAGTGCTGCAAGGGATGCCGCAAAGTGAAACGGGGCGCTGCCCCGATAATGCCGGGTTTGCCGCGGGGTTGCCCGTGTCGTGAACCCGGCTCCTGCCGCGCCACTGGCGCCACAGCAGGGCCCTTCCACCGCCGCACCTTCCCGGCCCACCTGCACATCGAGAGACCCGCCATGGCCCAGTATGTCTTCACCATGAACCGCGTCGGCAAGATCGTGCCGCCCAAGCGGCAGATCCTGAAGGGCGTGAGCCTGTCCTTCTTCCCGGGCGCCAAGATTGGCGTGCTCGGTGTCAACGGTTCGGGCAAGAGCACGCTGCTCAAGATCATGGCCGGCGTGGACAAGGAATTCGAAGGCGAAGCGGTGCCCATGCCGGGCCTGAACATCGGCTACCTGCCCCAGGAGCCGCAACTCGACCCCGAGCAGAACGTGCGTGAGTCGGTGGAACAGGGCATCGGCGGCGTGCTGGCGGCCAAGAAACGGCTGGACGAGGTTTACGCCGAGTACGCCGACGAAAACGCCGATTTCGACAAGCTGGCCTCTGAACAGGCCGAGCTCGAAGCCATCATTGCCGCCGCCGGCAGCGAAAACACCGACCTGCAACTGGAACTGGCCGCCGACGCGCTGCGCCTGCCGCCCTGGGACGCCAAGATCGGCCTGTTGTCGGGCGGTGAGAAGCGCCGTGTCGCGCTGTGCCGACTGCTGCTGAGCAAGCCCGACATGCTGCTGCTCGACGAGCCCACCAACCACCTGGACGCCGAGAGCGTGGAATGGCTCGAGCACTTCTTGCAGCGCTTCCCCGGCACCGTGGTCGCCATCACCCACGACCGCTATTTTCTCGACAACGCCGCCGAGTGGATTCTGGAACTCGACCGCGGCCAGGGCATCCCCTGGAAGGGCAATTATTCCGACTGGCTGGAACAGAAAGAAAAGCGCCTCGAAGTGGAGCAGAAGGGCGAAGACGCGCGCGCGCGGGCGATGAAGGAAGAACTGAAATGGGTTCGCTCCAACGCCAAGGGCCGCCAGACCAAGAGCAAGGCCCGCCTGGCCCGCTTCGAAGAGCTGAGTGACGTCGAATACCAGAAGCGCAACGAGACCAACGAGATCTTCATCCCGGTGGCCGAACGCCTGGGCAACGAGGTGATCGAGTTCGTCGACGTCAGCAAGAGCTTTGGCGACCGGCTGCTCATCGACAAGCTCAGCTTCAAGGTGCCCGCCGGTGCCATCGTCGGCATCATCGGCCCCAACGGCGCCGGCAAGTCGACGCTCTTCCGCATGCTTCAGGGCGTGGAAAAGCCCGACAGCGGAGAAGTGAAGATCGGCAAGACCGCGCAACTGGCCTTCGTCGACCAGAGCCGCGAAAGTCTGGCCGGCGAAAAGACGGTGTGGCAAGACGTGTCGGGCGGCCTGGACAACATCATCGTGGGCAAGTTCGTGATGCCCAGCCGCGCCTACCTGGGCCGCTTCAATTTCAAGGGCAACGACCAGCAAAAGCTGGTCGGCAGCCTCTCGGGTGGTGAACGCGGCCGCTTGCACCTGGCCAAGACGCTGGCCAAGGGCGGCAACGTGCTGATGCTGGACGAGCCGTCCAACGACCTGGACGTGGAAACCCTGCGTGCGCTGGAAGAAGCGCTGCTGGAATTCGCCGGCAGCGCCATGGTCATCAGCCACGACCGCTGGTTCCTGGACCGTATCTGCACCCACATCCTGGCCTGCGAAGGCGACAGCCAATGGTTCTTCTACAACGGCAACTACCAGGAGTACGAGGCCGACAAGAAAAAGCGCCTGGGCGAGGAAGGTGCACGGCCCAAGCGCGTGCGGTTCAAGCCCATACGCTGAAGCGGCTGTCCTGGCAGGGGCTTCGCTGGGACTTGGCCGGACGTTGGCAGGGTCTTGGCATCAACTTGGAAGGGTACCGGCAGCGTCGCTGCGCACGCAGAATTGCCCAGCCCTTCACGGGCATCCGTCCGGGCCTTGCCTGACAATGGTCTCTCGCCCCGAAAGGCTACCGACCATGACGCGCAACCCCACCCCGCCCCATCGCTTTCATCGGGCTGCACTCGCCGCCGCAGCCAGCGCGGCGTTGCTGCTGCAGGCCTGTGCGTCACTGCAGGGGTCAGCCAACAGCACCGCTGTCAAGCCTGCCGCGGCGGCAGCGGCAACAACCGCGACGGCAACACCAGCAGCGCCGGCACCGCCCGGTGCCGCGGCTCCTGCAGCGGTGGTTGGGGGTGTTACCGCGCCTGCAAATGCCAGTCAGCCCAGACCCGCCTTTGCCCCTCCTGCCGTGGCCACCCCCGGCGGACCACCACCCTTTGGCACCGTCATCAAGGACGCCCGTCGCATCGATGGCCCGCTGACGCTGTGGCAGAAGGAGGAAAAG
>Ga0209181_10007893_pt1 | contig 14431 bp, 15 predicted proteins | sample MAT05_FD_187208 | JGI IMG/M metagenome (GOLD analysis project Ga0209181, IMG submission 187208) | Freshwater microbial communities from Lake Fryxell liftoff mats and glacier meltwater in Antarctica - MAT-05 (SPAdes) (version 2) | ecosystem: Environmental > Aquatic > Freshwater > Ice > Liftoff... | reverse complement strand
CGCGGAGGTCGCGGCGCAAGAAAAGAACGTGCAAGCGGCGCCGCAGATCGTCGAGGCCGTCAACGCGCTGCTGTTCGGGCTGACGCTCGCAGCGCCGCTGCCAGTTCCGATCTCGACGCCGCTCGAGCTCGCGTGTCTGCACGCCGCAGAGGCCGCGGCGTCGCTCGACACCGCACCGCACACGCACGTCTCGGCGCGCGCTCTCGAGAGCGTTCCGAGCGCTTCTTCCAACGACGGCGCGCGTGCGCACGCAGCGCCGGTCGCCGCCGCTGCGCAGCGCGTCGCCGGGAGCGCAGAGCGGACCCGCGAGGGCTCGGCGCTCGGCGGCGGTCCCTCGTCGGCTGACATCGAGGCGCTGGTTCGACTGGCCGCTGCGCGCGCCGCAGCACCGATGAGCATCGCGGTCAGCGCGCCCGCACCGACAGCGGCAGCGCTCGCTCCTCAGGCAGGTGCCGCGCCGCGCGTCGTGGTGCCTGCGCTGCTGAGCTCGCCAGCGACTCAGGTCGAGTTCGGCCAAGGCGGCGCCGACGCGACCATCGACATCGCGCATCCGACGCTCGGTCCGATTCGCCTCGAGATGGCGCTGACCGCGGGTGGCGTCGTCCTGCGCGCGATGACGCCGAGCACCGTCACAGCGGCCGCGCTGCGTGCGCTCGAGCCGACCATTGCGCGGGCGCTTTCCGTACGCGGCTTCGCGCTGCGTTCCCTGCGCGTCGATGTCGGCAGCGACTCACGCGCCACCGTTTCGCGAGCGCAGCGGCGTCGCAATGACTTCGAAGAGGAGGCCTGATCATGGAGATTCCGCGTACGTCGTCGTCGAGCTTGGGCGGCATGACCGCCGAGAAGCAGAACGACATGAATGGCATGGGCCGCGATGCGTTCATGAAGCTGCTGGTCGCGCAGCTGCGCAATCAAGATCCGCAGGCGCCGGTCGACTCGAAAGAGTTCATCACGCAGCTGTCGCAGCTCACCAGCGTCGAGCAGCTGATCACGATGAGTGATCGGCTCGCCTCGCTCGAGGTCGGCATGGCGAGCCTCGCCAACACCCAAGTCAGCAGCATCGTCGGCAAGAACGTCGACGCCGAGTCCAAGAGCGTGTTTCTCGGCGACACCGGCGCGACGAGCGTGCCGGTCACGCTGGCGGGCCGCGCGGCCAACGTCACCGCGACGTTCCGCAACGCGGCCGGCGAGATCGTCGGAAAGGTCGAGCTCGGCGATACGTTTCCGGGCACACGATCGGTCAGCTGGGACGGCAATGGCCCCGACGGTCAGCGCGCGCCTTCCGGCCGCTACACGGTGTCGCTCACTGCGACCGATTCCGCAGGCCGACCGGTCGAAGCGAACACCCGCGTCAGCGGTCTCGTCACCGAGATCAGCTACGCGAACGGCTACCCCGAGGTCGTCATCGGAGCGGCGCGCGTGATGCTCGGCGACGTGACCAGCATCGGAATGTGAGGCGGGCCTCGCGAGGCCTCGCTCGAGATTGAACCTGAACGAAACACGAAAGAAAAAGGGAAACAACATGTCGATTCTCCGCTCGCTCAACACTGGTGCTGCTGGTCTCCGCGCTCACTCCGAAGCCATCGACGTCGTCGGCGACAACATCGCCAACGTCAACACCGTCGGCTTCAAGCGCTCGCGCGCGAACTTCCAGGACATCCTCGGTCGCTCGATCGCCGGCTCGCAGTCGATGCCGACGGCGGGCGCTGGCTCGAAGCTCGGCAGCATCCAGCAGATGTGGGCGCAGGGCGCGCTGATGACGACCGACTCGCCGACGGATCTCGCGCTCTCGGGCGAAGGCTTCTTCATCACGCGCGGCAACGCCAATGGCGCCGACGGGAACTTCTACACGCGCGCCGGCCAGTTCTCGCTCGACAAGGATGGCTTCCTGCAGAACCCGTCGGGCCTGAAGCTGCAGGGCTACGCCGCCGATCCCAACGGCAACATCATGGCGACGCTCGGCGACCTGCAGATCAACCCTGGCACCGTGTCCGCGGCGCCGACGACGCAGATGGATCTCGCGGTGAACCTGAAGTCCGACGACCCGCTCATCCCGATTTGGAATCCGCTCGACCCGAACGGCACGTCGAACCACTCGACCACCGCGACCAGCTACGACTCGCTCGGCGCGGCGCACTCGACGACCGTCTACTTCGTCAAGACTGCGGTGCCCGGCGCATGGGACTGGCACGCGATGGTCGACGGCGCCGAGGTCACCGGCGGCACGCCGGGCGTGGCATTCGAAGGCGCGAACGGCACGATCACGTTCACGACGGACGGCGCGCTCGACACCGAGACCACGATCGCCTCGACGTGGAACTTCAACGGTGCGACGGCCGGTCAGGTGATCGGCTTCGACTTCGGCACGAGCATCACCGGCGACGGCGGCACGGGTCTCGACGCCTCGACACAGTTCGCGTCGGCCTCGACGACGACCGGTCTCTCGCAGGACGGCTACGGCTCGGGCTCGGTCGCGGCCATCAGCGTGTCCGAGGACGGCGTCGTCACCGGCGCGTTCACCAACGGCCAGCGCCGCACGCTCGGTCAGCTCGCGGTGGCGGACTTCGCCAGCGTCGATGGTTTGGTGCGCGCGGGTGAGGGGCTGTGGATCGAGACGCGTGAGTCGGGCGCTGCGCTCGTCGGTGCGGCAGGGACCGGCGGCCGCGCGGCCATCGTGTCGGGCGCGCTCGAGCAGGCGAACGTCGACATCGGCAAGGAGTTCGTCGACCTGATCGCGTTCCAGCGCGGCTTTCAGGCGAACTCGAAGATCATCACGACCGCCGACGAGATGTATCAGGAGCTCGTCAACATCAAGCGCTGAGGCGACGCCGACGCGAACCCGCAGGCGACCGGGCCGCCCACCGAGAGGTGTGGCGGCCCGTCGTCGTTCCGTCACTCGCGTCAAAACCCCAACTCCGCGCGGCGGTGGATCGAGCGCGCGGGACCGACGAAATATGCAGCAATATCAACCTACTGGAGGAAGCCACGCCGTGGCACGGGCCGTGCTGATGGGGTCGTCATGTCGCAAGCCCCCGTCACTGCCGCCGCTGCCCCCGCGGACTCCGCGCCGAAGGGCGGCTCGAGCAAGATCGTCATCATCCTCGTCGCGCTCAACTTCGTCGCCGTCGCTGGCGTCGGTGGCTACGTCGCGTTCCAGATGCAGAAGCAGAAGCACGCGCCTGGCGGCGCCGCGCCAGGAGCCGCCGCGGAGCATGGCGAGGCCGAGGGAGGCGCGCACGGCCCGACCGAGCGCGGACCGATCATCGCGCTCGACTCGATCATCACCAACATGGCCGACCCGGCGGAGACGCACTTCCTCAAGGTGACAGTCCAGGTGGAAGGCAAGGACGAGCCCGCGAAGCTCGCGATCGAGGCGGCGCTGGTGCCGATTCGCGATCGCATCTTGGTGCGCCTGTCCTCGCTCACGATCGCCGAGACGCAGGGCGCCGACAAGAAGCGCGCGCTGCAGGCGGAGCTGGTCACGATGATCAACGCGGAGCTCGGTGGGCATCAGGTGCGCCACGTGTACTTCACGGAGTTCGTCGTTCAGTGAGCTTCGAGACCCAAGAGCCGCTGCTCTCCGACGAGGAGACGCTCGCGCTGCTCGCCGCGGTGCGCGAGGCGGTGCCTGTCGGTCAGGTCGCAGCGCACGGGATCGATCTGGCCTCCCAAGACCGCCGACTGCAGGCGGCAGTGACGCACTCGGAGCGCATCGAGCCGCTGTTTCACGCCGAGCTCAAGAAGCTGCTGCGCCGCACGCTCGGCGCGGCACCTCAGGTGCGGCGGACGCCAGGGGATGTGGTCTCGGTCGACACCGTGTCCGCCTCGATCGCGAGCGGCGCTGGCTTGGCGATCTTGCAGACGCGGGAGGGAAGCACGGCGCTGCTCCTGTTGTCGTCGGCGCTCGCCAACGTCATCGTCGAGCGTCGCCTCGGCGCGCCGGTCGACGCGGAAGACGCCGCACCGCGCGGGGCGCTGAGCTCGCTCGATCGCGCGGTGCTGCGCTCGTTCATCGAGTCGGTCGTGCGCGCGTTCGGGGTCGCTTGGTGCGGCGCCGAGGACGCGTTCAGCGTTCGCGAGCTCGTCGGCGTGCTCGAGCCAGAGGAGCTCGCGCCGCGCTTCGAGATGTTGGTGCGCACGCGCGCGTTCGTCACCATCGGCAAGTCGATCGAGGGTGAGGTGCTGTTCGGGCTCACCTCGAGCGCAGTGCGCGACACGATGCCGAACGATCGGCCGGTCGCGACGGTCGCGCCGACGAGCGACGATCGCGCGCGCATCGCCGCGCGCCTCGCTCAGGCCGAGGTCGACGTGATCGCGCATCTCGGCTCCGCGCACTCGACCGTGCGCGCGGTGTTGACGCTGGCCGTCGGCGACGTCTTGCGCCTCGAGCACGTCCCCGAAGAGCCGATCGACGTGCGCGTCGGCGGCATCACCAAGATGCGCGGCATGCCCGTCGTCGAGCATGGAAATCTTGCCGTTCGCATCGTCGAGACCACCCGATGAACAGCCCCGAGGAGAGCCCGATGCAAGGCAACGAACCGTCTTCGACCGATCCAACCGATCTCGACCGCATCATGGAGATCCCGCTCGAAGTGCACGTCGAGCTCGGTCGCCGCCGCATGCGCATCTCCGAGCTGCTCGGGCTCGGTGTCGGCAGCGTCATCGATCTCGGCGTCACCGCCGGCACGCCGCTCTCCGTGTACGCCAACCAGACGCTGGTCGCGCGCGGCGAGGCCGTCGTCGTCGGCGATCGCTACGGGGTGCGCATCACCGACATCGTCTCGCCGCGCGAGCGCGTGAAGCGCCTCGGCGGACTCGGAGCCGAGTGATGCGCGCGCTGCTCGCTGTGTCGATGGTCCTCGTGCTCTCGCTGTGCGGGTCGATCGCTCGCGCGGATAGCATCACGCGCCTCGCGTTCGCGCTCGAGTCGGACGACGTGGTGCTCCGCGTCGACTCCGACGCAGCGCTCGGCAGCCCGCGCATGCACCTCGATGCGGGCGCGGTGCGACTGTGGTTTCCCGGCGTCGCGCAGGGGCACTTCATCGAGCGTCGCGGCGATGGTCGCGCGCTGCGACGCGTGACCGCGCGGCCCGGCGCGGCCGACACCGCGCTCGTCATGCTCGAGCTCGGCGACGCGCGGCGCCTCGCGCCGGAAGACGTTCGCGTCGCCCTCGATGGCACGCACGCGATCGTGCGCATCGCGCGCGCTGTGCTGCCCGCGGCGGCGCCCGTTGCGACGCGTGCGGCGGCGGCGACAGCGACAGCGACAGCGACAGCGACGGCGCCTGCGACAGCGCCCGCGACAGCGATAGCGCCAGCGCCAGCGCCAGCGACAGCGACAGCGGCAGCGACAGCGACAGCGACAGCGGCAGCGACAGCGACAGCGACAGCGCCCGCACTAACAGCTGCGACCACGCGTGCGGCGACGCGCGCGGAGACGCTGCGGCCGCCCGCCGCGATGGGCGGCTTTGCCGGCGCGATCCCCGACTCGAAGAGCGCGGGCATGCGCACGGTGGCGCTCCTCGTCGTCCTGCTCGGCGGGCTCGCGCTGTTCGGGCGCTGGCTGAAGCAGAAGCGCGCTTCCCGGCCCGCGGCGGCGATTCGCGTCATCGCCTCGCATCGCCTCGGCGCAAAGCATCAGCTCGTCGTCGTGCGCGCGTTCGACCAAGAGATCCTGCTCTCGGTGAACGGCGGCGAGACGCGCCGCATCGCCTCGCGCCGTGCCGGTGAGGACTCGGAGATGGTGCCGATGAACGAGCCCAGCGTGACGCCGGAGCCGCGCACTGCGGCGGGACGTCTGCTCGCGCTGGTGCCCGCCGCGATGCCTGCGATGGAGGGCGGCGCGTCGAGACGTGAGCCGCGGAGTCCGAGCGCGGCCGTGACCTCGCCGTTCGGCGCCGAGCTCGCGCGGCTGGTGCGCGGCATCGCGCCGGCGTCGCCTGCAGCACGCCCGGCAGTCAGCGACTCGGTCTCCGGCCTTTTGCGCCTGCGCGAGTCGAAGGCGCCGCGATGAGCCGCAGTTCTGCGCGTCTCAGCGCGCTCGCGCTCGGCGTGGTGCTAGTGCTGCCGGCGTTCGGCGCGCTACTCGCCATCCCCGCGCTGGTCGCCGCGCAAGACGCGCCGCTCGTCTCGAATGTGAGTGCGTCGCCGCAGATGACGCTGACGCTCGGCGGCATCGAGGGGCCGAAGCAGGTCGTGCCCGCGCTGAAGATCTTGCTCGGCCTCACGCTGCTCACGCTGGCGCCGGCGATCCTCGTCTCGATGACCTCGTTCACGCGCACCATCGTCGTGCTCTCGTTCGTGAAGCAAGCGCTCGGCACGCAGAACGCGCCGCCCTCGCAGGTCGTCGTCGCGCTGTCGCTGCTGCTCACCTTCGTCGTGATGGCGCCGGTCGCCAAGCGGCTCGACGAGCAAGCGCTCGCTCCCTACACCGCCGAGCAGATCGACGAAGCGGCGGCGTTCGAGGCCGCGCGCTTGGTGCTCTCGGACTTCATGCTGCGCCAGACCCGCGAGGCGGATCTGCGGCTGTTTCACGAGCTCGCGCACGTCGACGCGCCGGCGCGTCCGCAAGATGTCGCGCTGCATTTGCTCGTGCCCGCGTTCCTCATCTCCGAGCTGCGCACCGGCTTCGAGATGGGCTTTCTGCTGTTTCTCCCGTTCGTGCTGATCGACATCATCGTCGCGTCGATCCTCACCTCGATGGGCATGGTGATGCTGCCGCCGACGATGCTGTCGACGCCGCTCAAGCTGCTCCTGTTCGTCTCCATCGACGGCTGGGCTTTGCTCACGCGCTCGATCGTCGCGTCTTTCTCATGACGCTCTCTGCTGGCCTCGACTGGTTTCGCACGCTGATGTGGACGGCGACGGTGGTCGCCTCGCCGGTGATCCTGACGGGCCTGATCGTCGGCCTCATCGTCGCGGTGCTGCAGGCCGCGACGCAGGTGAACGACTCGGCGCTCGGCTTTGTCCCGAAGGCCGTCGCGAGCGGGATCGCGCTGGTGATCGCCGGGCCCTGGATGCTGTCGGAGCTGGTCGAATTCGCGACGGCGGCGGTGCGCGCGATGGGCGCTGTACACCCGTGAGCCGCGCACCCGTGAGCACGTCATGGACGCGCTGAGCGCCGTCGGTCTCACGATGTTGCCGATGGTGTTGTTGGTGTCGATTCGCGTCGGTGTCGCGCTCGCGTCGTTCCCCGCGCCGTTCAGCGATCTCGCGCCGATGCAGGTGCGTGCTGCGCTCGGGATGCTCATCGCGCTCGCGGTCTCGGTGTCCCGCACCGAGATTCCGACGGCGCTCGAGCTGGTGCCGATGACGCTCATTCGCGGCGCGCTCGGCGAGGTCGCCGTGGGCCTCGTCATCGGCTTGACGGTCCGCGTCACCCTCGCGGCGGTCGAGACGGCCGGGAGTCTCGCCGGTACCGCGATGGGACTCGGCTTCGCCACGACGGTCGATCCGCTGCGCGGCGAAGAAGTGCTGCCGACGACGCAGCTCCTCGGAGCGCTCGGAGGCTTGGTTTTCTTCGCGATCCGCGGCCATCACGCGGTGCTCGCCGCGCTCGGCGCGACGCTCGACGTGGCGCCGCCGGGCGCTGCGCTCGACGCGGTGATGCACGAGGGCGTGCTGCGCATCGGCGCCGATGTGATGGCACACGGCTTGCGAATAGCCGCGCCAGTGATCGCCACGATGTTCATCGTTCAGCTCGGCACCGCGCTCGTCGCGCGCTCCGCGCCGCGCGTCCAGGTCTTCTCGCTGACGTTCGCCGTCGCGACCAGCGTCGGCATGCTCACGCTCGGCGCCGCGGCACCCTCGATCATCGCGTCCATGGCCGAGACGATCGAGAAGTTGCCCGCCGCCCTCGCGACGTCGCTCGGAGGCAACCCATGAGCGACGACAAGGACCAGAAAACAGAGCACGCGACACCGAAGCGCGAGGACGAGCTTCGCAAAGAGGGCAAGGTCGTCAAGAGCGCCGACGCGTCGTCGGCCGTGGTGCTCGCGGTGGTCGCCGGTACGCTCGCGCTCACCGGTGTCGACGCGGCGCTCGGGATCGCGCGCCTGGCGCATCGCGCGCTTCGTCTCACCGATCACGCGCATCCGTTCGCGCTCCTCGGCGCGCTCGTGCCGGTGCTGTCGCGCGCGCTGCTGCCGGTGTTCGGCGCGGCGGTGGTCGGCGCGATCGTCATCGGCGTCGCCCAGACGCGCGGCCTGTTCGAGCTGTCGTTGGTCGCGCCGAAGCCGGAGCGCATGGACCCGACGACGAACATCCTGAACGTGCTGCCGTCGAAGGACTCGGCGATCGAGATCGGCAAGTCGCTGTTCAAGCTGATCGCGCTCGGCCTCGTCGTCTGGCAGGTCGTCGCCGCCGCGATGCCGCGCTTCGCGATGTTGGCGACGGTGTCGCCGATCACCGGAGCGCAAGAGGTCGCGGTCGTCGCCGGCAAGCTGATCCTGCAGGCGATCGTCGCGTTTTTGGTCGTCGCCGGCATCGACTTCTTCTTCGCGTGGAAGAAGTTCGACACCGAGTCGAAGATGTCGCGGCAAGACGTCCGCGACGAGATGAAGCAAGACGACGGCGACCCAAACGTCAAGCGCCGCATCCGCCAGCGCATGCGCGACGCCGCGCGCCGCCGCTCCGCGCCGGGCCTCGCGCAGGCGACCGTGCTGGTGGTGAATCCGACGCACTTCGCGGTCGCGCTCAAGTACGTGCCGGGTGAGGACGCCGCGCCGATGCTGGTCGCCAAGGCCATCGACGACAAGGCCCTCGAGATGCGCAAAGCGGCGCGCAAGCTCCGCATCCCGATCGTCGAGAATCGACCGCTCGCGCGCGCGCTCCATGCGACCGGCAACGTCGGTAAGCCGATCCCGCTCGACCTCTACCGCTCGGTCGCCGCGGTCATCGCCGAGGTCCTGCGCATCGGCGGCACGCCGCTGCCGAGCGGAGCGCCGTGAGCGCCGTCGTCACGCCGGGCATGCTCCCGAAGGCGCCGCACCGCGCGATGGCGATCGTGCCGATCGCGCTCGTCGGCATCGTGCTGATGATGGTCGTGCCGTTGCCGGCGATCCTCATCGACATGTTGCTCGCGGTGTCGATCGGCATCTCGGTCGCGCTGCTGCTCGTCGCGATTCACTTGGAGAAGCCGCTCGAACTCTCGAGCTTCCCCGCGATCCTGCTGTTCTCGACGCTGCTCCGCCTCGCGCTGAACGTCGCCTCCACACGGCTCATCCTGCTGCACGGCAACGAGGGCACGGACGCCGCGGGCGAGGTGATCCGCGGCTTCGGTGAATTCCTGATCGGCGGCAACTACGTAGTCGGCGGCACCATCTTCTTGCTGCTCGTCGTCATCAACTTCGTCGTCATCACCAAGGGCGCGGGCCGCGTCGCCGAGGTCGCGGCGCGCTTCACCCTCGACGCGATGCCCGGCAAGCAGATGGCGATCGACGCGGATCTCGCGTCGGGCGCGATCACGCAGGACGTCGCGCGCCTGCGCCGCAAGGAGGTCGAGCAAGAGAGCGACTTCTTCGGCGCGATGGACGGCTCGTCGAAGTTCGTCCGCGGCGACGCGATCGCGGCGCTGATCGTCACCGCGATCAACATCGTCGTCGGCTTCATCGTCGGCATGATGCAGCACGGCATGGGCGCGGCCGAGGCCGCGGCGACGTACACGATCCTCTCGGTCGGCGACGGGCTCGCCTCGCAGATCCCTGCGCTGCTCGTCTCGACCGCGGCCGGCGTCGTCGTGACGCGCGCGTCCGCGGGTGCCGCCATCGCGCCGACGCTCGTCGCGCAGCTCGGCAATCGTCGCGGCGCGCTCTACGGGACCGCAGGAATCGTCGGCGCGATCGGGCTCGTTCCGGGCATGCCGCTGATCCCGTTCGTCGCGCTCGCGGGCGTCATCGCGCTCGCCGCGCGCTCCGCGGGTGCCGTGCCGAAGCTGCAGCGCGAGGCCGAGGCCGCAGCCGCGACGCAGCCGCGAACGCCGCAAGAAGCGGAGCGCGATCGTCTCGAAGAGGCGCTGCCCGTCGATCTGCTCGAGCTCGAGGTGGGCTTTGATCTGGTGCCGCTGGTCGATGCCTCGCGCGGCGGCGAGCTGGTCGAGCGCATCGCCGCGGTGCGCCGCAACCTCGCCACCGAGCTCGGCATCATCGTCCCGGCGGTGCACATCCGCGACAACCTGCGGCTGCGTCCGGGTGGCTATCGGCTGCTCGTCTCGGGCAACGAGGTCGGCGCGGGTGAGCTGCGCATCGGTCGCCTCCTCGCGATGGATCCGACGGGTTCGCTCAGCCCCGTCGGCGGCGAGATCGTGCGCGAGCCGGCGTTCGGTCTGCCGGCGCGCTGGATCGCGCAGTCGGAGCGCGAGCGCGCCGAGATGGTCGGCTACACGGTCGTCGATGTTCCGACGGTCGTCGCCACACATCTGACGGAACTCTTCCGTGCCAACGCGCCGGACCTCGTCGGACGCGCGGAGGCGCAGGAGCTCGTCGACCTGTTTGCGAAGCGCGAGCCGAAGCTCGTCGACGAGCTGGTGCCCTCCGTGCTGCAGCTCGGCGAGGTCATCAAGGTGCTGCGCGGTCTGCTGCGCGAGCAGGTCCCCGTTCGCGATTTGCGCACGATTTTCGAGGCGCTCGCCGACCACGGACGCGAGACGAAGGACACGTCGATTCTCGTCGAGCTCGTCCGCCAGCGCCTCGCCCGACACATCTCGTCGCGCTTCCGCGGCGCCGACAACAAGGTCGTCGCGCTCGTCCTCGACCCGCGCGCCGAGGACGCATTTCGCCAAGGCGGGCCCGATGGTCCGGCGGCACAGCGCTTGCTCAGCTCCCTCGACGGTGCCGCGCGCAACTTCGCCGGAGTGGCGACACCACCGGTTCTCGTCTGCGCGCCCGATGTGCGTCGCAGCGTGTCCGAGTTCTTCTCCCGGCGCGTGCCGGGACTGTCGGTGATCTCGTTCCGCGAGATCGACGCGAAGACGACGGTCCGCACTGTCGGTGTGGTGTCGGCATGAAGGAGTCCAGTCGATGACACTGCCTCGTACCTATCGCGCGCCACGCTTCGAGGACGCGCTCGCTCTTGCAAAGCGTGATCTCGGGCCCGACGCGATGATCGTCGGCACGCGCGAGCTCGGCGCACGCGCTGGCGGCCGCGCATCGGTGGAGCTGCTCGCGATCGCAGCGGGCGATGCGGGGCTCGGCGTCCCCGTGCGCCCGCCGGCGCAGCTCGTCGACAGTGATGTCGCGAGCGCGAGCAACGGACGCAGCGGCATGGGCATCGAACGGCGGCTGCTTCGCGGTGGCGTGCCGGCGGCTGCCGCGCGCGAGCTCGCGACGCGGGTGCGGGCGCGGCTCGGACGTGAGCCGAGCGACGCGCTCGAGGCGACGGCGGCGCTCGCGCCAGTGTTGCGCGAGCGGATGATCTTTGCGCCGTCAGGGCTCCGCGAGGCGCGCGTCGTGGCGCTCGTCGGGCCGACCGGCGTTGGCAAGACGACGACCGTCGCGAAGCTCGCCGCGCACGCCGCGCTCGTCGAGGGACGCCGCGTGGCGCTGGTGGGCATGGACCACTACCGCGTCGGCGCCGCCGAGCAGCTCGAGCGCTACGCGGATCTGATCGGCGTGCAGGTGCGTCACGCGTGGGATGGCGTGAGCCTCTCGGCAGCGCTCGCCGAGCTCGGCTGGGCCGATCTCGTTCTCGTCGACACCGAGGGCCGCGCGCCGAGCGACACCAAGGCGATCGCCAAGCTCGCCGAGGCGTTCGAGAGCGCCGGTGAGCCGATCTTCGTCCATCTCTGTCTCGCCGCCGCGACGCGCGAAGTCGAGCTCGACCGCACGATCGCGCGCTTGGCGCCGCTGTCGCCGGTGCGGCTGACGGTGACGAAGATCGACGAGGCCGTCGATGCCGGCGGGATCGTCGGCGCACATGTCGCGAGCGGCTTGCCGCTCGCATGGCTGACCACGGGGCAGCGTGTCCCCGAGGACATCGAGGTGGCTTCTGCCGAGCGGCTCTCGAGCCTGCTCTGCGGCGAGGAGGTGGAAGCATGATGACCAGCGGCGACCAAGCAGAGGGACTGCGCGCGCTCGCGCAGCGCGAGCAATCGAGCCAGGTACTTCGCCCGGGTGCGCCCGAGCGGCGGCCGACGTTCTCCGCACGGCGATCGATCGCCGTGACGAGCGGCAAGGGCGGCGTCGGCAAGACGCAGGTGTCGGCGAACCTCGCTGTCGCGCTCGCGCGCCAGGGGCACAGCGTCCTGGTGCTCGACGCCGATCTCGGCCTCGCCAGTCAGGACCTCGTGCTCGGCGTCACGCCGCGCTCGGATCTGATGGCGCTGCTCGAGCGCGGCGCGCCGGCGAGCGAGGTGCTCGTCGAAGGGCCGGCGGGCGTGATGCTCTTGCCGGCATGCCCAGGCCGCTACGAGATGGCGAATCTCGGCGGCGCCGATCGCGATCGGCTGGTGGCCGCGGTAGACGCTATCGCCAAGCAGTTCGACGTGCTCGTCGTCGACACCGGCGCGGGGCTCGGCGCCAACTCGGTCGCGTTCGCCGCGCTCGCCGATGAGGTCATCCTCGTCGCGACGCCGGACCCGACCTCGCTGCGCGATGCCTACGCGATGGCGAAGGTGCTGCACCGTCGCGGCGGCGTGGAGAGGCTCGGCGTCCTCGCGAATCAAGTCGGCGGCGATCAAGAGGGCCGCGAGGTGCACGAGCGCCTCGCCGGGATCGTCGAGCGCTTCCTCGATCTCGAGCTCGACTATCTCGGCTGCTTGCGCCGCGACGATGCCGTGCGCCGCGCCGTCGGCGCTGGGTTGCCCTTCGTCATCGGCTCTCCCGAGAGCCAGCCGTCGCGCACGATGTGTGCGATCGCGCGCCGCCTCGCACCGACACCGCGCGAGGCCGTGCCATGTTGAGAAACAGCTCCGCCGCGGAGAATCTCGACCGCGCGACGACGTCCGAGCGCAGCACACCGCTGCCGCCCGCGGCGCCTCGCCCTTCACGCGAAGAGCTCATCGCGATCGGCTTGCCGATCGTGCGTCGCGTCGCCTTCCGCTTGGCGCGTCGTCTGCCGCCGAACGTCGACGTCGGTGACCTGATCGGCGCCGGCAGCGAAGGCATGCTGAAGGCCATCGACGCCTGGGACGCCACGCGCGCGCCCTCGTTCGAGGCGTACCTCGATGCGCGGGTTCGCGGCGCGATACTCGACGAGCTGCGCGCCTCGGACGTGATGACGCGTCATGGCCGGCGGCGCTTGTCGGAGACCGCGCGCGCCGTGCGCAAGCTCGAGCAGCGGCTCGGTCGCTCGCCGGAAGAAGACGAGATCGCCGGCGAGCTCGGCCTCACGCTCGAGGTCTATCAGAAGCTCGCCGAAGACCTCGCCCGAGGACCGGCGCTCGGCCGACTCGGCGAAGACCCCGATGGTGTGCAGAGCAGCAACTCTGGGCCGGCGGACACGTTCCTCGGCGGCGAGCTGCGCGGTCGGCTCCGCGGCGCGCTCGGCAAGCTGCCGCAGCGCCAGCAGCAAGTGCTCGCGCTCTACTACCAAGAGGAGTGCACGCAGCTCGAGATCGGCAAGATCCTCGGCGTCACCGAGAGCCGCGTCTGCCAGATCCTCGGCGACGCCACCGTGCGCCTGCGCGCCTTCCTCGAGGAGTGAGCGATGTCCCACGGAATCTACAGCGCGCTCAGCGGCGCGATGGCGCAGCAGCGCTCGCTCGACATCACCGCGAACAACGTCGCCAACGCCAACACCGTGGGCTTCCGCGCCGATCGCGTCGCGTTCGACGAGGCGCTCGCGACGGCTGGCGCACGCACCGCGCAGCCGGCTTCGCTGCGCTACGTCGTCGCCGATCGGATCACGACCGACACCTCGCCGGGCGCGCTGCAGACGACGGGCAATCCGTACGATCTCGCGCTCGATGGCGACGGCTTCTTCACTCTCGCGACGCCGCAGGGAGAGCGCTACACGCGCGCTGGCTCGTTCACGCCAGGGCCCGATGGCGTGCTGCGCACCTCCGACGGTGTCGAGCTGATGGCCGTCGGTGGTCCGACCGCGCGCATCCGCATTCCGAGCGGCGCGCGCGACGTCGCGATCGGCGCCGATGGCACCGTGAGCGCGGATGGCGAGACGGTCGGCCGCGTGCGCATCGTCAGCTTCGCCGACCCGGCGACGGTCGGCAAAGAAGGTGAATCGCGCTTCATGTCGGTGGCGCCTCCCCAGGCCGCTCTCGCGACGACCGCCGTCATCCAGGGCTCGCTCGAGACGTCGAACGTCAACCCCATCGCGGGGCTGAACGAGCTCATCACGACGACGCGCCTGTTCGAGACGTTTCAGCGGGTGATTCACACCTTCGCCGATCTCGACAACCGCACTGCGCGCGACCTCGGCAGTCGCAGCGGTTGACGCTTCGCGCTCCGCTGCTGACGGCGCGCCCCGCGTGCCCGGCCCA
>Ga0209181_10007892_pt1 | contig 14431 bp, 20 predicted proteins | sample MAT05_FD_187208 | JGI IMG/M metagenome (GOLD analysis project Ga0209181, IMG submission 187208) | Freshwater microbial communities from Lake Fryxell liftoff mats and glacier meltwater in Antarctica - MAT-05 (SPAdes) (version 2) | ecosystem: Environmental > Aquatic > Freshwater > Ice > Liftoff... | reverse complement strand
GATGATAAAATTCATTTGATTTAATTTTTCGAAAGGTAGTACATCTATTTGAATTTATTTGGTAGTTTTGAGTGAGGTGTAATGTGGAACCCGATAGCTATAGGGTGAGTTTTTTCACACCCGATGGCTATCGGGTCTGCCGTTATGTGTAATGCTAAGAGACAGACCAATGAGAAAAATTACAACCATACTGACATTAATTTTTGCCCTAAACTTTTTTGTTGCATTTGCTCATAAGGACAGAATTGAACGACCAACAACTTATCAATTCGTTTTTCAAAACAAGGACACAATAAAACTTAGCAACCCGAGCGACTCTTTATTAAAATCGTTTAGTGACGACATAGTAAATGGAAAAAGGAAATTGCAAAGTGCTGAATTATTTTTTGCGACAGGCGAAACGATGACTTTTAAGAATGACGGCAAGAAATGGACGGATATAAAAATTACAGACGGCAAAAAAGTAATTAGTATTCCTGACACGACAATTGAGAAGATTTCTGAAATTCACTTTGCCTCAATTGCATTGCTATGGGATGGAAATGACAAACAAGCTTTTAGTGCAAGCTATTTTTACATTCGTTTCGACATTGGCATTGAAAAAGCTTTTGACAAATATCCAGAGTTGAATTTTAGCTTCTCCGATCAAAAATTTTCTAAATCAATCGTCTGGAAGCAAATTAGTGAGAACTCAAAGCAATGGACGGACTACTAAAAAGCACTACACATAACAGCACCTCCTATGTAAAGCAGTAAACTTCCGCCCTGCCTGCTTGCAATAATAATTTTGCATAACCGGATCCAACCGCAAGGCAACCCAAGCGCTTTCGATGATATAACTTCTAAGTAAAGCGCGACAACTAGGCGTTACGCGTTCAGATAGCTATCGGAATTGATGTTGTGCACTATTGCCTAATCTAGGTTAAATCAATATGTTCCACAAAGGCCTCAATTACCCGAACCACATTATCCTGCTCCATTGTCTTAGCCCCCTACAAACTTGACAATGACGACTTATAAAAACAATTCTTTTGGAAACCTCAATAAAATTGACACTTAGCCACTTCGGACATACAGAAGGGCATCTGCTAACAGCACCTCCGATGTGTTGTGCAACCAGTCGCAAATTTCAAAGGGCGGAAACAGCATTGTTAGCTTTAACAAGGTATTTATACTTTTGTGTATAAATTAATATATACTTTTTAGTATAGATTGAAAAATAATGTGTATATTTGTAACGTAGCTTTATTTTAATCAACATAAAATGTATTAATAAACTTTAAAATCAAGAATCATGAAAATAACAGCACAGGACGAGTATGGTTTAAGAATATTAGTACGAATTGCAAAGTGTAAGGATAATGCAGGCTTAAGTATCCCTCAGCTTAGTGAAGCGGAAGGGCTATCACAACCCAATGTTTCCAAATTAACCCGAATGCTGCGCATGGAGGGCTTGATTAACAGCACCAAAGGACATGTTGGAGGATATTTACTTGCCAGGCCTGCTGCCGATATTACGGTGAACGATGTTTTGAAAGCTTTAGGTGGACGTTTGTTTGATGAAGAATTTTGTGCCAAACATGTGGGAGTGCTAAAACTGTGCACTAATTCTGTTGATTGTTCTATTCGTTCACTTTGGTTAATGGTGCAATCTTCTATTGACAAGATTCTGGATAAGATAACGCTGGCAGATTTATCGAATAGTGAAAAGGAAGCTTTATGTACTTTCCAAAGTTTATTTAAAGAAAATACCAATTAACAAATCTAATAAAAACTAATTATTATAATTAAATACTAAACAAAATGATAACAGTTTCAGAAAATGCAAAACAACATGCGTTAAGTTTAATGATACTCGAAAATAGCCCAGAAGGGACATTTATTCGTGTAGGTGTTGATGGCGGTGGTTGTTCTGGCCTTACCTACAAACTTGCGTTAGATAGTGTAATTACAGAAAACGATCAGGTTTTTGAAGACAAAGGAATAAGGATTGCCGTTGACAAAAAAAGCTTTTTGTATTTAATAGGTACAGAGCTGGATTATTCTGGAGGTATAAATGGAAAAGGCTTTGTATTCGTCAATCCGAACGCAAGCAGAACTTGTGGTTGTGGAGAATCATTTGGCGTGTGAAATAGTTTAAAGTTTGAAGGTAAATAGCGTTCACTTGTTTTTTACAAAGCTTTAAACTTTGAACTTTCCAACAATATAAAAATAGTAAAAAAATGGCTATCAAAATTACAGAGGATTGCATTAATTGTGGCGCTTGCGAACCGGAATGTCCTAATAATGCCATCTACGAAGGAGGGGTTGAATGGCGTTTTTCTGATGGAACAACTATAAAAGGAATGTTTGTCTCAAAAAGCGGATTGACTGCCGATGTTAGTGCACCGCAAACACCTGTATCAAATAATATCTATTATATAGTATCAGATAAATGTACAGAGTGTGTTGGTTTTCATGATGAGCCACAATGTGCTGCTGTTTGCCCTGTTGACTGTTGTGTGGATGATGAAAACTGGAGCGAAAGTAAAGTAGAATTAATGACAAAAAAAGACACATTGCATTTAATAATTTAGTCCCGATAGCTATCTGGATTATCAATATACATTTTAATAATATTTAACCCCTTAAACATTATGAACGGGATTTTAGAAGAAAAAATTAGCACGGAATACAAATATGGTTTTGTAACCGAAATTGAAGCCGACAACGCACCGAAAGGTTTAAATGAAGATATCATTCGTTTTATTTCTGCAAAGAAAAACGAACCCGAATGGATGTTAGCCTATCGATTAAAAGCGCTGCGTTATTGGTTGACAATGGAAGAACCGAACTGGGCGCACGTTTCTTACCAAAAACCAAACTTTCAGGATATCATTTATTACTCTGCCCCAAAGCCAAAAGTAGCATTGAATAGTTTAGATGAAGTGGACCCTGAATTATTAAAAACATTTCAAAAACTCGGTCTTTCTATCTTAGAGCAAGAACGGCTTACAGGCGTGGAAACCAGAGTAGCGTTGGATATTATTGTGGACAGCGTTTCGGTGAAAACAACATTTAAAGCAACATTGGCTGAAAAAGGAATTATTTTTTGTTCGTTTGGTGAAGCAATTCAAGAACATCCTGAATTAGTGAAAAAATACATGAGCACTGTTGTGCCATATACCGATAATTTTTATGCGGCACTGAACTCCGCTGTTTTCACTGATGGCTCGTTTTGTTATATACCCAAAGGCGTTCGCTGTCCGATGGAACTTTCAACTTATTTCAGAATAAATTCAGCAGGAACAGGTCAGTTTGAACGCACCTTAATTATTGCCGATGAAGGTTCGTATGTGAGTTACCTCGAAGGTTGCACTGCGCCAATGCGTGATGAAAATCAATTACACGCAGCTGTTGTAGAACTTGTAGCACATAAAGATGCGCAAATAAAATACAGCACCGTACAAAACTGGTATCCTGGCGATGCAAATGGTAAAGGCGGCATTTTCAATTTTGTTACCAAACGAGGTATTTGTTTAGAAGACAATGCTAAAATCTCTTGGACACAGGTAGAAACAGGTTCTGCAATTACCTGGAAATATCCATCAGTAATTTTAAAAGGCGATAATTCGGTTGGCGAATTTTATTCGGTCGCGCTTACAAATAACTATCAGCAAGCCGATACAGGAACGAAAATGATCCACCTCGGAAAAAATACTAAAAGCACTATTATATCAAAAGGTATTTCGGCAGGCTTTAGCAACAATAGTTACAGAGGTTTGGTCCGTATTGCAAAAGGGGCAACCAACGCACGTAATTTTTCGCAATGCGATAGTTTATTGATGAGTGATACATGTGGAGCACATACATTTCCATACATTGAAATAAAAGACAACACTGCCATCGTAGAGCACGAAGCAACAACTTCAAAAATTGGTGAAGACCAATTGTTTTATTGTAAACAACGTGGTATTGATACTGAAAAAGCAATTGGTTTAATTGTAAATGGCTATTGCAAAGATGTATTAAGTCAATTACCAATGGAGTTTGCTGTTGAAGCGCAAAAGTTGTTGGCGGTTTCGTTGGAGGGTTCAGTAGGATAAAAATAAATAATCATAATTCATAAGATTCAACAATGATATCAATTAAAAATTTACATGCGTCAATTGACGGGAAAGAAATTCTGAAAGGAATTAATTTAGAAATAAAAGCGGGAGAAGTACACGCTATTATGGGACCTAACGGTTCAGGCAAAAGCACCTTGTCTGCAGTGCTTGCAGGGCGTTCGGAATATGAAGTTACTGAAGGTGAAGTAACCTATAATGGAATAAATTTGTTGGAACTATCCCCTGAAGATAGAGCCAGAGAAGGGGTGTTTCTTGCATTTCAGTATCCGATTGAAATTCCAGGAGTAAGTAATGTTAATTTTTTGAAAACAGCTATTGGCGAAATTCGTGCTTACAAAGGTTTGGAACCAATGGCAGCAAAAGATTTTTTAGCAATGCTGAAAGAAAAGCAAAAGTTAGTTGAGTTGGATGGTAAACTTGCCAATCGCTCTGTGAATGTAGGTTTTAGCGGTGGTGAAAAAAAACGAAATGAAATATTTCAGATGGCAATGCTTAATCCGAAACTTGCCATCCTCGATGAAACCGATAGTGGGCTAGATATTGATGCATTGCGTATTGTCGCCAACGGAGTAAATAAATTAAAATCGAAAGATAACGCAACCATCATTATAACACACTATCAACGCTTGTTGGATTATATTATACCTGATTTTGTTCACGTAATATACAACGGAAAAATTGTAAAGTCAGGGTCAAAAGAATTGGCTTTAGAGTTGGAAGAAAAAGGATATGATTTTATTAAAGAAGAAATAGAAGCTTAATTAATTATAAAATGGAAACAGCTATTAAAACAAGTACGGTAAAAGATAAATTAATTTTTGAATTTGATACATCAAAATTATTTTTATTTGGCAACACGAAACTGCGCGAAAAAGCTATGGAAAGCTTTTATAAAATAGGCATTCCCAATCGAAAGCACGAAGAATATAAATATACCCGTATAGATGTGATGCTGAAAGAGGAATTCTATTTCTCACCTGATAAAAACTGTAACGATGAGCAAATTGGACACCTGAAATTTTTAAAAGATGCGTATGTTGTAATTATTGAGAACGGTGTTTTTGTTAAAGGATTATCAAATTTACAGAACCTCCCCAAAGGATTAATAATATGTAGTTTAGTGGACGCAGAAAAAAGTAATTCACCTGTTTTTGAAAAACATTATGCAAAATATGCTGATGTAAATGCTGACCCATTTATTGCATTAAATACTGCAATGACTAAAGATGGCGTATTTATTCATGTTGCAAAAAATACAATAATTGAAAAACCTATACATATTATTCATGTTGCAACCGCCATCCAAAATACAATAATTCATCCACGCAATTTAATCGTTGTTGATGAAAATGCACAAGCAAAAATTGTTGAATCGTTTGAAATACTTGATTCTACTGCGAAAATATTCAGCAACGCATTAACAGAAATCGTAATAGATGAATATGCTGTTGTTGATCACTATAAAATTCAGGATGAAAATGCCGGCCTGCCGGACAGGCAGGAGTTGGGTTATTTAGTGAATACTACACAGGTAATTCAAAAGAAACAAAGCGTATTTACTACCCATACATTTACTTTGAGTGGCTCGTTAGTTCGAAATAATTTGACTTTAGTGCTGGACGGGGAACATATAGAATCGCATTTGAACGGATTGTATTTAACTGCCGGAAATCAAGTTGTAGACAACCACACTGTGGTAGATCACCGCAAACCAAATTGCAATAGTAATGAGCTTTACAAAGGCATTATTGATGGAAAATCAACAGCTACTTTTAATGGAAAAATCTTTGTAAGAAAAGATGCGCAAAAAACAAATGCCTTTCAATCAAACAAAAATATTTTACTGAGTGAAGCCGGAACAATCAATACAAAACCGCAATTAGAAATTTATGCCGATGATGTAAAATGTTCGCACGGGACATCAACAGGTAAGTTGGATGAAGACAAAATATTTTATCTCCGTGCCCGTGGATTAAGCTTGGAAAGTGCTAAAAAATTATTGATGCATGCATTTGCTTCGGAAGTTGTAAACACCATAAAAATTGAGCCTTTGCATGAATACATTGAAGGGAAGATTTTTAAAAAATTTGAATAATGACAATAGAAACAATCACAAAAAAAAGCACACTCAATATTCAAAAACTCCGCCAGGATTTTCCAATACTTTCCAAAAAGGTAAATGGCAAACCTTTGGTGTATTTCGATAACGGGGCAACAACACAAAAGCCTAAACAGGTAATTGATGCCATTAACAATTATTATCAAACGCAAAATGCCAATATACACCGTGGGGTACATCAATTAAGCATAGATGTAACGATTGCTTATGAGAACGCCCGCACTACTGTTCAAAAACATTTGAATGCTGCATTATCTCAAGAAATTATTTTTACCAGCGGCACTACCGAAAGTATCAACCTTGTAGCAAACTCGTTTGGAAAGAAATATATAAAATCAGGCGATGAAATAATTATTAGTGAGATGGAGCATCACAGCAATATACTTCCTTGGCAGATACTTTGCGAGGAAAAAGGCGCTGTATTAAAAGTAATTCCGATAAATGAAAAAGGAGAATTACTTATTGACGAATACAAAAAACTACTGTGCGACAAAACAAAAATAGTAGCTGTTACACATATTTCTAATACACTTGGAACCATTAATCCGTTAAAAAAAATTATTGCGCTTGCACACGAAAAAAACATTCCAGTATTAATTGATGGCGCTCAGGCTTTACCACATATAAAAGTAGATTTACAAGACTTAGGGGCAGATTTTTATTGCTTTGGCGGTCATAAAATATTTGGGCCATCTGGTGTTGGAATACTCTATGGTAAAGAAAAATGGTTGAACGAAATGCCTCCCTATAAAGTGGGAGGCGGTACCATAAAAACGGTTACGTTTGAAAAAACAACATATGCTGATCTGCCTTTAAAATTTGAAGCAGGAACTCCGAATATTGAAGGTGGCATTGGATTAGCAGCAGCAATTGATTATGTAAATGAAATTGGCTTAGAAAACATTGGCGCTTATGAATGCGAACTGCTGGAATACGCCACCGCAAAACTTTCGGGTATTGAAGGATTGCGAATTATAGGCACTGCAAAAGAAAAAGCCAGTGTTATTTCTTTTGTTATTGAAGAAGTTCATCCGTTAGATATTGGAACTATATTAGACAAGCAGGGTATTGCTGTACGCACCGGACACCATTGCACACAACCATTGATGCAACATTTTGGCATACCAGGCACCATACGAGCATCATTGGTCTTTTACAATACGAAAGAAGAAATTGATATTCTGGTGAATGGAATAAAGAAAGCAATTAAAATGTTGAAATGACCATAGCTGAAATAGAAAATGAAATAGTAGAAGAGTTTGAACTATTCGGTGACGACTGGGAAGGCAAGTACGAGCATCTGATTGATTTGGGGAAACATTTGCCATTGATTGAGAAGCAATACAAAACCGATGAAAGATTGATAAAGGGCTGTCAGAGCAAAGTGTGGTTGCGCTCTATATTGAAAGATGAAAAAATATTTTTTTCAGCCGACAGCGATGCAATTATTACGAAAGGGATTGTAGCATTAATGATAAGAGTTATATCAGGCCACACAGCAGATGAAATTATAAATGCACAATTGGAATTTATTAATAAAATAGGATTGATGGAACACCTGTCGCCTACTCGTAGCAATGGTTTAGTAAGTATGATAAAACAAATGAAATTGGATGCACTTGCATACAAACAGTTAAAAAGTTTAAAGTAAAAAAGTTTAAAATAAAAAAAATGGCAGCTATAATAATTACACAAAATGCAGAACTTACACAAAAGGCTATCGAAATGCTTAAAACTTGTTACGACCCCGAAATACCTGTTGATATTTGGGAGTTAGGTTTAATTTACGAACTCACTATTGATAAAGAGAACAACCTTACAATACTAATGACTTTAACATCACCTTCCTGTCCAGTAGCTGAAACATTGCCACCTGAAACAGAACAAAAATTGCGTGAAATAGAAGGAGTTAAATCAGCAAAAATAACAATGACTTTTGAACCACCCTGGGAAAAAGAAATGATGAGCGAAGTGGCGCAACTCGAATTAGGATTTATGTAACATGGAAAACGAAATAATTAATAAAGTAGCCTTAAGTGGCATCATCACCATCAACCTTGAAGATTTTTACCCTCATGGCGAACGTGTATTGTTCGATATTAAAGAGCAATTATTTCAAGGTTTAATATTAAAAGAAAAAGACTTTAGAGCGTTTGTTAAAAACGAAGACTGGAGTAAATACAGAGATAAATACGTTGCACTTATTTGTTCAGCTGATGCCGTTGTGCCAACTTGGGCATATATGCTGTTGGCAATACAATTAGAGCCATACACAAAAAAGATTGTATTCGGTGATTTGGAAACACTTGAAACAATTTTGTATAATGACATACTTAATAAACTAAATATCAATGAGTATAAAGATGCCCGTGTTGTTATAAAAGGCTGTGGACATCTGCCTGTACCTCAAGCTGCTTATGTCGAAATAACCAGACTTTTACGCCACGTTGCAAAAAGCATCATGTATGGCGAAGCTTGTTCTATGGTTCCCTTATACAAACAGCCCAAATAAATTCATTAAACAAATTAAAAAAACGATAAAATGGAAAATTCAAACGTTAAAGTAACTGTGCTGGCAAAGGGCCCACTAATGGTGGAAGGTAACATCACGGTAGTAAAAAAAGATGGCAGTTTAGAAACAAAAGAACAAAAAGCTTTCTTATGCCGGTGTGGATATTCGCAGAATAAGCCGTATTGCGATGGCTCACACAAAACCAATAATTGGCAGGATTAATAAAATTAGAAATGATTGTTTTTTTACAAATTACATTTCGATGAATGCAAAAGTTGTTGATGGATTTAATTTTATTTCCAAATTTACATCAAGAAGAATGTGGAATGCTACAAAAGTAGTATCCAGTTATTATTGGTCTAAGTGTAGTAAAACTCCTGTACAGTGGGGTTTCCCAATCAGCATAACCATCGAGCCTACTACATCATGTAATTTACGCTGCCCCGAATGTCCAAGCGGAAAGCGTGAGTTTTCAAGGCCGACAGGAATGTTGGAAAATGATTTTTTTAAAGATACCGTTGATGACTTATATAAAGATATTGCTTACCTAATATTTTATTTTCAAGGCGAGCCATTTTTGAATCCTAAATTTTTGGAGATGGTAAATTACGCATCATCAAAAAATATTTATACCGCAACATCAACCAATGCACATTATTTGAATGATGAAAATGCTCGAAAAACAATTGAAAGCGGATTGGATAGATTGATTATTTCCATTGATGGTACAACACAGGAAACCTACGAGCAATATCGTATTGGAGGAAGTTTAAAAAAGGTAATTGAAGGCACAAAAAATATTATTAGATGGAAAAAAGAATTGAAATCAAAAACGCCACATATTATTTTTCAGTTTTTAGTGGTGAAGGCAAATGAGCATCAAATAAACGATATAAAAGTATTGGGGAAAGAAATAGGTGTAGATGAAGTACGTTTTAAAACAGCGCAAATTTATAATTATGCAAATGGGAATAAACTTATTCCAACAATCGAAAAATATTCCAGATACAAAATACAAAATAATGGAACGTATGAAATAAAAAACAAAATGCTTAACCATTGCTGGAAACTTTGGCACTCAAGTGTTATTACATGGGATGGATTAGTGGTGCCTTGTTGTTTTGATAAAGATGCCAAACATCCACTGGGTGATTCGAAAGAGACTTCATTCCGGCAAATATGGCAGGGTACTAAATACAATAACTTCAGAGCAGCTGTGCTTCGTTCACGTTCCGAAATTGATATTTGTAAAAACTGCACCGAAGGAACAAAAGTATGGGCATAATTTTTGAAAATGAAATGGAGACAATAAATAAAATAAGCATTGATGTAAAGCACATCGCAACACTTACCGGGCACAGTGGCTGTTTATATGCAATGGATAAAGGCGTATCTGAACATACTATTTTTACAGGAGGCAGTGATATGTTTATTGCACTATGGAATTTGGAAACCCTGCAAGCTGAAAAATTTGCGGCATCTTTACCTGCACCTGTTTATGCAATTTGTCATATTCCTGAAAAAAAATTATTGCTTGCGGGCACAGCAACAGGAAGTATTCACATAATTGATTTAGAGAAAAAAGAAGAAATAAAAATCCTGCAACATCATACGGCACCAATTTTTGACATAAAATATTCATTAAAAACCAATTGCTTTTATACAGCCGGTGGCGATGGTGATTTTGCAGTTTGTTCCCTTGATACTTTATCATTGATTAAAATAAAAAAATTATCAAACCAGAAAGTACGCAGCATTGATTTTAATTACGCTACGTCCGAAATAGCTGTTGGCTTAGGTGATTGCAATATTCTTGTATTTGACCTGCACACATTGGATCATAAAAAAGATTTTATTGCACATCAACTTGCAGCAAATGTTGTGCGATACACCCCCGATGGTAAATTCCTTTTAACTGGCGGCAGAGATGCACATTTGAATATTTGGCAAGTAGAAAATTATGAATTAGTAACGGCAATTCCTGCGCATAATTGGGCTATTTACGATATAGTATTTAATGCTGACGCTACATTATTTGCCACCGCCAGCCGTGATAAAACCATAAAAATTTGGGATGCAAAAACATATCAGTTATTAAAACGCATCACTAAAGAAAATTTCGATGCGCATACACACGCTATAAACAAATTACTTTGGAGTAATTATAATAATTATTTGGTTTCTGTGGGTGATGATAGATTGGTAATGGTAAGGAAAGTGAATAGTTTTTAAAAGCAAAAAAAAGGAGCACAAAAATGAATATTACAAAAGAACAAGTTTTAGAAGCGTTAAAAAATGTCGAAGATCCTGATTTAAAAAAGGATTTGGTTACGCTTGGTATGATAAAAGATTTAGAAGTAGACGGTAAAAGCGTAAGTTTTACAGTAGTACTTACAACGCCTGCTTGCCCAATGAAAGAGCTGATTAAAAAAAATTGTGTAAATGCAATTTTGCAATATATAGGTGAAGGGGTGAATGTAAATGTGATAATGACATCCGATGTATCATCGCGGAAAGGCAGTGGGCCTATGTTGCCAAACGTAAAAAATATTATTGGAATAGCATCAGGTAAAGGTGGTGTCGGAAAATCAACAGTGGCTTCCAACTTAGCTTTGGCTTTGGTGAAGTTAGGCGCATCGGTTGGTTTGGTTGATGCAGATATTTATGGCCCCTCACAAACAATTATGTTTGATGTAATAAATGAAAAGCCAATGACGAAAGAGATTGATGGCAAAATCAAAATTATTCCTGTGGAAAGTTATGGAGTAAAATTATTATCCATTGGTTTTTTTGTAGATACCTCTCAAGCACTTGTATGGCGTGGACCAATGGCATCAAAAGCGGCTGTCCAATTGTTTCAGGATGCAGAATGGGGTGTGCTTGATTATCTGATTATTGATTTACCTCCCGGAACCGGTGACATTCATTTAACATTGGTTGGTGCTGTTCCTTTAACTGGGGTTGTGATTGTAAGTACTCCTCAACTTGTGGCGTTGGCTGATGCAAAAAAAGGTGTTGGAATGTTTCAGTTACCATCAATAAATGTTCCTGTTTTAGGCATTGTAGAAAACATGTCTTATTTCAGTCCGCCAGACCAACCGGATAAAAGATATTATATCTTTCGTAAAGACGGAGCAAAAAAACTTGCAGAAGAATTAGGAGTTCCTTTACTAGGCGAAATTCCATTGGTGCAAAGTATTTGTGAAGCCGGTGATGCAGGTCGCCCGGCTGTAATGCAAGACAATACACCGCAAGCTATTGCCTATATGGAAATGGCAAGTAAGGTGGCGCAACAGGTATCCATACAAAATGCAAAAGTACCGATAGCTAAAGTGGCGGATGTTAAATGGTAATCCCGATATCTATCAAGACGAAAGCTTTAGGATAGAAATAATTATGCCCAACTAGTTTTCGATAAATGCTTAAATAAAAATTCAAAAAATATGAAAATGGCTACACCAATCGCAGTTTATTCCGAAATGACGCCTAATCCCGTTACAATGAAATTTGTAATTAACTTTTTATTAATTGATGAGGCAGGCAAAAACATTGAATTTCGCACAAAAGAAAAGGCAGCGGTTTCGCCTCTTGCAAAAAAGATATTTGAATTTCCTTTCGTCAACGGAGTTTTTATTACTTCCAATTTTATAACTGTTACGAAGGATGAAAGTTGCGAATGGTACGAAGTTATTTCCGAAATTAAGGAGCTGATTAAAACCCAGCTCGCTACAGGCGAACCACTTCTCACCGGAGAATTAATTGCAGAAGAAGCAGAAGTGCCGGTAAACATTTCGGGGGATATCGAACAAAAAATCATCGCACTTCTTGATCAATATATTCGCCCTGCCGTTGAAGGTGATGGTGGTGCCATTCATTTCAAATCTTTTGCAAACGGAACTGTAACTGTTATGCTCAAAGGGTCGTGCCACGGCTGCCCCTCTACCAATACTACTTTGAAACAAGGGGTTGAAAATTTGCTGCGAAGAATGCTTCCTGAAGTAGAAAAAGTAATTACGGAAACTGTATAAAAGTATTTTCAAAAATATGTCAAATAACAACATCGAAATAACAGAAGAGCTAAGGTTTAAACCTAAACCAGATTGGTTGAGCATAAAATTGCCAATGGGAGAAGAATATAAAAAGGTTCGAGAAATCGTATCCACACATAAATTGCATGCCATCTGCGAAAGCGGCATAATGATCCGTTCATCGTATCATGCAGAAAAACATATTTTTTAACCAATTGTAACAATTAATTTCTCAGCAAATGATTTGTAATTACAAGTACAAATTAAAAACGTTATAGAGTTTAGTAGGGGTCTCTTTAAAACCCTTTATTTTTTAAACCATTAAATATTACATTATGTATCCAGAAAATTTAGTAATGCCAATGAAGGAAGAACTCACCGCTGTTGGTTTTGAAGACCTCCGAAACGCTGCAGAAGTAGATGCAGCTGTTAACTCAAAAGGCACCGTGTTAGTAGTTGTTAATTCAGTTTGTGGATGTGCTGCCGGTGCCGCACGCCCGGGAGTAAAACTTTCATTGCAAGCAACTAAGCGCCCTGACCGTATTACAACTGTGTTTGCCGGTTTTGACACCGAAGCCACTGAACAGGCACGCAAACATTTTCTGCCATATCCTCCGTCATCGCCTTGTATAGGCTTATTTAAAGATGGAAAATTGGTTCATTTTGTAGAACGACACCATATTGAAGGAAGATCCAAAGATCTAATTGCCGATAACCTAAAGGCCGCTTTTGAAGAATATTGTTAATCAATAAAGCAAGCTATAAAAATGATAAATTTTAAAGATATGCCTTTGCACTCACGGATATGGATATACCAATCTATCCGTGAGTTTTCTGAAAATGAAATTACTCAACTTAATACTAAAGCACAAAGTTTTATTTCTGAGTGGACTTCGCATGGAAAAACGATGAACGCTTGCATTGAAATCTTTCACAATCGTTTTATTATAATATGTGTAGATGAAACAACGGCTTCCGCCAGTGGATGTGGAATTGACAAGTCGGTAAAATTTATTCAGCAATTGGAAAAATATTTTAATGTTTCTCTCCTGGACAGAATGAACGTTGCCTACAGAATAAAAAGTGAAGAAATACAGGTCTCTAGTATTTCTGAACTTAAAAATTTGATGGCATTTCCTGAAAGACAAAAAGGGATAACAGTATTCAATAATCTCGTAAATACCAAAGAAGAGTTGGAGCAAAATTGGGAAGTGCCCCTGGAAAAAAGTTGGTGCAAGAATTTGTTGACCTGAGAACGTATGTATGCCAAAGGCACGCAGGTTGTAGAAAACGATTACGTAAAAAATGATAATGAAAAGTAGGATTGAACAATTACAAGAATTTTTAAAGGAGGACATCAACGACTCTTTTCTGAAATACGCATTGGCATTAGAATATGTTAGGCTTAAAGAAATTGATACTGCGAGTGATTGCTTTTTGAAATTGATAAAGGAGGATGAAAATTATTTAGCGAGCTACTATCAATTGGGGAAATTATATGAGTCGATGAATGAAGTAGTGAAAGCAATGAGAATTTATAAAAATGGAATTGAGATTGCGAAAAAAAATGAGGATGCAAAAACGTTGTTAGAATTACAAGAAGCCTTTAATATACTGATAGGAATTGATGAAGATGGAATTTGATTGTCTCCTGTTTTTTTAT
>Ga0209181_10007890_pt1 | contig 14433 bp, 12 predicted proteins | sample MAT05_FD_187208 | JGI IMG/M metagenome (GOLD analysis project Ga0209181, IMG submission 187208) | Freshwater microbial communities from Lake Fryxell liftoff mats and glacier meltwater in Antarctica - MAT-05 (SPAdes) (version 2) | ecosystem: Environmental > Aquatic > Freshwater > Ice > Liftoff... | reverse complement strand
TCCCAGAGCAACTTTATGCCTCTGCCAGGGTAGTCGAATTGATCTGGTTTTTCCGCCCTCGCTTTCTGCACGTCATAGCTGCGAATGGCCAAGTTGCCCATCAATACCGTTTCGGTAAGTGGCCCGGCAATATCGAAGGGGGCACTCAATTCTATTTTTCCGTACCCCGCTATGCAGGCTTCTACCCATTGCACATAGTGGCCGGGGTCAGGGCCACCCGGAACGCGTTGAATTGTTTGGGGCACCACAACTTCTTGGTTTCGGGTGCGCGGCAGCAGCGTAGGGTTAGCACCGTATGTGCCACACATCATTTTTCCTTTTGTCCCAATAAAAATGCACCCGTTTCCACCATCACCCATTTGTTCATTCGGCTCAAGTTCTTCCGGCCGCTCAGGTTTAATTCCGCCATCCATCCAATGAAGTTTTACCGCTGCTTTACCATTCCTTTCCGGGAAGTTCATTGTAACAAACGATGAAGGCGGTCCGCTTTCGGGAAAGTAACCACGCTTAAATTCGCCTACATACACACTTCCCACGCTGGCTGTCACATCCGTAGGATAGAGCAACTCCAACACTCTGAAAGGTGGCTCAATCAAATGGCATCCCATATCACCCAAGGCGCCAGTGCCATAGTCCCACCAGCCTCGCCAATTAAAAGGAACCAGTTTTTCGATGTAGTTTTTTTTGGGTGCGGTACCTAGCCAAAGATCCCAATCTAATTCTTTTGGTACTTTTGCCTTTTGTGAAGGCCACTCAATTCCTTGAGGCCACACTGGTCGATCTGTCCAGCAGTAAACGGTATGTACCTCTCCAATAATACCTGCTTTATACCAGTCAATCAATTGCCGCACGCCATCGCCACTGGCACCTTGGTTTCCCATCTGTGTTACTACCTTATATTTCCTGGCGGCTTCGGTTAATAGCCTGGCTTCAAAGATGTCGTGGGTCAACGGCTTTTGAACATAGACGTGTTTACCCAATTGCATGGCTGCCATTGTTTGAATGGCATGATTATGATCAGGAGTTGAAACCGACACTGCATCTATGTGTTTGTGCTCTTTGTCGAGCATCACACGGTAGTCTTTGTAATAGGTTGCTTTCGGAAAATTCTTTTTTGAGCCTACCGCTCGCCTGTCGTCTACATCGCAGAGGAATGAAATTTCTGCTTTGTTGCTTTTTGCAAAATTAAACAAGTCACTTTCCCCCTTTCCACCTGCACCGATGCCCGCGATGTACAGTTTATCGCTTGGCGCTACATAGCCTTTGCCGAGAATAAATCGGGGAAGAATCGTAAATGCCGCAGCAGCGACTCCCGCTGTTTTAAGAAAATCTCTGCGGGTAGTGATGTTGGCTTTTTTTAACGGCATATCTTTATTTTTATTTTTTTTGAGTTATAATATTTCTTCTTTGTACAATAAACTATTTAGTTCCATTTACAGCTAGCTATCGGAGCTCCACCTAATAACCAATAACTATTAACGAACAACTACGCTTCAAACTTCACACTTTCATCCAATGTACGCTGGTCATACTTCAATCCAAACTGGTCAAGTACATCTTGCGGCACGCCATCCCATTGATTTGGTTTATTACCTTTGTAGCCAATATCGGCAATACCAATTTTACTTGTGTAAAATCCAGTGGCCGTAAGGTCTCGTAGCAAATTAAAAAATGCAACGCCTTGCGTCATTTCTGGTTTTGCCTTATCGGGAAAGGCAATCTCATCCACCATTTCAATTTGCTGTGCTGAGGTGCATTCGGTAAATGCTTTATTAAAATGTTTCAGGCACTGAAGATCCAGCCATTTGAGTCCACCGCGTAAAGGTGTTTGATGGCGAGGCATGTCTTTTACAATAAACTCGATAAATTCAGGCACACCGGCTTCGGTGGCACTACCTGATACATCATCTTTTGGAATAATGATGTCTACTAAAATAGTGATCGTTGCCATTTCATGGGCGTCAAAGAATTTTTCCGCAGACACTTTTTTAAAATGCTCGATCTCGTTAGGCTGGCGGTCAGGCCCTCCGTTGATCTTTGAAAGGTCCGGTGTTTCTTCCTTTTTCTCGGGTGCACATGATTGTAGCAATACGCCAGTAGCTACGGTGCCGATGGCAAGGGTTTTTAAGTATTTTCTTCTATCCATGATAGTTGTTAGTTGTTAGTTTTTAGTTGCTGGTCAATCGGTTACTAAGAACTAGCAACGATCAACTAACAACTATATGTTCTGCTTTTTCATCTCATCAATAATATACTCACTGGCCCGCATCGAAAGTGCCAAGATCGTCCATGTTGGATTTTTATCTGCTTGTGACACGAATGATCCGCCATCTACCACAAATAAATTTTTGCAATCATGCGCTTGATTGAACTTGTTTAGTGCAGATTTCTTTTTCTCGTTACCCATGCGCACAGTGCCCACTTCATGAATGATGCGACCCGGAGTCTCTAATCCATAATTTTCTTCAGCACCCTTCACGCCCCACGTGATATCGCCACCCATCTTGTGAATGATCTCTTGAAAGGTGTCTTGCATGTGCTTCGCTTGTTTGATTTCGTAGTCGCTCCATTTGTAATGAAAGCGTAATACTGGAATGCCGTATTTATCTACCACGCTTGGATCGATCTCACAATAATTATCTTCACGCGCAATGGCTTCTCCTCTGCCAGCCATTCCAAAACTCGATCCGTAATAATAGCGGTAATCTGATTTGAGTGATGCACCATACCCGCCAGCAGCTTTCAATTTTCCATCGGCTCCAGGATATTTTCCATTGATGCCCTGAATGCCCCCGCCAAAACCATAGCTCGGCATGTCCATTCCACCCCAATACTCGATGTGATAGCCACGAGGGAAATTCAATTTTTTATTGTCCAACCACCAAGGCGAATACAGATGCAATCCGCCTACGCCATCTTCGTTATAGCGCTTGCGATTGAATAGTTTTGGAAGCACGCCACCCATAGCCACTCCTGTAGAGTCATGTAAATACTTCCCAACCACATTGCTGGCATTAGCCAATCCATTGGGATGGAAAGACGATTTAGAATTCAATAATAAGCGTGCCGACTCGCCTGCGCTGGCAGCCAAGATTACCACTCGTGCACTCAGTTGATATTCTTGCAAATCTTCCTTGCTCACATAAGACACTCCCGTTGCTTCACCTTTTTCATTGGTCAACACCTCACGCACCATCGCATTGGCGATGACGTCTACGTTGCCAGTCTTTACGGCAGGGTTTACCAAAACTGAAGAGGACGAAAAATCGGCATGCACGGTGCAGCCGCGATTGCACTGGGCGCAATAGAAACATTTGCCGCGCTCGTCATTTATTTTTTGTGTAAGAATGGATAGGCGCGAGGGAATCACCTTTACGCCCAATGAGGTAGCCGCATCCTTTACAAATAGCTCATGTAGGCGTGGCTTTGGCGGAGGAAGGAAAATTCCATCAGGCTCATTATAGATGCCTTCTTTTGTTCCGAACACGCCAATCAGTTTATCTACTTTGTCATAATAGGGAGCAACATCTTCATAGCCGATCGGCCAATCTTCGCCCAGCCCATCGATGCTTTTACGTTTAAAATCGTTGGGGCCAAAGCGCAGGGAAATCCGCCCCCAGTGGTTGGTGCGTCCGCCCACCATGCGTGAGCGAAACCAATCGAACTTGGTTCCCGCTTTTTGGGTGTACGGCTCGCCTTCAATTTCCCAACCTCCATAGGCCGCATCAAAATCCCCGAAAGGGCGGAAGCTAGTGCCTGCGCCCCTCCGTGGTGATTCGTAGGGAAATTTTAGCTGAGTTACATTTTTGGCAGGATCGTACAGCGGCCCTGCTTCTAGCAATGCTACTTTTATTCCGGCTTTCGCCAATACATAGGCAGCCATTCCGCCACCGGCACCAGAACCCACGATGCATACATCGTATGTCTTGGAAGATTTTTTTATTTGAAGATCAGGCATGTGTTTTCAATGGTTTTAAATGTAGCTGATCTTTTTATAAATAACTACTGTGAATGAATAAGCGGTCTGATTTTTTTATAGACTCTAAAAAATATCTTTTTGATAAAGACTTAATACATTTGATGGTACTAACCTACCTCCGCTATGAAAAGCCTTTTTTGTTTCATCTTTTCGTTTTTGGTGACGCCCGTTTTTAGTCAAACCATGCTCGAGCAGATCATGAGCCACCCTATCGAATCAAACTTCGCGTCATCAAAAGACGGAAAAAATATCGCTTGGGTGATCAACGATCACGGCAAGCGAAACATCATGGTAAAGACCGGATCGGATTTGCCTCGGTTCGTTACCGATTTTCAGCAAGATGATGGGCAAGAAATTTCTCAACTCACCTTTTCACCTAACGGGCTCAAGTTGCTTTTTGTACGAGGGGGCGTAGCAAATCGTGCCGGGCAAAGTCCTAATCCAGCCAGTTTGGCCAGCGTAGTAGATCAGGCCATTTACTTCAAAGACATTGGTAACAAAAGTGCCCCTGCAAAAATTACCCAAGGCAACAGCCCCGTCTTTTATCGAGATGGATTAAAGTTTTTGTTTTCCAAAGCAGGACAGATTATGGAAACTGGGATGGAGGTAAATGCCACACCTACTCTTTTGTTTGCAGCGCGAGGTTACAATAGTGATCCGAAATTTTCACCCAACGAAAACGAGGTGCTTTTTACTTCGGATAGGGGAGGCCACAGCTTTATTGGTGTGTATAGCTTAATTAGAAAGGCAATTATGTGGATTGCGCCCGATGTCTCTAACGATCAAACTCCTGCTTGGTCGCCCGATGGAAGAAGTGTTGCATTTTTTCGCGCGCCCGGAAAAAAGATTGGTGAACTCAGCAATTTTACTGAAGGCAGTAGATTTTCGATTGTGGTTTCAGAAATAGAAAGTGGCCTCACCAAAGTTGTTTGGAAATCGCCCACCAGCGATGAAGGCTTTGCACAGAGTTTTCCAAATCCACTTTCTTGGACGGTGACAAACCGAATTCTGTTCCGTTCCGAACACGCGGGTTGGAGCCATATCTTTTCAATGAACCCGGACGGAAGTGAAGTCAAAGACATAACACCGGGCGATGGCGAAGTCGAGAATTTTGTGGTGGATGCAAGTGGGCAAAATATTTATTTCGATGGAAATAGAGAAGATATCAACCGCAGACATATATGGAAATCTTCCGTTGCCACGGGAAATCCAATACCAGTGACAGCAGGCGAGGGGATTGAAATGTTTCCCGCTGTTGGCGGCAATGAGTTGTACTGTTTTAAATCCACGTTTAATTCTTCCAAAGTATTGGCGCGAATAGACGAGGTAAAGAAAGTAGCCGTGCAAGTCTATCCGCAGAAGATGGCAGCCTTTAGTCCAACGCAATTCGTAAATCCAGAAGCCGTTACATTCAAAGCTGCTGATGGCACATTGATTCATGGACAATTGTTTATCAATCGTTCGGTGTCAGGTAAACGGGCCGGAATTTTGTACATGCACGGTGGGCCTGTGAGGCAAATGTTGTTGGGCTATCATTACAGTGATTATTACATCCATTGCTATTCGGCCAACCAATATTTGGCAAATCAAGGCTATGCTGTATTGTCGGTTAACTATCGCGATGGCATTGGCTATGGAAAGAACTTTCGCATGGCGAAAAACCAAGGTCCGCGCGGTGCGAGCGAATACCAAGATATAGTTGCTGCTGGAAAATATTTGCAATCCTTGCCAGAAGTTGAACCCGCAAAAATTGGTTTGTGGGGAGGATCCTATGGCGGCTACTTGACTGCGATGGGCTTAGCGCGCAACCCCGAATTGTTCAAAGCGGGTGTTGACTTGCATGGTGTACATGATTGGTCCTTTGATGGGCAAGATGCTACCAATGGTTGGGGCATTCAAAAATCAGAAAGTGAGTTAGCTAGAAAGTCTTCTCCTGTGGCTGATCTTTTCAAATGGACAGCCCCGGTGTTGATGGTGCATGGCGATGATGATCGCAATGTAAATTTTCAACAAACCGTTGACTTAGTGGAAAAGCTTCGCGCTAAAAATGTTGCTGTAGAATTATTGGTGTTACCCGATGAAGTACACGGTTTTTTGCGCTATGATAGCTGGGCAAGGATTTTTACGGCAACGAAGGATTTTTTTGATAGAAAGTTAAAGTAGGGAATTTATTTCTTGACCAAAAATAGTTTTTTGTTAAATTTTACCATGCATGCTACTTTCTACGTTCACCTGTTTTCAATGAAAAATATAGGGGCTCTGCGTATTCTAATTTTACGGCAATATATTCTTCCTCGCGATATAAGTTTACTACAAAGACATCTTGAACATCTTTCTCTAAAAATGGAATGAAAACCTTATTATATACTTCGGTAGCCCACACCAAAAGATCAGCATCGTCTTTGGCTTCTAAAATATATTTTATGCCGGCAGGTTCATCAATAGATATTTGTTTGATGAAGTAGGTCAATCCATTTACTTTTATAGGAAGCACATTATATACCCTAGCTTCAATTGCTTCTTTCTGTTCCATTTTGGGCGGCAAGCGACTCATTTTTCTTATTTTTTAGTTTTAATCTAATGAATTGAAGAAATCTTACGCGTAATGTAATTTGTAATTATAAACATTAATCAAGCCTACAAAAAATAACATTGAAATGAAAAAATTCTTTGCGCTTAGAGGTACAGGAATGAACGAAGAAGGTGGCCTAGCCGCCTTTTTCAATTTGGGTTGATGAATGATTTAACTTTAGACCGTATTTCGATAGCATCAATGTCTAGTCGTTACCGCGTAAGCGAAAGGGTCAAGATTGTAAAGACAGATCAATAGCGAGATTGGAACGAGAAATAATTTCAGGAGCTCTTTTTTCTCGCCCAAAAATAAGCGACCCTAGTATTGACGAATTGAGGACTGTGGTTGTTGATGGTAACACCCAAATTCAAATCAAGGTTGCCCATCCTGACTCCAATTGCAGGAATAACCACAAACCCGTTCAAGTCGCCAAAGTATTGCCCGAAGCGCGTTTCAATATATACCGATTTGAAGAGCGGAGCGCGGTAGCCAAGCATCAATGAAAACGAGTTAAGATTATCTTTGATTTGGTTGCCTTCTTTTGAACTCCAAATTGAATATCCGATCTCGCTAACCAGATGACCAAATTTATCCTCCTTAAATCCGTATTCAATGTTTCCATTTAAGCCTATTCCAAAATTGTGTGTTTTTGACAATGCACCGTTTGGCGACATGACAGAAATTGAATTACCTGCGCTAAATTGGGCAAATCCCAGATACGAATTTGTTAATAAGACGAATAGTAACAATGTCGAGTTTTTCATATCATTCAAATTTAATTTTTAAAAGCTAGTTACACATCGAAGCTTGTTTACGTGAAGTTAATATGAATTGTTTTTGCGATCAACTTTTCTTTGGTCATTTCGGTATTTTTATTTAAACTGTAATTTCATGAATGCTAGTAAACTCATCGTTCTCACCGGTGCAGGTATCAGTGCCGAAAGTGGCATCGCAACCTTTCGCGATTCGGGTGGATTGTGGGAAGGGCATAACGTAGAAGATGTAGCCACACCCGAAGGATGGAGGCGCAATCCCGAGTTGGTATTGGAGTTTTATAATGAGCGAAGGAAACAAGGATTGAATGCCAATCCCAACCAAGCGCATAAAATTTTAGCCGAGCTTGAAAAAGATTTTGAAGTCACTATTATCACCCAAAATGTTGATGACCTGCATGAGCGTGCAGGCAGCTCTAAGGTAGTGCATCTTCATGGGAAGTTATTTGAATCGAGAAGTTCTATTGATCCTTCTTTGATTTATCCCGTGAAGGGGTGGGAATTGAAACTAGGTGACGTGTGTGAGAAAGGCTCTCAACTCCGGCCCAACATTGTATGGTTTGGTGAGGCTGTGCCTATGATGGAGGTCGCTTCTATTATTGCCTCTACGGCCGATATTTTTTTAGTAGTTGGCACTTCTATGGTGGTGTACCCTGCGGCAAGTCTCATTGATTATGTGCCTGATAAAACTAAGAAATATATTATCGATCCACACAAGCCGGATATTCTTCATGTTGTAAATGCCGAGTTTATAACTGAAAAAGCGAGTGCGGGAATGGCGAAATTCAAAGAGCTATTAGTTGAAAATTAAAAGTTTAAAGTCTTTCACTTTCAACTTTCGACTTTCACTTTCGACTTTCAACTTATTTTTTTGTTAAGTCAACTAAAAACTTCTTGAATTTCTTCGTGTTGAAATTAGTAGTCCCCACTTCCTTTGCTACAATTTTCCCCTCTTTATTTATCACGAAAGTTGTTGGGATGGAGGGCACGTTCAATTGTTCAGATAAGTAGCCAGAAGGCATGTATACCGGAAAGGTAAAGCCCTTATCATTAATATACTTTACTACTTTTCCTTTTGAATTGTCTTTGTCAATGGAGAGCATTACAAAAGCAATATTTTCACTAGCAACTTCCTTATACAATTCGTGTATGCCCTGCATTTCAGCTTTGCATGGCCCGCACCAAGTGGCCCAAAGATTTAGAAAGATAACTTTTCCTTTGAATTGATTGAACCCGATTTTGTCCTCATTTAAATCTTTGATGGTAAAATCATAGTTGAAAGCTTCGCTTTCCTTGGTGTCTACGGACGCATCCAACAAGCCGGTTTCCATTACTACTGATTGCGTAGCAGAAGAAAAACCACTCAGCAAGCCAGTTACCCTTAGGAAAAACAGGATTGCAAAAGCCCCTAGGAGAGTGAACAATATTTCTTTTAAAATTTTCATTTTGGCTTAGTTTTTGGAGACCACGGCAAATAGATTTTAGCAAATGTCCACAATTTGATAACTTCGAACGAATAAACATTGAAATGAACAAGATAGTTACTCTGCTGCTCATTTTTTCCGTATTTTCTTTGCCTGCTCTGGGGCAGAAGGTCAAATATAAAGACTTGATTCTTATGTTAGACCACGGGCAATACTCGGAAGCAGAACCTCATTTACGGAGGTACTTGAAAGATAATGATGATAACCCCAGCGCCTACATTTTCATGGGCATTACCTTTCAAGAAAAAGCAGTGGGGGAAGATGTATTGAAGCAAACCGAGTTGATTGCAGCGCATTGCGATTCGGCAGTAATTTTCTTCAATAAAGCAACTAGTATTGTTACGGAAAAAAAACTTCGCAATGATGACGAATACTACCAAATGTTCAGCAGAAGGGATCCGCGCACGGGCGAATTTGGTGTAAAAATATCTGATGTTAAACTTCAATTAGAAACCCGCATCAAAGCCGTCAATGAAAGAAAAAATCAGGTGATGGAGCTGAAAAAGAATTTCTTGAAGGTTGAAGAGCTCTATGCAAAGTGTTTGTCTGAATACAAGATCATTCAGGCGAAATATGAGTCAAACAATGAATTGTATCTCTTATCGGATGATGCTTTGTTGGCCGGCCTCAACAAGCTGGTTCAAACCTTTGATTCAACGATAAATGTGTTCAATAGCTACAGAACGTTGTTGAAACAAATTGGAAAATCTGATTACAATCAGGTATTGAATTTACAGGAGATCATTGACTTAAAAAGAGATGGAAGCAACATTGCTGATTTTGTAGTAGATGACGTAAGGATTTGGGATTACAAGAAGTGGGCGAAGACTTCTTTAGAAACGATAGAGAAGGTAATTGTTCCCTTGAGAGATAGCCAAATTGCGTACGATATATTGTTAAATAAACTGCGAGCAAAACTGCAGAAAGATTCAGTTTCGGTTTTGGCTGATGTAGCCCAACTAGAGAACCAGACACTCTATTCTCAGTTGAAAAAATATGATGAGAACCCTCTTCCGATTGGCGTGTATGAGATGGTGAAAGCTGAGTTAAGGTATCAATCGGCCTTGATCATCCACAAGCCTACCAAAGACACTAGCAACATTGCAGTTCGACTTTCGTATTTAGCTGAGGAGATAAAATATATCACCAGCCTAGACAGTATATCGCTTAGTTTGTCAAAGCGAGATATCCAAAAAGATAAACAGAGGTATGGCCATTTCATTACAAAAACGTATGGAACTCACAGTGTGTTGATCAACACTATTAATACAACACTCGACTACGCGAAGCGTGAGCAACTCAAGAAACAAATTGAGTGGGAAAAAACTATACAGGCAACGAAATGGGCGATTAGCGGTACGGACTCCATTCCGCTATTCTTTGAACAATCGCGAGAGCTTAGGTACAAGCCACTCGTAATAGTAGATGAAAAGTTTACTATCGGACTATTTTTTAAAGATTCATTGGCAACGGGTTACATCTATTCGATTACACCATCTCGAAAACCTGATATGAAAGTAATGTTTCCAGTGGATCAAAAAAGTTTCAAGAAACGCAATCTGCCTGTTACGAAATGCCTATCGGCATCAGATGCAGAGGGGCATGTATTTTTTTCTCTGATTTATTCCGAATCCAAATCAACTGAAAAATTTCCTGTCCAAATTTCAAAAATCTACCGATCGGACGGATTAGCCTGGAGCAATACCTATAAGTTTGATTGGTTGCCGACCGAAATATCGTTTTCGACTGATACTGGAGAACTCTCAGTGAAAGTCTCCTCCAATGGTGAGAGCAAAGTGTTGGTGATTGATAAAAACGGAAAACAGGTTCAGTAATTAATTTCCCGTCAGTTTTCTCCAATCTTGGTAGCGCATGATCATGCGGGTTTTCATTTTTTCATAGTGATCCCAGCTATCAACAACATGGTAAATACTCGGCAATTGCTTCACTAAAATTTCATCATAATCTGCCCGATAAAGGCCGCCACCGTAATAATAATAGGTAAACATATTTCCAGTCCGGCTAAAAAGCTCAAAGCCCAAGTATCCATCCCATATTTCACTTAAAATGGTGCAAGAAATTTCCCTTCTCTTAAAACGAAATATCTGACCGGATGCTTCTTCCTCGAAATATTCGGAATACAAATCCATGTCAATGATCCAACCGAGATACATACCAATATGAACGTAGGCTTGTTCAATAGGTAGCGAATCGGGGAAATTGCCGAGAAAGTGGGTTTTGGCATTGTCGTAAATTGTCTTTTGAATTTCGGCTTTCTTTTCCATGGTTCAATTTTAGGCAAAAAAGTTGATAAGAAAAGCTATTTGGTAGGGTTAACGTAAGGTTTTAACTCAGAAAGTGAAATCTTGTTGTTCTTTCGGTTAATGTCCGCCATTCGCTGAGAGGGGTCTATTTCTATGCTTTCTATTTCGCTCATTTTCTTACCGACTGTCAATGTATAAGAAGGATTTACCCACGGCCACGGTTCAAGCACTTTTCGATCATTGGCAGGGTTTTCAGAGGGTTTGTTTCCCAATAATTCGTTCATAGAGATATAGTAAATTTGCTTACTCCCGTCTTTAAAAGAAATCTGCAAATCGATTGGCATCGGAAATTCGCCAACTCGATTTAGTTCCACCAAGGTAATGCCATCATTTTCGGTAATCATCCCAATTCCATAGTCGATCCGCTTTGTCGTATTGATCCAGTAACGCAAATACCAATGTAGTTGAAGTCCTGAAACTTTCTCCATTACCCGAATAAAGTCATTGGGTTCGGGGTGCTTCATTTTCCAGGTATTGTAATAGCGTTTCATGCCTTTGTAAAAATTATCTTCCCCTATTACGTACTTGAGTTGTTCTAGGAACACCGCTCCCATACTATAAGCCATTGTGCTATAGGCGCGGTTGGTATTGAAGTGATCGGAATGTTGGTTTGCTGGCTCTTGCAAACCGCTGTTGACTAAGCTGAAATAGCTGCTGTAACTGCTTTGATGGGGTGGCACTGTTTCGTTTAAGATCGCTGCCATAGCCTCGCTACTGGCGAAGTCGGTAAAGCCTTCATCCATCCAGGCGTGGAGGCTTTCATTGGAGGCTAATGTCATTTGGTACCAACTGTGTGCTACCTCGTGCGCCATCGTGCCGCTTACTCCTGCTAAACTTCCTTCGCCCAAAATAAGCGTGCACATTGGGTACTCCATGCCACCATCTCCCCCTTGGATAATGGAATACGTTTCGAACGGATATTTCCCAAAATGTTTGTTCAGATATTCAAATACCTTCACGGCATACTCCTGCATTTTCTTCCAGGTCTCAATTGTCTTGTCATTCTTTTGATAAAAGAAATGAAGTTCAGGGCCATTGGGTACTTTTGCTTTGTCATGGGTATAGTCAGGGTCTGCTGCCCAAGCAAAGTCGATTACATTTTTTGCGATAAAGTGCCAGGTTAAATCTGCCGATGTTTTTTTCGGTGCGCTGTTAGAATAACCGTGTCCTATTTGATCTGGATTTTGAAGCACGCCTGTACCCCCAATCACAAAACTGGGGTCGATCGTGATCTTCACATCAAAATCTCCCCAAGGGCTATGAAATTCCCGCGCCACATATTGGCTAGCATGCCAGCCTTGAAAATCATACTCGGCTATTTTAGGGTACCATTGCGTCATCGAATAGGCAATTCCCTCGCGGTTGTTGCGCCCACTTCTTCTGATTTGATTGGGAACTTGTGATTCAAACTTCATGTCAAATACTGACTTCGACTTTGGGAGCATCGGCTTCGCCAAAGTCACCTCTAGGACAGTGCCAACAACTTGATAGGAAAGATCTTTGCCATCTTGTTTTAACGAAAGGATATGTTGATATCCCATCTCATTTTCCTTGAGTTTGGAGATACGATCCATCACCCGCCTGTCAGGATCTGGCAAGTTCCGCGAGCGCACATCCATCATGCTTCCTGGCTGGAAAGCATTAAAATAAAGGTGATAGTAAACTTTGTTCAGCGTATCGGGTGAGTTGTTGTAATAAGTGAGTTGTTGACTTCCCGTTAACTTGTGGATGGCTGCATCCAGTTTCACATTTATGGTGTACTCCACCCGCTGTTGCCAATAATCTCGTTGCGCGAATGCAAATTGAATAGACAATAAAAGCACTAAAGTCAATACCTTACCTTTCATAAAACCCATGTTAATTGATTGGCAAAGTATTCAAAAGATGGTAGGAACAAAAGCCGTTTTATTTTCCGGCCGATTTTAAGTTGATCAATTTGGAGATTGTGACTCCCGTAAAGCTGTTTTCCGGTAAGGACGAACTTTCTCCGGGCAAGGCCACCGGCCAATTATAAGTGTAGGCAACCGTTAGCGACCAATTCTTCTTGGTAATTCTTAACGGAAGCGTTAAAGCATAGTTCATAAGGCCAAACTTATTTTCGTTGAATTGCGTCACCAACGGCAATCTTCTAGCAGATCGAATTACTGTTTGTTGACTGAGTTGAACGGAAGTAATAGTTGCACTTCCAAATAAAACTTGGTAGGAGGGTGTAAATGAAATCCGATCCAAACCAATAAAATTATATTTCCGCAAAGAAACTACAATTCCGGGCGCAAGGCGATGTGCATCTTGCCGGCCAAAGTAATAAGAGTAGTCGATCCTTAACGTGATGGGTTTAAAATCAATGAAATTGGTAAAGCCGAGCATGTTGGTTAGCGGTGTTTCAACATTGATGTCGCGGTTGTTATAGATCAATCGATCATACGTGGCAAGAAAAGAATAGTGCTTTGAAAGCATTTTCAAGTAGCCCAATGAGGCAATGGACAAGTATAAATTAGGATTGTATTCTTGGCTCCAATAGGAACTTAAATCTAGAAATAACCCAGTCTTATGGTAGTAGGATGCGCCAACTGATGCCCCGTATTGATTTATACCAATTGTTCTTCCTGCCGAGATAATATTAGTGTTGAAGCCAGCGCGAATTGATAATGAGGAGCTTACTTCAACCTGCGATTTCAGTAGACTATCAATCATCGTAAAGATTGACAGTGAATCAGAATAGCTAAAAATAGAATCGAGTTGAGCGAGCGTAATTGAATCTGATAAAATTGAGCTTTTTTCACGCGGAATAGAGTCACGCACTTGAGCCTGAGTTACAAAAACCATTGCCATCCATAAGCTCTGGATGGCAATAAAAGCCTTTGTCTGAAAACGCATCTAGTTATTTTTTTCCCTCGCACGTTGCTCAAGCCTGTTTCGAATGTTGTCGCGGTTTTCCTTTCTCATCTCCCGCATATCTTCGCGATCTTGCAGACGTTGGAGCAACATTCTTCTAAACTCTTCTTCTGCCTTTGGCAAGGTAAGCAGTTGCCGGGCAGAAATCACTTTTAGTAATCGGTCGGAGTAATTTCTCTCCAAATCCAAATTTTGTTGTTTCAATTGCATCCCTAATTTTATCAATTCCTGATCGCGATCGGCCTTTGGCTTAGCAGGATCTTGGATTCTTTCTGCCTCCCGAAATTGCTTCCTCAAGTCCATTCGTTGCTCTGTAAATTCGCGATATACTGGCCAAAATTTCTCTGCCTGCGCAGGAGTCAGTTTTAGTTTTTCTGAAATAAGTGCGATCCGAGCCGCATTAATT